>Ga0209583_10000492_pt1 | contig 12095 bp, 10 predicted proteins | sample Str014_FD_187201 | JGI IMG/M metagenome (GOLD analysis project Ga0209583, IMG submission 187201) | Freshwater sediment microbial communities in response to fracking from Pennsylvania, USA - Straight Creek_MetaG_SC_2014 (SPAdes) (version 2) | ecosystem: Environmental > Aquatic > Freshwater >... | reverse complement strand
ACCGGCACGAAAATCACGTGCTTGGCACCCACCGCCGCCGTCAGCGCCGCCACCTTGCGCGTCACCTCGACAATTGTCGAAAAATCGGCCGGCCGATGCAGTCCGCTATGGCCGTGCATGGTACCGCCCGCGACCTTCAGGCTACGGTTGTTGAGCTCGTCGCTCAGCTGATTCGGATCCGTGGGCAGATAGCCGTACGGGCCCAGTTCTATCCATTCGTAACCGACATTCGCGATCTCATCCAGAAATCGGCTCCACGGCGTCTGCAGCGCATCGTTGGCGAACCAGACGCCCCAGGAATCCGGGCAGCTTCCCAGCAACAAACGCGGCTCTTTCGTTGTCTTGTCCATATTCAGGTCCTGTCATGAATGGCGAATTAAGGAGGTGCGCTGCCGGCGCTCAGGCGATTTTGACCACGCGCGATTCGCGCAAGGACTTCAGTGCCGCTTCGGCCAACACCAGCGCCTGCACTCCGTCCGCGGCACCCACCAAAGGCCGCGCTCCCAGCTCGATCACATCAAGGAAATGATTGAGTTCACTCCGGTAGGCCGTCGTGTAGCGCTCCAGAAAAAAGTTCTTAACCTTTGATCCGTGCGAACCGCCGCCGTCCCATACCTCGACCAGATCGTCCCGCTCGTTGCCGGCGCAGACCATGCCCATGCTGCCGTGCACTTCTATGCGCTGATCGTAGCCGTAGCTTGCGCGGCGGCTGTTTGAAATTACGCAAAGTCGGCCGGACGCGGTGCGCAGGGTGACCAGCGCACTGTCTACGTCGCCGCATTCCTTAAACATGTCATTGACCAGCACGCTCGCCGCGGCCGAGACCTCCACGGGTTCCTCACCGAGCAGCCAGCGCGCCATGTCGAAATCGTGGATGGTCATGTCACGAAACAGCCCGCCTGATACCCGCACGTACTCCACCGGCGGCGGCCCCGGGTCGCGGCTGGTGAGATGGACCATTTCCACGGCGCCGACGACACCGGCATCAATGCGCGCCTTTAACTGCGCAAAGTGCGGGTCGAAGCGGCGGTTGAATCCGACCAGCAGGGGCACACCTGCATCGCTAGCCCGCTCGGCACACGCCCTGGCGCGCGCAACGTCCAGATCCAGCGGTTTCTCGCAGAAGATGGCCTTGCCAGCCGCCGCCGCCTGCTCTATCAGATCCGCATGCGTGTTGGTGGCACTGCAGATCATGACCGCATCTATCCCTGGGGCCAGTGCGCTTTCGAGTGTGCCGGCGCGGGCGCCATATTGCTTGGCGACAGATTCTGCGGCCGCCGCGATCTGGTCAACGACGCAAACAAGTTGCGCGCGTGGATTGGCGGCAATGCTGGCAGCATGGACCCGCCCAATGCGGCCTGCCCCGATAAGCCCGATCTTGTATGCCATATATAATGCCCGTGCCTCAAGTGGTACGTGCTAGTATCTTAGAATATATATTCCAATGCAATCTGTATTTGGAGTATTTGTTATACAGACGTCGAAATTCGACCAACAGGGGTAGCCATGGATCGCGTCCGAAAGACCGTTGCCGAACTGCTTAAGTCTCGCGGCCAGCGCCAGCTGACGATGCTCCACGTGAAAAGCCTGGATGAGGCCGCGGCGGCCCAGGCGGCTGGCATCGACCTACTGTCCATCATTGACCCGCTGTGGACGCCAGCCATGCGCGCCGCGGCACCCACCAGCTTTGTCATTGTCGGGTTGCTGTACGGGCAGCTCGCTACCGGCGACGACTACCTGCGTGCGGCGCATCGCGCGCTCAGCATCGGCGGCGACGCCGTGTATTGCGCGGCCAGCCTTGAAACCATCGCTCGACTGCGGGCCGAGGGGATTCCGGTGTGCGGACATGCCGGCCTCATTCCCTCGAAGTGTACCTGGACCGGCGGATTCCGCGCCGTCGGCACCACCCACAGTACGGCAATGTTGGTATACCGGCAGGTACGGGAGCTGGAGCGTGCCGGGGCATTTGCCGCTGAAATTGAGGTTGTGCCGGAGCGGGTGGCCAGCGAAATTGCACGCCGCACTTCTCTGCTGCTGCTGTCCATGGGAGCGGGTCGTGGCTGCGATGCTCAATATCTGTTTGCCGAGGACGTGCTCGGATGCACGGAAGGTCACCGGCCACGGCACGCCAAAGTCTATCGCGACTTCCACTCTGAATTCGCGCGCCTGCAGAGCGAACGCATCGCGGCCTTTCGCGAGTTTTCCGATGACGTCCGCGCCGGTGGGTACCCAGCCGCCGAACACCTGGTCGGGATTGCTGACGCCGAGTTTCAAGGCTTTCTGACCGAGCTGGAAAAGTCGGATTGAGCGCTCCGATTTAGGCTACGGTCGAAGTTTCCTCGTCCTCGACATTTTCCGAAACGACGAGATCAAATGGCACAAACGTTCGATCCGCGGGCTTCGCCGCGGCCGGATCGAGCACCCTCGCCATATGCGCGACCGCCGTTCTGGCCAGCAGCCTTATTGGTGTCGAGATCACCATCGATACAATCTGCTCGGCCAGCGCGGCTCGACTCTCCGGCGTGACTTCGTTGCATATGACGGCCAGGCGATCGCCAACCTTTTCCTCGCGTAGCGCCCGAATCACGCCCTCCATGCCACCGCCGACGACGGCGATTCCGACCAGATTTGCCTGGCAATGGATAAGCTCGAGCGTCGCTTCGTACGCAATGTTCGCGTCGTCGAGATTCACCTGGCTGTCGAGAAGTTCGCATTTCGATTCGTGTTCGCGAAAATAGCTTCTAAAGCCTATTTCCCGCAGTTCGTGACCGAGGTAGCGATGACTGCCGAGAAACAGTGCGACCTGTCCGGCACTCTTGACCATGCTAGCGATAGCCCACGCGGCCGTTCGGCCTGCCTTGCGGTTGTCGATGCCGATGTAGCCCGCTCGCAATTGCGTCGACATATCGCTCAACAGAGCGAACACGGGAACACCGGCAGCGTTCAATTCCCCCACCGCGGCGTTTACCGCAGGATGATCGGCGGCGACAATGGCCACCGCGTCAGCCTTGCCCCCTAGGCGACGGACGATTTCGGCCGTCTCCTGCGGAGTGGAGTTTTCAGAGTATTCCACCACAGGCGTCCCGCGAATTTCGACTGCAGCGCGGGTTGCTTCATTGAGCGCCTGGGCAAACGCGCGATAGAAATGTTGTGAGGATTTCGTCAGCAGGAACGCGAGCGTGCGCGGCGGCACTGCAGGCTCGATGCGCCTGCGAATGAGCCCGGACGCGTGATAATTGATCTCACGTGCTGCCTCATAAACACGTCTTGCCGTTACCTCGTTGACGGGCAGGCGGCCGTTGATAACCCGATCGACCGTCGCGACACTGACGCCCGCAGCGCGCGCAACGGCGGCAATGGTAGGGCGCTTGCTCATTGCCAAATTGATCGCTCAAATTCTATCATTTTATACCATTTAGTCGGGTGCGGTTCTGATATGAAATGATACATTATTGCATACAACGCTTGTGTGTAGCCAGCTGCATACCTAACGTAGCAAGTGCGAATCGTTGTCAATGGGGAATAGCCTTGGTTGCTGCCACAGCTCGAGATTACAGCCTGACCGGCCCCGAAGCCGCACGTGCCGTTGAGCGTGGCTTGACTCATGCGGTCTGGTACAGGAGCCCCTTGCCCCGCGATCGGATCAAGGAGCTCATGAAGCGCAGCGATCATCCCGCGCTGCTGCAGCTGCTCCTTTGGCTCGGGCTGCTGGCGGGCAGCGCCACAGGCGCTTACCTCACGCTGGGAACCGCGTGGTGCGTGCCGTTTTTTATTGTCTACGGCGTGCTATATGGCTCGTGCTCAGATTCACGTTGGCACGAGTTCGGGCACGGCACCGCATTTCGCACCCGTTGGCTCAATGACGCTGCCTTCCAGCTTGCCGCGTTCATGATATTTCGTGAGCCCACAGTCTGGCGCTGGAGCCACGCTCGCCACCATACGGATTCATTGATCGTTGGCCAGGACCCCGAGATCCTTGCAAAACGACCCCCTTCACTCTGGCTTCTGTTGTTGAATTTCTTCGCAATTCCCGCAACGGTGACGGCCATTCCGCGCTTGATCAGCCATGCTTTCGGAAGGCTGCACGATGAAGAGCGGCAGTTCATACCCGAGATGGAGCATGCCCGGGTGTTTCGTACGGCGCGGCTCTGGCTGCTCATCTATGCGCTGGTGGCGGCCTATACTGTATACATCCACTCGATGTTACCCTGGATGTTCATTGGCCTGCCGACCCTATACGGCGCCTGGCTGCAGTTTTATTTCGGCGTCACCCAGCACACGGGACTGGCCGAAGACACGCTCGACCACCGCCTCAACTCCCGCACCATCTATATGAATCCGATCTTCCGATTCGTATACCTAAATATGAATTATCACATCGAACACCACATGTATCCCATGGTGCCTTACTACAAACTGCCCGAACTGCATCGTGATTTACAACACGACATGCCGCCTCCCTATCGGAGCACATTGGCGGCGTATCGTGAGATTATCCCAACACTATTGCGCCAACGTAAAGACCCAGGCTATTTCGTACATCGCACTTTACCGGCGGTCCTATGAAAGTTGCGAAGTGGATAGACGCCTGCGGTGCCGATGACATTGAAGTCGAGGACGTCCTGCGTTTCGACCATGCCGGGCGGACCTTCGCAGTTTTCCGCAGCCCGGACGAGCGTTTTTACGCCACCGACGGCTTGTGCACGCACGAACAGGTCCACCTGGCCGACGGTCTGGTCATGGATCACATTATTGAGTGCCCGAAGCACAATGGGCGCTTCAACTACACAACCGGTGCGGCGACCGGTGCCCCCGTCTGCATCAACCTGAAGACCTACCCGACACGAGTCGACAATGGCCGTGTGCTGATCGACGTCGGCACCGAGTGATAGACGGCGGCATCGTGATCGTGGGCGCCGGCGAAGCGGGAACGCGCGCCGCGATCTCGCTACGCCAGCGCAGCTGGACTGGCCCGATAACTCTGATCGGGCTCGAGGACCTCCCGCCGTACGAGCGCCCCCCGCTTTCAAAGCAGGCGCTGTCTGGCGCGGCGGATCCTGTACCCAAGGCAGTGGCAACTGCCGGCGCACTGGCCGCCGACAACATCACTTACCTTCCGGGCATGACAGTGGCCGGAATTGACCGAATCGGGCATACGGTCACGTTACTGCCAACGCAGCAGGACATTCGCTACGAACGACTCCTATTGGCCACAGGTGCCTCGGCGCGCCAACTTACCACCGAGTGCTATAGCGGCGTCGATATTCATTATCTGCGCTCCTATGCCGACGCGCTGAAACTCCGAGCCAAACTACGCCAGGGCGCGCAGTTGCTTATCGTAGGCGGCGGATTCATTGGGCTTGAGATCGCGGCGAGTGCCAGAATGGTCGGTGCCAACGTCACGGTCGTGGAGGTAACGCCCCGCATCCTCGGGCGCGGCGTGCCCCAGAATCTTGCAACGCTCATACGCCAACATCATGTCCAGCAAGGCGTGCACATCCTTGAAGGCACCGGGGTGACACGTTTTGAAGCGGCCGGCAATCGGACTCGTGCACATCTTAGCAATGGCGACAGCGTCGACTGCGACGTCATCGTCGCCGGTGTGGGCGCAGTGCCGAACGTCGCTCTCGCTGAGAGTGCGGAGCTGCTGACGGAAAACGGAATCCGCGTCGACGCACTCCTCCGCACAGACGACCCCGACATTTTTGCGGCCGGCGATTGCTGCTCCTTTCCGCATGTGCTGTGCGGGGGTCGACGAATCAGACTCGAGGCCTGGCGCAGCGCTCAGGCCCAGGGTCAACACGCCGCAGCGAGCCTTCTAGGGGCCACCGCGGAGTACTGCGTCGTGCCCTCATTCTGGTCTGATCAGTATGAGCGTACCCTGCTGATCTGCGGGTTCGTCACTGAACCACACTCCATCATCGTCGAACGCAACCTCACGGATGACGCCCATCTTCAGTTCCATCTGGCCGGCGATGGGCGACTGCTCGGCGCCAGCGCCTTCGGCCGGAACGAAGTACTCGCGCGAGATATACGCATCGCCGAGCTACTGATTGAGCGAGGCGTGAGTCCTGGCGCTGATCGCCTGGCTGATCCGGCAGTTAAGCTCAAGAGTCTGCTCCGCGCGGATTGACCTGGACTGCCCAGCGTTTGGTGGACACGTAACTTTGCAGGTGTCCCTGATGCAGGGGAAGACCAGTACCCTTGAATCTGAGCGCTGGGAAGGCGCGCCGCGTGTATTTCCGGATCTTCCTCAAGCCAGACAGACCTGCAGCAAGCATCGAGTGATGCCGCTGATGAGGCTGAACAGGATCAAGGCGCCATACGGGTACCGCATCCGTTAATACTCAGCCCAGAAGCCATCGGCACTGATTCCCGATCTCGTTAAGCGCAACATCGCTGTCGTTCGACCCAAAGAGGTATGGGTGACTGACATCAAGTACATTCGCACGTAGCGGGGGTGGCTCTACCTGGCTGTTGCCATTGATCTGGTCTCGCGAAAGTTGGCGGGGTGGGCGACAGCCCCGACACTATGCCGATAGCTCGTATTGAACGCGGCAATGATGGCGATGCGCCAGCGACGTCCCCGGGGAACCGTGATCCACTCCGACCAAGGATGCCGATACGGCAGCGAAGATTGGAGGCGGTTTTGTCGCACAGATTTCCTCGAATCCACCATGAGCCGACGCGGGACCTGGTGGGACAGCGCTATCTCCGAGTCATTCTTTGGAAGCCTCAAGAAGGAGCGCATCAAGAAGACAACCTAAAAGTGCAGAGAACTGGCCGCCGCCGATGTATCGGACTACATAGAGGTGTTCCACAATCAAACGCGACGACACAGTCACGTGGGAGGCGTTGGCCCGAACGCACTCGACGCTAACGCAATGCGTGGCTAGCCGTGGGTCCACTGATTCCTGGGAAGTCCAGATCGGTTCAGTGCGGCGCCCCTCGAAGGGGCGCCGCACCAGGTCAGATAGACTCTAGAAACTCCCGCGGAATCCCACGTCGTAACTCGGGCCAATCTTTCGATACAGGATGAACTGATTGGTGTAGCGACCATGCTCGCCGATGGTTTCATTCCCAATGTTCGTGCCATCAGTAAACACCGACCAATGATCATTGAGGTGATAACTCAAGCGGAAATCAACCTGCTGGTATTTATTTGTGAATACCGGCTCAACTCCGGCCTTTGGATTGACCAGGTACAGCAAGAATGCATCGCGATCATTCCAGGTAACACGCGCTTCGAAAGGACCCCGATCATAGAAGACCTGCGCGTTCTTTGTATTGCTAAGCCCTGGAATGGCGAACGCCGTTGAGATGCCGCTGTTCGATTGAATCTCTGCATCGGACTTGAGGAACGTCGCGTTGACGCTAACGCCCAGGCCGAAGTCGAACACATATTGGCCGGCGATCTCGAGCCCACGTACGGTCGCAGTCTTGGCGTTTACCGGCTCCTGCACTGTAAAGGTGGCCGTTCCAGCCGCCTTATCGATGAGGGGATCATTATTGGCTATATTGATATTGAGCGGAATGGTGCTTTGCACGGCATCCGTGACAATGAAATCTTCAACCCGCTTGTAGAATGGAGCGACCGTCACGTAGTTCAACTTTCCAAAGTAGTACTCAAACGACGCATCGAGATTCGTCGAGGTATACGGCTTCAGGTTGACGTTTCCACCAGTGGCGTTTAACGCGCCGGGACGCAGATCCCCGTAGGATAAGCTGGGCGCCAAATCGCTGAGCTGCGGGCGCGCCATGGTCTGCGACATGCCGAAGCGCACCAGGAATTGCTTGGTGAAATTCAGCGTAAGGTTGAGATTGGGCAGCAGCTTGAGATAAGAGTTGGTCTGGCTGATAAAGCCGCCGCCAGCCGTGTTGAAGGTGGTCGCGTATTGTGTGGCGTTCGGGTCGGTACTAGACAGTCCCGTCAGATCCTGCTGATTACCCACCGCCGAAGTCTTCGTCAATACGAGACGCTCGCCGACATTCAGTTTCCACTGTACAGCAGCCCAATTCCCCTTCATCGTCGTTTCGGCGTAGGCCGCCATGCGCTGCTCGGAAACCGCATAGCTATTGGGCTGTTTGGTGCCAAGGAACCCGCCTGGCTGCGCGGCCAGAAATGCCGCTGATGTCCCTGGCGCCAGATTGAGGAAGGCATCGCGTGCCGACAGTCCGGCAGGTGAGGATTGCCAGTTGATGTAATCCGTCAGATTGAACGTGTACATGTTGCGGTCGATGCCGCCTGGCAGACCCGCAAGCAGTCCCGAAGTGTTAAACGGATGGATCAAATTTGCCGGAACTGGGATGTTGAAGAAGCAAAACATGCAAAAGACATCGAAGGCAGGACGAACGACATCTACCGTCTTTTGCTCGTGCGTGTACTCCGCCCCAAAGCGGATGTCCTTCAGGAACCCGCCGTCGTGGGGCGTATAGGTGCCGTCAAATCGAAAGCTGTATAGGTTGGCTGTGACGCTGTCGCCGTTGGTGCCATCGCCAGCCTGATCGCCATATTGCGCCACATGCGCGAGATAGCTGTTCGGGTTGGTGGTGTTGGGATCAAGGAGCCGCTGCTGTGCAACGGCATCGTAGGTCAGGTAGGCATATTGACCGTCATTGGTGAAGGTCGATGACCCAGGATTGGACCCCATGACGGCCTGACCATTGTTGGTGGACTGCGGCGCCTGCGCGTGGGAAAACGACGCGTCGAAGACGCTCTGCAGCTCGTCAGTGGGATGCATGTCGAGATTGAAACCGACGGCATAGGATTGCGTCGGCCGGCCTTCCTGGCGGTTGAGTACGCCGACCTCGCTCATGACGTCTTCTGACAGGACCGTGCCGTTCGGATCGAGTTTGAGATTGGTGATGCAACTCGTACAGCCAATGTACGACTCCAACATAGTTGCGCTGGATGTCACCTTGAAGTTGTTGTAGAAGGCGTCCGCTGTAAAGCGAGTGGTATCGCTGAGGTCTGCCTGAAACGCCGTTTGAATGTTAACGCGCTTGCGCTCCTGGAGGCGCCTTCCAGAGGACGGCGAACGAGGGATGAACGCCGTGCTAACGCCCCCCGGATTGCCGCCGGGCACCAGCGTCACTGCGCTCACTGCAGTTGGTAGCCAGCCGTCCGTCGTCAGGAAGTCGTCCTGGGACTTTCGATCCTGGTACGACCCAGAGACTACTAGCCCCATTTTGCCATCGTTGAATTTGCGCGAGTAAAGCGCGAAGGCCTCCGGCGTGACGGTTCCATTAGAGCTCTCGCGGTGGGCTTGGGCGCTCAGGACTGTCTTGTGGTCAGGTAAATCGAGGGGCCGCGCCGTTTTCAGATTGACCGTCGCGCCGATGCCGCCTTCGTCCAAATGAGCGGTACTGGTCTTGAATATCTCAGCGCCTGAGATGAGTTCCGAGGGATAGAGGTCAAAGCTGAACTCGCGGCCACCCGTCTCGGATTCGACCGGCCGCCCATTCACCAACACCGTGTTGAACGCAGGACCAAAGCCCCGGATGGTCACAAATTGCCCTTCCCCGCCGTTGCGATCGATGGCAACACCGGGAACACGCTGCATCGCTTCCGCGATGTTGGTGTCCGGAAACTTACCGAGATCCTCAGCTGCGATAGCATCGACTACGCCATCCGCTTCGCGCTTAATGTCCTGGGCTCGCTGCAGGCTCGCGCGGATGCCGCTGACGATGACTTCCTCGATCGGCTCGGCCGACCATGCGTGTGGTATGTACCCGACGCACCCACCGAGTATCGCTGACACCGCCGCAGCAATTTTGCAGTTCTCACTCTTCATAATAATGATTCCCCAAATCCCGTTCGTTTATTAACGCAGCGGTCTCAACTAGCGTCCGCCGCCGCGACCGCCCACCAACCACCTAACGGCGAGTATCAGAAAGATTCTTTCATTTGTCAATAGAAAAGAATAAATTTTTCATATGCAGTCAAGCTGGCGAGGCGTTCGGAACCAGACATAGGGCGCTGCTTGTGTGTCATTGCCAAGCGCGCTAGTTTTAGATGGTCACGTCATCAAGACCTCGAACATGATTGCAAAATACCCCCTGCTCACCCACAGCGAGTGCGACGCCATCGTCGCGGACCTCGACCGACTAACCTGGAGCGGCGGCTTGGCTCCCGGACAGAACTACCGAGACAAGGTCAAGCGCAACAAGGAGATTTCTCTACAGATGTCTCCAGACACAGCCGGCGCGGACGAGCACTTGCGGCTTATCACCAGCAAAATACTCGCCAGCAAGTTTCTGAAGGAGCGAATCCTTGGCAAGAGCCTTGTCAACCCAAGGTTCAATCTTTACGAAGCAGGCGATTTCTACGGCAAACATGCAGATTCGGCGTTTATGGGCGGCGCACAACGCCAGGTTCGCACCGACATTTCCGCCACCTTGTTCCTGTGTGACCCGGCAGGTTACGACGGCGGGGAGCTCGTGCTCGACTATGCCTCCGGCGCGAGCGTCTCGGTCAAGGAGCCGCGTGGCACGCTGGTGTTTTATCCTTCGGGGGTGATGCATCAGGTGCTGCCGGTCGTGCGCGGCCGACGCATTGCGTTCGTCGCGTGGGTCGAATCGCACATTCAGAATCCGCAGTTGCGCGATATCCTGACGGAGATCACTACCCTATGCGAGGAGCTGAACGCGACGGATCTGGCGTTGGGTGACGTTCATATGCGCGCAGTCAATATCAAGCACAATCTGTTCCGGATCTGGTGGAAGAACGAAGAATAGTCTGCCCAATCTTCAGCCATAGCGGGCTGTGACCTGCGGGTCCACTATCGGACCAGTTGACACTTCGGTTCTACCGCTTGGCCAATCCCATTCTCGCGGTGGCGAAGCCATATAATCGACAGTGGAGTCGGCGACAAGGATTGGCCCCTGAACGGACGCGGCGTCGCATTGGCTGCCACACCGAGTTCGCGCAGATGGGCTGCAAACTTCACCCTCCACTCCCTTAGGGTGGCCTTCTTGATATTGAGCCGCCTTCCGTCGTCTCCAATAGATTTCACGATGACATGAACATGCGGGTGCGGCTCGTCGGTGTGCAGCGCCATCACGTAGCGGTGCTTCAACGCAAATTCCTCCCTGCAGAAGTTCTGGACGGCCGACAGGACCTTGTCGGGTCTTGTTCCCGGCGGCATCGAGAACATGAGCTTGTGAACCAAACGGGGCGGACTCTTCCTTTTCTGTGAGCCCAGGGTATTGGTCGCGCCAGCTTCCTCGAGGTCCAGATTCCAGTCCGCGGCCAATGAAGGGGCCGATCCATGGCCGTGGAGCAGCTCACCGTCATCGGTATGTAAATCGACTTCTCCCTTGCGGGCGACGTAGTCGATATGACGTTGCACCGCCTTGGCGCTCGTCGCGCCCGACGACAGGACCTTTACCATGACCTCCGGTGTTCGGGCTGCCGTCCGGGCGACCATCCTGGCTTGGGCTGGAGTTAGTTGAATGCGGTCTCCCCGACCGTTCCGGCCGTAAGCCCGGAAGTTGAACGCCAGTTCCTCAGCGATCTGTCTGTTCATGCCCTACCTCCCAGGATTCTTTGTTGGCCTTTAGGGTCGCCTTGAGATTCCCCACCATGGTGGTGCACGTCTTGAGGAACAGGGCCACGTCCTCGCGTCTGGGGATCGCGACGGCCTTCTCAGCGTTCGCTCGACGAGCCAGCTGGTTCAGGTTCCTTCCGATCATCGCCAGCTGCACCACGCCCTGCTCGAACGCCTTAATCTCTGCCTTGGGCAAAGGCCGGAGATTGAGGACGTGGGACCGGATGACCGCTGCCACATAAGTCGCCGGCGGTAGACCCCGTGCCCGCGCCCGCTGGGCCACGTGGCTGCGGGTATCGGGGTGCAAGCAGATGAGCATCTTGGCCAGCCTGGCACCGTCTGTTCGAGGCGCCGTAAACGCCTCCCCCGACAGACCGCACGGATCAATCATGCGATCCACTGCGCGTTTCAGTAGAGCGGATTCTTTCAGGCCGTAGCTCGCTGCCAGAGCCCGAAGCCGCTCCTTCTCATCGTCCGACAACCTCACCGCCGCGATCTTTCCTCGACTCATTGAGCAATTGTTTAACAACACTTAGCTAGTGGCTA
>Ga0209583_10000491_pt1 | contig 12114 bp, 10 predicted proteins | sample Str014_FD_187201 | JGI IMG/M metagenome (GOLD analysis project Ga0209583, IMG submission 187201) | Freshwater sediment microbial communities in response to fracking from Pennsylvania, USA - Straight Creek_MetaG_SC_2014 (SPAdes) (version 2) | ecosystem: Environmental > Aquatic > Freshwater >... | reverse complement strand
GTCACGCCCTGGATCATCGGGCAAAGCGGTGAGGTGACGGATGCGACCGACCATGTCTGGCGCGTGCAGGATCTGCGTGAATCTACCGTCGTGATCATGCTGTTCACGATGGTCTTCACGTCGGTGCTTTCGGTGCTACGTCTCGCAACGGACAATCCGTCCCAACGGAGGCCTCGATGAGGGCTCACTGTTTCGCGCGGGGAATGCGGCTCGAGATCGCGAGCTACGCCATCCGCGCGATCTCGCGGACCAGTCCGACCGTTTCTTCGATCATCGCGGCGGTCACGTCGAGATGGGTGCAGGCCCTGATACGGCCGTCCATCATGGCGAGCAGCACGCCGCGTTGGCGCAACGCCTCGACCATCTTTTCGCCGCTGATGCCCGATGCATCGGGTTTGAAAAACACCAAGTTCGTTTCTGGTTGCTGCACCTCGACGCCTGCGATTTGCGACAGGCCACGTGCCAGCGCACGGGCGTTGGCGTGGTCCTCCGCGAGCCGGTCGACGTGATGGTCGAGCGCATGGATGCAGGCCGCCGCGCAAATGCCGGCCTGGCGCATCGATCCGCCCAGCCGCTGCTTCCAGCGCCAGACCTCGTCGATGAAATCGCCGCTGCCTGCAATAACGCCGCCGACCGGCGCGCCCAGCCCCTTCGAGAAATCGATCCAAGCCGAATCCCACCCCGCGGCCATGTCGCGCGCGGCGATCCCGGTGGCGACGCAGGCGTTCAATAGCCGCGCGCCGTCCATATGGGTCGCCAGCCCATGCGCTTTCGCGATTTTAGAGACTTCATCCAGTGCCGCTTTGTTCCAGATCGTGCCGCCACCGATATTGGCGGTCTGTTCGACGCTGACGACGGTTTGCGGCGGCTGGTAGCGCGAGCGCGGGTGCAGCGCGGCGCGAAAGGTCTCGGGCGTGAATTGTCCGTCGTCGCCCGGCAGCGGGGTAATCTGGAAGCCGCCGAGGGCCGCATGCGCGCCACCCTCGCGGGCGATGATATGCGCGGTTTGATGCGCCAGGATCTCGTCGCCCGGCCGGCAATAGGACAGCGTCGCGGCGACGTTGCACATGGTGCCGGAGGGCATGAACACCGCGGCCTGCTTGCCGAGCAAATCGGCCACGCGCTCGCAGAGCAGATTGACCGTCGGGTCGTCCCCGATCTGCTCGTCACCGACCTCGGCCCGCGCCATCGCCTCGCGCATCGCCGCCGTGGGACGGGTCTGGGTATCCGACAACAGATTGATGCGCACCGGCGGCGCCTTGGGATCGCGAGGGGGAGGGGTGTAGGTCACACGGAGTCCTCGTTATATAGCCGGATTAATTTTGACCGTGGCGTGGCCACGCTTGAATCACCGAGTTAACGATGTAAAAAAAGCCCCGGCAAAGCCGGGGCTTTCGATATCGAAATTGCCGAAAAATCAGCGTGAATAGAACTCGACGATCAGATGCGGCTCCATCTGCACCGCGAACGGCACGTCGGAGAGATGCGGGATGCGGACGTATTTCGCCGTCATCTTGGAGTGATCTACTTCGAGGAAGTCAGGCACGTCGCGTTCGGCAAGCTGGGCGGCTTCCAGCACCGGCGTCAACTGCTTCGAGGATTCCTTGACCTCGACGAGGTCGCCGACTTTTACCTTGTAGCTCGCAATGTTGACGCGCCGGCCGTTCACCTTGATGTGGCCGTGGTTGATGAACTGGCGTGCGGCGAACATGGTGGCGACGAACTTGGCGCGATAGATCACGGTGTCGAGACGACGCTCGAGCAGGCCGATCAGGTTTTCACCGGTGTCGCCCTTCATCCGGCCGGCCTCGACATAGATGCCGTGGAACTGGCGCTCGCTGATGTTGGCGTAATAGCCCTTGAGCTTCTGCTTGGCGCGGAGCTGCACGCCGAAGTCGGAAAGCTTACCCTTGCGGCGCTGGCCATGCTGGCCGGGACCGTATTCCCGGCGGTTGACGGGGCTCTTCGGGCGGCCCCAGATGTTCTGGCCCATACGGCGATCGATCTTGTACTTCGCCTCACTGCGCTTGGTCATCGCGTCCTCTTTCGATGCTGAAGTTTGAGGAAACGCGCCCTCCTGTGCCCCGGGATTACCCGGGGCCGACAGGTTCGGTCCCAAGAGCCTGGGAGCGAACCACGGGTCGCGAAACGCAACGCGGGCCGAAACCGACCCGCGAGCAAGCGGGTTCATAGGGAAAAAGCACGATTATGTCAAATAAAACGGTCGGTTTATCGGTAAAGCCTCCGAAGCCGTCAGGTGGCGATGGCGCGGACCGATTTTGGCTCTGTTTGTTGCCGATTGGCCCGCAATTCGTCCGAAATCTCGCTGTTCAGAACCTGTTCGAGCCGGCTAAGCGCCTTGGCGATGAAGGCCGCATCGGTAATGCGATGATCCCAGCGGATCACGACGCCCACGGTCTGGTCCGACGCCTGCACCCCATAGCTCAGGACGAACGGCCCGGGGCTGAGGGCATGGAGCTCGCCAGCGCCGTAAGCCGCGACTGAAGTCACCCCGAAGCTGCCGAAATAATTGGCGCGCTGGCGGCCGAAGTTCAGACCGATCGACCAGAACAAGCGACGGAGCGGCCATGGTAGCCGCGTCGTCCGCAGGATTTTCCGGAACGCAGGTACCTGTTCGATCGGCGCCTGCTTGGCATGACGGATCAGCGCGTCCACGTCCGACAAGGGCATTTCATCGGGCGCCGTGACCTTCTGCGGCAGCACGCAGTCCTGGCCGTCTTCGACCCGCGCGATCGCGACCATTGCAACGCTGCGAGGCAGTTCGTAGAAGCTGGGCCACGGCCATTTGACATAGAGCGTGCGCAGGACGGGTTCGTCTTTTGCGACCAGCGCGAATGCCTTGACAAAGATTGCCGCCCAGCCCGGCGGCTGCGCGACCTGCGCGCGCGCTTCCAACAGGCCTCGGATGTTGAGCGGGCGCGCGAGCGAAACAAAGGGAACGCGGAACGATGCACGCATCAGGTCGGCGACGAGACGGCGCGGTATTGAAATCTTTCTAACCGTTCCTCGCATCGTTCCGCTCGAGTTCCTGCTGTCGCCAATCAAGAGCTGCCGGGCCGAAACCAACAGCCGCTCGGCCCTGATCTAGCACGAACCAGGCGGTTTGACGCCAGATGGTTCGCTTGACGGCACCGGGTTTGCCGGCAGCTCGCCCGCTTTGATGACGCAAAACCTCAAGCACTTCGAAGGGTTTGTGGCCCGCCCTGGCTATCGTCGGTGCGCTGCGCGACGACGAAAAGGACAAGCGGATCAGGCAGGAACGCGGCCACCGAAGAACGGCATCAAGGCCCGGCTGAGCGGGTGCAGGCGCCCCGAAGTGAAAACCATCTCGGCGCCAGCGTCATCGACGGCGCTGCTGGGCGCCCCAAGCAAGTCCACGACGCGCCGGGCGACGGCGGGTGCCGGATCGATCCAGGCGACCGGCCATGGCGCGAGCTTGACCAGCCGATCGATTAAAAGCGGATAGTGGGTGCACGCCAGTACCACCGTATCGGTGCGCGCAGGATCGCTCTCATTGTAGCCAACAAAGCAGGGTGCAAGTTCGGCCGCGATGGCCTCGTCGCTGACCTCGTTGCCGCTCAGCGCCGCCTCGGCGAGCGAAGCGAGTTCAGCCGAACCCACCAGCGTGACTTCGCAGTTTTGCGCAAAATCGCGGATCAATCCCCTGGTATATTCGCGCTTGACGGTGCCCTTGGTGCCCAGCACCGACACGCGTTTGGTCTTCGAACTGGCGCAGGCCGGCTTGATCGCCGGTACTGTCCCGACAAAGGGAACCCGGTATCGGCTGCGCAGATGCGACATCACCAAGGTCGAGGCGGTGTTGCAGGCGATCACCACCAGATCCGGGGCGTGGCTTGCGATCAATTCGCCGATCAGCGGCACCACGCGCGCAACGATCTCGTCCTCTCCGTGATGGCCGTAGGGAAAAAAGGCGTCGTCCGCGACATAGACGAAGTGCGCGTCGGGCCGCGTGTGGACGATCTCACGTAACACCGTGAGGCCGCCAAGGCCGGAATCGAACACCAGAATGGTTGCAGGAGCTGGCACGCGGCAATCTTAGGGGATACGTGGTTACTATCCAGTTTTTTTCTGCATCCCCGCCGGCTCGGAAGCGCGGGCCCTGGCTCTCTGCGACCATTCGAACTTGGCGCCAAATCTTTAGAATCGCTCAAATTTAGAGCGACTCCTTTTGCCCTCGAGGCCGCTTGCCGCTACAGCGTCCGATATCGGAATCTTCGAAAGATTGATCATGTTCGCCTTGCAAAGCCTTTTCAAAATGGTGTTTTTGCGGCGACCATCAATGTTCGCGGGCAAAAAGCCCGGCTGCTACGAGTTTTTCGACGAACACAATGAGAAGACCGCGCGTGGTGCGCTGGTCGTCAGGTAAAGGCTCGCCGTGCTCGCCGCTCTGATCATTGTTTTCCGCGAAGTCTTCGAGGCCGGACTGATCGTCGGCATTGTGCTCGCCGTGACGCGGGGGGTGCCGCGCCGGAATCAATGGATTGGCGGCGGCGCGCTTGCCGGCGTTCTGGCCGCCTGTGTCGTCGCCGTATTTGCCGGCGCGCTCTCGAACCTGTTCGCAGGCATGGGGCAGGAACTGTTCAACGCGGTGATCCTCGCGATCGCGGTCGTGATGCTCACCTGGCACAATGTCTGGATGGCGCGTCACGGCAGCGAATTAGCCGGCGAGCTTCGCGCGGCCGGCCAGGCCGTCGTCGAGGGATCGAAATCGCTGCTCGCCCTGGCGGTCGTGGTCGGTGTCGCGGTGTTGCGCGAGGGCAGCGAAGTCGTGCTGTTTCTGTACGGGGTGATGGCTGCCGGCGGCGACAGCGCCGTCAGTGTCGCGCTCGGCGGCCTTGCCGGGCTCGCGCTCGGCGCCATGGTTTGCATGCTGACCTATTTTGGCCTGGTTCGGATTCCGACCCGGGCCTTGTTCACGACGACCACCGTGCTGATCGCGCTGCTGGCCGCCGGCATGGCGGCGCAGGCGGCTGCCTTTCTGGAAAAAGCCAACTGGCTGACGGCGATGGATACCATCGTCTGGGACTCCGGCTGGCTGCTGCCGGACTCCAGTTTGCCTGGCCGCGCGCTGCACACCCTGATCGGTTACACCGATCAGCCCACGGCCATGCAGCTCGCGGTCTATCTCGTCATCCTGCTGGCGACCTTCGTGCTGATGCGGCTTTATGGCTCGCCAGCGCGCGCATCGCAGCCGGTCCGCGGCTGACATCGTCTCGCGTCGCATATCAGCGCGGTGACCCGAGTGTTCAGGCTACTCTCCTTTTGATTGCGTCTTGCGTTTACGACAATTTCGGGCAAGCATGTCCCCGTGCGGCATTCGGGGGCGTGCGCGTCGATGTCGAAAAATATCGTCCTGCTGTCCGATGGCACGGGAAACAGCTCTTCGAAAATCTTCAAGACCAATGTCTGGCGGCTTTTCCAGGCGCTCGACCTGACCGATCCGAACAAGCAGATCGCGTTTTACGATGACGGCGTCGGTTCATCGTCGTTCAAGCCGTTCGCCGTCCTCGGTGGAATTTTCGGTTTCGGACTGAAACGCAACGTCATCGATATCTATTCGTTCTGCGCGCGCAACTATAGGCCGGGCGACCGGATCTATGGTTTCGGCTTCAGTCGCGGTGCATTCACGATCCGCATCGTTGCCGGCTTTATTGCAAGGATCGGATTGGTCGATTACGACGGCAACGAGGCGCATCTCGCGCGCGATGCCGAGATCGCCTACCGCGAATATCGCAAGGTCAGGAATTTCAGGTCGGGCGCAAATATCCTGATCGGGCCGCTGCGTGGGCTGCGGGACTGGATCAGTCACGTCATTTTACGCAAGCCGGGGTTAGGGCAACTCGACCTGGTGAAGGTCGACAAGTTCGATTTTCTTGGTGTGTGGGACACTGTCGATGCCTATGGCGGTCCGATCGAGGAGATCACCCGCGCCATCGACTACTGGTACTGGCCGCTGTCGATGCCGGATCAATTCATGAATCACAAGATCGGCAGGGCCTGCCACGCGCTGGCGCTCGAGGAAGAGCGCGACGCGTTTCGTCCGGTGTTGTGGGACGAGCGCTATGTCCGCGACGGCGACAGGCTCGTCCCGGTTGGCCATGGCTGGGCCCCACCGCGCCACCCCGACCCTGGAAAACCTCACATCGACGACGAGCGCATCAGCCAGGTGTGGTTCGTCGGGGTTCATTCCGACATCGGTGGCGGCTATTCGCGCGATGGACTTGCCCACGCGACCTTGGCCTGGATGATGGAACGTGCGCAAGTCTATGGACTGCGCTATCTGCAATTCCTGGAACAGTCGCTCAGGACGCTGGTCGATCCCTACGACAAGCTGAACGACTCGCGTCACGGCCTTGCCGGCTACTACCGCTATCGACCACGCAGGCTGAGCGATATCTATAGCCAGCCGCCCTACAAATTGTCTCTCGCAGAGGATTTCCGGCACATCGTCAACCTGTGGAAGGGTCGGACGGATCCGGAACATGAGGTGAGGGCGGATCTTGCGCCCGCTGTTTCCTATACCGAGAGGCCGGCGCCGAAAATCCATCAGAGCGTGATCGACCGCATTCGCTCGGGCACCGACGGATATGCGCCGATCGTCTTGCCGGAAACATATGCCGTGGTCGGCCATGATGGCGGACTGACTCCGAATCACGCGATCGAGCCGGGCGCGGCATCGCGATCGACCCGTGAAGAAACGGTCTGGAACTGGGTTTGGGCGCGCCGGATCGTCTATTTCGCCACCGTGTTTGCTTCGCTTTTTCTGGCGGGGTTGCCGCTGATCGAAAAATGGAGGCCGGGGCGCGGACCGGCCAGTCTTGCCGAAGTCGTCGTACCGATCATCGATCTGGCCGGCGCATTTCTGCCCGGAATGATGAAACCCTGGCTTGAGGCATTCCGAAATTCGCCGGTGCGATTCCTGACAGGTGCCCTGCTGGTTGGCGCGCTCATGTATGCCGGTGGCTGGATGCAGGGCCATATCCGCGACGTCATGCGCCGGATTTGGCGGACGCCCGACGGGCTGGCCGTTCGACCCGGTGGTTTCATCTACAGACTGCGCTCGGCGGGGGCGTATCGCGCCGTGTTCTACCTGCTCAAGCACTGGATCCTGCCGGGTATCGTTGCGGCCATCATCTTCGTGTTGCTGCTGGCCGTTGTCGCAGCACTGGCAAATCGAATTTCGTTCGCGGCATTCGACTTGACCGGCCAGATTTGCGTTCCGAGTCAGAATCCGCGGGCTCGGCCGGTCACCGGCAGCGCCACCGCGGCGTTCGAAACCAGGGCGCTTTGCGCGGCAACGGGGCTGGCGGTGGAGAAGAACAAATCCTATCGGATCACCCTCGTCGTCACCGATCCCTGGGAGGACGGCCACAAATTCGACGAGCCGAATTCCGAAAAGGCGAGAGGAATCGAAACCGGGCCTGAGGGATTCGGTTTCGAAAAAATGCGCCCAATGATGTGGCTGGGCGTCCCGATCAGGCGTCTGCTGGCGTCCAACTGGTTTGCAACGGTGGTTCGCGTTGGTAACGAGGGTTTTGGCGAACTGGTGTTGTCCTACGAGCGGAAGCAATCGCCACCCTGCCAGTGCCCGTCCACAACAAGCTACAGTGCGACGTTCAAGGCTCGCAAATCGGACGAGGTATTCGTCTACGTCAATGATTCCGTCGTCGGAATTCCCGGGTATTTCGACGCGTTCTACCGGTCGAACAACAAGGGAAAGGCCGAACTGACCCTGCAGCTGCTGGACGAATAGCGTCGGGGCGTCGATCCGGAGCAATCCGGGGCTTATACCGGTTGCAGTGGCCGGTGCGGCATCCCCGGCAGTTCCGCGACGATCGCGTCGCCCGGCCGGACATCGCCCTGTGAGACCACGACGCTCATGATCCCCGCCTTGCGGATCAGATTGCCTGAGGCGCCCCGATCCAGCATCGCCGCCATCAGCCCTTTTTGGAAGTTGTCGAGCTGACCGCAGGGATTGCGCAGACCGGCAATCTCAACGATGGCGCTCTCGCCGAGATGCAATCTTGCCCCGGTCGGCAGAGCCAGCAGGTCGATGCCTGACGTCGTCACGTTCTCGCCGAGATCGCCGGGCTTGATCGTAAAGCCCTTTGCCTTCAACTCCTCGAACAGCTCTTGATGCATCAAATGCACCTGGCGCAGATTCGGCTGGGTCGGGTCCTTGCGGACACGCGAGCGATGCTTGACGGTTAGCCCCATGTGGCCATCGCCGACGACGCCCAGCCCTTCAAGCAAGCGAATGACGAGGCTTGGTGTCTTGCTGAAATGATGGCCGGCGCTCAAGCTGACGGCGATGACGCTGCCCAAGGCTTCAGTCCTCGCCAAACACGCGTCTGAAGATGGTGTCGACGTGCTTGAGGTGATAGCCGAGATCGAACTGCTCCTCGATCTCAGCGTCGCTGAGATACTTCTTCACGTCGGGATCGTTTTTCAGCAGCGTCTGAAAATCACCTCCGCCGCGCCAGACCGGCATGGCATTGCGCTGAACGAGCTTGTAGGCGTCCTCGCGGCTGGCGCCTTTTTGCGTCAGCGCGATCAATAGCCGCTGCGAATGAACGAGACCGCCGAGGCGGTCGAGATTCTTCTGCATGTTCACGGGATAGATCAGCAGCTTGTCGATCAGGCCGGCGAGGCGATTGAGCGCGAAGTCGAGCGTGACGGTGGCATCGGGGCCGATCATGCGCTCGGCCGAGGAATGCGAAATATCGCGCTCGTGCCACAGCACGACGTTCTCCAGCGCCGGCGTCACATAGGCCCGCACCATGCGGGCGAGGCCGGTAAGATTCTCGGACAGTACCGGGTTGCGTTTGTGCGGCATCGCCGAGGAACCCTTCTGGCCTTCGGCGAAGAATTCCTCGGCCTCCAGCACTTCCGTGCGCTGCAGATGCCGGATCTCGGTGGCGAGGCGCTCGACCGAAGACGCGATCACGCCAAGGGTTGCAAAGAACATGGCGTGACGGTCGCGCGGAATTACCTGGGTCGAGATCGGCTCGGGCGTCAGCCCCATCGCCTCGGCGACATGGGCTTCGACCCGCGGATCGATCTGCGCGAAGGTGCCGACCGCGCCCGAGATTGCGCAGGTCGCGACTTCCTTGCGGGCCGCGATCAGCCGCTCGCGGGCGCGGCTGAATTCAGCGTAGGCAAAGGCGAGTTTCAAACCGAACGTCACCGGCTCGGCATGGATGCCATGGGAGCGGCCGATGGTCGGCGTCATCCTGTGTTCGAAGGCGCGCTTCTTCAAGGCCGCGAGAACCTGGTCGATGTCGGCGAGCAGCAGATCGGCGGCGCGCGTGAGCTGGACGTTGAGGCAGGTATCGAGCACGTCTGAGGAGGTCATACCCTGATGGACGAAGCGCGCCTCGGGGCCGACGATCTCGGCCAGATGGGTCAGGAATGCGATAACGTCATGCCTGGTCTCGCGCTCGATCTCGTCGATCCGCGCCACGTCGAAAGTAACGTCGCGGGCCTTGGCCCAGACCGTTTTCGCGGCTTCCTTGGGGATCACGCCCAATTCCGCCAGCGCGTCAGCCGCATGCGCCTCGATCTCGAACCAAATCTTGAAGCGGGTCTGGGCCTCCCAGATGGAAGCCATTTCCGGGCGGGTGTAGCGGGGGATCATGGAAGCTCTCGACTGGTTGTTTTTTACGCCGCGCTTTAGCAGATCGCGCCTCCCGAGGCCACCCGCCGTGCGGTGGCGGGTGGAAAACCGGGTCTGATTCCCGCATGCTGTTTGATGTCAATCAATCCGGATGCCATCGCGGGCGCTATGATCGACATGGAGGGAAGCGTGCTGCTGGCCGTCTTTGCGGATATCCATGGCAACCGGCAGGCGTTCAGCGCGTGTCTCGATTTTGCGCGGGCGCAAGGCGTGGGACGGACGGTTTGTCTGGGCGATTACGTCGGATACGGCGCCGATCCGGAATGGACGGTCGACGCCGTCATGGGCCTTGTCGATAGCGGCGCGATGGCAGTTCGTGGCAATCACGACAACGCGGTCGGCACCACGTCCGAGAGCATGAATGCCGAAGCCCAGGCCGCGATCGAATGGACCCGGGGCAGGCTCAGCGCCGCACAGCGGCGTTTTCTGGCCGACTTGCCGCTAACCCTGCAGGAGGATGATCGTCTTTACGTTCATTCCGAGGCCAGCAACCCCGCGGCCTGGCGCTATGTCCAGGGCACCTCGGAGGCCGCGCGCAGTATCCTGGCAACGAAAGCCCATGTCACCTTCTGCGGACACATCCATCGTCCCGCGCTGTATTCGATGTCGTCAGCAGCGAAAATGACAGGCTTCGTTCCGATATCGGGCGTTCCCGTGCAATTGCTCGGCGGTAGGCAATGGATTGCCGTCCTTGGCTCGGTAGGACAGCCGCGTGACGGCAATCCCGCGGCTTCTTTCGCGATATTCGATACCGCCAAAAGGGAAATCACTTATTGCCGCGTGCCCTATGACTACGAGGCGGCGGCGGCCCAAATCCGCGGGAACGGTCTGCCGAATTGGCTGGCCGATCGCCTGCTGGTCGGGAGATGAGTGATGGATAGACCTTCCGCCAGCAGGCCCACAATCGAATCCGGGGTGGTCCTGGACGGCTTCACCGTCGGAGAGCTGGTCCATCGCGGCGGCATGGCGACGCTGTGGGCCGTGACGCATCCCGGCTTCAATGTGCCTCTCTTGATGAAGACCCCGCGGGTTTCCGAGGGGGAGGATCCCGCAGCTATCGTCAGTTTTGAGATGGAACAGATGATTATGCCTCGGCTGGCGGGCCGTCACGTGCCCGGCTGTTTCGGCACCGGCGATTTCGATCGGCAACCCTATGTCGTCATGGAGCGCCTGCCGGGGACGACGTTGTACGGCCGGATCGGCGCGCTGCCGACGGGCTACGCAGAAGCCAGGGCGATCGGCGCGAAGATCGCGACCGCGCTCGCCGACCTGCACCGGCAAAACGTCATCCACCACGATATCAAGCCGAGCAGCATCATGTTTCGAGCCGGCGGCGAAGCCGTGCTGATCGATTTCGGCCTGTCGCATCACAATCAATTACCGGACCTGCTGCAGGAAGAGTTCCGCTTGCCCTACGGCACCGCTCCGTACATGGCGCCGGAGCGGTTGCTCGGCGTGCGCGACGATCCCCGCAGCGATCTGTTTTCACTCGGCGTGCTGCTCTACTTCTTCACCACCGGCGTGCGGCCATTCGGCGAGAGCGAGACTTTGCGCGGCATGCGGCGGCGGCTGTGGCGCGACCCGCATCCGCCGCGCAAGCTGCGGGCGGACTATCCGCCCTGGCTGCAGGAGATCGTACTGCGGTGCCTGGAAATCGAACCGGTGTGGCGTCACCCGACGGCGGCGCAACTGGCGTTCGATCTCGCTCATCCCGATCAGGTCAAGCTCACGGCAAGGTCGGAACGGCTGCAGCGCGACCCGCTCAGTACGGTGTGGCGCCGGCGCTTCAACCGCGGGCTGACACAACCGAAGCCCAAGGCCGATCTGGCAGCGCAGCTCGCTTCCTGTCCGATCCTGGCGGTAGCCCTCGACACCACGGAAGGATCGGATGCGCTCAATGAGGCCCTTCGCGTCACGGCGGAACGAATCATGGCGACGTTGCCGTCCGCGCGGCTGGCGTGCCTGAACGTACTCAAGCTCGGCCGCGTCACCATCGACAGGACCCTCGACGAAGCCGGCAACAACAAGCACGTCGACCGGCTGGTTGCGCTCCGTCATTGGGCTTCACCGCTCAAGCTCGACGACAGCCGGCTGACTGTCCATGTGCTGGAGGCGATCGATCCGGCGGCGGCGATCCTCGACTTTGCCGAGGTTAATCATGTCGATCATATCGTGATCGGCGCCCGCCAGCATTCCATGCTGCGTACGCTGCTCGGCAGCGTCTCGTCGAAAGTGGCGGCGGAAGCCGCCTGTACCGTGACGGTCGTGCGGCCGCCGCGATTGGCTGCAGCCAATCGAATGATGGCGAATGCGAAGGGCTGAGTTCAGTCCAGCACGGATTTGGCGCCGCTCTTCAACGCCACATAGAAGCAGCAGCCGGCCACCACGCAGCTCAA
>Ga0209583_10000490_pt1 | contig 12120 bp, 13 predicted proteins | sample Str014_FD_187201 | JGI IMG/M metagenome (GOLD analysis project Ga0209583, IMG submission 187201) | Freshwater sediment microbial communities in response to fracking from Pennsylvania, USA - Straight Creek_MetaG_SC_2014 (SPAdes) (version 2) | ecosystem: Environmental > Aquatic > Freshwater >... | reverse complement strand
CGATCGAGCTGCACACGTCGCAACAAGTCGTCGACCTGCCACGCGAAGGCTTTCACGCGGCGCTGCGCCAGGGCAGCGGGCAGTGGCGCGGGCTCGAGGCCGAGCGCCTGCTCGATTCGCCGCTCATCGCGGTCGGCTCACCCAACGCCGCGCGCCGCCTTCTGGGCCACGACGTTGCGGCGCTGGCCGATGAACCACTGCTCGGCGATGGGTTGGTCTGGGAGAGCTGGTTCGCGCTCGCCGGCGTGAAGTGCCGCGTCAACCCGGTTGCCAGCTTCAACGATGCCGGGTTGATGCTGCAGGCCGCGGAACAAGACCTCGGCCTCGCGCTCGCACGCGAACTGCTGGTGGCCGATGCGCTGCGCGACGGGCGGCTGATGCGACTTGCGCCGGTCGCGCTGAAGAAGGACACGGCCTATGCGCTGTGGTTCGCCTACCCCGAGGGCTTGCGCGATTGGCCGCCGCTGTGCGCGTTGCGCGAGTGGCTGCTCGATGAACTCGAACGCTCGGAGCGCTGGCTGCGGGCGCAGGATGCGGTCGGCGCCGCGCCGGCGGCGAAGCCGAAAAAGCGCGCGCGCTCAGCGCCGCGTTGAGGCCGCTGCGCCGGGCAGCGCCGCGGCGCGCGACAACAGCAGTTCGCGCTCGCGCGCATTGCGCGTCATCGAGGCGGCGCGCTCGAACTCGGCGCGTGCTTCGGCGCCGCGCCCGAGCTTGGCGAGCAGGTCGGCGCGCACGCTTGGCAGCCAGTGGTAGTTCGCGAGCCGCGGTTCGGCGGCGAGCGCGTCGACCAGCGTCAGCCCCTGTGCCGGCCCGAACGCCATGCCGACCGCGACCGCGCGGTTGAGAGCCACGACCGGCGAAGGCGCGACCTGCGCGAGCGCGTCGTACAGCGCGACGATCTGCGCCCAGTCGGTCGCTTCGGCCGTGCGTGCGCGCGCGTGGCACGCCGCGAGCGCGGCCTGCAGCGCGTACGGCCCGCGCGCGCCGCCCAGCGCCTCGGCGCGCGCGAGTGCGCTCAGCCCGCGGCGGATCAGCAGCGGATCCCAGCGGCCGCGGTCCTGTTCCATCAGCAGCACCGGCCGGCCTTGCGCGTCGGTGCGCGCTGCCGTGCGCGAGGCCTGGATCTCCATCAGCGCGACCAGGCCGTGCACCTCGGGCTCGTCGGGCATCAACTCGGCGACGACGCGGCCCAGGCGATGCGCCTCGGCGCACAGTGCGGGGCGCATCCAGTCGTCGCCGGTGGTGGCCGAATAGCCTTCGTTGAAGACGAGGTAGATGACTTCGAGCACGGAGCCGAGCCGCTCCGCCAGCGCCGCGGCGCGCGGCACCTCGAACGGCACCCTGGCCTCGGCCAGCGTGCGCTTGGCGCGCACGATGCGCTGCGCGATCGTCGGCTCGGGCACGAGGCAGGCGCGCGCGATCTCGTCGGTGCTCAGGCCGCCGAGCAGGCGCAGCGTGAGTGCCACGCGCGCGTCGGTCGATAGCACCGGGTGGCAGGCGGTGAAGACCAGGCGCAGCAGGTCGTCGCCGATGTCGTCCTGGCGCGCCGCGTCGAGCGCGTCGACGAAATCGGGCGTCACGTGGGCCTGCATCGCGTCGAGGTCGGCGCCGAGCTCTTCGTGCTTGCGCGCGTGCAACGCGTCGGCACGCAGGCGGTCGAGCGCACGGTGCTTCGCGGTCGTCATGAGCCAGGCGCCGGGCTTGTCGGGCAGGCCGGAGGCGGGCCAGTGTTCGAGCGCGGCGACGAGCGCGTCCTGCGCCAGCTCCTCGGCCACGCCGACATCGCGCACCAACCGCGCGACGTGGGCGATGACCTTCGCCGATTCGATCCGCCAGACGGCCTCGATCGCACGGTGCGTGGCGGCCAGCGTCGTCACTGCGCAGCGCTTACTTGCCGACGTGGTCGATCTCGCGCAGGCGAGTGACCGCTTCGGTCTGGGGAGGGTCGTCCGGCTCGTACAGCGGCCGCACCTCGATGGTGGCCTCGACGCCTGCGCCCATCGGCGCCGGGCAGCGCCGCGCCCACTCCATCGCCTCCTCGCGCGAGCGCACCTGGATCACGGTGTAGCCGGCGACGAGTTCCCGGGTTTCGGCGAACGGGCCGTCGACGACCGTGCGGGCGCCGTCGCGGCCATGGTGAATGCGCCAACCCTGCGCGCTCGGCTTCAGGCCGTTGCCGTCGAGCAGCACGCCGGCCTTCTGCAGCGCCTCGTGGTAGCCGGTCATCTCGACCATCCGCGTGTCGTCTTCGGGGAAGATGCCCACTTCGCTCTCGGCGGTGGCCTTGACGAGGATCATGAATCGCATGGTGATTCTCCGCGGTCGACGCGTTGTCGATACCACCACGACGCACGAGCCGCGCGCCGATCGACACCCTCGCCGAATAATTACCGGCCCGCGATCACATCCAGCACGGCCCGACCTCGCGCACTTCGATCGTGCACCAGGCCGCCGCCGGGCATTCGGTGGCGATCGCGACCGCCTCCTCGCGGGTCTTGCAGTTCAGCAGGAAGAAGCCGCCGATCATCTCCTTCGCCTCGGCGAACGGCCCGTCGACCAGGCTTTGCCGGCCCGCTCGCACCTGCACGCGGGCTGCGGTCTCGTCGGTCGCGAGCGATTCGACCGCCTGCAGCACGCCGCGTTTCTTGAGCGTCTCGGCGAAGCCCAGCATCTGGGCGTAGACCTGCTTGCCCGCCTCCGGCCCGCGTTCGTCGCGCTGGCCGCGCGGCTCCAGGATCAACAGCATGTACGACATGGTTCGCTCCAAAGGTGAGTGCCGCACATTCTGCCTCTCATGCTCAGCGTTGCCTCAGAGCGGCGAGGCCACCGGCAGGCCGGCGAAGTGGCGCGTCGCGTTCTCGAGAAAGCGCGCCAGCGTGGCCGCCACCGCCTGCGGCGAAGTCCCGGCGGTGTGCGGCGTGAGCAGCACGTTGTCGAGCCCGATCAGCGCGGCCGGCGGTGCCGGCTCGCCCTCGTACACGTCGAGCCCGGCGCCCATCAGGCGGCCGCTGCGCAGCGCCTCGGCCAGCGCTGCCGTGTCGACGACGCTGCCGCGCGCGACGTTGACGAGGAAGCCCTCGGGGCCGAGCGCATCGAGCACCCTCGCGTCGACCAGGTGCCGCGTGCCCGGGCCGCCGGGTGTCGCGATGACGAGGAAGTCGCACCAGGCCGCGAGCGCGGCGACGCTGTCGAACCACGGGTAGGGCGTGTCGTCGCGCCGGGTGCGGCCGTGCCAGCCGATCTGCATCTCGAAGCCGGCGGCGCGGCGCGCGATACGCTGGCCGATCGCGCCGAAGCCGACGATGCCGAGCCGCCGGTGAGACACGTCCGGCCGCAGCGGCAACGCGCTGCGCCACACGCCGGCGCGGCAGGCGCGGTCGAACGGCGCGAGGCCGCGCACCACGGCCAGCAGCAGCGCCATCGCGTGGTCGGCGACGCAGTCGGCATTCGCACCGGCGCCACTCGCCACCACGAGGCCGCGCGCCTTCGCTTGGGCCACGTCCACGTTCTCGTGGCCGGCGCCGAGCACGCAGACGAGTTCGAGCCGCGGCATCGCGTCGATCTCGGCGGCGGTCAGGCCGATCGAGCCGATCGTCAGCACCGCGCGGAACGCGCCGCCGTGCGCTGCAATCGCCGCGGCGCGCTGCGCGCCATCGGGTGCGTGCAGCAGATCGAAGTGCTCGGCGATGGCGGCGAGCGTGGCCGGCGTGCTCGGGTTCAGGATCAACAGGCGAGGCTTCATGCCGACGATTCTGGCGTGAGCGGCACCCATGCCCGCTCGCATGGCCGCGAGCCATGTGTTCATCGGCGGGTGGCCCCAGAAGATAGACTGCGGCTGTCAAAGGGGTTGCACATGAATTTCAGTCTCGAATGCGAACTTGAAGAAGATGGTCGTTGGTTGGCCGAGGTTTCGCAGCTGCCCGGCGTTCTCGCTTACGGGGCTTCTGCGAACGAGGCCATGGCCAAAGCCGAGGTGCTCGCCCTTCGTGTTCTCGCCGAGCAACTCGAACACGGCGAGGTGCGCCCCTTGGACATCAACATTTCCATCCACGCAGCGGCATGAGCCAATGGCCGTCCTCGAAGGCGCGCCGCGTACTTACAGCACTCGCCCGCATCGGCTGGCAAATCAAACGCCAGACCGGCTCACATCGCACCTTGTCGCGCGAAGGCTGGCCCGATTTTGTTTTTGCATTCCATGACGCCGACGAACTCGGTCCGCGAATGCTTGCCCGCATTGCGAAGCACACAGGTCTGACACCGAAAGACCTTTAGCAGCGTCCCGTCATGCGTCCGAATGACCGCGCAGGCGGCTCACCAACACGCCGATCGATGCTGCGCCGTCGAGTTGCCTCAACTCCCCATCGAGCGCCCCCTGCACCAGCCGCGCAAGCGTGCCCGGCTGCGGCGTGATCGTGCCGAAGAAGAGCACGCTGCAGCCGCGCGCGATCAGCACGGTCGGAAAGTTCTGGACATCCACGTCGTCGAGCAGCGCCCCGTCGTCTTCGATGTCGACCCAGCCGAACGCGGCGCGGGCGCCGAACGAAGCCTGGTCAGCGCGGTGCGATGCACTCGATCCAGGCGGCCTCGATGTCGAACGATGCGTCATCGCCGACATCGAAATGCGCCCGCACTTCGCGCGGCGCCTGCTGCAGCAGGCCGCGCAACACGGCCACGCGATCGGCCGGGGTCTTCATGCGGGCGACCCAGGTGTCGAACACCATGCGCAAACGCCAGGTCTCGTGCGCCGCGATCACGAGGCCGACGCGGGCGAGTCGATCGCCCCACTCGGCGAGCGAGTGATCACGCACATGCGAGGGGTCGCGCAGCAATTCGATCGCCTGCAGGTGCGTGTCGAACATCGGCGAGGGCGGCGCGACGATGTCGATCACGATCAGGCGGCCGCCCGGTTTGAGCACGCGCCGCATCTCGGCCACGCCGCGCGCCAGATCGGCCCAGTGGTGTGCGCTGAAGCGCGTGCAGACGGCGTCGAAGCTGGCATCGTCGAAGGGCAGCGCTTCGGCGGCGGCGCGCCGCGTCGTCAGGTTGGGCAGCCCGCGCCTCGCGGCTTCGGTCGTGACCGCAGCGAGCATGTCGGCCGAGAGGTCGCAGGCGACGATCGCGCCGACACCCGGCGCGACCGCGAACGCGAGGTGTCCGGCGCCGCAGCCGAGGTCGAGCACGTTCGCGCAGCCGCGCAGCCGTTCGGCAGCCCTGCCGAGATCCGCGCCCTGCGCGTGCACCTGGCTGGTCAGATAGGCCGCGGCGACCGGGCCGAATTGACGGTCGACTTGCTCGTTGTGGGAAATCATCGTGCGCTCCGCAGAAAGAGGGGGAGTCGATCATCGAGGCGCCTTGATCCTGGTACAAGACAAGTGCTTATCCTGGTATAAAAACTGCCGGCCTCGACCTCGGCCCTCGTCACGCATGGCCAAAATCGCACCCCACCGCATCGTCGAATCGCTGCCGCCCGGCCCCGCCACGAAGCCGCTGCTCGGGGCTTTCGTGCGCAGTCACCGCGATCGGCTCACGCCGGAGCAGGTCGGCCTGCCGCCGGGTCTGCGGCGGCGCGCAAAAGGGCTGCGCAGGGAAGAGTTGGCCGCGCTGTGCGGCATCAGTCCGACCTGGCTGACCTGGATCGAGCAGGGTCGCACCACCTCGATCTCCGCCGCGACCTTGGCACGGCTGGCCGACGCGCTGGTGCTGACGGCGGCCGAGCGTGCGTACCTGTTCGATCTGGCGGCATTGCGCGACCCCGACACGAGCCGCGCCGCTGCCGACGCCGCAGCCACCGCGACCCTGCACGACACGCTGCGCCGCGCGGTCGCAAAGTTGCGCTCACCGGCCTACGTGCTCGATCGCGCCTGGGACGCGATCGCCTGGAACCGGCCGGCGGCGGCGCTGTTCGACGCCTGGCTCGGCCCGGCCGCCACCGAGCGCAACCTGCTGCGCTACACGTTCCTGAATGCCGGCGCGCGCCGCTTCATCGTCGATTGGCCCGAGCGCGCGCGCCGCCTCGTGGCCGAGTACCGCGCCGATCTCAGCGCGGGCCTGCAGAACCCGGCCAGCCGCGCACAGGTCGATGCGCTGTGCAGCGACAGCCCGGACTTCGAAAGGCTGTGGCGCCAGCACGATGTGCTGGAACGCGAGGGTGGCGAGCGGTCGTTCGTTCACCGGCAACTCGGGCGGGTCTCCTATCGTCAGTTGACCCTGCGCGTCACGCAGGCGCCGCATCCGATGCTGGTGATGCTGCTGTGAGCCCGCCGCCGATCAGGCGCCGACTGCGGGCAAGCGCTGCACGAATGCAACGATCTGCGTCGCGTCGGCAAGCTTCGGCAACTCGCCATCGAGCGCCCCCTGCACCAGCCGCGCAAGCGTGCCCGGCTGGGGCGTGATCGTGCCGAAGAAGAGCACGCTGGAGCCACGTGCGATCAGCACGGTCGGAAAGTTCTCCACATCCACGTCGTCGAGCAGCGCTGCGTCGTCTTCGATGTCGATCCAGCCGAAGGCGGCGCGGGTGCCGAACGCGGCCGCCGCGTCGTCGAAGGTCGCGCGGTAGTCGCGGCACACGCCGCACCAGCCGGCGCACAAACACACCACGCGCAAGGGTTCGTCGTCCATCCCGCGAGTGTGCCGCGCTCCGCGCTTGGCCGCCGGGCCGGGTGCGGCGCTCAAGTTGTAAAGCGGCTTGACGATAAGCATCGGGTGCCTGTCGATTTCCGGTGGGCAAAGGCATTTGCTGCCACCCACTGGAGTACCCACATGAAGTTCCTGTCTCATGTCGCGATCGGCAAACGACTGTTGGCGCTCACGCTCCTCGGTGCGGCGTTCACCCTCGTCGTCGGCGTGTTCGGTCTGAGCCGCGTATCGCAGCTCAACGACCTGCTCACCGACATGTACGACAACAACCTCGTGCCCATCGCGGACGTCTCCAACGCCAACATGCAGGCGATCTACGTCAACCGCTCGCTCTACGACTACGTGATCGAGACCGACAAGACCGAGATGGACAAGATCGCCGGGCAGATCAAGAAGTACCAGGGCCGCATGACCGAACTGCTGGCCAAATACCGCAAGACCCAGCTCACGCCGAAGGAAGTCGAGTTGCTGGCCAAGTTCGATGCCGCCTGGCCGCCCTACCTCGCCCACGCCGAGAACGCGATGAAGGCCTCGTTTGCCGGCGACAACGAGAAGGCGATGAAGGTGCTGAACAACGAGGCGACCCAGACCTTCCAGGTGGCCGACGACCTGCTCTCCGAGCTGGTCGACGTGAACCAGGCACTCGCCACGAAGGCGAACGGCGAGAGTGCCACCGTGGTGACGATGGCGCGCAACGCCATGATCGCACTCCTGGTGCTGGCGGTCGGCCTGGCGGTCGCTTGCGGCCTGTGGATCGCCCGCAGCGTCACGCGGCCTTTGCAGCTCGCCATCGGAACGGCGCAGCGCGTCGCCGAAGGCGATTTCTCGCAAGCCATCGAGGTGCAGGGCAAGGACGAAATGGCGCGCCTGATGGAAACCTTGCGCGGCATGCAGAACTCGCTCGCATCGGTGGTCTCGTCGGTGCGCGGCAACGCCGAAGGCGTGGCCACTGCCAGCGTGCAGATTTCCCAGGGCAACAACGACCTGAGCCAGCGCACCGAGCAGCAGGCCTCCGCGCTGGAAGAAACCGCGGCGTCGATGGAGCAACTCGGCGCCACCGTGCGCCAGAACGCCGACAACGCCAAGCAGGCCAACCAGCTCGCGCAAGGGGCCAGCACGGTGGCCGTTCAGGGCGGTGAAGTCGTGAGCCAGGTCGTGGACACGATGAAGGGCATCAACGAGAGCAGCCGCCGAATCGCCGACATCATCGGCGTGATCGACGGCATCGCGTTCCAGACCAACATCCTCGCGCTGAACGCTGCCGTCGAGGCGGCCCGCGCCGGCGAGCAGGGCCGCGGCTTCGCAGTCGTCGCGAGCGAAGTGCGCAGCCTGGCGCAGCGCTCGGCCGATGCGGCCAAGGAGATCAAGGCGCTGATCGGTGCCAGCGTGGACCGCGTCGAGCAGGGCTCGGCGCTGGTCGATCGTGCCGGCACGACGATGACCGAGGTGGTCAGGGCGATCCGCCGCGTCACCGACATCATGGGCGAGATCAGCGCGGCCAGCGTCGAGCAGAGCGCGGGCGTGGCGCAGATCGGCGAAGCCGTGACGCAGATGGACCGGGCGACGCAACAGAACGCCGCACTGGTGGAAGAAAGCGCCGCCGCGGCCGAAGGCCTGAAGACGCAGGCCGAGACGCTGGTGCGATCGGTCTCGGTCTTCAAGCTCGGGCGCCAGGAGCTTGCCGCGGCTTAGATTCGGCGTCGCCTTAGCTGAATTCCCGCTTTGGATTCCACGGATATCCAAATGCCGATATGTTGGTTTCCGTGGCGAGGGGTCGCGACTAAGCTGCGCGGCCCATGCCCGCCACCCTCGCCCTGCCGCTAGATCGAGCCGCCACTCTGCCCCGACGCAAGCCGCGCCGGGTGCTGCCCGGCTTCGGCCTCTCGCTGGGTGTGACGATCACGTACCTCTCGCTGATCGTGCTGATCCCGCTCTCCGCCGTCTTCTTCAAGACCGCGACGATGGGCTGGGAGCGCTTCTGGTCGGTGGTCACCTCGCCGCGGGTGATCGCGTCGTACGAGCTCAGCTTCGGTGCCGCGCTGCTCGCCGCGGTGATCAACACCGGGTTCGGGCTGCTGCTCGCCTGGTCGCTGGTGCGCTACACCTTTCCCGGCAAGAAGCTCGTCGATGCGCTGATCGACCTGCCGTTCGCGCTGCCGACCGCCGTGGCCGGCATCGCCCTGACCGCGCTCTACGCGAAGAACGGCTGGCTCGGCGGCCTGCTCGAACCGCTGGGCATCCAGGTCGCGTTCAAGCCGCTGGGCGTGCTGGTGGCGCTGACCTTCATCGGCCTGCCCTTCGTCGTGCGCACCGTGCAGCCGGTGCTCGAAGACATCGACACCGAACTCGAAGAAGCCGCCGCGAGCCTGGGCGCGCATCGCTGGCAGACCTTCCGCCATGTCGTCTTCCCGGTGCTCACGCCGGCGCTGCTGACCGGCTTCGCGCTCGCGTTCGCGCGTGCGGTCGGCGAGTACGGCTCGGTGATCTTCATCGCCGGCAACATCCCGATGGTGTCCGAGATCACGCCGCTGATGATCGTCGGCAAGCTCGAGCAATACGACTACGCCGGCGCGACCGCGATCGCCACCGTGATGCTCGTGTTCTCGTTCGCGCTGCTGCTCGCGATCAACGGGCTGCAGGCCTGGAGCGCGAAGGCGCGCGGCGTCGGCGCGGGGCGCAAGCCGTGAGCGGCGCCGCCTCCGCGCTCGCGCAATCGGCTCGCTTCGAAGCCAGCGCGGCCACGCGCGAATCGCCTTGGGTTCGCCGCACGATCCTCACGCTCGGCCTCGGCTTTTTCGCGCTGTTCCTGCTGATGCCGCTCGCAACGGTGTTCATCGAAGCCTTGCGCAAAGGCCTCGACGTCTACCTCGCGGCACTGACCGAGCCCGACGCCGTCTCCGCGCTTCAACTCACGCTGCTCGCCGCCGCGATCGCGGTGCCGCTGAACCTGGCGTTCGGCATCTGGGCGGCGTGGCTCGTCACCAAGTTCGACTTCCGCGGCAAGAGCTTTCTGGTCACCTTGATCGACCTGCCGTTTTCGGTCTCGCCGGTCGTCGCCGGCCTGGTCTACGTGCTGATGTTCGGCGCGCAGGGCTGGTTCGGGCCGTGGCTTCAGGCGCACGACCTGAAGATCGTGTTCGCGGTGCCGGGCATCGTGCTCGCGACCACCTTCGTGACCTTCCCGTTCGTCGCGCGCGAGCTGATCCCGCTGATGGAAGCACAGGGCCGCGAAGAAGAAGAGGCCGCGACCGTGCTCGGCGCCTCCGGCTGGCAGACTTTCCGGCATGTGACGCTGCCGAACGTGAGGTGGGCCCTGCTGTACGGCGTGATCCTGTGCAACGCGCGGGCCTTCGGCGAGTTCGGCGCGGTCTCGGTCGTTTCGGGCCACATCCGCGGCCTGACCAACACGCTGCCGCTGCACGTCGAGATCCTCTACAACGAGTACCAGTTCGCCGCGGCGTTCGCGGTCGCCTCGCTGCTCGCGCTGCTGGCGCTGGTCACGCTCGCGCTGAAGCAGTTCGTCGAGTGGCAGCAGGCGCGCTGCAGCCAAACGGAAGTCGCATCATGAGCATCCAGGTCCGCCACATCCACAAGTCGTTCGGCAGCTTCACCGCGTTGGGTGACGTGAGCCTCGATTTCCCGACCGGCGAACTCGTCGCATTGCTCGGCCCCTCGGGCTGCGGCAAGACGACGCTGCTGCGCATCATTGCCGGCCTCGAAACGGCTGACCGCGGCAGCGTGCTGCTCGACGGCGAAGACGCCTCCGACACGCATGTGCGCGAGCGCCAGGTCGGCTTCGTGTTCCAGCACTACGCCTTGTTCCGCCACATGACCGTGTTCGACAACGTCGCCTTCGGCCTGCGCGTGAAGCCGCGCAAGCTCCGGCCGAGCGAATCGGAGATCGAGCGCAAGGTGCACGAACTGTTGAACCTCGTGCAGCTCGACTGGCTCGGCGACCGCTTTCCGCCCCAGCTCTCGGGCGGCCAGCGCCAGCGCATCGCGCTCGCCCGTGCGCTCGCCGTCGAACCGCGCGTGCTGCTGCTCGACGAGCCCTTCGGCGCGCTCGACGCGAAGGTGCGCAAGGAGCTGCGCCGCTGGTTGCGCCGCCTGCACGACGAGCTGCACATCACCAGCATCTTCGTCACGCACGACCAGGAAGAAGCGCTCGAAGTCGCCGACCGCGTCGTGCTGATGGACCATGGCCGCGTCGAGCAGGTCGGCTCGCCGACCGAGGTCTACGAGCGGCCGGCCACGCCCTTCGTCTACGGCTTTCTCGGGGTTTCGAACCGCTTTCCGGCGCAAGGCGCGCACGCGCTGGGCTTCGCGCGGCCGCACGAGGTCGTGATCGCGACACAGCCCTCGGCCGGCAGCGTCGAGGCGGCTGTCAGCCGCGTGCTGAGCTTCGGCGCGGCCAGCCGGGTCGAGCTGACCGGCGCCGACGACCAGCACTACGAAGTCGAACTCGCGCGCGAGCGCGCCGAAGCGCTCGCGCTGCAGCCGGCGCAACGCGTGTGGCTGGTGCCGCAGCGGCTGAGCGTGTTCGACGACGCGCTGCCGACGATCAAAGAAGCGGCATAGTCACACGATGAATTTTCAGCAACTGCGCATCATCCGCGAGGCTGTCCAGCGCAACTTCAACCTGACCGAGGTCGCGAACGCGCTGTTCACGTCGCAGTCGGGCGTCAGCAAGCACATCCTCGATCTGGAGGACGAGCTCGGCATCGAGCTCTTCGTGCGCAAGGGCAAGCGCCTGACCGGCCTCACCGAGCCCGGCAAGGAGCTGCTCCACATCGTCGAGCGCATGCTGATCGACGCGAAGAACATCAAGCGCCTGGCCGAGCAGTTCGCGAACCGCGACGAGGGCAGCCTGACGATCGCCACCACGCACACGCAGGCGCGCTACGCGTTGCCGCAGGTGGTGCGGCGCTTCAAGCAGGCCTTTCCGAAGGTGCACCTCGTGCTGCACCAGGCGAGCCCGGCCGAGATCGTTGCGCTGCTGCAATCGGGCGAGGCCGACATCGGCATCGCGACCGAAGCGCTGGACGGCGGCACAGCCTTCGCGAGCTTCCCCTTCTACGACTGGCACCACCGCGTCGTCGTGCCCGACGGGCATGCGCTGACGAAGCTCGAGAAGCTCACGCTGCCCGCGCTCGCCGAGCACCCGCTGATCACCTACCACACCGGCTACACCGGCCGGCCGCGCATCGACGCCAGCTTCAAGGAGGCCGGGCTCGCGCCCGACGTGGTGATGTCGGCGCTCGATGCCGACGTGGTGAAGACGTATGTCGAGGTCGGCCTGGGCGTGGGCATCATCGCGTCGATGGCCTTCGATGCGGTGCGCGATGTCGGCCTGACAAGCCTCGATGCCTCGCACCTGTTCCCGCCCAACACCACCCGCATCGCCGTGCGCCGCGGCCACTACCTGCGCGGCTACGCGTACCGCTTCATCGAGGAATGCTCGCCGGCGCTGACGCAGGCGGTGGT
>Ga0209583_10000489_pt1 | contig 12126 bp, 4 predicted proteins | sample Str014_FD_187201 | JGI IMG/M metagenome (GOLD analysis project Ga0209583, IMG submission 187201) | Freshwater sediment microbial communities in response to fracking from Pennsylvania, USA - Straight Creek_MetaG_SC_2014 (SPAdes) (version 2) | ecosystem: Environmental > Aquatic > Freshwater >... | reverse complement strand
GGCGCTGCGAATCAGGAGGCGGCTGTACTCTTTGCATCCTTTTGGATCACCGCTGTATGAGCCGATCCATGGGCGGGCGGCGCTGCACAAACCGAGTGAGCGGCTATTCTTGATCGCGGCGACGGCTAGTGAACGACGTTCGCTGCATGAGCAGGCCGCTTCGATATCAACCAGTGCTCCGGTGGTGCTCTTTTCGTCCAAGAAAAGTTCGCCGCCGCAGTGCTTGCCATGGCCGTGGATAAACGAAGGCCAGTCGATGTCGTCGACGTGTCCGTGGGCGCAAGCTCGGACGAAGCGCACGGGTACGACATCGTAAGTGTCTTTTCCGTCCTTAAACCTCGAATTGTCGAGACGAGATAGATGCACGAGACGCCGCCGTGTCCCTTTGTATCCGGGCAGTGGTTTGCCATCAGGGCCTGTGACGGGCTCGGACTTCTGCACAAGAAACCATCGAGGAAAACGCCAGACCGTGATGCCCGGCTTGAACGTTGGGTCGTTGTCTTTTGAGGCGGGCGGCAGCTTGAGCTTGAGTGTTGGTTGGTTCAGGCGAGCCCGAAGCTTAGCGATAAGGCGAGGTTCATCTACGTAGGGAGGAGGCTCGTTTGGCGGGTAGCGCCAGTTTTCGAGCCCACCCACGATCACCGAGCCGTCAGGCAAGTCGATCATGGCGCCTGGGCCAAAAGTTGTGAGTAGCTGGCTGGAACGAACTTCGCCTTTTTGCATGGTGGTCAGCCTTTCAAGTCTTGGGGGAAAAGATCCACACTGGGTTCAACATCTCGCATGGAACGGTTGGCCCGGAATTTTCGGTGATCATCGCTCAGGCTGGATAGTCGCTCGTCGAGAAAGTCGCGCAGCAATGCCGGTTGGTTGGGTACCTCGCTACCGTATTGTAGAGTAGCATTCTTTGCTTTCTCCGCATCTGCGACCTTACACCAGGAGTCGAGCAGGTCGATGCAACGGTCACGTACTTTTGCCCTGAGCGCCGCTTGTTCGGACGGATCAAGACTCTCGCGATGATGAGCTGCGCGATCTGCGAATGTGTCGGCTACAACGTTAAGCTGGTGGCGATGGGTGGTTACGTCCATCGCGCCGGTTGGCCAAACCAATGAAGGTAGGTAATGACGTGCGAAAGCTACAAGAGCCGGTGCCAATGCACGGTCGAGCGCTCGTGGAGAAAACGGGGTCACGCTAGTCGCTTCAACAGTACGGTAGAACGTTGCGTGATAGTATCCGAAATGCTCGTAGTGAGAGCGGTCGCGTGGCTTGTGAACGTTCAGGAGCGTCACCACAAGGCCGGGTTTGCTGGAAATGCGGCCGACGCGGCTGGTCGCCTGAATGTATTCGGCGGACATTTTCGGCTGGCCCAAAACAACCATCAGCCCGAGTCGGGTGATGTCCAAGCCCACTGAAATCATGTTCGTCGCAAGGGCGATATCGACGTGATCGTCCTCCTCACTGTGGTTTTGCGAGAGACGTCTTTTCACGTCAGCAACGGTATCGGTGGATACGCGAGACGTAAGTTCTCGGGGCTCCCCGATCTTACGCTTTGCAAAAAGTGTATCGACTGGTTCTCGGCGTTTACGACTGCCGTAGCGCTCCAGCTGACTCGTCACTTCGTCCTCCACGATACGCCGGGAGCCGCCTAGTTCGCGCAGGCTGTTGAAGTAGCCGAGCAGAGTCATGTAAGGATCAAGCGGGTTAGTCGCTGATTTACCTCCCGCCTCTTTGTAGAGTTGCTGTCCACCCGAAAGCAGAGCGAGCGCGGTACGCAATAGTACAACCTTTAGGCTTCGTCCTTGCGCCGCTACCCCGAGATACAGCCGTGCAGGTGTTTGCGAGGGGGGGTGTGTTTTTGAGAAAAATGTATCCCGGCGGTTTGGTCCTGGTGGTGGGAACACTCTGGAATGTTCGCGGCCGAAGAGGCTTCGGATTTGCGCATCGGCTTGTCGGACGGTAGCTGTACTTGCGATGATTTTGGGGCGGAGCTTCCTTCCCTCGCCGAGATCTCGTTCCGCAAGGTGGCCAATCGCGGTCTCGAAGATGCCTGCGATAGTTCCAAGCGGGCCAGAGATCAGGTGCAGTTCGTCCTGGATAATCAGTTCGGGCGGTAGCAATGGACCGTCCAGTGGCTTTCCTTTTCCAGGCTCTGCTGCGCTGTAGTAACCGTTGTCTCCAAGGTCTGGGCTGACCATGTGATGGCGTTCGACCTGACCAAAGAGTTTTCCCGCTGGGCCCATCCACGGCAACGATGCAAACTTGTCGACAGTGGCGATGAGGAAGCACGGCAAGCGTCGATAGATAGCCTCGTCGACCGCGACGATGGGCAGGTGCCGATCACCCGTGAAGTCGCACTTCGGGTTAACACACGTAATCCGCAGATCCTTCGGTGGCCCTTTGAATGGAATAAGATTGAAGGATTTTGAATCAAATTTCTGTCCGCACCACGGACAGTTTTCGAGAGGGATGGGCGAAGGGTTTCGATCCGAGTTGTTCTTGAATTTGTTGGTACGCGTGTAAGCGGTCTTGTCTTTGGCTGGGCCGCTATCATTTGGCCCTCCCATGCGGTTCGGCGTAGCGGTTGATCCGACCCACAACCCGATTTCAAACGGCCATTCTCCGAGTTTGATGTCGCCCTTTTTTGTACGCTCTAGTCGCTCCAGTTCCATGGCGCAGATCAGTGCTGCCGCACGACCAAGCTGGTCGAGTGTGAGCAGGCGCAGAGTGTAGCGCATGAGCACATTCACGCCGCCACCACGGGCCCCGGGGTTTCTGAGACGACGAAGCACCAGAGAGAAAGCGGCTAGCCCGAGGTAGGCTTCTGTTTTGCCACCGCCGGTTGGGAAGAAGAGCAGGTCCACCAGTACTCGATCAGCATGGCTCGGCTCATGAAGGCCACGAAGGTTGAGGAGAAAAAAGCCCAGTTGGAATGCACGCCAACCGGGAGCGGCAACCTTGTCTGGTGTCGTGTTGTTGCGCTGCGCTTCGCGCTGGCGCGCTTGACGTGCCATGACGCGATTGGCGGTGCAAAAAGCTTCACGTACGTCGTCCTTGGCGAGGGACTCGATTCCAGCCGCGATGCGATCAGCCGCTTTGCCAGCCAGCCGAATCAGCTCATCGGCCGTTTCACGGCGAGTCAGCTCAAGACCTTGCTCCTTGGAAATGGTTTCCGATTGTACGGCGATCCAGGCGCGATAGTGATCGACTAATTTACCGAGCTTGGCACGTGCCTCTTCGACACTCGCTATGGTTGATAGACCTTCCATGCCTAGCTCAACTCCCGGAAGTGCGGTGCTGTCTAGGTGTCCGACAAACTCGATTTCCGCCGACGGAATCCAGCAGGTCTGTACACAATGACAGGGTGCACCCTCTTCCGCATCTACTGGTTCGGCAGAGCAGCCAATGCCTGAAACGTAATCGAATACACGGCGGTATTGCAGATCAGCGATGTCGCTGTCCCAGTCTTGCGACGCGTTTTCGTCGATGCATCCGCGCAGATCCGGCCGAGGGATAAAGGCTTCCGTGCTTGTCAACCGTAGGCGGGTTTGAAAAGCGTTTCCTTGGTAGGCGCGTTCCGCCTTCTTGCGCTTGTTCACCACGAACACGCACAGCGCTTGGGTGCCTACGGGGATTCGGCTGCGAGGATCTGCGGAAACCGGACGCAGCGAGAATGCCACGACGAGTCCGCCACTATTTGGCACATTTTGGATGATCAGCTTCCCGTCTGCTGGGGGAAGATCGACCGCGAAGCTTTCCAGATGTGGTGAGCGGCGGAACCCTTTGACTGGCCTGCCGGTGGTTGGTGGATCGTCAACTTCGGCGCCTTTGCTTCCGGCTTCGCCTTCCGGATACTTCTCATCGATGTCCGCCTTTACTCCGAGGCCGTTGTCCTCCGGTTCTACCTCCTCTTTGGTTGGGTCCTCCCAAACGTAGTCGCCCCAGGAAACTTCGACCGCGAGCTGCTTGGTATTGGGGCCGACAAGGACGCTCAGTCCAATCGAACTTGGCAGAAGGCTTGGCGCGACGGCAGCTTTGTCGGGTTCTCCATTATCATCCGTTCCGCCGCTCTTAGGGATAGCGTCGGGTTCTTCGTTCTCACCCGCGACCGTTTTCTGCTCGATCGAGGCCTCTTCAGGCACGAGATAGCCAGTGAGGTACCATCGGTTCGGGTTCTCCGGCAGAAGTTCGTGCGCAAACCCATGGTCGGGCCAAGGACCGACAACATCAAGTTGTAGGGCTTCGACTAGTTTGTCACGTGCATCGGAAGAGTTCATAAAAACGGCTAGAATGGCGGATGTTCGATGCGCGCAGATCGACTCCAACGAACTGAATGCTCTTGGGTCGTAAAGCTGACGGCCTCGATGTGATGGACTTTGACCTCGTCTCGGTCGATCCTCAACGAAGCTGAGCGTGCATCATATGTCTGATGATCGAACGGCTGGTCAAAGTCGATGGATAGACGAAGTCCGCCAGTTTTAGGTGTTGGCTTAGGTTCTGGAGGCATTTCCTCCAAGACCCAGTAGTCCGGGTGAGGACCATCCTCGTCGTATTGCTCAAGATGAGCGCTAATGCGCGTTTCTTTTGCTAGCACCACTTCTTCGACACGGGCTGCGTGATGGAAAAGAACGACATTGGATCCGGTCTGCCCTGTCTGCACCGAAGGAAATATGATCCCGTCGAGCCTTGATATGTTGGCTAAATAGTCTGCGACTGCTTGAGTCGCGATGTATTCGAATGCTTCCTCGTTGGGCATGACCGGACGTACAATCCGAGCGCTGAGCACCTCCATAAAAAGCGCTAGCTCAGCCTTTGAAAGATACTCTGGGTCGAAAATGCTGCCGACTGCCCGGACTGATTTTAACGCCTCAACATCGAGAACACGAAGCGGCCGAATTAAGTCGAAGCGCGCTACTGCCACTTTGCTGCCGACCGGCGGCCTAACCTCAGCGATCGCCGTGACAGCAGTGTCTGCTCCGTAGAAAACAGAGATACCGCGGGCATTCATCCGGCCGGAAGTTGCCGCCGCCATCGGTGGTGAGCCCAATTCCTTCCATGGTGTTTTAAGCGCGCCTTCGAGTTTTGTGTCTTCGCCTGCAAAAACGCGGGCTCGATATAGTTGGCGAAGAGGCGCCGCAGGACCGATCATAACGACAACAGGTTTTCCGGCACCGGTTTGAAGCAACGGCAGGTCCCGAAAAAGTTCTTCCAGGATCGAGGTAGCCTCTCGATTAAAAAAGCGCCCCTCCTCCTTGATGCTCTTTTCGAAACGATTCCATTTTTCGTAGTGCTCGTCGCAGCGGAGTTTCTTTCGCTCGTAGTATGATTCAGAATCGAACTCGCACTCCTCGCCGATTTCATGGTATTCGCGATCAGAATGACGATCCTCAAGAATCGCGAGGATGTGTGAAGCTGGATCCTCATCGATGCCAGCAGCGTTGGCGATAGCCCACAGAACCTGTTGGCCATGGCGTTCCCATTCATAATTGCTCTCTTTATCAGACAGCATCGAATATTCGAATCCATCGGGCCCTGTCGAAGTTCGTTCGAAGTGTTCCTCAAATGCCTTTTCGATTCGATCCGCCACTTCAGCAATGGTAAAGGTTTCCCCTTCGTCGCCGCAGTAAGAACATTCGGCCACCTGTCCGGCGCGGTCGATTTCGGCACGAAGGAACGGCTCGGTAACGCAGCGGGAGCAGAGTCTCGCGGGCTTTAACTTTCCTCTTTCTGGTGGTTGTGGCGGCATACACTTAGCGGTGATTGTTGGCCGGTGTTACCTCGATTAGCGCATAACGATGCCCCTGATGTGCGTTGCTCCATTTGAGCGTATAGCTTCCTGCTAGTGTGCACTGCTTCTTTTTTTCACCAGTAGGATTTGAGAACGAGCCAGCGATAACGCTGCCGGTTCGAAACGAAGAGTAGATGCCACCCGACTCGCGACCTGCGAAAAACCCGGTGTCAGCGGTAACAAAAAGCGCATATCCAAACCGGAAGCCTGAAGCACAAAGTGCCTCGCAGAACTCGATGTCTTTGCAGTAATCGAAAATAGTCTCGGGAATACGTCCGTTCCGTGGGTATTTTATCTCAATAGCGATGTCCGGTTGGTGTTCCTCACTTAAAATACAGATGTCTATTTCTTTCTTTCCGCCCTTATTTCTTACCGGTGTGAAATCAGTTATAGGGCGTTCGAGTTGTATTCGCTGTGGAGATAGTTTGGAACGGAGGAAAATCGCTAGCTCAAGTTGCACGCACGGCTCGTTGTAGAAACGTAGTTTTTGCTCCGAAGCATAGGAGAAGAACTCAGAAACGAGGCTCGGGATATTCACGTTTTTGGCGGTTGTATAACAAACGATCAAAGATCTACGCCCAAGATCCGCTCACTCGGCACGAGGGCGTTTAGTACAGGCTCAAGCCGCCAAGGTTTTTGGTTTACGATTTCAGTCGGTGTGGCCGTGGTGGTGACTATGTACTGAAAAGGCGCTGTGCCTTCCGCGAAGGGTTTTTCGAGTGCCAACGCAGCTTCGAAAAGACCGTCGTAAATATCGCCTGCCATATCCGCTTCACGGGGACTGTCGTGGATCATGAAACGTGGGTGGTGTCCTTGGCCTTCGATGCCCCAAGCCATAGCTGCGATATCATAGCTGATAAGCTTTGCGGCGGTCATCGCCCCACTATCTAAATCATTTCGCCCTTCGGCGGTCACCTGAAGAGCCCTGCCATCTGGGAGGACGCCGCCCGAAACTTCTTCGCCCAACATGTAGCGCAAAACAAGCTGATAAAGCTCTGAAAAATCTTCGCGGTCAGGGGCGCTGCTTTTACGGAGGCTCTCTTGTTCTTTCCCTGACTCGCGAATTGCCTTAGCGGTGTCTTTATGTTCGGTATGTTTTGTTTGATAGGTCGTCAGTACTTTGGTCGTGGTTTCGAGCAGCTTTCCACGAACTTTTTCTTCGGCCTTTGCCTCTAGGTAGTTGTCGAGTCCGGCCCGGCGTTGATTAAATAAAGTCAGGTATTCTGTTTGGCGACGCTCCGCTGTGAGACGAGCATCGGATTCGACACGTTTAGCTTCTGCGATCTCCACTTCTGCGGCTGTGATCTCCTGGCCGAGGGCGTTAAAGGTTTTATTGTACCCGTCGAGCAACCTACCGAGACCTTCTTGGGTCGGCCGCTGTTTGTTGAGAAGCTTTCCGGCCTCGCAAGCCTGATCGATTAGAACCCCACATACATTTGCCGGAGGGACGCGATTTAGATCATCGATCTGTGCTCTCATCGTGATTCGACTGCTATCGCACTCAGCAAGCTGTTTTTTTAGTTCCTGAAGATGGCGTTCTGCGGATTTGATGGTTTCGCTTGCCCGGGCGGATTCACCCGACGCTGTATTCCACGCTTCTAGCTTTTTTTGTACGTCTTCCGAAGACGGTATCTCGCTGCGAAGTTTTGTTAAAGTGGCCAATTTTTCGGCGGCTGCGACTTTGATGGCATCCAGCAATAGTGGGCTTTCGAGGTTCTTGGTCTCGACATCGATCCATTCCGAGAGCTGAACGAAAGACTGCTCAACTTTGGCTGACAACTGAGGCAGCTCTGCGTCGAGCGAGCGTTTCGTTTCATTGAGTTCTTCGTGGCGATCAAACTCGGCTGCTTCACCAGGTGGCAGCAACCCAAGTACGAGACGCATGAGAAACTGACGTTCATCGGTATCTGTGGCGGGTGATTGAGATTTCCCGATTAACCCACGCCAGGTGGTTAGCGAAAGGAGTCGAGCCTCTTGGTCGCGTGTAAACCAAGGTAGTAAGTGTTGCCAGTGGATTGGGCCGTGATTGCCGGGGAAATTTGTCCTGCCGAAAGGCTTCACGAACAGCGACTCAATCGCTCCTTCGAACTCACGATATCCGGTCGTTTCTGATACGCCGTCAGCGAGGAAGGCGTCAAGGGTAGCGCCCTCAAGGGCAAAGCGACTGTTCTGATCTGAGAAACTGCGTCCTACGATCCAAGGCTTTCCCTCTAATTCAACCCGGAGGACTACCCAGCCGGCAGGAAATTTAGCGGCGATTTTCTTTTCTTGAGATTCGCTTCCAAATGCTGACTCCCCGAGGACATATCGAATCAGTCGGCAGAATGTGGACTTACCCGCTGTGTGGCCAGCTACCTTAGATTTTCCGCCACGAGATTTTTTTTCGGGCGGGTTCGGATTCGCCCAGAGAATATTTAATCCGCGTCGTAAAAGTACCTCGCGTTGTATCTGTGTGCTGGGTCGCTCTAGTGACTTGAGGATATAGAAATGACTAACAAAGATGCCGGGGTGTGACCGTAGCGAAGGTATCCGAAAAGTCCGTACGGTTGAGGGGAACAACGGATCGGTGGTCTGCATGGTTTAAACGGCCGAGCGGAGCAATTCGCTCAAATACGTGGTAATTTCAGGTTGGGGAGTTTCAAATGGAAGTAGTGCTAGTTTAAGTCCTGCATCCTCCATGGCGCGCAAGACGATCTCCGCGTCGGCGTAGAGCCAATCGGATGGTGTTTGCTGCCATTGATGAGTGAGGCGCAAATGGACTTCGCCATCGATGTTTTGTACCGCGACTTCTCCGTCGCGAACCCGGTTTAACAACGAACCGAGCAAGTGGGATAAAGCTAAACTCTGACGATAGTACCGTGCCCACTTCTTTCCGACGGTATCCCCAGCGAGCGCGGCTGCCTCGCGGCCGTCCTTGCTCAATAGTAGACGGAACGCATTGATGAGTTTATCGGCGGACAAACCATCTGGGGCGAGTTGAAGTGCTGCGTATGTCCAGTGGCGGGTGTAGAGATCGGCTGCGAGTTCACCATGACGGGCACCTATTGGTAAGGCGAATGCCCGGTCGCGCCAACCATCCCGTGAGGAGGCAGCCTCGACTTGCGAAGGTGACGTCGGCGTAAAAACAAAATCGGAGGAATCGTCTGCCTTTGATTTTTTCTTTTGGCCACGCGCTTTCGTTGCAGGTTTTTTCGAGGCAGCAGCTTCAGCTGCGAGGCGTTCCTGCTCGGCACGTTCGGCGTTCAGCTTCAAAAGGCGGGCGAGGACTTCGTCGCGAACAGCGTCGGGCCATCGGTACCGGATGCTTTTTTCGACAGGTTCGCCTTCGGTATTTTCCTCGACGTAGTCGGCTATAAATTCGCAGGCGGTGGGTAGGTCGGTCCAGCCATAGCTGGCGAGTACGGCACGATCCACCTGTGTATGTAGTACTCGAAGATAAATGATGTCGGGATCATTCTCGGCGGGGTCGTGAAAGCGGTTGTAGGTGGCGGTGAGACCCTCGTCGTAACGCACCATCAGCGCAGCACGATACCCGTAATACTCGCGTCCGATCTCTTCCATCGCTAGATTCGTCTCCCATCCGGTAGGGAATGGGAACGTCTCGAAGCAATCGGTAGGGGTGTAACGAAGGTCGTCCTTCATCGAGCTAGAGAAGAATCGCGCCCAGACTTCATGAACCCGAGATTGCAGGAGGGCGAAGCTTACATCCGAAGCGAGGGCCGAAACTACGAGCTGTTCCGACGGAACAACGCCAACGGGAAGGAATGCAAATGCACCCGCTTGCCCGACCCGGGAGATAGCCAAGAAACGGTCTTGTCCACGCGACGCAGTTACAAAGTCGGATGCTGGTCGCGCGTATTTCCACCACTTCTCGGGATTGACAATCGATGCTTGTTTTAAGCGTTCCGGCTTCACCTTCCGCTCCACGATCTCGATTAAGTCCGGCCAATCCCTGGCGACTGGATTAGGGTAATCGTCTGGTACGATGCCAGTATGCAACCACGTATCACGCTGTTTCTCATCGGCGTTTAACCACGATTTCCCGTCAAACTTTTCGCGTCGAAGTGGAAAATCGGAAAAATTGATGACGTATCGGTGGTGCGTGTGCGTGGGACTGTCGTTGACCTCCTCGCCACCCAGATAGGGAAAGATGCGTTCGGCGTTGCGTGGATCCTTCGCGATAAGCCGCTCCATTTCTGCTAGAGGACTGGCGGTACCTTTCCTATCCGTGTCGTCGAAAGTAAAGCCCATGCCGAGAACGTAGCTGCCGATGAAACTCTTGTTGGCATTCGCTTTGAGCACGGCCGGACTTTCATGGCCACCATCATGAAAGAGGTAAGCAGTGATGATGGGCGCTGGCTTGCCATCGAGATCGAATGGAGGGGGCAGTAAACCCTTTATGCTCCACACGACGCTAACGACGACGGCTGCGGCACCTGGCCATTTGTAACGCCGTCTCGTCGAGTAAATGGTGCCGCCGCCACGCACACAAATCCAACGCAAACCGCTGTGGCGAGTGTCCCCCTGGCGGATAGTGTTGGTTGCAATGAGGCCGAAGGTGCCGTCGCGCCTAAGTACGTTGAAGGCACGGCGGAAGAAATGGGCCACGAGGTCGGCGTTGCCGTGGCTTTCGTCATGGAGCGTCTTCAACCAGTCCACGTATCCATCGCGATTGCCTGCGAGAATGGTATTTTTCCCTGCGAAGGGTGGATTTCCAACGATGGCATCAAACCCACCGTTCTCACGCCCGAAAACTTCAGGAAATTCTATCTGCCAATGAAACGGCCAAACTGCTTTGTCGCCGGTGCGCAGCTCTTGAACGGCATCGCGAGGTTTGAGCGTTGGATCGATTGGCTTGCTGTTATGCCATGTAACGTAGGACTCCTTCAGATGCTCCAGTTTTTCTTTTCGCGCCTTGTCTTTTTCTGCGGCGAAGAATGCAGCGATGATGAGATCGCCGACGAATCGGACTTCATCTAGTTCCTCATCCGCTAAGCGGAGAATTTGAGCCTTGAGCGCGGGAAGAACAAAGTCTCCCGCCTCAAGGATTTCTCGCCTATGCCTAGTGGCTCTCTGGATACGCTTTTCCAAAAAGTCCTGACCGAGAATACGTTGTTTGCCGGCTGTCTTTTCCTCCCACGTAAAGGCTTCGATCTGCTTCTGGGTGAGGCCGACGACAGAATCGCCGCAGCGGATATTGTGGTCAAGGAAGGTGAATGGGTGATCCTTGGCGAGGGTAGCAAGCCAGAGTGATAGCTTGGCGAGATCCACTGCCATTGGATTCCGATCCACTCCGTAGAGACAACGCTGCGCAATTATACGCATTGCAAGCAGCTCCTCGGTTTCGTCAGGCGGTAGGTAGGGGCGGCCGCCATGGATGCGCCATGCCCTGACGAGGGCGTCGCCAAGCTGACGGCAAGCTTCGACCAAGAAGGCGGCAGAGCCGACGGCGATGTCAGCAACCTTGAGATCGAGAATTTGCGCTGGCGTGGGTGATTTGTCGGCTGAAACGCTGGCGAGGTCGGGCGAAATGAGGCGAGTTAGGACCGGCTCCAGCGTTTTGCGTACGATGGGTTCGGTGAAGGAGCGAGGGGTGTAGTGCGACCCAGATCGGCGGCGCTCGTCATTGGGCTGAAGCACGAGACCGCCCTTGGCGATAGCTGACGGGGTGGCTTTATCGTCGATCCGTTTGTTGAGCGCTGCGAGCAGGTCGTCGAGTGACGAGGCTTCCTTCACCGCCTTTTCGGCTGCACCGGGCAGCTTGGTGTCTGCCTGCTCATCAAGGTGCTTGATGCGGTCGGCGGCTTTCAGCGCCAGTAAGGACTCCAGGTCGACAACGGAAGCGGCGGGAACAGCGCCTTTCTTACGCTTGCCCTTGAGGGCAATGGCGGTGCCGGCGACAACCTCGACACCAAAGCCCATGATGGTCTGGTAAACAGAACCAATTTCTTCGACGTCGAGCGTGCGATAGCTGACGCGTTCGCCGTCGAGTACACAGAGCTTTTCTAGGATCCCGAAAATGATGCCATCGCTGACCAACGGAAGCTTCCATTCTTCCTTGGACACGGTCTTCTCCTGAGCAGAACCCTCCTCCACTTTCCGAGGCTCTTTGTGCTGTCTTCCCTCTAAAAATGGGTAGCGCTCGGGATCAAAAAGATGGCCTTCACGAGCGGGCATTTTCATCTCGGCGTGTTGGCAGCCGCCGTGAATCAATCGGAAGAGCGCGAGAAGTTGAGCCCACGCGCCAAATCGGTGATCCATCGTGTCGGGGTAGTGTTCGGCATCGATCCGCAGGCGCTCGAAGAGACCACGCACGGAGTAGTGCCGAACGAACAGCCCGCTCA
>Ga0209583_10000488_pt1 | contig 12131 bp, 5 predicted proteins | sample Str014_FD_187201 | JGI IMG/M metagenome (GOLD analysis project Ga0209583, IMG submission 187201) | Freshwater sediment microbial communities in response to fracking from Pennsylvania, USA - Straight Creek_MetaG_SC_2014 (SPAdes) (version 2) | ecosystem: Environmental > Aquatic > Freshwater >... | reverse complement strand
CTTGTGATGTGCTGGACTGCATACCTTTCGTGATTTTAAGTACCTGGCTTTCGAGAAGGCGAACGCGTTCAAATAGAGTAGTAAAGAGGGGTGATTCCGATTCGGAACGGCCAACATTATTTTCTGTCCCAGCAGCAGCGACGCAGTCTTTCCCGATGTGTACGCTTTCGACAGCTGGATGTGAAAGAGCGCCTTCCACAGAATCGCCGCCCTTTGGCTCGTTGGCACCGGGCCACCTCCACATGTGACGCACTCTCTTCTTACCGCTTTCTACAGACTCTAGCAAGGAATCCGTAAGAAATACGACATTGTAATCTGCTTCGTTGAATCCGTGGAGAGCGTCGTAGCGTACAGTCGCCGAGCGGCACGCAGATGAGGCACTGGGCCTGTCAACGCTTCGAACAGACGCTCCCCACCACACACTTCGCTTTCCAGGAGCACTTTTGACATGCCAGAGAATCTCGAGCCTACGTCCTCGCTGTATATCCATTGCAAGAGCTGGGCTTAAACTACGGTGAAGTGAAAGGTACCAACGAAATAAAGTTCCTCTAGGGTACGCGCACTTGCGGTGGGCGTTATTGATATTGAGACCTGGCAAGACTTTTTCTTTCTGCAAGTGAGATAAAGCAGCAACTGAGATGCGCACAAAACTCCAAATATTCACTAAGAGGATGGAATCACATAAATGGTACAGTGAAAGTGATGCAGGGATCCGTAAAATATGTACGGAGAACCGTGTAACGACAAAACGACGAAACCCTATTTATACTGGGCCCAATCATACTGGTGTATGTTGCAATCTGATAGGCCAGCGTGAGCGCTTTAACGGGTCGATTTCGACTACTCGGAACTAAAACATAAAATGAAATAGTACGCGTATCAAAGATCGGTACTCCCGCATTGGCTCATACGACTGTGCTAGGAAAATGGGCTGCACCCTTAGCAATGTTTGGATTGTTTTGGATCCTTCATGATATCTGCCTCAAATATCGGATATTACATCAAATTATATGTACAAGCGAATGCACTTATGCATCTCCGTTGCATAATGCATTTTTCAAGGGATCAGACTGTCGTATTGTCAACGCTTTTCGCTCGGGATCCTATAACCGCGCGTTCCGTTAAATGCTCAAAAAACAAGTTCAGCACGCAGGTGAAAAACAAATAGGTATATCCGCGCACCTCGCATGGATTTTTCCGACCCGATTCGGTAGTTGATACGTGTTTGAATATATTTATAAGCTCTATCGACCCAAATTTGACTGTGCTTGAAATCCTCAACGTGGTACACATGAAATATAGTTCAATGAACGATTTACTACGGGCAATGCAAGTTTCTATCTAATCTCTAAATACCGAATGGCAAAATCTCAACGCTGTTCAGAGTTTTGTCCTTCGCGGAAGTAAGGTGCCCATGACACCTGACGTTCGGCTCGGGTCCGCTGTGGGCCGCCCCCGCATGTACTAGGTCACCGCGGGCGACGTACACGGAGTACGGAGGGATGGAGATTTCCGTTGGCTTTTGCTGCTGGAAGAATTCCGTCCCCAGCCTATCCATATTGCGCCTAGTCAGGAGACCGGAGTCGGTGACACCTGTTTTGGACCTTTTCATCCAATCAAGCTTCGTGACAGTGTGGTGCGATGCTGGCCACGCGAGCACCTTCGCGCCATCGCGTCCAGAATGCATCATAAAGTAGGAGCAGTCACTTACTGCACTACCCGTACTACTAGCTCTTACCCTATAGTCGCAATGTGGGGGCTGCGCATGGCAGCCCGGCTCGCTAAGAAGCAGACGACCACCGCTTCGCGGAAGGCTGCAGTTCCTAATCCTGAGATTTTGACCAATAATTGCTACTGAAACATCAAGCTTGAGCTTGATCTTGAATAGCGCTTCGTGGTGGGTCTCGAGGTGCTGATGGTACGAGTGCCTGTTTGACTGGTACCGCCCAGGAGTGTTTTGCGCTGCCTCGGTGCCTTCATCAGAGTTGAAGATCTTAGTGAACGCACACTCCTGGGCGCTCGTGCAGCACTTCCCGTCCGGAGTGGAAAATGCTGTTCGGCTGAAGTCGAACAGCTCGTCCACTTCCGTTCGGGATAAGAATGTGTCCTCCCGAATCAAGTCAGGAATCACCGCATATCCAGCCTTTGCGAGGTTTACAGCGTGGAACACGAACAAGAACTCATTTTCTGCAGCAGTGCCCTGAATAGGGGGAGTTTTGAACCACTGCAATGCTTGGTCCTGGCGAAACACACGGTAAATCGCCGAACCAGGAGGGACTGACGGATACGTTACCTCCTCGATGCTTTTTGATGCATCGTCATCGAAAAGTGATTCGGCGGAGCTGACGCTACGGGCACTGTTCTCGCTCTGTGCTCCTGCTTCTCCACCGGCGGTCTGGGCTGCCTGAGTTGGCTTCGCCCTCTTTCTCGGCTGCTGCCGCGCGTCGCTTTCCGGGCTATCGTCCGGGACATTGCGCTTGTTGGTGTCCCGGGACCGCAGGGTCATGGCAGATTCCGTTGGGCGCGGACCAGTTGAGGGTCCGCGCCCGCCGTCCGATGTTTCCATAAGAGAATCAGAGGCAAAAAGGACTGGAATAGGAGGAGTTTGCGGTGGTGAGGGCCCAATGCGACTGGGAGGGGGGGTGCGCGGGACCTCCGGAGCTGAAGCATGTTTCGTCTTCCTTGACGGCACATTGCGCTGTCTAGGAATGTGGGCTGGAACCGGAGTAGGTGGGATAGGGGAGATTTCCACACCTTCTAGGCGCGGAACAGGGGGAAATGCAGCGGTTTCTCGCGCCTCAACGATAGCAGTGATCTTTGCGACGACAGAATCGTCGTGCGTAGGCTGTGCTGTAGGAGAAACTGAAGGGACGACAGCTTCGCGAACTGCCTGCAGTGTGTCGACGTGCTCAAGACAGCAACCATCGCCTTTCTTTCGAATGGTATGCAATTGCTTGCAGACATTAGTAAACGAGCCGTAATAGCCACCGACAACAGAACAAAATTCCCTAAAAAGTTTCGACTTTCTGAAGTCCGTCAACTTTCTTAACTCAGTATCCGCTTGTTTCCCCAGCCATAATTTGAATGTAGAAACTACGAACGCGGCGCCATTGTTTTGCAAAACAGCGTTAAATGCGTGCCGTGAGAACCACTCATGCCCATAGGACGATGCCAATTCCATGACCAACGCGTACATACCTTTTTCGAGTAAGTCGGTATGGACCAAGATGTCGCCACGAATCGTCCTCTCAGACGACTGGGGTGATACACCAAATTTCAAAATCTCGAGCAGGGCCTTTCTAAGACCGAGGTCCCTCGGGTCCCTGCCAATTACGAATTCTGGCACCACCTCTCTGGCGGCTTGTATTGACGCAAGGGTGTCAATATACGTCGTTTCAACAACAGAAGATGTTATCGAATTACGTGCTAGCGCGCATTTGATGACTTCCTGTCGCGTGGGTGTCTCGCGCAGAACTGCACATTGCAGGCGGATCTCACCGGTTTCAGAATCAAACATCCCCGGCGGCCAATCCTCGTACTTTTCAGATACCAACTCCTGCACAACTTCAATCCTGTGCATCCCATCAACGCAAAAATAACGCGGAGGGTGTGCTGCAGGGTCTTGCTTCTCGTCACGCCAAACAATTATCAGGCTGGTAACGTCAAACGTCTTCTGAAGAATAGACTGGCGGATTAAATCAAATCCCTTTTTGCCCTTGCGACGGACAGGACGGATCTGGGCACCAGGATGGATGTGAAAGGGATTAAGATGAAGAACATCCCACTCGCTGGGCCCGAAAACCATGGTTTCCTTGATGCTCCGGCCCTGGGACTGAGTGGGCCTTGGAGCAGCTGAATCCCCAGAAGAGTGGGTGGTACCTTCAGGAAGCAAGTCTTCGGAGATCGTGACTTCGGAAGGCTTGCTTGGTTCAGGCGCCTTCGCGACCGTCCCGAGAGAGTCTGTGGGACACGCGCCGCTCTCGGCAGTCGGTCCAGGCGGATCGGCAGTTGTGGCCGGTTCCGCCGACTTCTGATCGTCCTTGTCGGGTACGATTTCTTCGGGCTCAGCGGCTGTTCGAGTGCCGTCCGAGCTGCTTGTGACGGGCACACCTCGCGGCTCACTTTCTGGCGGACCGGCTTCCGCGGATGGGTCCTGAATCATCGCGGGCGGTGGCGGGGGTAGCTCCGTGGGCGGATCAGTGACTGGGTCTTCTTCCGACGCCATTGCAAGAAGAGGGTAAGCAGGGGTAGAGGTAGGATGAAGCCTGACTTAGAGACGGAAGCACGTAAGGATAGGTCACGCTCGCTGAAGAAGGTAAGGAGTGGTCGTAGACAAGCGTGTGCTTCGCTCTCGTAAACGGTCGCCCAGGGTCGAGGAGCACGTAGGAACGGTCAAATTTGGGGCACCGGAAGGGTCGGGGGGCCGCCCCTTGAAAGACACCAACTTTGCATATCCGCTAGCGGATATGCAAATTTGGTTTTTGGCACCGGGGGCAAATCGCAAAATAACATATCCGCTAGCGGATATGCAAATTTGGGTTTTGGCACTGGGGGCAAATCGCAAAAAAACATATCCGCTAGCGGATATGCAAATTTGGGTTTTGGCACTGGGGGCAAATCGCAAAATAACATATCCGCTAGCGGATATGCAAATTTGGTGCCTGCCAAACTCGCGACCCTTCTGGGCCCCAAAATTCGACCGTTTCTACGTGCCCCCTGGCCCTTCACCGACTCTGTGCGACCGTTCACGGTATATTTGCACACGCTCGTCTACGACTACTCGTTACCTTCTGAAGCAAATGCTCATCTGTTCTCTCCGGCATCACGCTACATCCCCCTGCGCGAACTGCCCTAAGCTCCTCTACGAGATTCCACGCCCTCTCTCTTTCGCTTCGCTTCCGTCACCGACCTATCTGCTGTCGTCGCAGATATAACGGCCTCCTCCATCGCCGAAAGACTTGCAGGAATTGCTGATCTACCCGCCGCCGTCACCTTAACCGCGGTCTCCCTTTCATCAAGCAAGATGGCGAGCTCGTCCACTGCCCTTTTTATTTCTGTCAGTCCCCTAAACGTCGATCCCAGTTCGAACATAAGGCAGATCCGAACCAAATGGGTAGGCCGCCTCATGAAAACAATTGCGGAAAAAGGTTGGCTAGACTCTAAGCCCAAGGTTTATGCGCCCGTCCCGTACAGTCACATGAAGGAGCTGGTGGAGCGCAATGATCACGACGCGCGTGCTGAGCTTGATGCGATGCGCTTCAAGGTCCTGGACGGCGCTCATCGAGTCAGAGCAATACGTACTTTGATGAAGGACCCTTCGGTTCCCATATTCAACAGTGAGACCCGTATCATGGTGGAGGTCGCACGCGAAACACGTTCCGTTGTGCAGCGTAGCCTGGATGCCGCGGCGGAGAATGCGAAGAATACCAGAGAATTCGCGAAAAAGACGTTTAACGACGATTTATGGGCTATGATTGGAATCCAAGCGGAGGCTGTCAGGCGACTTGTTGCTTTCAGTTCAGCCATTGCTGAGCAGCCTGATACGGAAATGGTTCATGATCCTGACGCGGCTGCCCCGACAAGGAGAAAGGGCTCGAACCAGAAGGTGGCCCCTCTACTGTCGCTTCCAAATCTTCCGGAAGAAGGTTCAGGGTTTATTGAGACCTATAATTCCTCTATAGACAGCCACCTGGTCGTTAACAAACCAGGTGCACAGCCCTATAGAAGACCCTTCGACCCTGAAGCGAAAGGTGACCGTGACCTTCTGTATCCCTCAGTTCTTCTTGCGCTTCTTGCCGATAGCCATGACGTGAGCCTGAGCTCGGTGTTGTCGATGAAAAATGAAGGCGTAAAGTGCAAATGGCGTCTTCTACGCATGATTCTTCCCTTTCATGTCGAGCAAACACCAATCCCTGAAGACGATGACACTTTTATTGGGGGAAACGGACTTGTTCCCAATCCCGATCAAGACCGTCGTCTCTGGGAATACATGTGCTTGGTAAATGACTCGCTGACATCCGGCTCGGACGACGGGTTGTCCTACAAGCGCGTATACATGACTGCTTTCAAGCAGAACGCACACAGACGCATCTTTTGTGGACTTTTGATGATGACGCAAGCAGTGTTCACCCCAAGTTCCACGAGTTCGGCGGTGACGGGACCGCGAGGCAGAAAGTCCAAGTTTAGCGTACCAGACAAGGTGCTAGACGACGTGTACGCCACGGTTTGCGCAATATTTAGACAATACGACAAAGCGGCTCTTCTACTCCCGTCCTACAACACTATTGAGGATCTCATCCTGCCATACATAGTGCTAGACATGAACACATTCCAGTTCAAAGTGTCAGGGGACAAAGATGTCTGGACCAATCCAGCAGAATTCAAGTCTTTTGACACCAATACGTACCGCACAAGAACGCATCCTGTCTTTCTCACTCCTTTTGAAGACATGGATCCTGTGCAGAAGATGAAAGATGATGAATGCAGGGCTCTCGCCGGCTCCTTCCTCGAAGATATTGAAAGGAGTAGATATGCGATGTCAGACGAAAACGTTCGTGACTTGGTTCGCGATTTTGGGTTTTTCAATGCAAAAGGAGACAACATTGAAGACCCTCTTCACCATTCCAAGATCACTGAGTACGTGCGTGATAGGTTTATGGTCCTGCGTGCTATTGGTTTTCGAGAGGCCATAAACGAAATGGAAACCAAGGGAGACGCGCAGGAGGAAGCAGTCGACGAAGAAGAGAGTGATGATGAGCCGTCAAGGACGCGTCTCAGACGGACTCAACCGGATGCAGACATTCACGAAGCAAAGACTGTTTGCTTGAAGGCGCTTGAAACTGTTGATAATGTTCAAATGCATTCGTGCGCTTTTGAGGACTTTTCGAAGCGTGCAGATATTCAGTCCCTGTTTGGAAAAGTCGCCCTGGTACTGACCGATCCACCGTACAACACAAGGCGTGAAGCTGGGGCGAGTAACTCAGAATACGACAAGCTCTCTCTATCCAGCATGAAAGAAGCAGCTGATGTCATTGAAAAGCTCCTTCGTCCACACGGACATGCGTTTATTTTCTGTTCATTCCAGCAGGCAATGGAGTGGCGCTCAGTACTTGAAAGCGCTGGTGGCGGGGGCTCCTTGAAGGTTCCGGCAGTCCCAGAAGTGATCATCAGAAACAACACTTCCATACATTCAGGTGGAAGATTTCTTTATCACCGTGTCAATGCGTACGAGACTGCTTGGCATGCATACAAGGACAAAGTAGGAGGCAGTCAGAGCGACTATCGCACCACTGTCGGGTTCGGAAATACTAGCATCGAGTTGTGCTCCGGAACGACGCTGCCTCCGTACAGCAACGTCATAAATAACTACATCCCGCCGAAAGGCCCAGAGCTTATTCGATCGAACGGCCGTCCAGTTCGTGCGGAGCAGAAGTCAGTCAAGCTGCTCCAGGATATCATGAGGTTATTTGCTCCCAAACCTACCGATATCGTGGTCGACCTCTTTGCTGGAACTATGTCGACCGTCGTTGCTGCTCTTATCGAGGGACGTCCAGTGTACGCTTGCGAAAAGGACCCTGATTGCTTTACGATTGGAGAAGCGCGTGTTCATAATTTCCAGTACAGACGCGGGGCAGCTGGCCTCCTCAGTGGCCTCTCTCCTCATCAGATCACTCTACTGAGGTCTACTATTCCTTCGAAAATCAGCGCGCCCGATTCCCTGAAGCATGAGCCCGACACATACGAAACGGAAATAGCGGAGCTCCAGGATTAGCTCGTACAGAAAGGGGTAAGTTCTATTTAGCGGCATATTAAAAAGCAATTCTTTGCAAAGAAGCAACGTTTTTGTTGAAAGTACGCGGTTTTCTAGTTCTATGAATAAAAGAAACAAAGAAATGACGAGAAAAACCTCGTTTTAATTACGCTGTTCGTTTCTTGTCTTAAGACACAAAGTGCAATAACTCTAATCAAGCGATTCGTGGTGGATATCCTTCTCGGCGTCCCAAAACATAAAATGGAGTGCTGTCACCTAGTAAACCAGAATGCTGGACAATGTCCTCTTCAAAAGTACAATTCGCAGTATGTGCGCATGCATGGATACACATAGTCTCCCGTATACTACTGCCTAGCGGAAGAATACACACCGAAGAAGCAGAATTCACGCGTACTGGATCCGCTACAGGGACTGTGATCCCTGCAGAACAAGGCAGTACCAGCGCGTACGGGAGTGATATGCGCTCCTCTAATGCTCGGCCTCTTACGTACAGGGGATGAGGGATGGCTTCGAAGAGACCAAGCACGAACCAGAATGAAACTTGAAACGACACCGAATGGAAATCCGATTGCGATCTTGGCGTTTCAAGTTCCCGTATTTGATCTTCACCTCTTTCTAGGCCATCAATCCTATTCACAAGCGCTTGAACAATCGAGCCTGGAAATATGTTCCCAAAACGGCGTCGGCCATTCATCTGTTCCTGGTATGTGCACCACGAAGATGCATAACAGGCGACCCGTAAGGATACGGGTTGGAAGCTTCTTAGCTCTGTCGAAGCCTTAACGCATTCGACGGCCTCGTCAAAGGCTTTAACGTTTGCAGAACTCAGCTTCCTCCAGCTTTCGTTAAGGTGGTAAACCCTCGCAGGTTCATAATGCAATTTCCACACAACAACCTGCGTTGCATTGGACGTTAGCTTCCTGCGAACCTTTCGCAGCTGCGATAGAACTGGCTTACAGAATACTGAACGGATTTCTTGCATGTCTGTCGCACCGCTCATATCCCGCCCAGTAATAAGACGTCGGATTCTTGTGCAGTCCTCAATAGTCCAGGAATCTGGATCTCCGCATCTATTTACTTCTATACTCAAACGACACTCCCAATCATTCGCAAGAGTCGCAGTTACAGCATGAATATGCGGATCCCGCTGATTAGAGCGGGAAATTGCGCGCTTCAAGGGTTGATGCGCAGTCTCGAATAAAAGTTCTTGTACATGCCTGCAGTGGCCAAAGGCAGGGATAGTGTGGGTGTAAAGCTCCAGCAGGCGATGCACATTCGGCTTGTTCAAATACTTTGCAACAACGCCGTTTTCTCTGACGCATAACTCGTGAAGCACTGAAATGTACTTCACAGCAAATCCATACAGAATGTCTAACCGCGTTTTCCCGTCGTTCTCGTTGAAATCTTCGACGCAGCTTGCACCGTCTAGTGACGAACAGGGCCAGAAGTGAGTGTCTCGAACCAGCCGCTGGAACATAGTAAGAAGCTCAAGTATATCTGCTGTTTTTAAAGACCTCGCTGACGCATTGGATCCTGGCGATGAGGTTCTGCTTGTTTTGGAAGCTTTTGGAGGCATGGCATACTGCTTGCGAAAAACTGTACTTCTTTTGCCGGAGTTCTTTTCCAGTTCAACAGCGATGTCCGTACGGTTATCGTTTTCCTCCCGGATCAAACTGTCCAAATGTAGTGCATTCTCAAAACAAATTGGCGCAATGAGAAGAACAGCAAAGAGATCTGACATACCCATAGCGTTGATAGATGCAGATGCAGGGTTAATAATTTGCATCTGCTTGGTAAGAAAGTTACAGTTCAACGTGCTCCTCATGAGCACATCTGCAATATTTCGAGCTTGAGGAGTGCACATCGCAATAGTTCCACGCAAAACGTCCTGTGCCAATCCGAACAAGAGATGGTCGGGAGCTACCATGGAAGAGCGGTATGGATCGAATATGGCGGGCACCACTGGTTCATTTTGATCGTTGACGGGAACCTGACCCCTTGCTGATGAGAGAGCGCTGCTTAAAGTGTGCAACGGAAAGTCTGCTATATTGAATGTTTTCTTAAACCCGAGTGCAGCCAAATCCTGAGCATTGGGTTGCTCTGCTCGCACATTGTGCATTCTCTGGACTGAGCGACTAAACGCTGTCGATTTGCTGTGAATTTCTGACGTGTAGCCGTAGTATGGCAAATTTCCATGCCCTATCCGATCTTGTCGGACAAAGCAGCACAGGTGGCATGGGGCTCTGGAATTATGACCCAGTACGTCCAGCGCATGCGTAACAGCGGGGTAGTCTCCAATGAACCCAAGAACGTCGATAAATATCGTGACTGGGTTTCCGGTCGGATCCTGACCTTGCACACCAGTCGTGCAGCACTTAACAAGATCCGGTACAATGTAATGAAGAACCTCATTTGTCGACATCTGCGGCGGAGTTAGACCTATACAACGCACTGCGCCGTATCCTGCTCTCTGCGCCGGAGGTATCCCCATCGGAAGCATGTAGCACCCTCCATAACTGGACGTTGTGCTAGAGTGAGGTTGGAAATCATCGCAGTATAGAAGCACCCGATAAATCACGTACCTCCTTCCGTCCTCAAGGTATCCTGTACAACGAGAGAAAGACCTGGAAGGATGTGATGCGTTACATTTTGATGTAAGCTTCACACCTCGCACTTTAGATATGACGCAAAGAGCTGGTTCGAGCTCTCCACCTGTAACAGCTCTCCTCGGTATACAATAGAGCTGTCTTATCGCCTCGCCGGGAACAACTCTTCTAAATCGATACAGAAGAATAAATGAGTACTCCCCTAGCGTATCACCGAAAGTTGGGCTAAGCTCAACAACCGTGTCTCCGGGTTTCATAGTTCTGCACTTCGCAAAACACTCAAGAGTTTGTCTTGTTCCGGAAGAAGAGTTGGCTTCATTGTGCACATCCCATATAGAAACAATGGTAAATATTGCAAGTTGAACCTTCGTTCCGGCCTGCATATCTGCGCCGGTCTCCGTCCCTAAAATAGAATCAGCTTCAATAGACGAGATGAATTCAACTTCTATGTAGTCTCCCGGCCCGGCAGGTACCGGAATTCTTGAAGACGGTGCCGCGTCTTGCTGCTGGTTTGCATCGACAAATATGTAGCTAGATGTATCCACTACGCTCTCTCTATGACGCACAATTGGTGTGTTCTCTATATCATCAAACACAAATGAAGGACCTGAAGTTGTGGAAGCGCTTGGATGAAGACCGAACAAAGCGTCAAAGAGTGGAGCAGTGCAGGTGTCCAAAATGGCCCACTCACTCGGTACAACAATACGAACTTTATCGGTGCCACCGTTCCTCTTTCGAAGAGCGACGACTTCAGACCTGGCATAAAATGATCGACGCATGAGAGGCATAATAGTACGCTGTATCTTTCTGATACCTGGCAGAGCATCCTCTCGTTTACCATGCCTCAATGCTTGCCAGATAAGAGTCTCCCGAAGTGTCTCGTAGTACTCGACAGTCATTCGTACAGTCCCACCGCATAGAAGGACGGCGAACAGGCTCTGCCAATCCAAAGCTCGGTCCCGAGTGCAAACACGTCCATCCTCTTCCGTAAGATGTTCCAGCATATAATTGCCTTCGCCAAGAGGCTTAGGGTTCTGCAGATCTGGTGTGAAAGTGGGACTAATACCATCATGCCGGTCTATAGTTCCCGGAATTTCATCTCTATAAAATATCTCATCCTCAAGAAGAGCATCCGGTGCAGTATCTACGCTAAGAGGAAGTCTGTCGTCTAGTGATATGCACTCAATAGAATCATGCCTCCTCGAATCCAGTCTGGAGGGATTTGGAGTAACACAGAGCTCGCTGCTCTCTACATATACTGACACAGTGTCATGCTCAGAAATGTTTTCGACCCTCGCACTACCCTCATTACCCCGCATGCTAGCATCATCACTCAGTTGTGCATACTTCACATCTATTCCTATCGCCGTTCCTTCTCGACCCCCTTCATCGCTTAGTTCTGGAGGTGGCAAGTCAAAAGGCCTGTCAATAGGAAGAAAGCGTTCACGCATTTCCCTTTGGCCACGTCGTGTTCTCCTATTTCCACGTGCAATCCTCTTTACCGTCATCTTAACCCAACTCCCGTATCTTATATACAAGCGAAGAACCCATATACTCTTCGAGTGCATATGGTTTAAAAACCGTACTTGGATGTATACTAGTGATACCAGACCTCTCGGCTAGCCCACATTCAAAAATTCAAAAATTTATATACTGTTCATTGTACCTCGCCCTAGTTCAAAGGCTTTATCGGACATTTAATAGCGTGAGTTTAGTGCTGTCACTGCTATCTCACAAACTGATGTCAGAAATCC
>Ga0209583_10000486_pt1 | contig 12193 bp, 15 predicted proteins | sample Str014_FD_187201 | JGI IMG/M metagenome (GOLD analysis project Ga0209583, IMG submission 187201) | Freshwater sediment microbial communities in response to fracking from Pennsylvania, USA - Straight Creek_MetaG_SC_2014 (SPAdes) (version 2) | ecosystem: Environmental > Aquatic > Freshwater >... | reverse complement strand
GCCGGCCTTGGCCATGTCGTCCTGCGTGCCGGTGATCGACAGGAAGCCGGCCTCGCTCTGGATCAACAGGTCGTACGCTTTCTTGTCGCGGTACGGGCCGGGGTTCGCAGGGTCGTCGCCGTAGCCCGAGATGTCGCAGACGATCAGCGCGGGGTGCTTGTCTTTGAGCGCGTCATGGCCGAGGCCGAGCCGCGCGGCGGCGCCGGGGGCGAGGTTCTGCACCAGCACGTCGGCCTTGGCGAGCAGCTTGCCGAGCACCTCGGGCGCTTGCGCGTGCTTCAGGTCGAGCGTGAGGCTTTCCTTCGAGCGGTTGGTCCAGACGAAATGCGAGGCCTGGCCGTGCACCCGCGTGTCGTAGGCGCGCGCAAAATCGCCGACGCCGGGGCGCTCGATCTTGATGACGCGCGCGCCCAGGTCGGCGAGCTGGCGCGTGCAGAACGGCGCGGCGATCGCGTGTTCGAGGGTGACGACGGTGATGCCTTCCAGCGGGCGCATGTCAGAAACTCCGCGGCAACCCGAGAACGTGCTCCGCGACGTACGACAGGATCAGATTCGTCGAGATCGGTGCCACCTGGTACAGCCGGGTCTCGCGGAACTTGCGCTCGACGTCGTATTCGTTCGCGAAGCCGAACCCGCCGTGGAACTGGATGCAGGCATTGGCCGCCTCCCAGCTCGCCTTGGCGGCCAGGTACTTCGCCATGTTGGCCTGCGCGCCGCAGGGCTGGTTCGCGTCGAACAGCTTGCAGGCCTGCCAGCGCATCAGGTCGGCGGCCTCGACCTCGATGTGGCTCTCGGCGATCGGGAACTGCACGCCCTGGTTCTGCCCGATCGGGCGCCCGAAGACAACGCGCTCGCCGACGTACTTGGTCACGCGGTCGATGAACCAGCGGCCGTCGCCGATGCACTCGGCGGCGATCAGCGTGCGCTCGGCGTTCAGGCCGTCGAGGATGTACTTGAAGCCCTTGCCTTCCTCGCCGATCAGGTTCTCGGCCGGGATCTCGAGGTTCTCGAAGAACAGCTCGTTGGTCTCGTGGTTGACCATGTTCGCGATCGGCCGCACCGTCATGCCGCTCTTCTCGGCTTTTCGCAGATCGACCATGAAGATCGACATGCCCTCGCTCTTCTTCGCAACACTGGCGAGCGGCGTGGTGCGTGCGAGCAGGATCATCCAGTCGGAGTGCTGGATACGCGAGATCCACACCTTCTGGCCGTTGACCACGTACCTGTCGCCGCGCTTCACGGCGGTGGTCTTGATCTTGGTCGTGTCGGTGCCGGTGCTGGGCTCGGTCACGCCCATCGATTGCAGCCGCCACTCGCCGCTCGCGATCTTGGGCAGGTAGAGCTGCTTCTGCGCCGCGCTGCCGTGGCGCAGCAGCGTGCCCATGTTGTACATCTGGCCGTGGCAGGCCCCGGAGTTGCCGCCCGACCGGTTGATCTCTTCCATCACGACCGAGGCTTCGGCCAGGCCCAGGCCCGAGCCGCCGTATTCGGCCGGGATCATCGCGGCCAGCCAACCCGCCTTGGTGAGCGCATCGACGAAGGCCTCGGGGTAGCCGCGTTTCTCGTCGATCTTGCGGTGGTATTCGTCGGGAAACTCGGCGCACAGCTGGCGCACGGCGTCGCGGATGTCCTGGTAGGCGTCGGGGGGGGTCGTGATCATCGGGGTCTCGATAAGGCTCAGGCGAGTTCGGCACGCGCTTGCATCGCGAGCCGACCGTCTTGGTTGCGTGCCCACAGCGCGATGTGCCCGTCGGCCTCGCGCTTGCCGCACAGCGTGAACGGGTGGGTGTCGAACAGCGGGCTGGCGGCCTTGAAGGCGAACGCGCGCAGGCGCGCCTCGGGCAGTTCGCGGCGCAGCAGCTCGACGAGCAGGGTCGCGATCAACGGCCCGTGCACGACCAGGCCGGGGTAGCCCTCGACTTCGGTCACGTACTTGCGGTCGTAGTGGATGCGGTGGCCGTTGAAGGTGAGGGCCGAATAGCGGAACAGCAGCACCGGATCGGGCACGATCTCGCGGCTGAAGTCTTCACCGGTCGCGGCCATCGACGGTGCGGGTGGCGCGGCACCGGGCTGCGGCTCCTCGCGGTAGACGATGTCGTGTTCTTCGCTCAGCGCGACGCCTTTCGCATCGCTGAACTCGTGCCGCACCGTGACGAACACGAGCGCACCGCTGCGCCCTTGCTTCGCATCGACGCGGGCGATCGTCGAGCGCCGCTCGACCTCGTCGCCCACATGCAGATCGCGGTGAAACTCGAGCCGCCCGCCGGCCCACATGCGGCGCGGCAGCGGCACCGGTGGCAGGAAGCCGCCGCGCTCGGGGTGGCCATCGGCGCCGATCTCGCGCGCCGGCGCCTGCGGCAGGAAGTAGAGCCAGTGCGCGAGCGGCGGCAGGGGCACGCCGGGCAGCGGCTCGCCGTCTTCGACACGGTCGAGCGTGGCCGCCAGCCCGGTGAGCGGCGCCGTGGTGAGCGTGTCGCTGCGGCGCTCGCTGCGGCCGATCCATTCGCGCAGGTGATCGAGCGGGTTCGCGGCGGTATTCATCTTCAGTCTCTTGCGAAAGGCAACACCCGAGCTTGCGCCGCTGCGGGCCCCGGTGCAATTCGCCATTCATGAAGGCGCCCTTCGCTCGGCGTTAACCCCAGGTTCAAACCAGACGAACAGGGGCTTCCGCAAAGCCCGATTGTCGAAGCCGGCAACGGCGCGCACAGTGGTGCTCGCACCGAATATTCCAACGGAGACCTGTCCATGCCCGCCCCCACCTCACGTCGCGCCCTGCTCGTCGCCGCGCTGATCGCCGCCTTGCCCGCAGCGCAGGCCCAGGCGCCTATCGTCATCAAGTTCAGCCACGTCGTCGCACCCGACACGCCCAAGGGCAAGGGCGCCGAACGCTTCAAGCAACTCGCCGAGGAACGAACCAAGGGCCGCGTGAAGGTCGAGGTCTACCCGAACAGCCAGCTCTACAAGGACAAGGAAGAGATCGAGGCGCTGCAACTCGGCTCGGTGCAGATGCTCGCGCCATCGCTCGCGAAATTCGGCCCGCTCGGCGTGAAGGAGTTCGAGGTCTTCGACCTGCCCTTCATCTTCAAGGACACGCCATCGTTTCGCGCCGTGACCGACGGCCCGGTCGGCGCGGCGCTGTTCAAGAAGCTCGAGCCCAAGGGCGTACTCGGCCTAGCGTACTGGGACAACGGCTTCGACATCATGAGCGCGAACCGCCCGCTGCACCACGTGGCCGATTTCAAGGGCCTCAAGATGCGCATCCAGAGCTCGAAGGTGATCGAGGCCAACATGCGCTCGCTCGGCGCGATCCCTCAGGTGATGGCCTTCAGCGAGCTGTACCAGGGCCTGCAATCGGGCGTGGTCGATGGCACCGAGAACACGCCGTCGAACGACTACACGCAGAAGGTCTACGAGGTGCAGAAGCACATCACGGTCTCGAACCACGGCCACATCTCGTACGCGGTGATCGTCAACAAGAAGTTCTGGGAAAGCCTGCCGCCCGACATCCGCGCCACGCTCGACAGCGCGATGAAGGACGCGACCACCTACGCCAACGCGATCGCCGAGACCGAGAACAAGGCCGCGATGGAGAAGATGCAGGCCAGCGGCAAGACCACCGTCTACACGCTCACGCCGGCCGAGACCGCCGAGTGGAAGAAGGCGATGTACGTCGTCCACAAGGAGATGGAAGACCGCGTCGGCAAGGACACGATCCAGGCGGTCTACAAGGCGAGCGGGTACTTGGTGCCGAAGTAGCGGGCACCGCGTGACGCCAGCTCCGAACAGTCTGCGGTCAGATGCTCACGCGAGGGCCAACCGGCGTTGCGCGATGGTCGCCAACCCGATCGTCAGGCACATCGTCGCGAAGGCAGCCCACGCGTAGGGCCGCAGCAAGGGCATGCCCACCAGGATCAGGCCGTCGTTGCCACCGGGAATCAGCTGGCTGCCCCAGCCCATCAGCGTGCCGCCGGCCAGGCAACGAAGTACCGCGGTCGCGGGAATGGGCGCCGTGCGCAGTCGTCCGGCAGTCCAGCCGCCGGCGATCGCGCCCCCGAGCAGGCACGCGAAAAGCAGCATGCGGGTGCCCACGCCGCGCGCCATGCCCTGCGCCAGGTCGGCGAGCACATCCGTGTACGCCCAGGGGCCGGCCAGTACCAGCATGACCAGAAACGCCAGCCCGATGACGATCGTCGCGGCGCGCGGCGACCACAGCGGCGCGGCCGAAGCACCGGGTCGCTGGCGACGGTCGGCCACGAACCCGGCGCCTCGCCACACGGCATAGGCGCAGGCGAGCCAGAAAATGGCGGCCGGCGCATGCGACCCCAGCGCACCGGCATCGAGACTCGGCCGCGCCGAGGGTGCGAACACCCTGTCGACGCTGACGCAGCCGAGGTAGAAGCCCAACGGTGTCGCGGCGTGGGCCCAGTTGCCGGAGCCGAGCCGCGCGATGGCACCGAACACACAGGCGCCCGCGACGAAGGCGCCGATGCCCAGCAACGCGGCGCCGACGAGGGTCCAGCTGTTCAACGCGTAGCCGATCGGAAGCTGACCCACCCACCCCAGCCGGCGCGCCAGCAGCAACCCGCCAGCGACCCACAGCGACGCCTCGATCAGCGCGGCCAGGCGCGTCGCCCCGCGTCGCGCAATCACCTCCTCGACGGCGGCCACGGTGCAGGTGGCCCCGCGCTGAATCGCGAAGCCCATCGTTGCTGCGCACAGCGCCAGCACCGCGAAGGTCAGCCCCTCGAACATGAACGCCATGGCGTCGCGCCTCGTCAGTTGTGCTCGATCACGCCTTCGATCGGGTCGGTCGGCTGCTGCCACGGCGAGCGTTCGATCATCCGCATCGTGTCGGCGTAGCCGGCCTCGCGGCGCGCGCGCACGCCGGCGGCGGTGAAGTCGATGTCCTTCGTGTGGTCCTCGGCCTCGACGCGCGGTGCGACCAGGTGCGCGACATGCATCGTCGTGCTGCAACCGAACGCTGTCAGCTCCTTGACATGCGCGTCTGCCTGCCGCGACGCCGGCAACTGGCGCGACAGCTCGCGGATCACGTGGCGCAGGCGATGGATCTGCTTCTGGCGCACGATGTGGCTGTCGGCCCGGCTCGCGTACTGGATGTCCTTCTGCCGGCCCATGACCTGCCAGATCGACTCGGGCTCCGGCCCGGTCTGGTGCCAGACATTGACGGCGAAGATCAGCGCGTCGCGCCGCGGGTTGTCGTCGAGCACCGCCTCGATCGGCGTGTTCGAGTAGATGCCGCCGTCCCAGTACGGCTGGCCGTCGATGCGCACGGCCGGGAACGCCGGCGGCAGCGCGCCGGAGGCCATCACGTGATCGACCGCGAGTTCCTCCTTGGCGCTGTCGAAATAGCGCATCGCGCCGCTGGTCGCGTTCACGGCGCCGACCGTCAGCCGCATGCTCGCCTCGCCGCGCAGCGCCGCGAAGTCGACGAGTTCTGCGAGCGTGCGGCGCAACGGCTCGGTGCTGTAGTACGCCGCCCGCTCGACGCCCAGGCTCGCACGCGAGCCGCGCAGTGCGGCCAGGTTCGGCTCGAAGAACGCCGGAATGCCGCGCATCACGGTCGTCATGTTGGTGACGAAGTTGCCGACACCCAGCCAGTCGAGCGGCCCGGCCAGGGTCGACGGCAGCTCGACGTGACGCCAGAACGCGTTCAGCCGGTCCATGCGATCGCTCGCCGCATTGCCCGCGATCAGGGCCGCGTTGATCGCACCGATCGAGGTGCCGATGACCCAGTCGGGCTCGAGGCCGGCGCCGTGCAGCGCCTCGTAGACGCCGACCTGGTAGGCGCCGAGCGCGCCGCCGCCTTGCAACACGAGCACGATCTGCCCGGGTGCCTGCGCGTTGGCCGCCGTGCGCTTCGTTCTGGCTGCGGCGGCGATGGGTTTTGTGACCGGCATGAGAGTCTCCTGATTGCGGAGCAGGGCTCCGTCTCGTTGGTGGGCGAGGGAACGCCGGCCTTACATGACCTTTTCCATCATCGTGTCGGGCTTCCTGTCGTTGACGATGTCGCCGATCGTCAGGTCCACCGGCTGGGTGCCGCTGTTCTTCCACCAGTGCTTCGTGCCGAGATGCTCGCGCGCAACGTCGCCGGCCTTGTGCAGGATCGGCACCGCGCACTTGCTGCTGTTCTCGTAGATCTCGCCGCTGTTGACCATGATCAGCGCCGGCCGATCTTCATGGCTGTGAAGCGGCACGATGCCGCCGGGCGCGATCGTCATGTGACGCAGCCGAAGACGGCGCTGATCGAGCCGGACGTTCTCCTTCGACAGATCGACCGAAGCGAGTTCGGTGTCGATCACGCCGACCGGCGCGCTCGGCGCGTTCGCCAGCGCGTTGGCGGCGGCTTGACCCGCCGGACATTCGCCCGCGCCGGCGAGCGTGCTCGCCAACGAGGCAGCGGTCGCGACGGCTGCGAGCAAGACGCGGATGGGAACTGGGTGCATGGTGATGACTCCTGCGGTTGAAAGACTTGAAGGGGTGGGACTTCGGTGGTTCACTGCGCCGTCCAGCCGCCCTCGATGGGCAGCACGGCGCCGGTGATGGAGGCGGCATCGTCGGAGCACAGGAACGCCGCCAGCGCGGCCACCTGTTCGACGGTGACGAACTTCTTGGTCGGCTGCGCCGCGAGCAGCACGTCGCGGATCACTTCGTCGTTCGTGATGCCGCGCGCCCGTGCGGTGTCGGGGATCTGCTTCTCGACCAGCGGCGTCAGCACGTAACCCGGGCACACCGCGTTGACGGTGATGCCGGCCTCGGCCGTTTCCAGCGCCACCGCCTTCGTGAAGCCGGCGATGCCGTGCTTGGCGGTGACGTAGGCCGACTTGTACGGGCTCGCGACCAGCGCATGCGCCGAGGCGATGTTGACGATGCGACCGAAGCCGCGCCGCCGCATCGCCGGCAGCGCCAGGCGCACGGTGTGAAAGCTCGCCGACAGGTTGATGGCGAGGATCGCGTACCACTTGTCGACCGGGAACGCTTCGACCGGCGCGACATGCTGGATGCCGGCGTTGTTGACGAGCAGGTCGATGCAGCCGAACTCGACCAGCGCCTTGGCCATCATCGCCTCGATGTCGTCGGGCCGGCTCATGTCGGCGCCGTCATGGCGCACCTCGACGCCGTGGCGCGCAGCCATCTCGGCGCGCAGGTGCTCGATCTCGTCGACCTTGCCGAAGCCGTTCAGGATCACGTTCGCGCCGTGCGCGGCCAGGGCCTGCGCGATGCCCAGCCCGATGCCGGAGGTCGAGCCGGTGACGAGTGCGGTCTTGCCGATGAACATGAGCGGTCTCCCGTTGCGAAGGCCGAAGACTAGGCAGCACGGGGCCGCCACGGAAATCGCATCAATTCATCGGCCGATCAGCGTCGGTTATGGCGCCGGCTGTAAGAAGCGAGGCCTTTCCCCGACTGCATGGGCGATGGAGCTCTACCAGATCCGCTACTTCCTGGCCCTGGCCGAAACGCTGAACTTCACGCGTGCGTCGGAGCGCTCGTTCGTGTCGCAGCCGGCATTGACCAAGGCGATCCAGCGGCTCGAGGAGGCGATCGGCGGTCGGCTCTTCGATCGAACCAAGAACTCGGTTCAGCTCACCGAGCTCGGCCAGGCGATGCTGCCGAACTTCCGCCAGATCTACGACAGCGCGAACCACGCGCGCGACCAGGCCCGGCGGCTGACGCGCGACCGGCACGACATGGTGCGCGTGGGCGTGATGTGCACGATCGACTTCCATCAGGTGCTGCCCGGCTTCATCGAAAGCCAGCAGGGGCGCAACGAGATCACGCTGAGCTTTCACGAGGGCAACCTCGAAGCCTTGACCGACGCGCTCGACCAGGGCGAGGTCGACGTCGGCATCATGTGCTCGCCCTACGAGATTCCCAGGCGCTTCGCGGCCACGCCGCTGTTCCGCGAGGACTACGTGGTCGCGATCGGAGACGACCACCGCTTTCACGGTCGCGCATCGATCGAGATCGGCGAACTCGACCGCGAACGCTATTGCGAGCGCGTCATGTGCGAGTTCTCGGCCTACATCGAACGCCTGCTGCACGCGCACGGCGTCCGGCTCGAAGTGGTGCAGAGTTCGTCGCGCGAGGATTGGATTCAGGCGCTCGTGCGGGCCAACTTCGGCGTCGCGTTCATGCCGGTGTCGATCGCGCGGGCCGCGGGGCTCGAGCATGTGCGCACCGCCGACGTGCCGATCGTGCGTGAGGTCAAGGTGCTGGTGCAGGCAGAGCGACCGACGACCGCAGCGCAGCAGGCGGTGATCGACTCGCTGCTGGCGCACGACTGGGCGCCGGTGCCGTGAGCACGCCTTCGGCTCGCGGGCGGTCGCGGCCGGCGACTACTTACACTGCGGCTTTGCACTCTTGCGGCCGCTTCCATGTCGACCTTCGCGCTTCAGGTGGAACAACTGCGCCCGCAACTGCTGCGCTTCGCACGTGGCCAGTTGCGCAATGACGCCTGGGCCGAGGACGCCGTCTCGGAATGCCTGCTGGCGGCGCTGCAACGGCCGCAGTCGTTCGGCGGACAGTCGCAGCTGAAGACCTGGCTGGTCGGCATCCTGAAGCACAAGCTCGTCGACCAGTTGCGCCATCACACGCGCGAGGCGACTGTTTTCGTCGGCGAGGACGGCGAAGACCTCGACGATGCGCTGTTTCTGGCCGACGGCCACTGGCGCGAGGCGCCGCGCGACTGGGGCGACCCCGACGCAGCCTGCAGCCGCAAGCAGTTCTTCGAGGTGCTCCAGGTCTGCTGCGAGAACCTGCCGCCCACTCAGGCACGCGTGTTCATGATGCGCGAATGGCTGGAGCTCGAATCGGACGAGATCTGCCGTGAACTCGCGATCACATCGGCGAACCTCTGGGTGCTGCTGCATCGCGCCCGGCTGCGGCTGCGCGACTGTCTGCAGGTGCGCTGGTTCGACGCAGCCGGAAACGGCTGAGCCGCCCGTGAAGAACGCGCTGACCTGCCGCGAGGCCACCCGCCTGCTGCTCGAGGACGAGGACCACGAACTCGCGAGCGCCGATCGGCTCGCGTTGCAGGTGCACGTGAAGATCTGCTTCGCCTGCCAGCGCTTCGTCTCGCAACTCAATTTCATGCGCCGCGCGACGCGTGCATGGCGCCAGTACGACGCGTCTGACGACGCCGAAAACCTGCCCGGTTGATCCCGGGTCGGCGAGGCAGGGCCTCAGCCCTCGTGGCCGAGCCAGTCCGACAGGCGATGCTCGCAGGTCTTGAAGACGACGTAGGCCGCGATGCTGAGGTAGCCGGTCACCGCGAGTTCGAGCAGCTGCCGAACCGCGCCGTCGCCGACCGCCTGCCAGCCGTAGTCACCGAACAGGCGCAGGTTGGCCATCAACAGCAGGCCCAGATTCAAGGTGCCGGCGCCGAACGCCAGAAAGCTCAGACCGAGCACGACGAAGGTCAGCCACAGGCGGCTCAATACGTGGCGTTGGAACAGCTTGTTCATCGGTTTGCGTGGTCCGGTCGGGTTGTATCGGCATCCTTGTTTCGTGCCCAGCAGCCTGGGGCATCGAGAATATTTTCGCGTCCGCGTAAGGCCTGCCTTCTCGCATCGACCGATCCATCGTGCCGGATCGCGGCGCACATGGCAACAACCTCAAGGAGCATTTCATGGACAAGCAGACTTTCATCCAATCGGCACTCGCCTCGGTGCTGGCCTTCGGTGCGATCTCGGCGGCGCAGGCCGGCCCGGTCGCGCCCGACGCGTCGAAGGACAAGTGCTTCGGCATCGCCAAGGCAGGCCAGAACGACTGCGCCAGCGCCTCGGGCTCGCACAGTTGCGCCGGCACCGCGACCAAGGACATGGACCCGGGCGACTGGAAGTACGTCGAGAAGGGCACCTGCGACAAGATGGGCGGCATGATGAAGCCGCCGATGAAGAAGTAAGCGACCGGCACGCCTCGCACAGCTCCGATGCCGCCGTCATGACGAAACCATCCGGCGCGAGCGTCGGCATCGGGCTGCGCCAACCGCACTACCGCGAGGTGTTCGAGCGCCGACCCGCGCTCGGCTTCGTCGAAGTGCACAGCGAGAACTTCTTTCTCGACGGCGGCGCCTCGATGCAGATGCTCGAGCGCGCGCGGGCCGCCTACCCGATCAGCCTGCACGGGGTGGGCTTGTCGCTGGGATCGGCCGATGCGTTGGCCGAGCGGCACCTGGGCAAGCTGCAGCGGCTGGTCGCGCGCGTCGAACCGGCGCTGGTCTCGGAGCACCTCTCGTGGGGCAGCGTCGCGGGCCGCCACTTCAACGACCTGCTGCCGCTGCCGCTGACGCACGAAGCGCTCGCCTTGCTGAGCGAGCGCGTCGATCGCGTGCAGGGCCTGCTGAAGCGGCAGATCCTGATCGAAAACGTTTCGACCTACGTGGCCTACCGCCACGGCGACCTGACCGAGGCGGCGTTTCTGGCCGAGCTGGCGCGCCGCACGGGCTGCGGCCTGCTGCTCGACATCAACAACCTCTACGTCAACGCCGTCAACTTCGGGCTCGACCCGATGGCCGGATGGGACGCCCTCGATGCGCGGACGATCGGCGAGATTCACCTGGCCGGCCACACGCACACCGATGTCGCCCTGATCGACACCCACGGCACGCCGGTTTGCGATGCGGTGTGGGCGCTCTACGAGGCCGCCGTCGCGCGCTTCGGCCCACGGCCGACGCTGATCGAGTGGGACACCGACCTGCCGACGCTCGACGTGCTGCTCGGCGAAGCCGCCCGTGCGGCTTCGAAGGCCGGAGTCTGCGCCGAGGTCGAGCATGTCTGACCTGCTCGCGTGCCAACACGAGCTGGCGCGCGCATTGGGCGACGAGCGCGAGGCGGCGCCCGCGATGCGCTGGCTCGCGGGCGAGGCCGCGTTGACCGAGAGCCGCCTCGCGATCTACCGCACGAACGTGGTGGCAGCCGCCGCGAAGGCGCTCGCCGCCGCGTACCCGGTGATCCGGCAGGTGCTGGGCGGCGCGCGCTTCGACGCCACGGCCGGCGCGTACCAGCGCCGTGCACCCTCGTGCAGCGGCGATCTGCACGAGTTCGGTTCGACCTTCGCCGAGTTCCTCGCCGACGACGACGGTGCGCGCTCGCTGCCCTACCTGCCCGATCTGGCGCGGCTCGAATGGGCCGCACACCGCGCCTACGGTGCGGCCGATGCCGATGCGATCGACGCCGCAGCGCTGGCGCGACTGCCGGTGGAGCGTCGACCGGCGATCCGATTCCATTGGGCGGCGGGCACGGCACTGATCCCGTCGGCGTTTCCGATCGTGCGCATCTGGAAAATCCACGAAGCCGATTTCGACGGCGAGTTCAGCGTGGACTGGTCGACCGGCGAAGTCGCACTCGTCGCGCGCGAAGGCCTGCGCGTCGCCGTGCAGGCGCTCAGCGCCGGCGAGGCGGCCTTCGTCGCCGCCGGCCTCGGCGGTGCGAGTTTCGCTGCCGCCGCGGAGCACGCACTGGCAGACCAGCCCGGCTTCGACCTCGAACGTTTGCTGAAGCACCTGATGGGCACCCGGATCATTTGCGGATTCGATGACGACAAGGAGGAGTGAAATGAACACCTGGATTCAACGCGGCCTGGCCGTGACCCGCCAGATCGATCGCCTGCAGCCGCTGCTGCTGCTGGCGGCGCGGCTCTATGTCGCGGAGATCTTCTTCAGGGCCGGTTGGCTCAAGATCACCCAGTGGAGCAACACGCTCGCACTGTTTCGCGACACCTACAAGGTGCCCTTGCTGCCGCCGGAACTGGCCGCTTACGCGGGCACGTTCGGTGAGCTGGTCTTTCCGGTGCTGCTCGTGTTCGGGCTGGCCGGCCGGCTGGGCGCGGCGGGCCTGTTCGCCGTGAACGTGATGGCGGTGGCGTCGTATCTCGACCTCTTCGGGTTCGAGTGCCCGGCCGGCATCAACGCGCACTTCTACTGGGGATCGGTGCTCCTCGCACTTGTGGTCTTCGGCCCCGGCAAGCTCTCGATCGACGAGCTGGTGCTGCGGCGGCTGGGGCTGGGGTTCGGCCCGTCACGCCGAGCCGCTGCTGCGGTCGGCTGACCGGGACAGGCGATGTGCGCGCGCCGCCCACGCGGCGCGATGCGCCGGACCGACAGTGCGGGCTGCGCCTCTTGGCAGCGCGCGGTGCCGGTGCAATGATGGCCGCGCCGCCGTGCACCCGCGCGGCG
>Ga0209583_10000484_pt1 | contig 12209 bp, 9 predicted proteins | sample Str014_FD_187201 | JGI IMG/M metagenome (GOLD analysis project Ga0209583, IMG submission 187201) | Freshwater sediment microbial communities in response to fracking from Pennsylvania, USA - Straight Creek_MetaG_SC_2014 (SPAdes) (version 2) | ecosystem: Environmental > Aquatic > Freshwater >... | reverse complement strand
TTCTTAAGACGCTTCTCAACGGTGAGCCGCTCGACCATGAGGGAGAATTCTGGCAGATCAAGCTCGATCCGCCTCGGATCGGCATGGCGTCGGGCAAAGCCCCCCCGCTCTACTTTGGGGGCCTATCAGAGGCCGCGCGCGACGCGGCAGCACGCGGATGCGACGTTTATCTGATGTGGCCTGACAAAGAGGAGGTCGTCCGTGGCATTATTGCGGACATGACGGCGCGCGCTGCGAAATATAACCGAACGCTCAAATTCGGCTATCGTGCGCACATGATTGTCCGCGAGACAGAGGCGGAAGCACGAACAGCGGCAGAACGGCTCCTCTCGAAACTTGATGCCCAGACGGGTGCGGCCATTCGCGCCAAATCGCTCGATTCACACTCGGCAGGTGTGAATGCCCAAGCCGCCTTGCGCGAAAACGCAGCAGATGACGGCTATGCCGAACCGTATTTATGGACCGGAATCGGTCGCGCGCGCTCTGGCTGTGGCGCCGCCATCGTTGGTGACCCCGATCAAGTGTTGACCAAGCTCGAACGCTATCGCGAGATGGGGATCGATGCTTTTATTCTATCAGGGTACCCGCACGCTGCCGAGGCAGATTTGGTTGCACGCCACATCCTCCCACGGATCGATCACGCGCCGCTTGGGTAGTGTCTCGAAATTACTCCGCCGCTGACGTGACGTCATGAGCGAAACGCGCCGCATCAATGAGCACCGGTGCTTTTGTACGTAATGGCCAGGCGAACGCCGTAATAATGTCGTAATGGTCTACTTGTGGATAGAATTTTGTTAGCGCTCGTGACCCGGCAGCGGTCAGTCGGGCTGCGAGCGTCACGCTCTTTTTGGGCGAAACGAGCGTGTCGTTTTCACCGTGCAGTAAAAGCATCGGCGGCGCACCTTTGTGGACATGATTAATCGGCTGCGTTTCCGCGAGTCTCGGCCACGCCCCAAATGCCGCGCGCGTTGCGGGACCATCAATCGGCAAGAAGTCATAAGGACCAGCAAGCCCGACGACCCCTTTAACCTCGGCCAAGTCGGCACCCAACCATTGCGGATCAAGCGCAATTTCGGCAGCATTATACGCACCCGCCGAGTGCCCGGCCAGCACGATCTTCCCACCGTCGCCGCCGTATTCCGCAATATGAGCATGTGTCCAACGCACCGCATCGGCGCAGTCGCGCAAAAAATCTGGATATTGCGCGTTGGGCACGAGGCGATAATCGGGCACAACCACCACAAAACCTTGGGCAGCGAGCGCCCGACCCACAAATTCATATCCCTGCCGATATCCGCTATCCCAGGATCCACCATAAAAAAACACAATAACCGGTCGGTTCTTTTTAACGGTCAGCGGCGCATAGATATCAAGCGCATGCCGCGCCCCCGCAGCATATGCGACATCTGCCGCAACCCGCCGCGAGTCTGCGTCTTTGGGAAGTAGGAAATTGAAAGTGCCCAGCCGATCCACAGTCCAGCGCCACCCAAACACCGCCAGCACCGCCACCAATATAAGCGCTGCTTTGGATTTCCAGCCCATGCGCATCAATCTGAATTCACAAATTTGGCAATATACTGTGCCACTCTTGGGCCGCCACGCTCGCCGATGATCCAATGGCCAAAACCACTCATTTCCTTGCGAGTAACGGGGCCGATAATTTTACGCGCTGTCGCGTCGGACACAGCGGGCACCGTAATCCGGTCCTCGTCGCCGCACACCACGAGCGTCGGCATTGTGAGTCGCGCATAATCGACTGTTGCGCCCTTCGTCGGATCCAAAAACGGCATCGCGATCTGAAACATCACCCGTCCGCTATCGGGAACAAGGTGCGCGATCGAGCGAGCCGTTTCTTCGGGTTCGACCGCGTTAAATATACCGAAGCGGGCCGCATCGCTCGGCATTGTAGTCGGACGGGTCCAATAGCCCCATTGGCGCATAACCGGCCACGTCGTCTTAAGGGCCGACCACGGCAACGCAAAGATCGCCGCAGATTGCGCTGTCGATAGCAAAATCAGTCGTTCGGGGTTGATCCTTGCCGCAAGCAACTGCGCCAGCAAACCGCCCATTGAATGGCCAATGACAATGAGCGGACGGCCCAGTTCATGCGCTTGCTGCTCCAGCGCGGCGACATAATCCTGCAGCGAGATCGTCGCGAGATCCCCTGGCTCACCTTCATGGCCGGGTAACTTTGCAGCGTAGGTCTCGAAACCCTCGGCCTCAAGCGTTGCGCGTATACCATCCCAGACACCTGAAAATGACCACATCCCATGGATGAAAAACAACACTGGTGTGGTCATTTATGGCAAACCCCTATTTCATGCACCACCCATGACTGACGATGATCGATTGTCCCGTCAAGGCATTCGAGGGGAATGCGGCGAGGAAGATCGCCGTCTCCGCGACATCCTGCACCGTCGTGAACTCGCCGTCGACAGTTTCCTTCAGCATCACGTTTTTGATGACATCGGCTTCAGAAATACCAAGCGCCTTGGCTTGCTCCGGAATTTGTTTGTCCACAAGTGGCGTACGGACGAAGCCCGGGCAAATAACGTTCGCACGAATACCATGTTCAGCGCCCTCTTTCGCGACCACTTTTGCCAATCCGATTAGACCGTGTTTCGCCGTCACGTAAGGCGCCTTTAATGGCGATGCTTCATGGCTGTGGACGCTGCCCATGTACAATATGACGCCGCCCTTGCCCCGAGCGATCATCGCCCGCATTGCTGCGCGTGTGGTAAGGAAGGCGCCATCGGCGTGGATCGCCATCAACTTCTGCCAATCAGCATAAGGAAAATCGACAATCGGGTGAACAATTTGAATACCGGCATTGCTGATTAAAATGTCTATTCCACCAAAAGCGGCAACCGCATCAGCAACACCCTTATCAACCTGCGCTTCATCGGTTACGTTCATCGCGACGGCCATCGCAGCACCCCCTGCCGCTACAATTTCAGCAGCAGCAGCAGTCGCGGCATCAAGATTGAGGTCAGCGATAACAATTTTTGCACCTTGCTTGGCGTATTCTAGCGCAATTTCTTTGCCGATACCGCTAGCGGCCCCAGTGATCAGCGCGACTTTATCTTGTAATTGCATTATCAATCCTCCGTTTTAAGCGAGATAGTCATGAACGACTGTACCGAGTGGCAATGTTAGGTCGGCTAGAATATGGACTGTTGAGAGCACCTCTAACACCGGTAAATCAAATACGGGAGCCAGTGCGTGGTCAAAAAGGCTTAATGCACCCGGCCCGCTCCATGCGCCTTTGAGCGAAATGTCGGTCATACTATACTTCACCAGCTCACAAATACGCGCACTCCCATCGACATGCGGAATAATTTTGAGCAGATAATTTGGACCGCCGAGTGACTTAATGATTGGGTCGGGCTCAAGGGTCTTGTGCTTGAACCCCATTGTTCCCGTGGCGACACGCACACTGCCATAATCAAGCGTTCCGATGAGCGTATCCATCTCCACCTTAAGCGACGGATTTCCTAGCTTCTTTGGGAATCCCCAAATCTCACGCCCACCGGCAATCGGCGGATGATCATCTAAATACATTGAATGAACGTAGCTCCCCGCTTCGCCGTTGAACGTTACGGGTATGACCTGGCCTGATTCGCAATAATGACCGAAGCCAGTCGAGTCCGGCATATTGATGAATTCATATTTCACCACCGGATCAGCCATTTTCAGCGGCGCGGGAATAACCTTCTCTAGGATCGCAGGATCAGTGCGATACGTGATAATTAAATATTCACGGTCAACAAATCGGTAAGGACCAACTGGGAATGCGGGGTTGTACATCGGCATTGCAAATGCATTTTTACGAATGTCATCTTCCGTCATGGTGTCACCTATTGCTGCTCAAGGTCATGTATCACGAGGCCCGCATGCGGTGGGACCGGCTCCAGCCAGGCCTTGTGGGTTAATGCGCGCGCGGCGTCTGCGTTGCCAGCCGTCCAGCGCGCTTTCACTGTCGCGGCTGAAAAATCGACATCCTTAAACTGATTATCGGTGTCCAACGCTGCCATGATCAAGTGAACCACATTGACCGTGCGGTCACAACCTTTACTGGCGAGTGCTGCCAACTCAGGCGCTTTGAGTGCTTCGGGCGGGAGCGCTGCTGCCAAAGCCCTGATCGCTTGTTGCAATTCCTCTATCCGGTGCTGCTCATTCAATTGCTGCGTCGCTCGCGCCGAATATTGAATAGCTTTCTGCCGATCCATCACTTCAGCCATCGACTGCGGCAATTTCTCTGTGGGATCCCATAAATCGACCATGAAAACGAGCGCGTCGCGATTACGATTCTCAGCGAGCAGAACTTCAAGCGGGCTGTTCGAGTAAATACCGCCATCCCAATACGCGCGCCCGTCAATCATCACGGGCGGAAAGGCCGGCGGGAGCGCCCCGCTCGCCATGATATGTTCAGGCGTGAGCGGCGCGGAGTCGTTAGTGTCGAAAATACGCATCTCAGCGGTCTCAACATCAACCGCGCAAACGCTAAGCCTTACCGCGCCCGCGTTCAAATAAGCGAAATCAACGTGATCAAGCAGCGTTTGCCGGAGTGGGGTCGTATCATAAAATCCCGCTTGACCAATCGGCACCGACGCGCCGAGGTCAAAACCCCCGCCAGTCTTCGGCTTGAAAAAGCCATTCACACCGTTGGTTATGGCTGAGAATACTGCAGTGCTCTTGCTTGCATCCGAATAAAACGGCGCGAATAATGTCCCTGCCCCGCCCCACGCCAGCGGTGACCATGCGCTGAACCAATCCTCGGTCGGTGCTAAGCTCTCCCAGAAAGATTTCAGTTGCGGCACTCGGTCTGCTGGCTTGTTTCCGGCAATGATCGCACCGTTTATGGCGCCAATTGAGGTGCCAACCACCCAGTCGGGGGTGTAATCATGCGTGGCCAGTTGTTCAAATACACCTGCTTGATAAGCGCCGAGTGCGCCGCCACCTTGCAAAATGAGCGCCGTCATTTGATCAGTCATTACGCTCACCTGTCACTCAATTGCGTCAACTCTGTGACATGCCGCCACCGAGATCATCTCCCGATGCTAGCAGCTTATTGCTGCGTTGCAAAATAATCGACTGGGCGATCGCGTCGGCGATACGGCTTGTCGGCTCGTTTTGAGCCTTCGCGCGGGCGATAACATCGCACACGCGCGCCGGAATCTGGTCAACCCGCTGACGCACAAGGGCATCCGACTCGCCGAGATATTCTGCCGTTGCGTTGATAATTCCTCCTGCATTCACGACATAATCTGGAACATAAACGATGCCGCGCGCCAGCAATGCCTCGCCATCCGACTCGATCGCGAGCTGATTATTCGCAGCGCCACAAACGAATTTGACGCTCAAGCGCGGAATGGTGACGCTGTTAAGGATCGCGCCCAGCGCACAAGGTGCCAGAATGTCGGCCTCGACACTTAAAATTTCTTCGATGCCAACGACGCGTGCGCCCAATTCTGCACCCAGCGCGGCGACTCGGGCGGTATCGACGTCAGCAATCACCAGTTTTGCACCGGCAGCCCGCAGATAGCGGCAGAGATTTGTTCCGACGTTACCCGTGCCTTGCACCGCGATGGTTGCGCCATTGAGCGGCAGTCCGAAATGAGTCTCCGCAACTAACTTCATCGACTCATATACGCCGAGCGCGGTCATGACCGACGGATCACCGCCCGCAAGATTGGCTCTCGCTTCCAACCCCGAGACGTAGCGGGTCCGCGTCTTCACAACGGCCATGTCCGCTAACGTTGAGCCCACATCCTCAGCCGTCACGTACTGACCGCCGAGCGCCTCGATCGTGTCGCCTAATCGCGCGTACAAGGCGTGCCGGTCAAAATTGCCGAGCGGCTTGTTAAGCACCGCTTTCCCGCCGCCGAACGGAAGCCCGGCCATGGCATTCTTATAGCTCATCCCGCGCGCGAGTCGCTTGGCGTCGGTGGTCATCTCGGCATCAGTAGCGTAATGCCATAACCGGCAGCCGCCGGCAGCAGGCCCGAGTATTGTCGAATCGATCACGATAGCACCTATGACCCCGCCGGCCTCATCGACAATTTGATGCATTGATTCGGGTGATAGGGGGTTCGGCACGGTCATATTTCGTCCTTGTGAGTATATTTATCCCGGCTTGCGACAAGAATTGCGCGTTTTTGGAACTGTGATATGATTTGTGATACTCAGCGTGATCGGCCATCGCAAGATAGCACTTGTAATTTTATTTCAGATTTGAGAAATAATCGAAATGCACAAGCCAAATCATCCCGCACTCGCGCTCCACATCCCCGAGCCCAAACAACGGCCTGGCGATGCACCCGATTTTAGCGAGGTTGTGATACCGTATGCGGGAAAATTAGCGCGCCCCGATACTGCGGCACCCGCGAGTGCGTTACGAGACTATCCCTATACGCTCATTCGCGTGCTTGACGATCGCGCGCGCGCCGTTGGGCCTTGGGACCCTAAACTGCGGCCTGAGACGTACATTGGATTGTTGCGCCACATGCTGCTCACGCGCACTTTTGATGACAGAATGTTTCGTGCACAACGGCAGGGCAAAACAAGCTTTTATGTAAAATCGCTCGGCGAAGAAGCAGTCGCATGCGCGGCGGCGCTGGCGCTTGATCGTGACGACATGTGCTTTCCGTCTTACCGTCAGCAGGGCATCCTCATTGCGCGCGGTTGGCCGTTGGTCGAGATGGTCAATCAGATCTATTCCAATCAGGGTGATTTACTCAAGGGACGGCAACTTCCGGTGATGTATTCGGCGCGTGAAGCAGGGTTTTTTAGTATATCAGGCAATCTTGCCACCCAAATGCCACAGGCAGTTGGATGGGCGATGGCGTCCGCCGCTAAGGGCGATACGAAGATCGCGGCGGCATGGTGTGGTGAGGGATCAACAGCCGAGGGTGACTTCCATTCGGCGTGCACGTTCGCGACGGTGTATCATGTCCCCGTCATCATCAACATCGTAAACAACCAATGGGCGATCAGTTCTTACTCGGGCTTCGCGGGCGGCGACGAAACGACCTTTGCGGCACGCGCGCTGGGCTATGGGATCGCGGGGCTGCGCGTGGATGGCAATGACCCGCTTGCCGTTTACGCCGCGACCGCGTGGGCTGCAGAACGCGCGCGCACCAATCACGGCGCGACGATTATTGAGCATTTTACGTACCGAGCCGAAGGTCATTCCACCTCAGATGATCCGAACGCGTATCGCGCCGCCAAAACCGCCGCCCAATGGCCTTTGGGTGACCCTATTGAAAGGCTCAAAGCGCATCTGATCGGGCTAGGCGTTTGGGATGAAGCGCAACACGAGGCGCTGGCGGCGGAGTTGGTTCAACACGTTAAAACGGCCCAAAAGGAAGCCGAAGCCAATGGCATATTGGGTCATGGATTGCTTCAGCCACTTGCGTCGATGTTCGACGACGTCTTTGAAACGCAGCCTTGGCATTTGCGCGAACAAGCAAACGCCTTAGAAGCTGAAAATGCGCTGCGCGCGGCGAAGGAGGCGCGCTGATGTCCCAAATGACGATGATCGAAGCCATCAACGACGCCATTGATATTGCAATGACCCGCGACCCAAATGTTACCGTGCTCGGCGAGGACGTTGGTTATTTCGGGGGGGTTTTCCGGGCGACCGCGGGGCTTCAAGCCAAGCATGGGCGCCAACGCGTGTTCGATACGCCGATTAGTGAGTGCGGCATCATTGGCGTCGCGGTCGGCATGGCAGCTTATGGGCTGCGCCCTGTGCCTGAAATTCAGTTCGCGGATTACATCTATCCCGGACTCGACCAACTCGTCTCAGAAGCGGCCCGCATTCGCTATCGTTCGGCGGGCCAATGGACGATGCCGATCACGGTTCGCTCTCCCTTTGGTGGCGGCATTTTTGGCGGACAGACGCATAGCCAGTCCCCCGAAGGCGTGTTCACGCATGTCTGCGGCCTCAAAACAGTTGTGCCGTCAACACCTTATGACGCCAAGGGACTGCTGCTCGCGGCTATCGAGGACAATGATCCGGTTATCTTTTTTGAGCCAAAGCGGATATATAATGGGCCGTTTGATGGCCATTATGATCGGCCGGCGACGTCATGGGCGCAGCACCCCGACGCTGAGGTTCCTGACGGCTATTACACGGTTCCGCTCGGAAAAGCGGCTATCGCACGCGCTGGAAACGACATCACTCTATTGACGTATGGAACGATGGTGCACGTCGCGAAAGCGTGTGTGGAAGAACTGGGGATTGACGGCGAAGTCATTGACCTCCGGACACTCGTACCTCTCGACATTGAAACCATCGAAAGTTCCGTTAAAAAGACCGGTCGCTGCATCATTGTCCATGAGGCGACCCGCACGGGTGGCTTTGGCGCAGAGCTTGCCGCGCTTGTTCAGGAACGCTGCTTTTATCATCTGGAAGCCCCGATCGAGCGCGTGACTGGTTTTGACACCCCTTACCCACACAGTCTGGAATGGGCCTATTTCCCGGGGCCGGTCCGGATCGCAATGGCAATTGCAAAAGTGATGAAGGACTGAAAATGGCGACCTATACATTCCGGTTACCCGATATCGGCGAGGGCATCGCCGAGGCGGAGATTGTCGTTTGGCACGTAAAAATTGGCGATACGATCACCGAAGATCAACCGATTGCCGATATGATGACCGACAAGGCGACGGTCGAAATCGAAACCCCAGTCGGCGGTGTCGTAACGGCACTCGGTGGTGAAGCTGGCGACAAGATAGCCATCGGGAGCCCGTTGATTGTGGTCGAAGTTGGGGATGCAGAGCTCACCAGCGCGAAGGCCGAAACGCCCACAGATGGTCCACAAGTGGTATCGTCAGAGCGGCCAGCGGACAGTCAGAGCGCGGATGTCGCGGATGTTCAGGAGCCAGCAGTGGCCACGACGTCGTCATGCCCGGTACCACTAGCTTCGCCCGCAGTGCGCGATAGGGCCAAGAATTTGGGCATCGATCTTGGACAGGTCTCTGTCCTCGTCGGCGGGCGTGTTCGTCATGCTGATCTCGACGCCTATTTGAGCTATAACGCCGAGCGAGGATTCGGTGCATCGGCGGCCACTCGTCCCGATGATGTGATAAAAGTGATCGGCCTTCGTCGACGAATTGCTGAGAACATGGCGGCGTCAAAACGTCATATTCCGCACTTCAGTTATGTCGACGAAATCGACGTCACGGCTCTTGAAGCGACCCGCGCAGCTCTCAACGCCGAGCGCGGTAGCAAGCCGAAGCTCACCCTGCTCCCCCTACTGATCACCGCCGTTTGTCAGGCCATTCCCGAATTTCCGATGATGAATGCACGCTTTGACGATGAAGCCGGGGTGGTAACGCGCTTTGGCGCGGTTCACCTCGGAATCGCGACTCAAACCGAGCACGGGCTGATGGTGCCCGTCATTCGTAATGCGGAGGCGATGAATGTCTGGCAACTCGCTGCCGAAATTTCTCGCCTTGCTGACGCCGCCCGCAACGGCACTGCCAAGTCCGGGGAACTCTCGGGTTCCACCCTCACGATCACCTCGCTTGGGCCGTTGGGCGGCATCGCGACAACGCCGGTCATCAACCGCCCCGAGGTCGCAATCATTGGCCCAAACCGGATCATCGAACGTCCCATATTTGCAAAGACGGCAAACGGCGGTGATGTAATTACGCGCGCAAAGCTTATGAATTTATCGATCTCTTGTGATCATCGCGTTGTCGACGGTTGGGATGCCGCAAACTTCATCCAAACGGTCAAGCGGCGGCTGGAAACACCCGTGCTGCTTTTTGCGCCCGAGTAGGTATTTATCAAAGTCTGCCCACCCACCCTTGTGTGTCATAAATGCAACATTATCTTGGTTGCAGAGGTGAGACATGAATCTTGAAACATTTACCGACCGCGCGAAGGGTTTTCTCCAAAGCGCACAAACCGTCGCAATCCGCAACGAACACCAGCGCATTACCCCTGAGCATCTTCTAAAGGCGTTGCTTGAAGATGAGCAAGGGATGGCGTCAGGATTGATCACGGCCGCTGGCGGCGAAGCGCCGACAGCGCTTCGCGAAACTGACGCTGCACTCGCGCGGCATCCCGCGGTGTCTGGAAGCGGCGCACAAACCCCGCCGGGGATCGACAATGATCTCGTGCGCGTTCTTGATGAAGCCGAAAAGGTCGGCAAAGCAGCAGGCGATTCCTTTGTCACCGTTGAACGGATGTTGCTTGCGCTCGTGCTGTCGAAAACCACAGCCGCCGGCAAGGCGCTTGCCGCTGCGGGGGTTAAAGCCGAAGCACTCAATGCTGCCATCAATAATTTGCGCGGAGGGCGCACCGCCGATTCCGCTACCGCCGAAGAGCGATACGATGCGCTAAAAAAATATGCACGCGACCTGACACAGGCTGCGCGCGACGGTAAGCTCGATCCGGTCATCGGACGCGATGAAGAAATCCGCCGCACCATTCAGGTCCTTGCGCGCAGGACGAAGAATAACCCTGTGTTGATCGGCGAGCCAGGCGTCGGAAAGACCGCAATTGCTGAGGGGCTGGCAGTACGGATCGCGAATGGCGATGTTCCGGATGGTATCAAAAACCGTCGATTGATGGCGCTAGATATGGGTTCGCTCATTGCCGGTGCCAAGTATCGCGGCGATTTTGAGGAGCGGCTAAAAGGCGTTCTCGACGAAGTCAAAGCGGCGGAAGGCGATATTATCCTATTCATCGATGAAATGCATACGCTCGTCGGGGCTGGCAAGACCGATGGCGCGATGGATGCCTCAAACCTGCTCAAGCCCGCACTTGCGCGCGGCGAGCTGCATTGCATAGGGGCTACAACTCTCGACGAATATCGCAAATACGTCGAAAAGGACGCCGCACTTGAGCGACGGTTCCAGCCCGTAATGGTCGGTGAGCCAACCGTGGAAGATACAATCTCTATCCTGCGCGGGCTGAAGGAGAAGTACGAATTGCATCACGGGGTGCGGATTACCGACGGTGCGCTGGTCGCCGCCGCAACCTTGAGCAATCGCTATATCGCTGATCGCTTTTTGCCTGACAAAGCGATTGATTTGATGGATGAGGCTGGCTCACGATTGCGCATGGAGGTGGAGAGCAAGCCTGAGGAAATCGAAAACCTTGACCGTAGGATACTGCAACTCAAAATCGAGACGCTGGCGCTCGAAAAGGAAACCGACGCGGCGTCGAAAGAGCGGCTCACCAATATTCGCAGCGAACTTGCAAATATTGAGGAGGAATCGGCCAGCCTGACGACGCGGTGGCAGGCTGAAAAGGAAAAAATTAACGCTGAGGCCAAGCTAAAAGAACAACTCGATACGGCCCGCCTGCAGCTCGAACAAGCGCAACGCTCGGGCGATCTCGGGCGCGCAGGCGAATTGAGTTACGGCACCATCCCAACGCTAGAAAAGCAGCTCGCTGAAGCGGCGGAGGTGAGCGCCGGCGCCATGCTCCGTGAGGAAGTGACCGCCAACGACATCGCGGGCGTGGTTGCGCGCTGGACCGGCATTCCTGTCGAGCGGATGCTCACCGGCGAGCGCGAAAAGCTGCTGGCGATGGAGGACACACTAAACAAACGCGTCATTGGACAAAGCGATGCCGTCCGCGCGGTCTCGACTGCTGTGCGCCGCGCGCGCGCTGGACTTCAAGACGCCAACCGTCCGCTGGGTAGCTTCCTCTTCCTCGGGCCCACTGGAGTTGGCAAAACTGAGCTTACTAAGGCACTCGCCGGGTTTCTGTTCGATGACGATGCGGCGATGGTTCGGATCGATATGTCTGAATTTATGGAAAAACACAGCGTCTCGCGGCTCATCGGCGCCCCGCCAGGCTATGTGGGCTATGAGGAAGGCGGGGTGCTCACCGAAGCCGTGCGGCGGCGTCCGTACCAAGTGGTGTTGTTCGATGAAGTCGAAAAGGCACATGGCGACGTCTTCAACGTCCTGCTTCAAGTGCTTGACGATGGCCGACTCACCGACGGTCAAGGACGCACCGTCGACTTTACGAACACGATCATCGTCCTCACATCAAACCTCGGGTCGCAGTACATCGCGTCACTGAAAGAGGGTCAGGATATGGCCTATGTTGAGCCTGACGTCATGGAGGCGGTGCGAGCGCATTTTCGCCCCGAATTCCTTAACCGGCTCGATGAAATCATCTTGTTCCACCGGCTCGGCACCGAGGAGATGGGCCCGATTGTCGCACTTCAGGTCGAGCG
>Ga0209583_10000483_pt1 | contig 12262 bp, 10 predicted proteins | sample Str014_FD_187201 | JGI IMG/M metagenome (GOLD analysis project Ga0209583, IMG submission 187201) | Freshwater sediment microbial communities in response to fracking from Pennsylvania, USA - Straight Creek_MetaG_SC_2014 (SPAdes) (version 2) | ecosystem: Environmental > Aquatic > Freshwater >... | reverse complement strand
GCGCGCGGTTAACTCTATCGCACGCGCGGCAAGCCTGATGATTTCAAGCCTGCAGCCGGGTTTTATCGTCAAGCGCTTAACAGCCCAGAGGCACCGGTGGAAGCGTATCGCGGGCTAGGTCTCGCTTTGCTTCGTGACGGACAACAGATCGACGGACAAGTCGCTCTTAAAACATATCTCGCCAAAAAACCGGATGCGACGGATAAGGCGATGATGCAAATGCTCGCTGGAGGATGAATATGTGTAAAGCTCTGAAATATGGTTTGACGTGGGTGCTCCTTGGAGTGTCCGCACCCCTGTTGGCTGGGTTCACTTTAGAAGCGACGGGACAGGCCGTGGCAGTGGCCAAGTCAGGTTTGAACGTCACGCCATCGCAGGATTGGAATGGGCTCGGGCGCCGCCTCGGTCGTAACGCCGAGAGCTGGACGCGCGATGGTCTGACTCTCAATGATGTCACGTTTTATGGCGGCATTAGCAACGATGAAACTCTCTTCAAAGATCGTGCTAAAAAGGACAAGCCGCTGCCGCATTTTAGCGCCACAATGCTCGCCCCAGACGTTGCCCAGCTGTTTGAGCAAACCTATCGGCTTGTGAATGATACCCCGATTTTCAAAGTTGATGGCATGGAACCCACGACATTTATGGGAAAACAGGGTTTCCGGTTCAGCTACAGTTTTACAAGTCAAACAGATGAAGTGAACCGCAAAGGTGAGGCCAATGGTGCCATCATCGATAACAAGCTCTATATGATTACGTACGAGGCGCCGGTGATCTATTTTTACGATACAAGCCTTCAGCCCTACCGCAAACTCGTGGAAAGCGCGGTTCTGAAATAGCCTCCCTTGCCTCTCCGCCCATCCCTGCTATAGACGCGCGCTTGAATTGGCTTGCGGGCGTGGCGGAACTGGTAGACGCGTCAGATTTAGGTTCTGGTATCGAGAGGTGTGGGGGTTCGAGTCCCTTCGCCCGCACCAGCCAATCAGATATTCATGGCTGCGCTGCTCCGGTAAGCGCGGGCGATACACTGGACGAAGGTTGAAGAATGCACACTGTTGAAACACTGAACGAGGGCCTGAAGCGCGCTTATACGCTCACGATTGCCGCCAAGGACATTGCCGCCAAAGTCGATACCGAGATCGCCACTGTGGCGCCGCAAATCAACATGCCGGGCTTCCGCAAGGGTAAGGTGCCCGCCAATCTGGTGCGCAAGATGCACGGTGAGTCGATTCACGCCGATGCGGTCAACAAGATCATTCAGGATTCGGTGCAGGCGCTGCTTGCAGAGCAGGCGCTGCGCCCCGCGATGTCGCCCTCCGTTGAATTGAACGAGGGCTATGCGCAAGGGTCTGACGCCGAGGTTAAGGTGGCGCTTGAGGTGCTCCCTGTGGTCGATACACCTGACGTTGGTGGCCTCAAGCTTGAGCGCCTGACGGTTGAAGTTGATGAAGCAGCGGTTGATGCGGCGGTTCAGGCCATCGCCGATCAGCAGAAGAGCTATGATGTTGCACCAGCCAAGCACAAAGCGGCGATGGGTGATCTGGTTGTGATGGATTTTCATGGCAAAGTGGGCGGCGAATCGTTTGATGGTGGCAAGGGCGAGGGCATGTCGGTTGAGCTCGGCTCAGGGCGGCTGATACCGGGCTTCGAGGATGGGCTTGTAGGCGTGAAAATGGAAGAAGAGCGCCTGATCAACGTCACTTTCCCCGAGGACTATAATGTTGCTTATCTCGCCGGAAAAGCCGCCACTTTCGATGTGAAAGTGACGGAGCTTAAAGTGGCTAAGGACGCAGTTGCCGATGACGACTTTGCCAAAACGCTGGGCCTTACTGATCTTGCGCAGCTGCGTGGCCTGCTGAAAGGCCAGATCGAACAAGAGCATAACGGCCTGACGCGCACGCACATGAAGCGCAAGCTGCTCGATGAGCTGGCGGCGCGCCATAGCTTTGAGTGCCCGCCATCGATGGTGGAAGCTGAGTTCGGCCAGATTTGGCAGCAGCTTGAGCATGAAGCGACGCACGAAGCTGATCCAGAGGCAGCGCGCGCTGAAATGGAGAAGGATCGCGACGAGTATCACCGCATCGCCGAGCGGCGTGTGCGGTTGGGGCTGTTGCTCTCCGAAATCGGGCAGGCGAACGGCATCGACATTACGCAACAAGAGATGAACATGCTCATCAGCCAGGCGGCGCAGCAATATGACGCTAAGGATCGTGAGCGGTTCGTGGAGTATATTCGCAACGAGCCGATGGCGGCTGCTCAACTTCGTGCGCCTTTGTATGAGGATAAGGTCGTTGATCACCTCTTCAGCACCGCTGAAATCACTGATCGCAGCGTGACCAAGGCCGAGCTGGAAGCCGCGATTGAGGAAGAAGAAGGCCATGTGCATGGCCCGGGCTGTGGCCATGACCATCACGACCATGCGGCAGAAAAACCCAAGGCCAAGAAGGCCGCTGCGAAGAAGGCGAAGGTTGAGGAGCCCGAGGTTGACGCCGCTCCCGTGGCTGAAGCCAAGCCCGCTAAAAAGCCAGTCGCGAAGAAGCCGGCACCTAAAAAGAAGGCGGCTGCGTCTGACACCTGAGGGAGCACTCGACGTCTCGCCTGTGGAGGGGCGACAGGATTGGGTGGATACCGCGCGCGGTATCGGCATTATCCTCGTTGTTTACGGCCATACGCTGCGCGGGCAAGTGACAAGCGGGGCTTTCTCGCCAAACTGGCGCGCGGGTGTTCAGGATGATGTCATCTATTCTTTCCATATGCCGTTGTTCTTTTTTCTTGCGGGGCTGTTTGTTAAAAAGTCATTCATGCGCGGCTCAATGCCGTTCATCCGAGACAAAGCGCTTACGATCGTCTATCCCTATTTCTTGTGGAGTATTATCTCGATCATCCTCAACGCTACGGCGGGGCATGCGGTGAACAATGCACTTCCATTGCGGGCAATCCTCACGCTGTGGGCTGAGCCCGTCTTGCAATATTGGTTTCTATACGCGTTGTTTCTTTTTCAAATGGTGACTTTTTTTACGCGCGCGAACGTGTGGCTTACTTTGATTCTGTCGTTGATTAGCGCAGTCGGTATCTCATCAGGTCTACGCGGCATCATCCCCCTCGCGAGTTATTATTATGTCTTTTTTGGGCTTGGTGTGTTGGTAGGGCCGTCAGTTGGCACGTTCAGTAGCGCATATGTGCGCGTTGGCCTGCTGACTGCTTTGGCGGGCGTGCTGTTTGGTCTGAGCTTCATCGCTAAAATACCCGATTCGCCAGGTATTGAACTTGTGCGCGCGTTCTTGGGGATTGCGGCGACAGTCGGCGGGTCTATTTTGGTGGCGCGGCGTGCCCGCTGGCTTGCGCAACTCGGGATGGCATCGATGGCGATTTTTGTCCTCCACACCGTTTTTTCATCGGGGCTGCGAATGGCTTTCAAACTTGCGCATCTGTCAGATTATCTGTCGCTTTTACTCCTCAGCACCATCCTTGGGCTGGCCGCACCTTACTTCATCTGGATAATCGCACGGCGCTTCAACCTTGTTGCGGCGCTGGGCCTTGGTGCTGCACCGCGTCGCGTTTCGGAGGCGCACCCATGAAGATCGCTGTCCTTCTCCCGTGCTATAATGAAGCAGCGGCTATTGCGCAGACGATTGCGGGTTTTCGCGCTGCCCTTCCCGATGCCGTTATATACGTTTACGATAATAACAGTGCCGATGACACCTGCGTGGTTGCGGCCGCAGCAGGGGCGATCGTTCGCTCTGAGCGGATGCAGGGTAAGGGCAATGTCGTCCGCCGTATGTTCGCCGATGTAGATGCTGATATTTATGTGATGGCGGACGGCGACGCGACATACGACGCGGTGGTGGCGCCCGCGCTCGTGACGCAGCTGATCGATGAAAATCTGGACATGGTTGTGGGTGCTCGCAAGTCTGAGGTGGAGGCTGCCTACCGGCGTGGACATCGCTTTGGTAATGCCCTGCTCACGGGGATGTTGACGCAGCTTTTCGGTCGGAGCTTCAGCGATATTCTGAGCGGCTATCGGGTGTTCTCAAGGCGGTTTGTGAAGAGCTTCCCTGTGCTCTCCGCTGGCTTTGAAATTGAGACGGAAATAAGTGTGCATGCGCTGGAATTGCGGATGCCAGTTGCGGAGCAGATGACGGCCTATGCCGCGCGGCCGGAGGGTTCGGTGTCAAAGCTCAGCACCTATCGCGATGGCTGGCGAATATTGCGGACGATCATCACCCTGTTTCGCAGCGAGCGACCGCTGCTGTTTTTCGGGTGGATTGCGGTTGGGCTTGTGATTGCGGCCGTTGTACTCGCGATGCCGCTGATCATGACGTATGCGCACACCGGCATGGTGCCACGCTTTCCAACCGCGATTTTGGTGATCGGCTTGGTCATTCTGGCGGCGCTCAGTTTCATGAGCGGCCTTATTCTGGACAATGTCGCGCGCGGGCGTCGAGAGGTGCGGCGGCTGGCGTATCTCCAATTTTCGGCACCGAGCAGCATTTAGCACAACACTTAAGCATCTGTTGGGCTTGAACCGCGCTGCGTTTCCCACGATATAGCCTCACGACACTTCAAAGGACTTTCTATGCAATCGATCACATCCGGCCTCGTTCCCATCGTCATTGAGCAATCCAACCGTGGTGAGCGCAGCTTTGATATTTTCTCACGGTTGCTGCGTGAGCGGATCATCTTCATCACCGGTGGGATTGAAGATCAGATGGCGTCGGTCGTGGTGGCGCAATTGTTGTTCCTGGAGTCTGAAAATCCGAAAAAGGACATTTATCTGTACATTAACTCGCCCGGTGGCGTGGTGACAGCAGGCATGGCGATCCATGACACGATGAAATATATTCGCCCAAAGGTCGGTACCGTGTGCGTTGGGCAAGCCGCTTCGATGGGCAGCTTCCTGCTCGCGGCAGGCGAGCCAGGGATGCGGATGGCGATGACCAATGCGCGGATTATGGTGCATCAGCCCTCGGGTGGCGCACAGGGCATGGCGTCGGATATTGAGATTCAGGCGAAGGAAATTTTGCGGATTCGCGCGAGCATGAACAAGCTTTATGCGAATTACACAGGCAAATCGATTGAGGAGATCGAGCGTGCACTGGATCGTGACACCTTTCTTGAGGCCGAGGAAGCCAAGGCTTTTGGCTTGATCGACTCGGTATTCGATAAGCGCCCGACACCCGCAGAAGACGGCGCATAGGCATTTATTCATTGCGGGTTAGTAATTTCTTTGTAACATGCCGCTTAGTCTCCCCGATGGGGCTTTAGGATAACGAATATGACGAAACTTAGCGGCACCGATGCGAAGAGCACTCTTTATTGCTCCTTTTGTGGAAAATCACAGCATGAAGTGCGCAAGCTCATCGCGGGGCCGACGGTGTTCATCTGCGATGAGTGCGTTGACCTTTGCAATGACATCATTCGTGAGGAAACCAAAGGCGCACTCTCGAGCAAAAAGGACGGCAGCGTGCCGACGCCGCAGGAAATCTGCAACGTGCTCGATGATTATGTCATCGGTCAAAAGCGCGCCAAGCGCGTGCTGTCGGTGGCGGTGCATAACCATTACAAGCGGCTCAATCATGGCCAAAAAGGTGCCGATGTTGAGTTGGCGAAGTCAAACATCCTTTTGATTGGCCCGACCGGTTGCGGTAAGACATTGCTCGCCCAAACCATCGCGCGCACACTAGATGTGCCGTTCACGATGGCCGATGCGACGACGCTGACTGAGGCGGGATATGTGGGTGAGGATGTCGAGAACATCATCCTGAAATTGCTGCAAGCCTCGGATTATAATGTTGAGCGCGCGCAGCGTGGCATTGTCTACATCGATGAGATCGACAAGATTTCACGCAAGGCCGAAAATCCGTCAATCACGCGCGATGTTTCGGGTGAGGGTGTGCAACAGGCGTTGCTCAAGATGATGGAAGGCACTATCGCCTCGGTGCCGCCACAGGGCGGGCGCAAGCACCCGCAGCAAGAGTTTTTGCAGGTTGATACCACCAATATCCTGTTCATATGCGGTGGGGCGTTTTCTGGGCTTGAGAAGATCATTGGCAACCGGCTTGAGGGCAAGTCCATCGGCTTTGGCGCTCATGTCGCGGCGCCTGATGAAACGCGCGTTGGCGCGATGCTGCAAAAGAGCGAACCGGAGGATCTGCTTAAGTTTGGGCTTATTCCTGAGTTCGTGGGCCGCTTGCCGGTGATCGCAACGCTGGAAGATTTGGACATTGATGCGCTGGTAAAAATCCTCTCCGAGCCAAAGAATGCGCTCGTGAAACAGTATAAGAAGCTGTTTGAGATGGAGGAAGTCGAACTTGGCTTCACCGAAGATGCGCTCGTGGCCATCGCCAAGAAGGGCTTGGAACGCCGCACCGGCGCGCGCGGCCTGCGTTCGATCATTGAGAATGTGCTGCTCGATACGATGTTCGACCTGCCGACGATGGAAGGTGTGGACGAGGTGATGATCGATAAGGATGTGATCGAGGGGCGCAAGGAGCCCGTGCGCGTCTATTCCAATACCGCTAAGGAACTTGCGGGCGACGCTGCTTAGGTCGCCCGTTTTCCCCGAGTGACGAGACCGCGCCGCACGCGTTGCGTGGGGCGACGTTGCGTGCAATCCGCTGACAATAGGCCCATCTCGGGCGATGTGCCCCCAGTTGACCTGACACAAAATTGATCGTCGGCAGTCACCGAAAAGTCTCAAAACTTACGTTTTCCTGTCATGAATCGTGTTTAGAGGCGTCGCCAGCCGGACATTACATATCGGTTATATCTCATCCTAATTTGGGGAAATAACATGCGACACTTTACCTGTCTTCTGCTCGCGAGCGCAGCCCTTCCGTTTGCCGCCCATGCGGCTGATGCGGCCAATGCCGACGGTTCAGCAGACATTATCGTCACGGGTAAGGGCGAGACGAAGCAGGTGCAACAGATTAAGGCCGTTGACATCGCGCTTGGCGCGCCGGGCATCAGTCCGTTGAAAGCCTTGGAAATGCTCCCCAGCGTCAACTTCCAATCGGCGGACGCATTCGGTAACTATGAATGGTCAGAGCGGATCACGATCCGTGGGTTCAATCAGAATGCGATCGGCTTTACGCTCGATGGTCTGCCGTTGGGTGATGGCAGCTATGGCAACGTGAACGGTCTTCATATCAGCCGCGCGATTACGTCCGAGAATGTTGACACGATCAACGTGGCGCAAGGCGCTGGTTCGCTCGGGGCTCAGGCACTCAACAATCTTGGCGGCACGCTACAATTCACCTCGCGCCCCGTATCCGACAAGTTTGGCGTGGATGTTCAAGTGTCCGGTGGCAGCAATAATACAGGGCGCGGTTATCTCCGTGTTGATACAGGCAGTCTCGGCCCGGTCAAAGGCTGGGTGTCCTTCATGGGCAGCACAACCGACAAATGGCGCGGCTATGGCCATCAACGCCAGATTGCGGTGAACGCCAAGTTCCAGGCCGACATCGGCACCGCAAAAGCGACATGGTATACCGATTACTCTGACCGTCGTGAGGATGATTATCAGGATCTGTCGCTGAAGATTATTAACGATCCGGCGCGCGGCTATTATTGGGACAATATCTCGCAGAATTACCCGCTGGCTGTTCAACTTGCCTATATTGCCGCCAATCGTGGTGACACTGGCGTCAACACGCAACCATTCGGTGTCGTTCCAAATCCCGCCGCTGGCACCGCTTACCCGGCACCTTACCAAACGGTCGATGATGCCTATTTTGATGCCTCGGGCCTGCGTCGTGATTTTCTCACACGCCTCACGGTTGACCAGCCCCTAACTGACACAGTGAAGATGAGCATCACGGGTTATTACCACTCAAACCACGGTCAAGGCACATGGTTCTTGCCCTATGTTGGTTCACCACCCTCAGCCGGAGCGCCCAATGGTGTGCCACTTTCGGAGCGTGAGACGCAATATGCCATCAAGCGCGGCGGCATTTTTGGCGCGATCAACATTGCGCTCGGCAATCGCGATAATATGGAAATTGGCTTATGGTATGAATCGAATAAGGCGACGCAGCGCCGGGTGTATTTCGGTCTTGGTAGCCTGACGCAGAGCACACGCGATCCGCTGTCCTTCCAGAGCGACACACCGTTTTTCATCCAGCGATGGTTGAACTATGGCACCGATACGCTGCAATACCATATCAAAGAGCGGTTCCATATCGGCAGTCTGACGGTTGATGCGGGATCAAAGGGTTTCGATGTCAGGAACTCTTCGGTCGCAATTGTTGCGGGCGGCCAGGCTGCGGGTAAGGTCAGTGCAACGGATTGGTTCCAGCCTTCGTTCGGCCTTAACTACAAATTTGGCGGCGGCTTTGAGGTGTTTGCTGACTTCGCAAAATCCGTCCAAGCCTTCACGTCTGGCTTCACGGCAGGGCCGTTCGCGACGTCGCAAGCGAGCCTTGATGCGTTGAACGCGGCGGGAACGCTCAGCCCTCAGAAATCATTCACCTATGAGGGCGGCGCGCGCTATTCGGCACATGGCTTCTCGGCATCGGCGGTGATTTATGATGTTGAGTTCAAGAACCGTCTGCTGTCTGTAGCAACTGGTGTGGGTGCTACCGGTAGCATTCCATTGCTGCAATCAGTCGGCAATGTGCGCTCAAAGGGCGTTGAGCTTACCGCGCAATATAAATTCACGAGCGCGATCTCGGCCTTTGTAGCTTATGACTATAACGCGTCGAAATACCTCAACAATTATACCGCAGGTGGCATAGTCATTCCTGTCGGTGGCAAGACCACCGTGGATTCACCCGAGAACCAGCTCAAGGGCTCGATCAACTATGACGATAAAGCCATCTTTGGTCATATCGACGCCAATTATATGAGCACCCGTTATGCCACCTATCTGAACGATGAAGTGATTAAGGGGCGCACCATTGTGAACGCTTCGGCCGGCTATCGCTTCCATGGCGGCACGTTTCTTGAGGGACTGGAGATTTCGGGTCAGGTCTCGAACCTGTTCAACACCCGTTATATCGCAACAATTGGCACCAATGGCTTTGTGAACAGCGATCCTGATGGCTCGGGCAACCCAACGCTGCTCACTGGAGCCCCACGTTCGTTCTTCGCCACGCTCAAGAAGAAGTTCTGAGCTTTAGAGTGCGATGATATTTGAGTGACTCGTCAATGCGAGGAGTGGAGCGGCACAGCAATCCCGAGTATGGGGTTGCTGTGCCACGCTCGCATTGACGAATAGGAGCAATATCAAGTCACCAAACGCGCACACGCTTTTCGGGGGAAATATACAGTTTGGTGTTGGGCTGGACGTTGAACGCTTGATACCAGGCATCCATATTGCGAACGATGCCGTTGACGCGGTATTGTTCGGGGCTATGCGGATCGGAGAGCAATTGCGCGCGCAACGCGCCTTCACGCACTTTGCCTTGCCATGATTGGGCATAAGCGATGAAGAAGCGCTGATCACCGGTATAGCCATCGATGATCGGCGCTGGCCCGTGCCGCTTTAGGTAACGATGGTAGGCTGCATAGGCCGCTTCAAGCCCGCCGAGGTCACCGAGGTTCTCACCAAGTGTCAATTGGCCTTTGATGTGCACGCCGGGAATCGGTTGATAGGCATCATATTGCTTTACCAAGGCCTGAGCGTGCTCGGTGTAGCGTTTCGCGCTCTCGGCTGTCCACCAATCGCGCAACTTGCCCTGCGCATCGAACTGGCGGCCTTCATCATCGAAACCATGCCCCATTTCATGCCCGATGGTGGCACCCGTCTCACCATAGTTCACGGCAGCGTCGGCAGCCGGATCGAAGAACGGCGGCTGGAGAATTGCTGCTGGAAAAGTCACCTGGTTCATTGATGGATCGTAATAGGCATTCACGGTCTGCGGCGTCATCCCCCACAGCGTTCTGTCTACTGGCTTGAATGAGCGTCCCAATTGCAACGCCCAATCAAATTTTCCAGCGTTCATCGCGTTTGCCAACGGATCAGTGGCACTTACTTTGAGTGCTGAATAGTCGATATATTTGCCGGGGTGCCCCACGCGCGGATCAAACGTGCCGAGTTTGATGAGCGCTTCCTTGCGGGTGGGTTCATCCATCCATGCCGCGTGATTGATTTTATCGGCATAGGCCGCCCGCAGATCGTCGAGCAGTTCGGCCATTTGCACATCCGTTTGGTGTGACCAATGCGTGCGCACATAAATTTCACCAACAGCCTCGCCGAGTGTGTTATCCAACAGCGCGATACCGCGTTTCCATCGCGGCTTTTGGCTCGGCACGTCAAACAGCGTCTTCCCATAAAAATTGAAATGAAGTTCATCAAATTTTGCGGATAAATATTGCGCGTTATCGCTCAAGAAATGATATGTCATATACGCTCGCCATGTCGCCAACGGCACAGTGTCAAGTTGTGCGGCGGCCGCCTTTATCGCGCTGGGCTGTCCCACGATGACAATGGGCTTGTGCTGAAGGCCAAGCTGATCCAGCACTTGCTTCCAGTGCGCGCCAGGTGCCAGCGCTTCGAGTTTGCCGCGATCCATCGGGTTATATGTGGCAACCGGATCGCGCAATTGCTCTGGCGTCCAGTGATCATGCGCGAGTTGGGTTTCCAGCGCCAGGATAGCTGTTGCACTGGCCTCGGCGTTTGGTTGGTGCCCAAGCTTCAGCACCATTGCGATGTAATCGTGATAGGCCCTGCGAATGCTCACATATTTCGCATCGGGCAGCAGGTAATAATCGCGCCCTGGCAATCCCAGCCCGCCTTGCTCGGCAGTGGCGGTATAGACGCTTGGGTCCTTAGCGTCCGGGCTGATGCCGATGTTGAACGGGCTTGCATAGCCAGGCTCTGCCATCAGCAGCGTAAGCGCAGTGCGATCTCTCACAGCACCAATGCGTGCGAGATATGGTTGGGCCGAGGCCAGCCCATGTGCCTCAATCGCTTTGGCATTCATCCACGCCGCATAGAGGTCGGCAATCTTGCGTTCGTTTTCGGTTGTGCGATGGAGAGTAGCGTTTTTAACAATTTCGCGCTCGGCATTCTCTGAGAGATCGGGCAATTCATAGTTATAGCCAGCGCCGGTTTTGTCGGGCTTGATCTGCGCGGTTTTAAGCCAATGCCCCTCAGCGTATCCGAAAAAATCGTCACCAGGCTGGATGGTATGATCCATGCTTGAGGGGTCTACGCCCCATGTGCCGTAGTGCGGCTTGACGACGGGCTCAGCTGTTGCGTTCGTCGACGCAAGCAATGCCAACACGGCGCACGATTGCCAGAAAACAGGTCTGCCGCCAAAGAGCTTATTCATCCAAAACCACCTCTGTTATAAAAATTACTGAGTCGCGTAATAATATTACAACATAGTCCAATGGGAGGGATGAGTGTCAAGATGGATATTTGGCTTTTCGGGCAGCGCTATCTCCCCCTGTAGCTCGGCACACCTTGCTCGGGAATCCAGACATCTGCGGGGGCAGGCCCGCTCTGCCAAAATACATCGATAGGAATGCCGCCGCGCGGATACCAATAGCCGCCAATGCGCAGCCAGTGGGGTTTCATCTCGGTAAACAGTCTTTCGCCGATGCCAACAGTGCAATCTTCATGGAAGGCCGCATGGTTCCGGAAGCTACCGAGAAACAGCTTCAAAGACTTTGATTCGACGATCGTAGCGTCGGGCACGTAATCGATCACCAGGTGGGCAAAATCCGGTTGGCTGGTTACGGGGCAGAGCGACGTAAACTCCGGCACCGCAAAGCGCACGAGATAGCGCGTGCCAGCGCGGGGGTTTGCGGGATAATCGAGCACCGCTTCTGCGGGGGAGGCGGGGAGGGCGCTTGCTTTGCCAAGATGGGTCGTTTGCATGGGCGTTATGTTACCGTTCGTCCTGAGCTTGTCGAATGACTGCCTATTATCTAACATGGGGAGAGAAGGACAGTCCTTCGACACGCTCAGGACGAACGGCTGCTCAATTGTCAAAAAAATCCACCACAATCGTGAATGCTGGCCGTCGTAAAGAATGGACGCAGGGCATTGTGAACCCCGCTGTCTGGCGCGCATCAACCATTCTCTACGATACGGTGGCTGATCTGGGTGCCGGACGCCGCACAAATGAGGACGGGAAACTGTTCTACGGTCGGCGCGGCACGCCAACCCACTGGGCGTTGGCCGAAGCGCTGACGGCGCTTGAGCCGGGCGCGGCGGGCACTTTGCTCTTTCCCTCTGGCGTGGCGGCTATCGCATCTGCGCTGCTCGCGATGTTGGAACCAAGCGACCATTTGCTGATGCCAGACACGGCTTATG
>Ga0209583_10000479_pt1 | contig 12336 bp, 13 predicted proteins | sample Str014_FD_187201 | JGI IMG/M metagenome (GOLD analysis project Ga0209583, IMG submission 187201) | Freshwater sediment microbial communities in response to fracking from Pennsylvania, USA - Straight Creek_MetaG_SC_2014 (SPAdes) (version 2) | ecosystem: Environmental > Aquatic > Freshwater >... | reverse complement strand
GTCGCCGTCGTTCAGGCTGGTCAGGTCGAGGCAGGCCAGTGCCGTACCAGCGGCGAGGCGTGCGGCTTGTTGCGAATCCATCGTCGTCACCTCAAAGCAGGATCGCCGCGATCACGTCGGCCAGCAGGCCGCCGGCCACGTCGCTCGCCGCGTGCGCCTGCGACAGCGTGTGCGCGTGGCTCAGCGATTCGCTGGACAAGCCCGCACCCATGTTCGTGATCAGCGAGAGCGCCAGCACGCGCAGGCCGGCATGGCGCGCGAGGATGGTCTCGGGCACGGTGCTCATGCCGACCGCATCGGCGCCCATCGCCTGGAACATGCGGATCTCGGCCGGCGTCTCGAACTGCGGGCCGAGCGTCCACACGTACACGCCTTCGTGCAGCGTGACGCCGCTCTTCGATGCGACGGCCCTCGCGGTCGCGCGCAGCGCCGGGTCGTAGGCGTCGAGCATGCTGACGAAGCGTTCGGAGCCGCCGGCGCCGACCAGCGGCGAGCGCTGCGACGGGTTGATGTGGTCGGCCAGCACCATCAGGCTGCCCGGCGCCATCGCCGCGCGCAGGCTGCCGGCGGCGTTGGTCTGCACCAGAACCTCACAGCCGAGTTCGCGCAACGTGCGCAGCGGCAGCGCCATGCCTTTCACGTCGCCGTTTTCGTAGGCGTGCTTGCGCCCGCTCATCACCGCCACCTCGTGCGCGCCGATGCGGCCGAGCCAGAGCTCGCCGGAGTGGCCTTGCACCGTGGCTTGCGGAAAACCTTCGAGCTGCTCGTAACGGATGCGGAGCGGGTGTTCGATGCGCGCGGTCAGCGCGCCCCAGCCGGAGCCGAGCACGATCGCGATGCGCGGCTGTGCGTTCGGTGCGAGCGCACGCACCTGGTCGACGGCAGGCATGTGCGCCGGGGCGGCGGTCGTCATGGCGCGAGGTTCTCCGGGCCGAAGCTCGACGGCAGCAACTGTGCGAGCGTGAACTCGGCGCGCACGCGCTCGCGGTCGCCGACGAGCACGGGCGTGTCGGCCGCGGCGAACTCGCGCAGCTTCTGGCGGCAGCCGCCGCAAGGCGTCACGAGGCCTTCGCCATCGCCGACCACCGCGAGCGCGCGCACCTGCCGGCCGCCGGCCAGCACCATCGCGCTGAACGCGCCGGCCTCGGCGCACACGCCTTCGGGGTACGCGGCGTTCTCGACATTGCAGCCGGCGTGGATGTTGCCTTTCTCGTCGAGCACGGCCGCGCCGACCGCGAAGTGCGAGTACGGCGCGTAGGCATGGATCTGCGCATCGCGGGCGGCGCGCAGCAATTTGGCTTGATCTAGTTCTGTCATGGCTCCCCCTGTATCTCGATTCTCGTGCGCGCTGTCAACGCGCTTTGACATACGGCAGGCCGAGCGCCTTCGGCGCCACCGTGCGGCCGATGAAGCCGGCCAGCAGGATCACTGTCAGCAGATAGGGCAGCGCCTGGATCGCCTGCACCGGCACCTGGCCGACGCCCGGCAGGCTCACCCCCTGCAGGCGGATCGCCGCGGCATCGAGAAAGCCGAACAACAGGCAGGCCAGCAGCGCGGGCACCGGCCGCCAGTTGCCGAAGATCAGCGCGGCCAGCGCCATGTAGCCGCGGCCGGCGGTCATGTTCGGCGCGAAGGCCGCGTTCTGCGCGAGCGTGAGGTAGGCGCCTGCCAGGCCGCAGAGCACGCCGTTCAGAGTCAGCGCGGCATAGCGCAGCTTGAGCACCGAGACGCCGGCGGCGTCGACCATGTGCGGGTTCTCGCCGACCGCGCGCAGGCGCAGGCCGAAGCGTGTGCGGTACATCAGCCACCACACGCCGCCGACGAGCGCGAGCGCCACGTACACGAGCGCGTTGTGGCCCAGCAGCCCCTCGCCCAGGGCCGGACCGAGAAAGTCGCCGACGCCGGGCAGCGCCTGCAGCCCGGCCTGCGCGCCGGGCCACAGCGGCCGCAGCCGCACGGCGTCGCCGACCGGCGTGGTCTGCCCGCCCTGATGGAACCAGGCGATGCCGAGCACCACCGTCAACCCGGCCGCGACGATGTTGATCGCCATGCCCGAGACGACCTGGTCGCCGGTGTGGCTGACGGTGGCGAAGCCATGCAACCACGACAGAAGGACCGCAACCCCGCAAGCCAGCAGCAGCGCGATCGAGGTCGAGCCGAACGCTGCACCACCCGCCGCTGCCGCGAATGCGGCGAACAGCATCTTGCCCTCGAGGCCGATGTCGACCACGCCCGAGCGCTCGGCGAGCAGGCCGGCGAGCGCACACAGGATCAGCGGCGTCGCGACCCGCAGCGTGGAGGCGATCAGCGCGCCGATCAGGGCCTCATCCATTCGAGGCTCCCGAAGCCTTGACGACCTCGCCGCGCGCCGTGTGTCGCGCGCCCCACTGGAACAACCGGGCGATCCACGGCGCGGCCACATAGGCCATCGCACCCGAGAACAGCACGATGAAGCCCTGCAGCGTGACGACCATGTCGCGGCTGAACCCCGGGATCTCGAAGCTCACCTCGGCGCCGCCCTGGAACAGCGCGCCGAACAGCAGGCTCGCGAGCACGATGCCCACCGGGTGGTTGCGCCCCATCACCGCGACCGCAATGCCTGTGAAACCGGCCCCGCCGACGAAATCGAGCAGCAGCTTGCCGTTCACGCCGGCGATCTCGTTCATGCCGACCAGCCCGGCGAGCGCGCCCGAGATGCCCATCGCGATGATCACCTCCCGCTTTGGGTGTATGCCGGCATACGCCGCCGCGCCTTCGCTCGATCCGACCGCACGCAGCCGGTAACCAGCGCGGCTGCGCCACAGGAAGGCCCAGACGCCGACCGCCGCGACGATCGCGAGGAACAGGCTGATGTTCAGCGGCGACGACGGCCACGCCACGCCGAACCATGCAAGCGCCTCGTTCATGCCCGGCAGGTGCGCCGCCGGCCCGAACGGCACGCTCTCGACCGACATGCCGCCCGGCGCCTTCAGCGGGTTCACGAGCAGGTAGACCAGCAGCGTGCTGGCGAGAAAGTTGAACATGATCGTGGTGATCACGACATGGCTGCCGCGGTAGGCCTGCAGGTAGCCCGGGATCGCGGCCCAGGCCATGCCGAACAACGCGCCGCCGAGCAACATCAGCGGCAGCAGGATCGGCGCCGGCAGCTTCTGCGACAGCCACAGCGCGACCAGCCCCGTGCCCAGGCCGCCGAGCGTGGCCTGCCCTTCGGCGCCGATGTTGAACAGCCCGCCGTGCGATGCGACCGCGACCGCGAGGCCGGTGAAGATGAAGCTGGTCGTGTAGTACAGCGTGTACGACAGGCCGCGCTCGGTGCCGAACGCGCCGCGCGCGAGCAGCGTCATCACGTCGAGCGGCTTCTGCCCGATCAGCGCGACCACCAACGCCGCGGCCAGCAGTGCGATCACGAGGTTGATCAGCGGCAACAGCAGCACATCGGCCCAGCGCGGCAAATTCATGCCGACTCCCCGCTCGCGGCGTACCGCGAGCGACCCTCCGCGAGGGTCGGGCCTTGCTCGGGGCGGCCCGGCGCGGCGACCCGGCTCATCCCTGCATCTCCACAGCATCGGCCGTCTCGACCATCAGCAGCCCGATCTTGGCTTCGGTGCACTCCGCGATCGGCAGCTCGCCGGTGATGCGCCCTTCGTTCATCACCAGCACGCGGTCGGCGAGCGCAAGGATCTCGTCCAACTCGCTCGACACCACCAGCAGCGCACACCCCGCATCGCGCAGCGCGCGCAGCTGCGCGTGGATGAACTCGATCGCGCCGATGTCGACGCCGCGGGTCGGCTGGCCGACCAGCAGCACCTTCGGCGCCTGGCCGATCTCGCGCGCGAGCACGAGCTTTTGCTGATTGCCGCCGGAGAACTTCGAACTGCCGAGCTGCGGGTTGCGCGGGCGCACATCGAAACGCTGCATCAGCGCAGCGGTGGCGGCGCGCATCGCGCCGTGGCGCATCCAGCCGCGCCGGCTGCTGTACGCCGGCAGCTCTTCGTAGCCCAGCACGGCCGACTCCCATGCGGCAAAGCTCATCACCATCGCGCGCGCATGCCGGTCTTCGGGCACATGCGCGAGGCCGAGCGCGCGCGCGGTGCGCGGGTCGAGCCAGCGCGCGGGGCCGAACGATTCGCCGGCCATCGCCATGCGCCCTTCCTGCGGCGCGCGCAGGCCCGACAACACTTCGAGCAGTTCGCTCTGGCCGTTGCCTGCGACACCCGCGACGCCGACGATCTCGCCCGCGCGCAGCGCGAGGCTGACGCCGCGCAGCCGCACCACCTGCATCGCATCGCGCACCGTCAGGCCGACGGCTTCGAGCGCGACCGCACCCGGCGCTGCCTTCGCATCGCCCTGACGTCCCATGTTCACCTGGCGGCCGACCATCGCCTCGGCCAGGCTCTGGATCGACGCGTCGGCGACCGCCGTCTCGTGCACGACGCGCCCGCCGCGCATCACGGTGACGCGGTCGCACAGCCGCATCACCTCCTTCAGCTTGTGCGTGATCAGGATGATGGTCGTGCCCTGCTCGCGCAGCCGCGCGAGCACCTTGAACAGCGCCTCGGTCTCCTGCGGGGTGAGCACGGCGGTGGGTTCGTCGAGGATCAGGATCTTCGCGCCGCGGTACAGCGCTTTCAGGATTTCCAGCCGCTGCCGGTCGCCCACCGAAAGATCGCCGACGATCGCGTCGAGCTCGACGCGCAACCCGGTCGAGGCCGTCAACTCGTTCAGGCCCTTGCGCACGATCTCGTCGGAGCGCTTCAGCAACAGGTGCGGTTCGGCACCCAGCATCACGTTGTCGATCGCGCTCAGCGTTTCGACCAGCATGAAGTGCTGGTGCACCATGCCCAGGCCGACCGCGATCGCCTCGAACGCGTTGCGGATGCGCACCGGGGCGCCGTTCACCTCGATGCTGCCGCTGTCGGCGCCCACGAGCCCGTAGAGCACCGACATCAGCGTGCTCTTGCCTGCGCCGTTCTCGCCGACAAGGCCGTGCACGCTGCCCCGCATCACCGCGAGGTTCACGTCGGCATTCGCCTGCACGCTGCCGAAGCGCTTGTCGATGGCGATCATGCGCACCGCGATGGCAGCGGTCTCGGGCGAAAACAGGGGCGGCGGGTTCATGGTCGCGGGGCAAAGGTTCGGCGTCGGAGACTCAACGCGACGGCACCGGGCCGGTCGATTCTCGCTTCAGCACCTGCGCCGGCAGCACCACCTCACGGGCCGCCGTCGGCCCGGCAGCGATGCGCTCGATCAGCACCTGTGCGGCGCTCTCGCCCATCGCGCGGATCGGGTGGCCCACGGTCGTGAGCGCCGGGTACGAGTAGGCACCGAGGTCGATGCCGTCGAAGCCGATCACCGACAGTGCCGCCGGCACCGCGATGCCGAGTTCGGCCGCGGCCCGCAAGGCGCCGATCGCGAGCAGGTCGTTGCTGGCGAAGATCGCGGTCAGGTCGCCGCGCGCGAGAAGTTGCCGCGCAAGCGCGTGGCCGGCTGCGGCACTGAAGTCGCCTTCGAGCAGCCAGCCCGGTTCGGGCGCGATGCCCGAACGCGCCAGCGCATCGCGCCAACCGGCGACACGCGCACGGCTGACGGCGAACCCTGACGGGCCCGACAGGCAGGCGATCGCACGGTGCCCGAGTTGCATCAGGTGTTCGACTGCGAGACGCGCGCCCGCCTCGTGGTCGACGCGCACCAGATCGGCGGCGAGGCCGGCGATGTGGCGGTCGACGACGACCGTCGGCACGCGCGCCCCGGTGAGCCGCTGCGCCAGGGCCGAGGCCTCACCAGCGGCCGCCGCGAGCAGCAGGCCGTCGACGCGGCGTTCGAGCAAGGTCTGCAGGTAGCGCGACTGGCGCACCGGGTCGTCGTCGGAGTTGCAAAGGAACACCGAGTAGTCGGTGCGGCGGCAGCAGTCTTCGATGCCGCGCGTGAGCTCGGCGAAGAACGGGTTCGTGATGTTGGGCACGAGCACGCCGACGATGCCGGTCTCGCTCATCTTCAGCGCGCGCGCCACCGCGCTCGGCGCGTAGCCCATCTCGGCGATCGCCCGCTCGACCCGCTCGCGCGCCGAATCGCTGACCCGGCGCGTGCCGTTCAACACGTGCGAGACGGTCGTGAACGACACGCCCGCGCGCGCCGCGACATGTTTGATGGTGCTCACGCCACTTTCTTGTTCGAGTCGCAGCAGGGCGACTGAAGGCGTGAAGATTCCGTAGCGAGCGCGCCGAGGTCGGGTCGAGCACCGAAGCCGTACTCCCGTACGGCGAGGAGCGCAGGCCCGAGATCGGTGCGCGCAGTAGGAAGTTTCATGCCTTCAGAACTTGCAGGCGTTGTCCGCCATGTAGTCGGCGACCTTGATCTTGCCGCCGATGATGTCGGCCTTCGCGGCGTCGACCTTCTTCTTCATGTCGGCGCTGACCAGCTTCGCGTTGTTCTCGTCCATCGCGTAGTCGACGCCGGCGTCTTTCAGGCCCAGCACGGTGACGCCCGGCTTGTAGGCCTTGGCGGCCTCGTACACGGCGACGTCGACGCGCTTGAGCATCGAGGTCAGCATCGTGCCGGGCTGGATGTGGTTCTGGTTGCTGTCGACCCCGATCGCGAGCTTGCCCGCGTCTTTCGCGGCCTGGTAGACGCCGATGCCGGTGCCGCCGGCCGCGGCGAAGACCACGTCGGCGCCCTTGCCGAACTGGGCCTTCGCGAGCTCGCTGCCGCGGCCCGGGTCGGCCCAGGCCGCGCCGGTGGTGCCGGTCATGTTCGAGAACACCTCGGCCTTCGGGTTCGCGTACTTCGCGCCCTGCTCGTAGCCGCACTGGAACTTGCGGATCAGCGGGATGTCCATGCCGCCGACGAATCCGACCTTGCCGGTCTTGCTCGCCGTCGCCGCCATCACGCCGACCAGGAAGCTGCCCTCTTGCTCCTTGAACACGATCGACTGCACGTTGGGCTGCTGCACCACCATGTCGATGATGGCGAACTGCAGCTTCGGGAATTCCTTGGCGATCTTCTCGATCGCCGCGGCCTGGCCGAAGCCGATGCCGATGATCGGACTCGCGCCCCGCTCGGCCATGCGGCGCAAGGCCTGTTCGCGCTGGGTCTCGTTCGAGATCTCGAATTCGAGGTAGGGCTTGCCGGTCTCCTTCTTCCACTTCTCGATGCCGCGGTAGGCGGCCTCGTTGAACGACTTGTCGAACTTGCCGCCCATGTCGAAGACGACGGCCGGCTCGGCCTGCGCGGGCAAGGTGACGGAGGCTGTGGCGAGGGCGAGCGATGCGAGCAAGAGGGAGATTTTCATGGTCTGACTCTGGTGGCGAGGTTCGGGAGGCGCATGATGGCGCCGTTTGCGCACCCCGTTGAAGCGCAAACGTTTGCCGGTCGCACTTTAAGCAGATATCGGGCCTGTTCGGCGAGTGGTTTCCCGTGGAAGCCGCTTGGCGCGAATCCTGCGATCGTCGTGTTCACTCCCCGCCGACGAAAGATTCGACCTTGACGCTGCCCGACGCCGCCACCTTGCGCTCCCTGCCGAAGGCCTTGCTGCACGAACACCTGGACGGTGGCCTGCGCCCGGCGACCTTGCTCGAACTCGCGCAGGCCCGCGGCCTCGCGCTGCCCACCGACGACGCCCAGGCACTCGCGCAGTGGATGCACGCCAACGCCGATTCCGGCAGCCTGGAGCGCTACCTGCGCGGCTTCGCGCTCACCGTGGGCGCGATGGCCAACGCCGAAGCCTGCGAGCGCGTCGCGTTCGAGGCCGCCGAAGATGCCCGCCTCGACGGCTGCGTGCTCGCCGAGTTCCGCATGGCGCCGCTGCTGCTCGAACCGCACGGGCTGCGCGGCGACGAGGTCGTGGAGGCCTTGGCGGCCGGCCTGGCGCGCAGCGCGCTGCCCTGCGGGCTGATCGTCTGCGCGATGCGCACCGATGCACCCGACGAAACCCTGCGCGCCGCCGAACTCGCCGCGCGTCATGCAGGCAAAGGCCCCGGCCGCGGCGTGATCGGCTTCGACCTCGCCGGCGCCGAGCGTGGCTACCCGCCCGGCGCCCACGCGGCCGCGTTCGCCCGCGCCCGCGGCGCCGGCCTCGGCCTCACCTGCCACGCCGGCGAATCGGACGCCGGCTCGCGTGTGCTCGAAGCCGCCGCGCTCGGCGCCACGCGCATCGGCCACGGCGTACACATCATGTCGGGCGCGAACGCCGACGAGACGGCGCGCTGGGTCGACGCGGCGCGCGCGCTCGGGCTGCATTTCGAGGTCTGCCCGAGCAGCAACGTGCACACCGGTGCGTTCGCGTCGCTCGCGGTGCACCCGATCCGCGCGATGGTCGAGGCCGGGCTGTCGGTATCGTGTTCGACGGACAACCGGCTGATGTCGGGCGTCACCCTCAGCGGCGAACTCGCGGCGATCGCGCGGCTGCCGGGTTTGAGCGTGGCGCAGTTGGCGCAACTGAACCGCAACGCCGTCGCGGCCTCGTTCCTGCCGGCCGAGGTGCGCGACACTGCGATGTCGTCGATGCGGGCCTGGGACGCTGTACCCTGAGAACCTGTGAACGAATCAGCCATGCCCGCTCATCACGCCCAAAGGCGCCTGCTTTTCGTTGCAAATCCTCGCCATAGCCCGAGCTATGGCTTCGGTTTGCGCCTCGACCAGACGCCTTTGGGCGCGCTGCTCGGGCACGCCCGATTCATTCACAGGTTCTGAGACCGCTCACCGATCCGACGACGGCCAAGCATTCCCCATCACTCCAACGAGGCGCCCGGTCATGGAAACCCTGGACGACATGCAACGACGGCACCTGCTCACGCCCGAACAGCACGCCGAGATCGGCGCCTGGGTCGCGAGCGGCAAGACCCCCGAGGCCATCATGGCGATGCCTTCGCACCTGTGGCGCGCGCTCTCGCTCGCCAGCGTGCTGATGAACGTCGACGCCGATCTGGTGCGCGAACCGAGCCTCGACAGCGGGCTCTGAACGCCCGGCCGCGGGCTTGAAACGGCGCAGCGCGCGTCCACCTGCGTGGACTGTGCAACCCCGCGCCACCCCGTGCCCCTGCTGTTCCTGCTGCTCGCCACGCTGGCGCTGCTGACCTGGTTGCTGCGCGAACCGCTGTTCGCCGAGTGGCGGCGGGCGCGCGTGCGGCGCCAGCCTTTCCCGCCCGAGTGGCGGCAGATCCTGCGCCGGCGCGTGCCGTATTTCCACACGATGCCCGCCGACCTCCAACTGCAGTTGAAGAAGCGCGTCCAGGTCTTCCTGGCCGAGAAGGCGTTCATCGGCTGTGCCGGGCTGGTCGTCACCGACGAGATGCGCGTGACGATCGCCGCGCAGGCCTGTTTGCTGATCCTGAACCGCCGCACCAGCCACTTCGGCAACCTGCGGCAGATCCTCGTCTACCCCGGTGCGTTTCTGGTCGACAAGCTGCACGCCGACGGCGCCGGCGTGCAGCACGACCGGCGCCACGCGCTGGCGGGCGAGTCGTGGTCGTCGGGGCAGGTGATCCTGTCGTGGGACGACACCCGGGGTGGCGCGGCGACACCCGACGACGGCCGCAACGTCGTGATCCACGAATTCGCGCACCAGCTCGACCAGGAGAACGGCCCGGCCAACGGCGCACCCCACCTCTCGGGCAAGCGCCGCCGCGCGCGCTGGCAGCAGGTGCTGGGCGCGGAGTTCGGCGCGTTGCAGCGGCGTGCCGCGGCGGGTGAGGCCTCGCTGCTGAGCGCCTACGGCGCGAGCGACCCGGCCGAGTTCTTCGCGGTCGCGTCGGAGGTGTTCTTCGAGCAGCCGTGGCAACTGGCCGGCGAGCACGCCGCGCTGTACCGCGAACTGAGCGGCTTCTATTGCGTGAACCCGCTGAGCTGGTGAAGCGGGCGGCGCGCCCTCAGCGCAAGATCAGGCGCGCGCCGTCGCCCGACTCGGCGACGATCTCGCCGATGTCGGCCGCCGCCTCGAAGCCGTGGCGGCGGAACACCGCGAGCACGTCGGCGACCGCGTTCGCATCGCACGACACCAGCAGCCCGCCGCTGGTCTGCGGGTCGGTCAGCAGCGCGCGCTCGGTGTCGGAGAAGTCGGCCGGCAAACGCACCTCGCCGCCGTAGCCGGCCCAGTTGCGCTCGGAGGCACCGGTGACCATGCCTTGCGCGGCGAGTTCGCGTACACCCTCCAGCATCGGCACGCGCGCCCAGTCGAGCGCAACCACTGCCTTCGCGCCGCGCGCGAGTTCGAGCGCGTGGCCGGCGAGGCCGAAGCCGGTCACGTCGGTCAGCGCATGCACGCCGTCCATCGCGGCGAGATCGGGGCCTGGCGTGTTCAGCTGCGTCGTGGTCGCGATCATCTGCGCGTAGCCCGCGGCAGCCAGCACTTCCTTCTTCAGCGCTGCCGAGAGCACGCCGACACCGATCGGCTTGCCCAGGATCAGCCGGTCGCCGATGCGCGCGTCGGCATTGCGCTTGACGCGTTTCGGGTGCACCACGCCCAGCGCGACCAGGCCGTAGATCGGCTCGACCGAGTCGATCGTGTGGCCACCCGCGATCGGGATGCCGGCCGCGCGGCACACCGATTCGCCGCCTTCGAGGATCTTGCCGATCACGTCGGTCGACAGCACGTTGATGGGCATGCCGACCAGCGCGAGCGCCACGATCGGCTTGCCGCCCATCGCGTAGACATCGCTGATCGCGTTCGCCGCGGCGATGCGACCGAAGTCGAACGGGTCGTCGACGATCGGCATGAAGAAGTCGGTGGTCGCGATCAGCGCGATGTCGTCGCTGAGCTGGTACACCGCCGCGTCGTCGGCGGTCTCGATGCCCACGAGCAGCTCGGGCGGCATCGGCATGCGGTTGGTGTTCTTCAGGATCTCGCTGAGCACCCCCGGCGCGATCTTGCAGCCGCAGCCGCCACCGTGCGAGAGCGATGTGAGGCGCGGGCCGGGCGTGGCAGCGGTGTTGGCATTCATGGGTGCTTCTCCAGCGGCAGATCGTTCAGCAGTTCATGGACCAGGTCAAGCAAGCCGGCCTGCTCGCGCGCCGGCTCGAACAGCGGCGCGCGCGCTGCGCATTGTTCGCGCAGTGCCCGAAGTATCGCCGGCACGTTGCGGCAGCGTTCGAGCAGGGTCGCCAACCCCGCGCCATCGCCCGGTTCGAAATAGCCCGCGTAGTCCCGGCCCAGCATGCCGACGTTGCCGGAGATGCGTGTGGCCAGCACCGGCGTGCCGCTGCAGATCGCCTCCATCACGACATGCGCGCCGCCTTCGATGCGGCTCGTGTGCACGAGCGCATGGGCACGCTGGATGTGGCGGCGCGTCGCCTCGTGCGGGAGTGCGCCGAGCCAGCGGTAGCCCGGGCAGGCCTGTTGCAGCGCCAACGCCTCACGGCCGAACGCCGGGTCGAGGGCGGCGCCGATGTGGTCGAGCCGGATGTCTTCCCGGCCGGCAAGCCGGCGTGCCGCTTCGAAGTAGGTCTGCGGCGCCTTTTCTTCCCTCAGGTGGCCGACCATCACGACGCGCAGGTGGCGTGCCGTCTTCGCCGCCGGCGCACGCGCCGGGGTCGACTGGAAGCACGCGACGGCCTTGGCGCGGTGAGCTGGCGGCAGGTCGTCTACCGCGCGTTCGTGCAGCACGACGAGGCGGTCGGCCAGGGTCAGCGAACGTTGGGCCCGTGCGTCGACCAGGATGTCGCGGTACAGGTCGGTGCCGGTCAGCGCGACCACCAGCGGGCCCCGGCGCGGGGCCTGCGACCAGCGGGCGATCGAGTCCGCCGAGCGCAGCGCATGCAGCGCGATCATCGCGTCGGCGGGTTCGCCGTGCCACTCGCCCAGCAGCTCCACTCGATAATGGCTTCGCAGCATCCGCGCCCAGCGGCTGGCGGTCTGCCAGTTGCCGTTGTTGGCGGCGGCCAGTGCCGGTGTCACGATGCAAACCGAAGGACGAGACATGGCGAGTGTTCTACCGGCAGCGCAGGCGGAGGCGAGGCCGCATTCTCGCCTCGCCGCGCACATGCGCCATGCCGGCCCGGCCGAACTGGCGAGCGCGCTCGGCGAAGGTCGACAACGCCTGCTCGCCCTGTTCGAGGGCTTCGAACGTGCGCTCGGGGCCGGTGGTCTGCACATCGCCTTCGACCCGGTGCTGAACCTGCCGCTCTGGGAACTCGGCCACCTCGGCTGGTTCGAGGCGCATTGGCTCGCGCGCAATCCCGGCCGCGCACAGGGCACGCGCTGCGATCCCTCGACCGCACGCAGCGCCAGCGTGCTGCCGGGTGCCGATGCGCTCTACGACTCGTCGAACGTGCCGCATGCGCGCCGCTGGCAACTCGACCTGCCCTCGCCCGACGCCACGCGCAGCTACCTCGCCCGGGTGCGCG
>Ga0209583_10000478_pt1 | contig 12338 bp, 8 predicted proteins | sample Str014_FD_187201 | JGI IMG/M metagenome (GOLD analysis project Ga0209583, IMG submission 187201) | Freshwater sediment microbial communities in response to fracking from Pennsylvania, USA - Straight Creek_MetaG_SC_2014 (SPAdes) (version 2) | ecosystem: Environmental > Aquatic > Freshwater >... | reverse complement strand
TCGCAGCCGTGGCTGGTCAGCCATTCCTCCATCTGGTCGGTGATCGATACCGGCGTGCCCACAAAGGCCAGCCCGCCATAGCCGCCGACGCGCTGGGCGAGCTGGCGCACCGTGAGCTTGTCGCGCGCGGCGACATCGACTAGGCGCTGGCGGCCGCTCTTGCTCGCATTGGTTTCGGGAATAGGTGGCAACTGCCCGTCGGGATCGAAGCCGGAGGCGTCGGTGCCGAGCTGCACCGACAGCGAGGCGATGGCGCTGTCGTAATGCACCATGCTATCGAGTTTGGCACGCTTCTCCCTGGCCTCCTCGACGCTGTCGCCGACCACGATGAAGGCGCCGGGCAGGATCTTCAGATGCTCGCGGTCGCGGCCGAGCCTGTCCATGCGGCCCTTGATGTCGGCATAGAGTTTTTGCCCGTCAGCCAGGCTGCCGCCGCCGGTAAATACGGCCTCCGCGGTTTCCGCCGCGAGTTGCCGGCCGTCATCGGACGCGCCGGCCTGCACGATTACGGGCCATCCCTGCACCGGGCGGGCGATGTTGAGCGGCCCACGCACTTTCAGATATTTTCCGTGGTGATCGAGCACGTGCATTTTGGCGGGATCGAAATAGAGGCCGGCCTCGACGTCGCGCACGAAGGCATCGTCGGCGAAGGAATCCCAGAGCCCGGTGACCACGTCATAGAACTCACGCGCCCGCTTGTAGCGCTCGGCGTGCTCCATGTGGTCGTCGAGGCCGAAATTCAGCGCGGCATCCGGATTCGATGTCGTGACGATATTCCACCCCGCGCGCCCGCCGCTGATGTGATCGAGCGAAGCGAAGCGGCGCGCGACGTGATAGGGCTCGTCGAAGGTGGTCGAGCCGGTCGCGATCAGGCCGATGTGCTCGGTAACACTCGAGAGCGCCGACAGCAGCGTGAATGGCTCGAACGAGGTGACGGTGTGGCTGCGTTTCAGCGCCGATATCGGCATGTTCAGGACGGCCAGATGGTCGGCCATGAAGAAGGCGTCAAACTTGCCGGCCTCCAGCTTTTGGATCAGGTGCTTGATGTGCGAAAAACTGAAATTGGCATCCGGCCAGGCGCCGGGATAGCGCCAGGCGCCGGTGTGGATAGAGACCGGCCGCATGAACGCGCCGAGCCTGAGTTGCCGTTGTGCCATTGCCCGGTCCGTGCTGGTTTATCGTTGGGAGAGAGATAGGCACCGCGCGTGGATGCGCCATCGCGCGGTATGCAGAAGATTAGTTTGTTTTTTAGCGTCTCCGAGATACCCGTCATTCCGGGGCGCGCCATTATGCCCCCAGCACATCCTTCTGCATCGTGCCGCCGTAGAAATGGAAGAACGGCACCGGCGCATCGTGGCGCAAGGGGCCGGTGGCGAGGCGGCGGTCGAGTTCGGCCAGCACGTTCTTGGTCATGGCATGCGCATCGGCCAGCGGCTTCGAGCCGATCTCGACCCACACCAGTTCCACCAGTTCGGCGTCGGCATGGATCACCCCCTCGACGCGGTGGGCGATGGCCGAGGCATCGGCGGTGAAGAAGCGCGTATCGAAACGCCGGACGCGGCCGGGTGGCGTGATGGCGCGGGCAATCAGGAACAGGCCGGAGGGGTCGGGCAGCAGGCCCGCTTCGCCGAACGGCTTCCAGGCGCCATCGAGTTTCACGGGTTTGTCGACCTTGCGGCCGAGGCAAAGGCCGGTCTCTTCGCAGGCCTCTCGAATTGCGGCGACCGCGAGCGCACGCGCGCGCGCGGGCGCGATCTTGGGGCTGCCTTTCAGGAGATTGGCCTCAAGCGCTCCAGGAATCGGGGCCGCGACGGGAATGCGATTGTCGGCCTTGTCGACGCGGCCCCCGGGAAACACATATTTTCCCGGCATGAATACCACGTTGTCGTGGCGTCGGCCGACGAGGACTTTGGGTCTGTCGCTAGACCGATCGATCAGGATCAGCGTCGCGGCATCCTTGGGCCGAAAATAGGGATGGTGGTCGGCCTCTTTTTCTTCTTTTTGCGCCGTCGCGGCCTGGCTCATTCCATACCCACTGATTTCTGATTTTCGTCTAGACCGGAGGCATATCATCACGGGCATTGTCGTCAAACCCGTGCATGCGCAGCGCCCATTGCAGGCCGACCACAGCCCCTTTGACCGGTTGCAACAGTAACAGCGATGCAACGAAAGTGAATGGAAGATACATCGCAAGCTGCAACCAGACCGCCGGCGCGTAGTTGGTCTCGATCCACAGCACCGCCGGCACCACGATGTGACCAACGATGACGATGACGAGATAGGCCGGCAGGTCGTCGGCGCGGTGTGGCGTGAAGTCGAGCCCGCAGGCCGAGCAGGCGTTGTCGGTTTTCAGGAATGCGCGAAACAATTTTCCTTCGCCGCAACGCGGGCAGCGGCCACGAAAGCCGCGCTTCATCGCGCCCCAGAGGTCGCGCTTTTCAGCCTTCGCGGAATCCCGGGTCCAGACCGATGTCGCGGTGTTCACCGTTTCCATGACTTGCCCTTCCCCGGCTTGCCGGACTTGTTGTTGCCCGGCTTGAGGACTTTCTCACGCGGGCTGCGGCCCGGCCGCGCCTTCGTCTGCTTGACTGGCGCCTTGGGACCGTCGTGCCCGCCGTAACGTTTTTTGCCGCGCGGAACCGGCTGGCCTTGCGACAGCAGTTCGAACCGCAATGCGCCGGCCACGGGAGCAGCTTCTACCAGACGGACGTCGACGACGTCCCCCAGCCGGTGCATGGCACCGCTGCGCGATCCGACCAGCGCATGCCGGGTCTCGTCATAGTTGAAATATTCCGTGCCGAGCGTGCGGATCGGAATCAGCCCGTCGGCGCCGGTATCCGACAATTTCACGAACAGCCCGGCACGGGTGACGCCGGAGATGCGGCCCTGGAAGGTGGCGCCGATCCGGTCGGCGAGATGATGCGCGATCAGCCGATCGGCGGTCTCGCGCTCCGCCTTCATGGCGCGCCGCTCGGTGACGGAAATCTGGGCCGCGACCTCGCTCAATGTTTCCAGCGACTCGGTTTCCGGCAGCGCGCCTTCTCCTAGCCCGAGGCCGCGGATCAGCGCGCGGTGCACGACCAGGTCAGCATAACGCCGGATCGGTGAAGTGAAATGCGCATAGCGTCGCAAGTTTAGCCCAAAGTGGCCGTAATTCTCGGCCGAATATTCCGCCTGGGCCTGGGAGCGCAACACCACTTCATTCACCAGCGGTTCGGCATCGTGATCCCTGACCTGGGCCAGCACGCGGTTGAACAGTGCGGGCCGCAACGCGCCGGATTTGGCGAAGGGCAGGTCGAGCGTCCTAAGGAATTCCTGGAGGTTGTGCACCTTCTCCTGGGTCGGCTCGTCGTGAACCCGGTAGATAAGTGGCAGTGCCTTCTTTTCAAGCATTTCGGCGGCCGCGACGTTGGCCAGGATCATGAATTCCTCGATCAGCCGGTGCGCATCCAGACGCTCCGGCACGACGACGCGGTCGACGGTTCCATCCGGCTTCAGCAGGATCTTGCGCTCAGGCAGATCGAGATCGAGCGGATCGCGCTCGTCGCGCGCCAGTTTCACCAGCGCGTAGGCTGCGTAAAGCGGTTTCAGGATCGGCTCAAGCAGGGGGCCGGTGGTGTCGTCGGGCCGGCCGTCGATGGCGGCCTGTGCCTGCGCGTAGTTCAGCTTCGCTGCCGAGCGCATCAGTACGCGGTGAAATCTGTGCGAGCGCTTGCGGCCGTCATGGCCGATCACCATGCGCACGGCGAGAGCGCCGCGCGGCTCGCCCGGCACCAGCGAGCAGAGGTCGTTGGAGATGCGCTCGGGCAGCATCGGCACCACGCGATCCGGAAAGTAGACTGAATTGCCGCGCACCAGCGCATCGCGGTCCAGCGCCGACCCCGGCCGCACATAGAACGCGACGTCGGCGATCGCGACATCGACGATGTAACCGCCCTTGTTGCTCGGATCGGGGTCTGGCTTGGCATGAACCGCATCGTCATGATCCTTGGCGTCGGGCGGGTCGATGGTGACGAGCGGTACGTCGCGCCAGTCTTCGCGTCCCTTCAACGTTGCAGGCTTGGCGTCCTCGGCCTCGCGCAACGCGGCGGGCGAAAACACCTGCGGGATGTCATGGGCATGGATGGCGATCAGGCTGACCGCCTTTTCGCTCGCGAGCGAGCCGAGGCGTTCCTTGACCTTGCCGGACGCGAGTCCGTAGCCGCGCGTGCGCACAAGATCGACGCTGACGAGATCGCCATCCTCCGCGCCGCCAGCGTCGGCGCTCGCAATGTTCAATTCCCGGCCGGCCTGCTTCTTGTCGACAGGAACAAGCCGCCCGCCGCCGTCGGGGAGGGTGCGGAAGATTCCGAGCAGACGCGTTCGGGCGCGGTCGATGACCTTGATGACGCGCCCGCGATACGGCGCGCTGTCGCCCTCATCTGACTTCTCGACGCGCAACAATGCACGGTCGCCGACGCCGGCGGCCGTACCCGGTTGCGGGCGGCGCGGCACATGAATGCGGATTTTCGGCGCAGCGCCGCTTTCTTCCTCGTCCCATTCGCTGGGGATAGCCAGCAGTTCGCCGTCGCTGTCGCGGCCGGTGATGTCGGCCATCACGGTCGGCGGCAGCGCCGCGGGCTCCAGGATTTTCTTGCCGCGCTTGGCGATGGCACCCTCGTCGGTGAGTTCGCGCAGCATGCGCTTCAGCTCGACGCGGTCGGCGTTCTTCAGGCCGAATTCACGCGCGATCTCCCGCGTTCCGATTTTCCCGGGGTTGGCGCGAACGAAGGCGACGATGGCGTCCCGGCCCGGAAAGCCACGGTCGTGCTTGCTCTTCACTTATCCCCGGGCCTTGCCCGCGCTCTTTTTCGCAGGCGTTTTGGCAATGGGAGCCGGTTTTGCCACTGAGGTCTTGGCCGCTGAGGCGACCGGTGCGCGGGCCTTGCTGACGGCGTCCGATGTCGGTTTCGCCGCGGCCTTCTTCACGGCAGCTTTCTTGGCCGGCTTCGGCGCGTCGGGATCGGCTGCCTTGGCCGTTGCCTTCTTGGGGGCCGCTCTTTTCGCGCCACGTTTCGGCTTGCCACCGCCTTTGGCCGCGCGTTCGTCGATCAGCGTGATGGCCTCAGCGAGCGTAATAGTCTCCGGGGTCTTGTCACTCGGGATCGTCGCATTGACGCCGCCGGCCGTGACATAAGCGCCGTAGCGGCCGTTCTTCACTGCGACGCCGCCGAGGCTCGGATGGTCGCCGAGCGGCTTGCCGGGATCGGCACCGAAGCGGCGGCCGCTCGGGCCTTTTGCAATCTTTTCCGCGATCAGCGTCACGGCGCGATTGAGCCCGATGTCGAACACCTCGTCTCCGGCCTCCAGGCTGGCATAGGTTTTTTCGTGGCGCACGAACGGGCCGAAGCGGCCGATCCCGGCCGTGATCGGTTCGCCGGTTTCCGGATGCTTGCCAATCTCGCGCGGCAGCGACAGCAGTTTCAGCGCCAGTTCGAGTTCCATGTCGGCCGGTGACATGTTCTTCGGAATACCCGCACGCCTCGGCTTTTCGCCCTCGGCGTAATCCTTCTGCTCGCCGAGTTGGATGTAGGGGCCGAACCGGCCGGCCTTCACGACGACGTCGAGATCGGTCTCGAGGTCCTTGCCCAGGACGCGGTCGGCGCTGGCCTCGCTGTCGGCGGCGAGCGGCCGGGTGTAGCGGCATTCCGGATAATTCGAGCAGCCGACGAAGGCGCCGAATTTTCCGGCCTTGAGATTGAGCTTGCCGGCGCCGCAGGTCGGGCACTGCCTGACGTCGCCGCCGTCGGAGCGCGGCGGATAGATGTGCGGCCCCAGCATGTCGTCGAGCACGTCCAGCACCTGGGCGACGCGCAGATCCTTGATCTCGTTGACGGCGCCGATGAAGTTGCCCCAGAAATTGTGCAGCACCTGCTGCCAGGAAATCTCGTTGTTGGAGATGCGGTCGAGTTGTTCTTCCAGATCGGCCGTGAAGTCGTACTCGACATAGCGCGCGAAGAAGTTTTCGAGGAACGCGACCACGACGCGGCCCTTGTCCTCACCATGCAGCCGCTTCTTTTCCAGCTTGACGTAGCCGCGGTCCTTCAACACCTGCAGGATCGAGGCATAGGTCGAGGGACGGCCGATACCGAGTTCTTCCATGCGCTTGACCAGCGACGCTTCCGAGAAGCGCGGCGGCGGTTCGGTGAAATGCTGGGTGACGGCGAGAGCCTGCCGCTTCAACGCTTCGCCTTCACTCATCGTGGGGAGGCGGCGGCTTTCGTCGTCGTCGCCGTCGTCGTCGCGGCCTTCCTGATACAGCGCGAGGAAACCGTCGAACTTCACGACCTGGCCGCTGGCACGCAGTTCCAGCACGCGGGAGCCGGCCTTGGCGGTGATGTCGACGGTGGTGCGTTCCAGTTCGGCCGATTCCATCTGGCTGGCGATGGTGCGGATCCAGATCAGTTCATAAAGTCGCGCCTGGTCGTTATCGAGCCGCCGGCGCATTTCGGAGGGACGGCGCGATAGATCGGTCGGGCGGATCGCTTCATGCGCTTCCTGCGCGTTCTTGGCCTTGGCCTGGTACTGACGCGGTGCATCCGGCACATATGCGTTGCCGTAATCCTCGCCGATCACCTTGCGCGCCTGGGTGATCGCGGAAGCGTCGATTTGCACGCCATCGGTCCGCATATAGGTGATGAGGCCGGTGGTCTCGCCGCCGATATCGATGCCCTCATAGAGCCGCTGCGCGATCCGCATGGTGTGGGCGGGCGCGAAGCCGAGCTTGCGGCTGGCTTCCTGCTGCAGCGTCGAGGTGGTGAAGGGGGCCTGCGGATGGCGGCGCGCGGGCTTGGCCTCGACGGTGGATACCGTGAAATTGGCGGCTTCGATCGCCTTCCTGAAATCCTCGGCTTCCGCGCCGGTGCCGATGTCGAGCCGCTGGATCTTCTTGCCGTCGGCGCCGATCAGCCGCGCTTCGAACGCGTCGCCGCGCGGCGTCGCCAGCGTCGCGACCAGCGACCAGTATTCGCGCGGCACGAATTTTTCGATTTCGAGTTCGCGGTCGCAGACCAGCCGCAGTGCCACTGACTGTACGCGGCCAGCCGAGCGCGCGCCCGGCAGTTTTCGCCACAGCACCGGCGACAGCGTAAAGCCGACCAGATAGTCCAGTGCGCGTCGCGCCATATAGGCGTCGACCAGCGCGCCGTCGATCTGCCGCGGCGCCTTCATCGCGTCCGACACCGCCTGCTTGGTGATAGCGTTGAAAACCACGCGCTCGATCTTGTGATCCTTTAGCGCGCGCTTCTCCTTCATGACCTCCAGCACGTGCCAGGAGATCGCCTCGCCCTCGCGATCGGGGTCAGTCGCGAGAATCAGCCGGTCGGCGCCCTTCAGCGCCTTGGCGATGTCGTTGAGGCGACCGGCCGCCTTGGGATCGATTTCCCAGATCATCTGGAAATTGGCGTCCGGATCGACCGATCCGTTCTTGGCCGGGAGGTCGCGGACATGACCGAACGAGGCCAGCACCTCATAGCCCGACCCCAAATATTTGTTGATCGTCTTGGCTTTCGCCGGAGACTCCACGATGACGATATTCATGTCATTCCAATGGCTTATGGGGAAAATAAGAGGCTGGTTCCGAGGGACTCGCGCCAGCCGTTTCGGTGCGAACATGGGTGCAGAGGCGGCCCCTGTCAAATCGACAGATATTGAAAGAGGTCTCTCTGGTTACGATTTAGTATCATAAAAGTTGTAAAATACACTCATAAGTAGTGTTCGATGCGGTATTCAGTACTACCAGCCGGCTCGCCAATAAGGCATCGGTAGTATACCGCACGTCACGGCGTCCGGTCGTAGTTTAGTTACCAAAGCCTAACGCCCGAACTGTTTCGCAGGTCACGGATCAAATCAGTGACACCAAACCACCGCCGTGACGCTCCAGTCTTCCCGCGAGTTCGAGTTCGAGCAACACCGTGCGTACGACCGCCGGGGAGGCGCCAGACATCCGGATCAGGTCATCGAGACTGACCGGGCTTGGTCCCAGCAAATCAACGATCCGGGCGCGATCGCCCGTGTCGGGTTCGAAAATTACCGGCTCGTCATCTTCCTCACCAGCGCCGAGCGAGATCGGGCGTCCCATGATCGGTTCGACCGCGTTGATGACGTCGGCCGCCTCCGTAATCAGTGTGGCGCCCTGCTTGATCAGATCGTTGGTGCCGGCGGCGCGCGGATCGAGCGGCGAACCGGGTACGGCGAACACTTCACGACCCTGTTCGGCCGCCATTCGCGCGGTGATCAGCGATCCCGACCGATGGGCGGCCTCCACGATCACGACGCCGAGCGCGGCCCCCGAAATAAGCCGGTTGCGCCGGGGAAAATCGTGCGCGCGTGGTCCATGTCCGAGCGGCATCTCCGATATGGCCCCGCCGGTTTCAAGCAAAGCCATCAGCAGATCCTCATGTTCCGGCGGATAGATGCGGTCGTGTCCGCCGGCCAGCACCGCGACGGTCCCGCTCTGGAGGCTGGCGCGATGCGCGGCCTGATCGATGCCGCGCGCCAGGCCAGAGATGATGGCGAAGCCGGCGTCGCCGAGATCGCGCGCCAGTTGACCGGCGAATTTCAGGCCGGCGCCGGACGCATTTCGCGAGCCCACAATTGCGATCATCGGCCGCATCAGGATCTCGGGTGCGCCACGTACCGCGAGCAGGGGAGGCGCGTCATCCAGAACGGCCAGCCGGGGCGGATAGCCTGCCTCGCCTGAGGCCACCAGGCGGACGCCGATCTTGCGGGCCGCCTCAAACTCAGCGTGCGCGTCGGCCTCGCTGCAGATCCGGCCGGGACGCGCAGCGCCGCCCCGCCGCGCCAGATCGGGCAGTCGCTCAAGCGCTGACCGCGCGTCGCCGAAATGGTTGAGCAGCGAGCGGAACGTGCGCGGCCCGACATTGTCCGATCGGATCAGCCGCAGCCAGTCGAGCCGTTGCGCGTCGGTGAGGGTAGTCGTGCCGGATCTGCCGTCGTGCATGCGGCTCCCAGCTTTGCGCAACCGGAGATGGCGAGCAACTGATTTGAGGCCCGCTCACCGTGGTGTCCGCGGACAAGACGCTTAAAAAGCGCTGATTTGGCTTGGGGGCTCGACCGGCTGCTCCCTTCCGCCAAGGAAAAACCGCCGCTGTCGTGGCGGCGGCGGTTTTCAGTCGGCGATGGGACAAGGTCTCCGCGACCTCATTTCAGCGACGAGTTGATCGAGGTGAAACTCGTGTTAAGATTCGTACCGAGACCGTTGACGGCGGCGATGATGGCGAGGGCGATGCCGGCGGCAATCAGTCCATATTCGATGGCCGTAGCGCCGGATTCATCCTTCAGAAACTTGAATAAAGTGTCCTTCAATTTCGATCCCTTTCTGGTTGCTGATCAGCATCTCGACGCGGATTTTATACCTGTTCCGAACCTAAAGTTGGGTAAACCCGATCGGATCAATTGTCCGGATGACCATCGGCATGCGCGCAGAGTGAAGCCAGGTTTATCGAGAAGGATCAAACTGCGACTATCCCGAACCTTGCAGACGCGTTACGTCGGACATTTCACCTCTTGCCAACCCCAAACGATCCCCCATGATCTCGCTTTCCGAATTTCAGCGCCGCATCGATGCTGGTGCGCTTTCTGCCGATGCCGCGATCGCCCGGTCGCTGGAAGCCATCGTTGCCCATGACGTCGCCATCGGCGCTTTCGTCAGCCGGGCCGACAGCGCGCGCGCCGCCTCTGCCGGTCCCCTGCGCGGTATCGCGGTCGGAATCAAGGACATCATGGATACCCAGGACTTCCCGACCGAAATGGGTTCGCCAATCTACCGGGGTTGGCGGTCGCGTGGCGATGCCTCCGTTGTCTCGATGCTGAAGCGGGCCGGCGCGACCATTGTCGGCAAGACGGCGACGACCGCGTTTGCTTCGCTCGATCCGGCCGCGACGCGCAATCCGCGCAATGGCGATCACACGCCGGGCGGATCGTCGTCGGGTTCCGCGGCGGCGGTCGCGGCGGGCATGGTTCCGTTGGCGCTGGGGACCCAGACCGGCGGTTCGATGATCCGCCCGGCCTCGTTCTGCGGCGTCACCGCGATCAAGCCGTCGTTCCGGCTGCTGCCGACGGTGGGCGTCAAGTGTTATTCGTGGACGCTGGATACGGTCGGGCTGTTCGCGGCTGGCGTCGAGGACCTGGCCCACGGGCTATCGGCAATGACCGGCCGATCCGAACTGATACCGCGCGGGGTGGGTGCGACGCCTCGGATTGGCGTGGTGACGCAGGATTTCGCCGGCGCGCCGGAGCCGGCCGGCGGGGAGGCGCTGCGAACAGCGATCAAGGCGGCGGAAGCTTCGGGCGCCTCGGTTCGCGCGCTTGAATTGCCAGAGGTGTTGGGGGACGCCTGGCGCATTCAGCCGACCTTGCAGGAATTTGAGGCGCACCAGGCACTGGCCTGGGAATACCGCGTTCACTACGACGCGATGCCCGCGCTGTTACGGGCGCGGCTCGACGAAAGCGTCGATATCGCGCCCGCGGCCTATGACGAGGCCCGCCGGGTCGCGAACCTGGCGAGGCGTGCGCTGAATGATGTATTCAAGGAGGTCGACGCGTTGCTGACGTTCTCGGCGCCGGGCGCCGCACCGAAAGGTTTGGCGTCAACCGGCGATCCCCGTTTCAACCGGCTGTGGACGCTGATGGGCGTTCCCTGCGTCAACATTCCCGCCGATGTCGCTGACGGCGGACTACCGGTCGGTGTGCAGTTGATCGCGAGATTTGGCGACGATGCCGGCGCACTGGCGACAGCGGGGTTTGTAGAGGCCGCGCTGAAGCGCGGGTGAAGTCCAGTCCATCTCCGATTCCGCGGAAGTGTTGATCCGCCCGTCGCGCGAGAATGAGGCCGCATGATCGGCAGCATGAGGGGTAACTCACTTCTCCCCGATGCGCCCTTCCGTGCCCGCCTGCAATCGCTTGATGTTCTCGCGGTGCATGTAGAACAATAGCAGCGTCAGCACGACGAACAGTGAGGCCAGAGCAGGGTGGCCGAACCACCACAGGAACAGCGGGGTCACGAAACTTGCTACTAGCGCCGAAAGTGACGAATAGCGCGTGGTGAAGGCAGTGCCGAGCCAGATGACGCCGAACACGACCGCGGCCGGCCAGAACAGGCCGATCAGCACACCGATATAGACGGCGACACCCTTGCCGCCCCTAAATTTCAGCCAGACCGGGAAGAGATGGCCGAGAAAGGCGCCGAGCGCAGCCAGCATGGCCGCGTTGGGGCCGCCGAAATAACCGGATATCACGACCGCAGCCGTTCCCTTGAGCATGTCGCAAAGCAACGTCGCGGCGGCGAGGCCCTTGCGGCCGGTGCGCAGCACATTGGTGGCGCCGATACTGCCGGAGCCGATCGAGCGCAGATCCTGCGTTCCCGCCAGCTTGGTCAGGATCAGCCCGAACGGGATCGAGCCCAGGAGATAGCCGAGGATAAACGCCACCGGCAAAAAGGCTTCAGGCGACATCGGCGTTCCTCCCTTGCTGACAAATCCCGCCTTCATCAGACATGCTCATAGACCGTCCGTCCGCCGACGATGGTGCGCACCACGCGGCCGGAAAAGCGGGCCTCGTCGAACGGTGTATTCTTGCATTGCGATTTAATGTCGACGGGGTCCAGCACCCAGGGGATATCAGCATCGATCACGATGATGTCGGCCGGCGAACCGGGCCGCAGCGAGCCGCCCGGCAGGCCCAACAGCGCGGCGGGCCGCGTCGACATCGCGCGGATCAGAGTGAGAAAATCCATCTCGCCATTGTGGATCAGCCGTAACGCCGCCGGCAGCATGGTCTGCAGGCCGATCGCGCCCGAGGCTGCTTCGGCAAAGGGCAGGCGTTTCACTTCGACATCTTGCGGATTGTGGTCGGACATCACGACGTCGATCAGGCCGGAGGCGACGGCGGCGACCAGCGCCAGCCGATCGTCTTCGGTGCGCAACGGCGGCGACAGTTTTAGAAATGTCCGGTAGGGGCCGATGTCATTCTCGTTCAACGTCACATGATTGATCGAAACCGAAGCCGAGACGGCAAGTCCGGCGTCGCGCGCGCGTTTGAGGATTTCGAGCGACTCGATGCAGCTCAATGAGGCCGCGTGATAGCGCCCGCCGGTGAGTGCGACGAGGCGCATGTCGCGCTCTAGCATCACCGCCTCGGCGGCATTGGGGATGCCGATCAGCCCGAGGCGCGCGGCGAACTCGCCTTCGTTCATGACGCCTTCGCCGACCAGGTGGGGGTCTTCGGTGTGATGCACGATCAGCGCGTTGAAATCCCGCGCATAGGTCAGTGTTCTGCGC
>Ga0209583_10000477_pt1 | contig 12343 bp, 21 predicted proteins | sample Str014_FD_187201 | JGI IMG/M metagenome (GOLD analysis project Ga0209583, IMG submission 187201) | Freshwater sediment microbial communities in response to fracking from Pennsylvania, USA - Straight Creek_MetaG_SC_2014 (SPAdes) (version 2) | ecosystem: Environmental > Aquatic > Freshwater >... | reverse complement strand
GAATAATAGTTTCGTGCTCGACGTGCCTGGTCCGAATTCTGGAGTGTGCGTCAGCATTTCTAACAACGATTCGAGCACGCACACGTTCACGATCACGGCACAGATTACAAACGACAACGCAATTACCGTTTTCACCGGGAACACGGCGAATTGGAGCGCGTCTCCGTTGTCGCCTACAACGGTCGGCTCTGTGCTCGCGAACACAACGAATCTTTACTGGATCAATGGGGCGGGTGCTGCTCATGTCGCGCTCTCGATCTCGGGAGGTGCAGGAACTGGCACGGCTACTTTAACATTCTCCGCTGCGGCCTCTTCCTGCGTTGGCAGCGGTGTCAATGCCAACGGATCGGTATGCAACAATTCAGCGGTTCAAACGGTCGCAGTGAGCACTACGGTTACGCTGGTCGCGGCTCCCCCTGCGGGGCAGTTTATTCACGTCTGCGCCTATGCCGTGGGCGGTGATGTGGTCACGAACGGTACCCTGGTGCAATTCTCTTACGGCGCAACCTGTGCGGCGGTTGGCACTATCGTATGGCAAGTATCGCCGCACACGGGCGGAAGCAACTATAACCAAGGCGCGGGCATCGGGCAGCTCTTTCAAACCAGGACGGTGGCACAACCGTTGTGCGTGACCCAGGGTGCGAGCGGTGCGAGTCAGTTTGTTTCGGTGAGCTATATCGTGTTCTAGGCGGGAAAAGCGAAAGCCGACCAGAACACCCTGATCGGCTCTCAATTCAGATTCGGCACCACTGGTGAGGTAGATGAGCGAATCCAACGAAAAGAAGTCTAGCAGGATTACAAACCGGAAGCAAGCAACAAAATCTAGTGGCTTGCTTGATGCGTACCACTTCTATTGTGGGCGATCAGGACAAAGGCTCATCGAATGCCCGCGCTGTGGATGGTTGGCACCCCTCACAACGGGCGACTTAAACGGGCAGTGTTCTGATCGCTCTCCCATTCCTTACCCTACAGTGAGATCCTGCACGTGCCGGATCCGGCCGCCGGCGCCGGCGAGGATCTGGTGCCGTTGCCGTAGGTCAAGATTTCCGCTTTCTTCCCAAGTAGAGCGAGCGTACCCGGTTCCCGTCGCGCCATTGCAGATATTGATATCCGTCAGACTTGATGCGGATATGCGCTCTCGCGTAGGAAATCGGCAACCACCAATTCACTTTGCGCGTGATCTTCACATAGATTTCTGGCTTTGCCTTACTTTCTACGATCGTTCTTTTCCGTTGCATTTTTCGTCTCATGCCGATCGGCCCCCCTTTGTAGGACAAAAACTTTTTGAGTATAGCACTGAGGGATGGGATCAGGCGAGCCAGAAACTGCCCGGTAAGGGGGAAAAGGGGGTGCCCGGAGGGGTGTGGGAACTGGTTCCCATGCGGGCGCGGTTTGTGCGCCCGCTCCCTTCCCTTGTACTCCCGAATAACTGTATCCGGAGGTGGGAGATGTTGACTTTTGAGACGGCGGAACGGGAGCGGATGTCTTTCAAGTGTCGCTGCGGGCAATCGAAAGCGACGGGCGACGCCTTTTGTCTCGATTGCTGGAAGCGGCTTCCCGATGAGTATCGAACGGTCCTGGTGCATTTCTGCAGGCGCACTCGGGCAAGTGAGCGTATGGGGCGCGACCGGAAACGCCTGATTTATTGGCGTTGCCTGGTCAAGCTCGGCCTAGCGGTCAAGCGGGCCGAGCCCGAGCAGCTTCCATCAGCTCCCCAGGAGGAGGCGGAATGCTTCGATCAAGCGTAATCGGCTGTGCCGTCCTCGTAGCCTGGTACTGGCTGATGTTGCTGCTCCCTCCCTCTCCGCAGGCCGTTCGGAGGGCGCAGGCGGCTTTAGGGGGTGCTGTGGGCCGTCCTGGTGCCTCCGCGTCGCTCCTAGAGGCTCCTGTGAGCGGGAAACGGGCAAAAAAGCGGCGTCCTGGTCGAAAACCGACAATTTTGCAAATCGAGCGTTTTAGGAGGTTCAAGGTATGAGTACGCAGCCGATGGACTGGAAAAATCCGGTAGACGTGAGCATATGGCGGGCAACGCGGAAAAAATCGCTGTCGGATGTTTGGCGGCGGGATTTCAAACCGTTGCTGATGGGGATTCCCTTAGCAGCTCGCGCCACTGATCTGCAGCCTGGTGAATTCTTTGCCGATCCGATCACGGTTGAGGAGATGCCTCGCGAGGGGGAAACACTTTCGGCGCGAGCGCGGCGCTTAGATCATCAGGAGGATGGACCAGGGAGGAAAAAACCTTGGAGCGTCGCGCAGATGATCGGAAAGAATTCGGCGGGAGAGGCGGTGATTTCTGCGCCTGCGCGTCGCGCCTCCGAATTCAAGAAAAGTAAAGCCGTTGCGCTGATCGGCGCGGGCCTCGATAAAAAAGCGAATCGCGAGATCGCCTGCGGTGTATTCGGCGGCGTGGTCAAGTGTCTCACTGGTCATAAATTCCACGTCGCCTATGAGTGCGGGAATCGCTATTGTCCAACGTGCGGGCCGAACGGAGCGAAAGAGCTTTTCGCATCAACCATCGGGCCTCTGCAACTCGCGGCGGCGAAGATGTTGGATTGTGGCGATCCGAACTGCAAAGAGTGTTATTGGTTTCGGCGCGACCAGACGAAAGCCGATCTCGTGGAGGGCGGTGCAGTGATGGTGCTCCCGCATTGGCCTCCGCCTCCTGGTGAGAAACCGAAAACCGTGGTCGCCATCTTCGATTTCACGATTCGCAATTTCTACAAAGGGCGCACGCTCGGAACGGATGAGCTAGAAGTGATGCGCTATTCCTTCAAACTTTTCAACCAGGCGATCAAGCGGTTTATGCGGGCGCTCGAAAGAAAAATTGGGATGGAGCGCAGCGATTACGGTTTGTTATGGTGCGACGAACTAGGCGCGACGAATAGCAACATTCACGCGCACGGCGTCTATGTCGGGCCGTGGTTGCCTGTGAAAGACGGGGAGTTTAAAAAGCTCTGGTCAAAGATCACGGGCGGCGCGGGGCAGATTCTTTTCTTGAAAAAAGCCGAATCCTTGGAGCGGGCGCTATACCATGCGCTCAAGTATCCGGCGAAGTACGCGGGCGAGGAAAAGACAACGGCAGAGCGGGCGGCGCATCTGGAAATAATTTTCCATCGCGTGCGTCGCATTCATGCGCTCGCGAGGTTCTACAACATGCCGAAACCGAAAGACGATCTCGAAAAGGACGGCTTGTTCAATAAGTGCCCGCTCTGCGGTGAGCGTCTTTCCGAGCCTGATTTCCGTTATCTGCTCTCCGATCTCGCACGGCAGGGATCGCGGGATGTGACACAACTGCATCGGGAGATCGGAAGGGCGAAAGTGCTTGAGGGAGGGGCCTTCACAGGCTCGCCTATAAGTACGGATAACTGTGCTCCCGATTTTCTCAGTTCGGGAGACGGTTAGGATCAAACTCCCGTTTCTGAATCTCGCTTAGCAGATGCCAAAGCACAATTTGACGCTGGGAAGATTTCAGGGCGAGGAAAAAAGGCGGATCAGCAAGCACTTTGTTCCATTCTTTGATGGTCGGGCGGCGGAGTGTGTCTTCATCAAAAATCAGGATCGTGGCACAGTAAAAACAGATTGACCAGGAATCACCAGGCGTTGCTGTTGGATCGTCACCCTGAGCGAGTATGGCATCATCTAAACGCTCTCCGCAATTCGGACAGTTGCAAACCGGAAGATTATAATCGGGCCTCGGAGGTGGAACCGTGGAAAGTTCTAAACTTTTGGTATCAGAAACGCAAAAGCAGCTCGCGGGAATAAACGAGCGGCTTTCTGTGAATCGAGATGAGAAAAAAACTTTGCTCAAGTTGGCGAAAAATCTCAAGCTCTCGCTCAAACTGCTAGGGCATGAGGATTCGCCTCGAAAGCCGAAACGTGCGAAGCGCAAAAAATCTGCGGCTGCGCCTGCGGCGGCGTAACTAGCAGCGGGAGAGTGGTGCATTTTGCTGCTCTCCTGCTTTTCCTATCAGTATTAAATGAGTAATATGTTGTGCTTTACAAGCCTCTCCCGTTGCTGGAGGGTTTGGGCATGGAAAAGCAAATCTGCAATAACATTTGTTATCTATCCACAAAGTTATCCAAGTGTTTCGGATTCCAAATGTTTTGATTGGTGTTAAGCGTATTTTCATAGCTACTTTTTCCCGGTGATTCCTTGCGGCGCCTGTCGGGAATTACAATATGAACAATAGGTCTCTGGGGAATGGTTAGGGAATAGGCAACCTCTGGAGGCCAGCGCAGCACCAGACTCGCGATCCGCACTTCCTATCGCGTGAAACCAGAAAGTGAGTAAACTTCCGATCAATGCTCCTATGACAATTCCAACTAGAAAACTCATCATGCGTCGTTGCCTCCTTGGGGAGAGGTTACAGAATTTGTTCTTCGATGACGTAGCCTATAGCTCCCTCATCATTCACACGAAACGTACCGAGCAGAAACCGCGTTGGAGAATTCAAGGACTCTAGCTTTTGATTCATGGAATCCACCAGGGAGAGGGCGGCTTGCTCTTGTAGGAGCGTCAATAGTTGTAGGCTGACGTTCATTAGGCATCGCCTCCGATCAAGGGAACAAACAGAGTCATTCCATTCGGGCACAAGTAACCGTTATGGCTCCACCAGATTTCCAGGCAGGTCGCGCACCTGGTAGTTCCGGCGAATGCGTCTTTCGAGGCGGCGCGGGCCTGGTCTAATTCAGATTGGTTGAGGCGCGAGGGAAAAAGCTCCCCGCAAATCAGGCCGCTCCTCCAACCTTTCGCGATCTCGAAAGCGCAGATAACGCAGCCGTCCTCTTTCGTGTGACGGCTGCGGAAGTGTCCGCAGGTTGGGCAGTGAACTGTGATCTGCTTTTGAGTTTGTACGATGGTCACGATTGTGCGCCTCCGAAAAACTTTTTCGCCTGTAAGGGGAGGAGTGCGCCTGCTAACATGCTGGCAATTAGTTTCTCTCCGTCCGTGCCTAGTGCGTTCGCAATTTTGGCGATCATATTCCATTGCCACTCGGGAATTTCGACTTTAACCATTCCTTCCAAGCTCGGCCTCCCTTGCTGATTGTTCTAGGAGATAGATCAGCTCTATCGTTTGTGTGATCTTCGGATCAATGGCGGCGAAAATCCTGCGAGCGTTCGTTGCTTCCAGCTCGAAAGCTCTCCCGGTTTGCTCCTCACTCCATTTGAGATCGGTATCCGGTTCCCTGGTTTCGAGCACCAGGCGCAAGCGGTATTGTTTCTGCATTAGACGCCTCCCGGCCATGAAAACGTTCCGATAAGTTGGCCGTCTTTATCGGTTACGCTGATTAGATTGCTGCGCGTTGAGACTTCAATTTTGAGCAGCACATTGCTCGCGGAGTCCACCAGGAAAAAAGTACCCTTGGGGAGCATTGCTTTTAGCAAGAGGGAGAGGGCGAAAGCGTTCATGGTTTGTCAGCGGTGTAGCACTGGCCATCCTTTCGAGATTTCCACCAGAGTTTACCGTCATCAGAACAGAAGGTTTCTCCTGGTGCAAGCGTGACCGATTGGTGGATGTTGTTTGCTTTGGCTCTGTTCAGAGCTGTGAAGCTGTAAAGAAAACTCAGCACTGAAATTAGTAACGCGAAGCTCGAGTCCTGGTAGAAAATCGCGGGAGGGTTAACCTTGGGGAAGTATCCTCCCGCGTCCGCTGCAACGCGACACGCGGAGCGTAAACCTAGAAAGGAATATCCTCATCCGTGATTGGGCTGCTCGCCTGGTGTGTGGGAGTGCCTTTAATCATGATGTGGAAAACTTTCATCGCGTTGCCGTTGCGTGCAATGCTCGGATCGGTTCCGAGCAGTTTGATTCGGACCATGCAGCCGATGTGCGCTCGCGTGAGCTTTTGTACCAGGTCATAGGTTCCGAGAATCTTGATAACCTTCTGATCGGCAGCGAGCACATATTGCACTACCTTTTTTCTCGGTTCTCCAACTTCCACATGGGAAACTTCCGTGAGAATTCCGGCGATCTGCTCGCCTGCTTTCTCGAAGGAATACAGTTCGGGTGCTTCGATGGTTTTCCATCCCTCCTCTGGCGACATCGGTTTTTCGAGCGACGCTGTGGTTGCGGTTGGCATGTTTTCTCCTCTGGTTAAATTGAGTGCAAAACTATTCGGGCACCAGGTCTGCGATCTCTTCCCAAACGGCGCAGACCGATCCCGCAGAAATTTGTAAAATTCGGTCGCGAGTTCCGCCTCCGCCGATTCTTCCTCCATCCGCGATAAAACTGCTCCCGCTTTTCAAACGTTGCGCGAGTTGCACGGTACAGGAAGAGCACACATAGACAGTTTCGAGCGAGCTGACCACGCGTTCGGATACATGAAGCGAGCGAGCTTGGATGGAAAGCGCGACATGGGGGCGGACTCCCGATCCGCAGGGACAAACTTGTGCGGCAATTCCGCTTTTAGGCACGGCGAAGTAACCTCCGACAAAATTTTCCGATGGTTACTCCCAAACCGAGCAGGGGAATGTTCTCAATCGTGAACCATTCAGGTTTTGTTGTGGGTGGCGCGAGTTCCGGTGTTTTAATTTCGCAATCGAGCGTCGCGACGGCGCGAGCGACGATCTGGCAGATCATGAGGATATGCCATTCTTGAAAGTCTTCAGTGGCCATTGTGGAAAGCGCGACATTCCACTCCTCGCCTCCATAAAAATCGTCAACCTCGTGAGCGATCTGCACGAGAATGTAAGTCGGCATTATCATTTTGATTTTTCCTCTCGAATGTCTTTCCACTCGCGCAGGCGATCACGTTTCTCGCGAAACCAGGCTTCCGCTTCCTGCCGGGTCGCGTCAAATTCTCCGGCGATCACGCGGCAAGCAAAATCGTGCATCGCAATCGCTTCCAATTGATCTACCAGAGCAATTTTTGGGAAGGACAGAGGGCTTTGAAAATCGTCGTAGTAACCCAGCAGAGCACGCGCATACATAGAAGGTGGCGCTCCCGCTTCATGTAAAGCGTGTGCGAGTCGTTGCGCTGATCCATCCATACCAGAGACATGATGGACTCAAGCATAATGATTGTCAACAATCAAAGCAAGAAAGTTTTCCACAAGTAAAAACACCTTAGAGTACCTTCTTGATTACCTCCCGATTTTGTTGATGCTTTGATAAACTCGCTCTCATGCCGTGGAACCCCGCAGACTCGCAGCGCAAGGTGCAGATGTTGGAATTATTCGTGGAACATGGCGCTCTGCGGCCTGATGAGTACGCATCGCTCGCGGATTTTGTTCCGCAGCGAGCGGCCTGGTCGTATCTAATGCATTATCATCGCAACGGGCTTTTGAAACGCGGGCGGAATCGAGCGGGCAGAGTGATTTACAACATCGGGCCGAACGGCGCTCGCTATCTTTTGTGGTGGAAGGCTCAGGGCTATCGTGTTAAGGTGCGCTCATCATGACAAAAATTGTTCGTCCGAAAACTTCTCCGGCTCCCGTTTCGGCTCCCGTTCCCGCTCCGGCGGCTGCGGCTCCTCCCGCGAGTGCGCCTCGCGCTGTACGGCCTTTGGTTCCGCCTCGCGCTCCCTCCGGCGCGAAAACGCGCAACAAAGTTTTGTTGAGCGTCGCCGATGGAAAAATCGAATGGGACAAGATGACTTCGGAGAGTCGCAAAGCCTTCGAGGAAATGTTCCGTGATCCCGACTTCCTGAAAGAGTTCGGACTGACGGGAAAGGAAAACTTCGATCCCGAGCAGATGAAGGCGATCTATGACGGGATGAGCATGATTTATCAATCGGTCGCGAGCCTGGTGCTGCGCTGGCCTCCGCAGGTTGCGCGATTGCTCGGATACACGGAGGAGCAAAAAAATATGTTGGCCAAGCCGACCGCGAAACTCGCGGATCGGATGGCTCCGAAACTTCTGCGCGATAATCAAGAGCTGATAATTTTCTTTTCCATCTTCAGCGCGGTGACGCAGAAAAATTTCCTCGCGGCAACGGATGAACTAAAAAAGATTCAGCAAAAAAATCGCGGGCCTCTTCCTCCCGATAATGCGCCCGGTCCGGTTCGTGTTCCTTCTCCGCCTTCTCCCGGTCCGGCGGATTTTCCCGCTCCGAGTATTCCGGTCCCTTTCGCGGCTCCGCAGAGTTTCGAGGCGGAATCGCTCGGATGAATCCCTCGTTTCAAATCTGCGAAGTATGCGAGCTGCTAGACAAGGATCGCTCGCAAAAAATTTGTTATTTCTGTTCGCTCTGCAAGGTGTGGATGTGCCTGCCCTGTCTTAACAATCCCGTGCGACGAATCCAGGCCGTAATTCGCAGGAGGATTCATGCCAAACGTTGAGCAGCAAAATCGGATCATTGCGTGCGCTGGCCGCAAGGGATCGGGGAAAAGTTTCAAAGCGCGGGAAATTCTCCAGCAGTGTCCACGTTTATTTTTGCATGACACGATGGGAGAACATCGCTGGGTGCCCGATACTTTCGAGGAGCTGGACCAGGCGTGCATCTATCTGATGGAATCGTACACTTACGATACTTTCATGGCGCGATATGTTCCCGAGACCGATGATGAGGAAACGGATTTTTCCGAAGTGTGCGCCGTGGTTTACGACCAGGGCAACATGATGTTTGCGATTGAGGAAGTGGTAATGCTGGGGTGTTCTCCGAACTATGCCCCGCCAAAATTCAAGCGGCTCATGCGCCTGGGGCGTCACCGCAACGTGGACATGCTTTATACCACGCAGCGCTTAGGCGAATGCCCGCGTGCGCTCACGGCGGCGACCGATGTTTTCGTGCTCTTCGCTCATTCCGAGCCTCGCGATCTCGAAACGATTCAGGACCGCTGTGGGGTTGAGGTTGCTCGGAAGGTTGCCAAATTTCAGGATCACGATTTTTTGGTTTGGGACGTGGCCACGAAAAAAGAAGTGCTTTCGGTTGACTGTGGGAGTATTATTGCGGCCATCGCGGTTCCCAGCCAAAGAATACCAGCCGAAACAACTGAATAGGGAGGCTCCATGCCCGGTGATGAAGTCACATTGGAAGAGGTGTATGCGGAGTGCGACAAGCGCATAAAAGCCGCGATTGACGCGCTCAAAACGGAGTTGTTGGCGGAAATCGCCAAAAAGCAGGACGGCAAAAAACCGTTCTCGATCAAGCGGGGTGCCTAGTTAGGTACTTTACTTTTCAGGTTCTTAAGCGGTTTTATCTGATGGCTGAGGAAAGGGAGGTTGTCCGGCATGAAGAACATTTTTGACGGCGATCCGAAAACGGGCGTCGGCTTCGCGGGATGGGTTGCACTGGGCGGGATCGCGGCCTTACTCGCGCTGATGGTGGGCGCGATGGCTCCGAGCCTGCTGCCTGCGCGGGCGACGCAATCGAGGCTCTAGGCCGGGTGGCTTGGAGCTTTTGTTTTTTGGTCTAAAAAAACCGGCAAGAGGAAAGGGGGAGCTTATGGATGCGAGCGATGTTGCAATCGTGGCAGTGGCGCTCGGAATCGGAATCGTTGGAGCGTTCGTCGCTTGGACGTATATCGGGCCGATGATCGCGGGCACTACAACTGCGGCTCAACCCAACGCCTAAGCGGGATCGGGGTGCGAGGTTCTTTGAGGCTTTCGACCATCCCGCGAAGGCGAAACGGAAAGAGCGGCGCAAAAACGGCTTCACAATTCGGCGCAAAATCAACGGTGAGATTCGCTTCATTGTGATGAGCAGAAAACCAAAATCGAAACGAGGGAGAACATGAGAAACGATTGGAGCGGCGGTGAGACGAGGAAATTTTATCGCAATATGCAGTATGAGCGGAGCGCGCGGCAGCTTGCGCTTGTTGGTCTGGCATTCGTGCCTTACCTTTTGCCGATTTTGTTTGTGGTCGCGGCTTGGTTTCTGATGACGCACCAGTACGGCACTCACGGAATTTCGCTGGCGGCGGCAGCGGCTCCTGCGGTTGCGGCGGCTCCACAATCAAGAGCGAATCTTCAAGCTCTGCTCGCTCGCTCGACTCGCGACCAGGGACCGGAGGTTGAGCAAAGTTTGAACTGGGCGAACACGAGCGTGCTCTCGACTCCAACCGCATTGCGAACGGATCGGAAGATTTCGTTTTTCCCATTGCATATGCGTGGACGCATTACCGTCGGCGCGGGCGCGGTGACGTTCCGAACGGGTCCGTCTTTGCTGCAAAGCACTTCGTTGTTCTCTCTGATTCAGCAGGTGACACTTCGCGGACAGCATGGACGCTACGGAGCGCAGGTTCCGATTCAGGTAACCGGCGAAACCATGGCGGAGTACATGGCGATTGTCTATCCGAATTACGCTCCAACCTTTGCTGTTTCCGTCAACGGCGGCGCTTTGACGAAAGGCGCGGCCTTGTCGGGCGCGATTGCGGCGACCAACGATTTCGATTTTGTGTTGCCGATTCCGCTCTTTCCTCCCGATCTTTCCGGCGGCGATATTCCCTTCTATTGCTTGCATGGTCCCGATTGGGCGGGAAACTTGTACATGGACGTAAAGACGGCAGACGTTACCGCGATGGGCGTAACGCTCGCGAGCATTGCGAACGGTGGAACGGTCACGGCTTTCGGTTCGGCGGCGGGCGTGGGAACAATCGAGATCAATTCCGAACGGCCTTTGATCTCGAAAGATTTCATGGCGAAGATTCGGCCTGCGATCACCTTCCGCACAACCAACGCGCAGCAACCGACAGCAACGGTTTCCGGTGTGAGCGGTTCCGGTTTGAAACTTGCAGACCTCACGGTTGGCAAGGATACGACCAGGATTTTCGCGAAGTTCGGAACACAGCTCGCGGCCACATCGGCAGGCGTGATTGCATTCACTTCGCTCTCCGACACGATTGCAACGCGTACAACGTTCGCGATGGACGTTCGCTCATTGCGCTTCCAGGGACCAAATGGCGATACTGTGGCGGTTGACTATCTCGGGCGTAAGTACGGGCGCAACATTCCGACTGGTTACAGGATGATTGATTTCATCTCGACCATCGGGCCTGCTGCTGCCAATCCGAAAGCGGCCTTCCCCTCCTCCAAACTCACAGCGGCGCGAAAGTTTGAGCTGGATTCCGATGTGACTGCGGCGGCAAACCAGATTGCGGAAGTAATCCAAGAAATGCTCTTGGGCCGTCCTGGTCTGTCGTCATAGCTTTGTTGTTTTGCGTTTGTCAATTCTCGGCGCGGGTTTGACTCTCCGCTCGCGCTGAGATTTTTCGAGGTTGAATCGTGGACACGAGCTTGGACGATCCTTCAATTTTCGGCGATGGCGGCGGCGAATCCTTCGGGAATGGCCTCGATAATTCCGCGCTCGATTTGAGCGGTTCGGATGCGTTCTCGCTCGATTTTCTGGGGGAAACTCCATTGCAGGGTAACGATGTCGCTTTGAGTTTTTCGGATGGCACAACCTATGCGGGCGGGATCACCGATCTTCCGCAAAGTTCCAATTACGATTCTTTTTTTCACGACACAAGTTTGAGCGGCGTTTCCGATCCGTCGCCTCATCTCAGTGCCAGCGGTCCATCGTTGAACGGCTCGGGCTCGGCGCTCAGTCAGTACAGTTCCTCGATTCCAATTTCTGATACGCTCGGGCAAAGCAGTTTGTTTTCCGCCATTAACAAGTTCGGGACATCGTTCGCGACCTTGCTGCATTCTCCATCGGCGGCGGCGAGTCCTGGATTTCCCCCGGCGAATGGGAATCCGAATTACAAAACCAGGTCAAGTATTTCGGGTTCACATGCCGCTCTGTTAGTTGGTGTGGCTCTGCTTTTGGTTGCGGCAATCGCTTTGGGAGGTTCCGACTAAAATGTTTGACTCTTTCGACAGTTCCGATTTCAGTATGTCCTCCGTCGCATCGAATCCCACGATGGATATTTTCGATGATGGCGGCTCCAGTGCGGATTTCTCGAATGCCTTGCAGAGTGCGACTCAATTGGGATCGGAAATCGCGGGTGTGGTCGCCGGTTTCTCCGCTCCGACTCCGTCGCGGATGCCGGTATATCCGCAAAACATTTTGCCTCCCGGTACGAAAGCGCCAGGAACAAGTTCCAACAATGCCGCGATAGTCCTGGTCATCGTGCTAGGCGCGGCGGTTGTCTGGGTGCTGATGAGTCAAAAACGGGGTGGCGCATGAAAATCGCGGCCTTTGTGATTGGCGGTTTGTTGGTCGCGGTCGGTATAGCCGATCTCACGCTGGGCAATACCAACAGTCCGATTTTGCCTTCGGCTCTCACGAACAATTTAACCCAGCAAACCGACGTTGCGGCGCTTGTAATCGGCGGCGGCGTGTTGTGGTTAGCGGCAACTCAGCTATGAGCATGTTCGATACATTCATGAGCGACACGGTAGGCGTGGTCTATCGCGCTGGCACGGGCAGTGTTGATCCGTGGACTAAGCAGCAATTGATAGA
>Ga0209583_10000475_pt1 | contig 12356 bp, 6 predicted proteins | sample Str014_FD_187201 | JGI IMG/M metagenome (GOLD analysis project Ga0209583, IMG submission 187201) | Freshwater sediment microbial communities in response to fracking from Pennsylvania, USA - Straight Creek_MetaG_SC_2014 (SPAdes) (version 2) | ecosystem: Environmental > Aquatic > Freshwater >... | reverse complement strand
CTGGACCACGGGCGCGAAGGACGACATCTACTATCACCCGCTGGTGATGCCGCAGGGCTTCCTGCAAGTGAACCTGGCCCCGCACTGGCTGGCGGCGCCCGCCGGGCGACTACGCTTCTGCGACGTGGCGTGCAACCAGACCAGGGCCTGGGAACGGCACCTCGCCCCGAAGCTCCGGACCACCCCCGAATACGAAGGCCTGATCAACTACGCCTATCACCTCGACGCCGGCAAGTTCGCCGGTTGCCTCACCCGGCACGGCACCTCGCGGCTGGGCGTCAGTCACGTGCACTCTCACGTGCGTGGCGTGACCCAGTCAGACCAGGGTGACATCCTCGCGGTGGCCACGGATGGCGGCGAGATCCCCGGGGACCTGTTTGTCGATTGCACCGGTGCCGGCGCGCTGCTGATTGGGCAGGCGCTGGGGGTTCCCTACCGCGACTGCAGCGACGTGCTGTTCTGCGATACCGCACTGGCGGTGCAAGTGCCCTACCCCGAACCCGAGGCCCCGATCGCCTCCTGCACCCACGCCGCCGCACAGTCGGCCGGCTGGATCTGGGACATCGGCCTGCCTACGCGACGCGGCGTCGGCTACGTCTACTCGAGCCGGCATACCACGGTGCAGCGGGCGGAGGACGAGCTGGCCGCCTACGTGGGCCCTGGGATCGAGCGGCTGAACGTCCGCAGAATCGCGCTCCGAGCTGGCCATCGGCAGCAACGCTGGAAGAACAACTGCGTCGCGGTAGGTATGTCGGCCGGCTTCCTCGAACCGCTGGAAGCCTCGGCCATTGTCCAGATCGAAATGTCGGCCAACTGGATCGCCGAGCAGCTGCCGGCCTGCCGCGAGGTCATGGACATCGTCGCCGGCCGGTTCAACGACTACACGCTGTACCACTGGGGTCGCATCATCGACTTCCTGAAGCTGCACTACGTGCTGGGCCGACGGACCGACGGCGCCTTCTGGACCGACAACCTCCAGCCCTCGACGATCCCGGACCGGCTGCGGGACCTGCTCAGTCTATGGAAATACCAGTCACCCTGGATCAGGGACGGGCTCGAGCGCACCGAGGAAACCTTTCCGGCGGCCAGCTACCAGTACGTGCTGTACGGGATGGGATTCCGTGGCGAGGTGGCACGCGAGGAGCTCGCGCAGACGCAGGCGCTCGCCAACCGAGCGATGAGCGATAACCTGGCGCTCACGCAGCGACTACTGGAGCAGTTGCCATCGAACCGGGAATGGATCGGCGCAATCAGGGCGCAGGGCCCCCGCGGGTCGTAGCGCCACCCCGCCCCAACGGCCGTCAGGACCTAACTGCGTTCGCGCAGCACCACCAGGCGCGCCCGCGCCGGTGGCTCGACCACCTTGCTGTAGAAAAAACTGTCGCGCATCTGCAGGATCTCGAAGTGCGGCGCCAGCAAGCCGCGCAACTCCTCGCGCGAGAAGTGGTAGGGCATCTGCACCACCCGGCCGCCAATGGTGTCATGGGCGATGAAGCGCGTCTCGTCACTGCTCATGGTCTTGAGCAGCAACACGCCGCCACGCTTCATCACCCGTCGTACGCCTGCGACGTACTCCTCGTGCTGGAAGGCGCAGATGCTGTGGTAGCAGCCGCGGTCCAGCACCATGTCGTACTGGTGCTCGGCTAACGTGGAGGCGGTGATGTCATCCAGCAGGAAGCGCAGTGCGAGCCCTGGTTCGCGGCGGGCGGCCTGCTGCGCCTGCTCCAGTGCGGTGGGGGAGATATCCGTACCCGTCACGCGGTGACCCAGCCTCGCCAGCTCGATCGCCTGCGATCCACTACAGGTGCCGAGGTCCAGGATCTCGAGGCTGTTGCGGACCACCTTGGACATGAATTCCTCGATGTCAGGGTCGAGGCTTTCGTTGAACCACGGCCAGCGGTTCTCGGCGTAGGTCTGGTACATCGCCTGGTTCTTGTCTTCCCACTTGTCCCGGTTCCAGGAGCGGAAATCCTGCGTATTCTTCATGCGGTGATTGCCGGCATTGGGCAGTAACGTCTGAGGAAGGTCTGGTGGTCGGGCAGCAGCGCAAGATCGCTGCTGACCTGGGCGCGCATCGCGGCCAGGTTCTGCTCGAGGCTGGCGGCACCCGGGATGCGGCTCCCGGCGTGATGGCGCTGCGGGAAGATTCCCTGCCCCATCATCACCTGCAACCACGAGTCGATGCGAAACAGGTTGACCCGGTCGGGCCAGACATAGCCGTTGGCGCGGAAAATCTCGATGCGGTGGGTCAGGCTCGCGGGCACGTCCATTGAGCGGTAATGGTTCCACAGCGCGCTGTCATCACGCTGGGTCTGCTTGTAGTGCAGGATGATGAAATTACGCACTTCCTCCCACTCGAACTGGGACTCCGTGTTGAAGCGCTCGGCCTGGTGGCTGCAGTCAGGGTGAAACGGGAACAGCCGAATCAGCCGGACCAGCGCGGTGGTGATCAGGTGGATGCTGGTGGATTCGAGCGGTTCGAGGAAGCCGGCGGCCAGACCGAGAGCGACGCAGTTGCGGTGCCAGGCCTGGGCGCGGCGGCCGGTACGGAATTTCAGCGGTCGGGGCTCCGTGATTGCAGGTCCGGTAAGATTGGCGAGCAGCAGGCTGCGCGCCTCGTCGTCACTGCAGAATCGGCTGCTGTAGACGATGCCGTTGCCGGTGCGATGTTGCAGAGGTATGCGCCACTGCCAACCGATGGGGTGCGCGATGGCGCGGGTGTAGGGGGGCGGCGCCTGGGTGCTCTCGGTCTGCACGGCCCAGGCGCTGTCGGCCGCGAGCCAGTGGCTCCAGTCCTCGTAGCCGACGCCGAGCGCCTCGCCGAGCAGCAGCGACCGGAAGCCCGTGCAGTCGACGAATAAATCGGCCTCGAGCGCCCCGCCATCACCGAGATCGAGGGCCACGATGTTGCCAGTCTCGGGGCACAGCCTGACGTTGGCGATGGTGCCCTCGACCCGCCGCACACCGAGCGCTTCGGCCTTGGCGCGCAGGAACTGCGCATAGGCGGTGGCATTGAGGTGATAGGCGTAGTTCAGCGCGGTCTTGCCGGCCTGCGTCGCGAACTTCCCGTGCCGCGCTGCCTTCCACTCGAGGCAATAATCCTCGAGGCTGCCACCGACGCCCTGCGAGTACAGCTCCAGCCAGTATTCATGGAACTCGGCCATCCACGACCCCTGGCCGATGACGCCGAAGGAATGGATGTAGCTGTCGCCCTTCCTGGCCCAGTCGTCGAAGTAGATGCCCAGCTTGAAGGTGGCCTGGGTGGCAGCCATGAACTCGCGCTCGTCGATCTCCATCAGCTGGTGGAAACTGCGCATCGTCGGGATCGTCGCTTCGCCCACGCCGACCGTGCCAATCAGGTCGGACTCCACAAGTGTGATCTCGAGCAGACCGCCCAGACGCTTCGCCAGGCTGTAGGCGCTCAACCATCCGGCCGTACCGCCGCCGGCAATGAGCACGCGCGTCTTGTCGTACGCCATGGCCGGCTACCGGTTCAGGCTGTGGTGCACCGCGCCGCGGATCCGGCGGGCCTTGTCCAGGTCCAAGGCTGCCAGCGCCCCGTGGCTGTGCTCCGGCAAGTGCGCGCGCGGCAGGTCCGTATTCCCGAAGATGTAGTAGTCGAAGAGCTCCCGCCAGGCGCGCTTCACTGCTGCCGGCCGGTCGCGCAGGCCGAGCATCGCGTGCATCAGCACGTCCATGGGGTCACCCATCCAGGCCGGCGAGTCGATCCACCAGTAGTTCATCATCAGGTTGAAGCGATCGAGGGCCTCGACCTCGTGCCACCACATGCTGGGGTAATACAGTGCATCGCCCGGTTGCATGTCAACGACCACGGCGGCGTCGAGCGCCTGCGCGAGACGCGGGAAGCGCACGAGATCCGGCCGCTTCAGGTCGGCCATCGTGATGACCTGCCCGCCCGGTGTCGGCTCCAGAGGGCCGGGATACAGGTTGCCCACCTGGTCGGGCGGGAACAACGTGAATCGCCTCCGTCCCAGCACGCAACAGGCGATGTTGCGCGGCACGTCGTAATGCGCCGCGGCGCGCGATTCCGTGCCGATCCAGATCTTGCCCACCCGCGGGTAATGTTCGAAGACCGGATGGTTGAACACCAGCGAATTGCTGGCGCCGAGGCCGGGAAAAGTCTCGTCGACGACGATGGAGTTCATGTAGTAGTAGGGATGCTGCTCGCTGCCCAGGTCCGCACGGATGGCGTCCAGGACTGCGACGAGGTCGCGGCGCTCGGCCTGGTAGTTGAAGCCGTTGACGGCGTCGTTGTACCCGAAACGCCCCCGGATGGCCGGCTCCCCCGAGTACACGATCACGGGCTTGCGGTTGTAGTTGGCGGCCAGCATGTCCATGGCGAGCCCGGGCGACTGTTGGCCGGCGCGTACGAGGGGCCAGTCGGTGGCGATGCCACGCAGCAGCACGGGCTCATCGCCGGCAAACAGTTCGTCGTAGGGAATCCGGTTGGGCAGCAGCCCTTCGATGACCCGAACCGCCTTGGGCATGACGATCGTCCTGACGCCTGCCGGCACCGCCTACGCGGCAGCGCCCCGGGCGTTCTTGAGATTGATCAGCCGTTGGAAGTTGCCCAGCGACGAGATCAGGAAATAGATCGGTGCCAGCAGGCCGAGGCGGTTGAGCCGCTGCAGTTGGTCGCCCCCCAGCCCGGCCAGTTTCTCCGCGCCGATCGTGTAATAGCCGTTGAAGCCATACTTCAGGTCTGAGTGGACGGTCACCTCGATGCTCACCTCTTCGAGCAGGCCCATCGAGACCAGCTCAGGGTACAGCACACGGTCGGTCTGCAGACCGGCATCGACGACTTGCAGGACGCGCTTGATGCCTTCCAGATAGCTTGACTCGCCGCCCAGCGGCAGGAACACGGGGATGCCGTCTTCGCGCAGGCGCGGATGCTGGTCGTCGATCATGACCTTGATGTCGGTCGGCTTCGCCTCGCCGTCCTCGCCGCGTACATAACCGAGGGAGAACGGCCCGCGGGCGATCGAGGCCGGCATCGTGGCGGTGATCCAGCGATCGCCCGCCACGAACAGGTTTTCGTCGCGGTCGAGGCCCAGGATGGCGTGAGCGGTGTAGCCACCGTCCGTCCCCCGGTGCACCAGCAGGGGAAACTCCTTGTGCAGATCGTTGAACTCGGAACTCAGCGCGACCGCGCGGTTGACCTGGTCGCCATAGTTGGCGCTGGCACGGGTGTCAACCTTGACGGCTTGGTGTTCGTCGTTGTTCAGGATCTTGATGGCCATGGATTCACGCAGGGCTGGAGGCTCGCCGGCCCGTTGCCGGGACGCCAATGATAAAGGGTTCCCACGTTGACCACGTGGGAACCCCTTGTATCACGAAGGGAGCCCCGCCGAGAGCCGGCCGGACCCCTCCCGAGCCGCGGTGCCTTAGAACTGGTACCGGGCGGCCAGCACGTAGCGGGGATCGCCCTCAACGCTGAACAGCTGCATCTGGCGCGTGCGGCTGTAGAGGACCGTGCCCTCGCTGGTCACGTTGATCCCGTCCAGGCTGATCTGCAGCTTCTTGGTGATGTCGTAGCTCACGTTGAAGTCGACCTGGTGGTGGGCGGCAACGTACTCTGGCAGGCCTTGTGTCCCGCCATACACGGTCTGTGCAAGGAAGGCATCACGCCAGTTGTACGCCACGCGCGCCGAGATGCCGTGTTTCTCGTAGATCGCCACCACGTTGGCTGAGTCTGACAGGCCCAGGAGCGCAAACTGCGAGATGGTCGGATCCGCCCCGTTGTTGTAGTGCACGTCGCCATTGACCAGCGTGGCGTTGGCCTGGAAGCCGAAGCCCGTGTGGCCAAAGAAGTGCTGCCAGGCGAGTTCCGCACCATGCAGCTTCGAGGTGTGGTTGTTGACGGGCTGCGAGAGGTTGAACTTCGCCAGCGGGTCGTTGGGACCGGCATTGATGTCGTACAACGCAATGGCCTGCAGCGCCAGGGCCGCCCCGCCCGGCTGTGACGGGTCGATGTAAGCCGCTGCTCCGGTCGGGAAATCCTTCGGATTGGCCAGGATCGCCGACATCGTGAACAGGTTCTGCTCGTTCACCGACGAGTTGGCGGCCTTGAGGGCTGTCGCAGCCCGCGCCGTGAGCGTGCCGGGCGCGCCCGAGGCCGGATCCAGGATGCCAAACAGGTTCACCGAGGACACGCCCGTGCCGACGAAGTTGTTCACCGACTTGGTGAAGAACCCGATCGAGGCGTAATCGCTGTCGCCGTAGTACCACTCGAGCGAGAAGTCCATGTTGGTCGATTCGAGCGGCGCGAGGCCCGGGTTGCCACGGGTCGCGTTGGCCACACCGCCCAAGGCACTCGGGGTGGGCCAGGCCTGCACAGTAGTGGTCATGAACATGTTGTTGTAGGCCGGCCGAGAGATCGTCTGGCTGACCGAGGCCCGCGCCTTGACGGAGTGCGTCAGGTCGACCGCGAAATCGATGTTCGGCAGCAGGTTGGTGTAGCTCGAGCTGCCCTGCACCGTCTGCAGGTTGGAGCTGAGGTTGGCGGCGAAGTCGTTGTCCGACTGCCAGGTGAAGCCTGTCACCGTCTTCTGCTGGGCGCTGGCGAGGACCGTGGTCTTCTCGAAGCGCAGTCCGGCCACCGTCTGCGTCTTGAGGCCGCCGATCTCACCATCAAACTTCGTCTGCATATAGGCCGACGCGATGTGCTCCTTGACGTCGTTGTTGTCGTAGGCCACCCCGTTGAGGTTGTTGACGTCGAAAGCAGGCGGAACGGGCTTGAGCTGTGCGTCGTAGTGCTGGTAGCCGTTCATTGCCAGCAGGAAGGCGTAGGGATCGACGTAGAACGACTCCTTGCCCAGCGTAGTCAGGTAGTAGCCCGGGGGCGCCGCGGCGGCGGCACCCGGATAGCCGCTGAAGGTGAGCTTCTTGAAGTCGTTCAGTACGTTGATCTGCCGGATCATGGCCTGCTGGGCCGGCGGGATATCGCTCAGGCAGTTCGGCGAGCCCACGGACGGCTGCCGGCAGCCCACGCCCCAGCCGCCCAGGAAGTCCTGGGTCTCGGAATGGAACTGCTGCATATCGGTCGCCATGTAGCCGACGCCGAACTTGGCGCTAACGCCATTGCCCTTGTCCCACGAGAAGGCGACGTTGAACTGGTCGTTCTTGGTGTCCTGGGTGGACAGCACGGTGCGCGCCGTCTCCGTCGAGAGGTCGGGGATGTCCAGCACGCCGTTGCCGTTGCCGCCAGCCGGCCCGGCGTTGTCAACCACGCCGATCGTTGCCGTCGGCAGTCCACCGCCGTAATACGCACCCTGCCAGCCGGCGCCGGCCGCCGCCAGGTTCATGCGCCAGCTGTTGTAGCCGCGCGGACCGTCGCCGCCCGACTTGGCGTCCGAGGTGGCGACGTCGGCATCCATCGACCAGCTATCGCTAAACTTGTGCTTGAGATTGAGGCCGAAGGTGTGCGCGTCATCCTTGGTCGCATCGGCCCAGCTCGCGAAGAAGTAGTCCTTGCCGCGGCCATTGGGCGGGGCGATCTGTTCGATCAGCTTGATCGGCGTGGCCACCGTCGTGTTGCCGTCGAACTGCAGGTAGCTGAACTGGCGGGAGAACCAGATGCCAGGCACCAGGTTCGTCGACTTCAGCTTGGTCTGCGTGTACATCACATCGGCCGTGATCGTGTTGTTCTCGTTGGGCGCGAACTGCAGCGTAACCATACCGTTGATGCGCTTGCGGTCGAGGTGGGCATCGCTCATGCCAATATTCGCCGGCAGGGCCATCAGCTGGCCGACCGCCGGCGCGTTGACGACCACGGTGGCGGGCGTGTTCACAGTGCCGGGCGATATGAAGCTCAGCGACGGGCTGTAATTGAAGAACGAATACTGCGACACGTTGACGCCGCGGGCGCCAAAGCTGCGATCCTGGTAGGCCCCGAAAGCCGAAATGCCGATGGTCTTGGCGTCGTTCGCCCAACTCCACAGCCCGCTCACCTCAGGGGTGAGGCTCTTGTCGCCGCCGTTGTCGTGGACACCCTTGACGCCAAAGCTCGCCTTGTTGCCAAGGTCGAGCGGCTTGGCGGTCGAGATGTTGATGGTCGCGCCGATGCCCCCAGTGGGCACCGCGGCGTTGCCGGTCTTGTACACCTGCACACCCGACACGCCTTCGGTAGCGATCTGCGAGAAGTCGAATGAGCGGGAGGTGCCCTGCGAGCCCACGTCGTCGGAGTTGCCGGTGATGGTGCCGACGCTGGCCGCCGGCATCTGCCGACCGTTGAGGGTCACGAGATTGAAACCGCCGCCGAAACCGCGCACGGTCACCTGCTTGCCTTCGCCGTTGTTGCGGTCAATCGACACGCCGGTGATGCGCTGCAGCGACTCGGCCAGGTTGGTATCCGGGAACTTGCCCATGTCCTCGGCCGTGATCGCATCGACCACGCCCGTGGCATTGCGCTTGAGGTCCATCGACTGCTGCAAGCTGGCGCGGATACCCGTGACGATCACTTCCTCGAGCGTCTCGTCCGCTGCAAACGCCGGAGCGACAACCGTCGCGCACAGGGCCGCAGAAACGGCGGCGGAAATGGCATTTCTTTGCCACTTGACTGACTTCATCGGAACCCCCTAAAAAAGACTTGTACGTCTTGAATTCTGTGGCCAGCGTTTCTCCATCCCAAGCGCGATCACCCCCCCGCCTGGGGGAAAAACACTGGCGTGTCTAAACATACACTGCACCGGGCGCGCATCTGATACTCGAATTGCGCATATCGGTACTGGAATTGCGCATCGTCAGGAATAATGTCGAAACCGCTTGCATCGCATGAATCGCCCACTCGGCTGTGCGCGGGTGGGGTCGTCTCAGCCCGGCGGCGGCGGCATCGGTTCGATGCGTCCCATCAACCAACCGAAGGCGGCGATGCCAATAAGCAACAATCCCCCAGCGACTCCGAAGGCCGCGCGTCGCTCACCTCGGCTCCGGGGCGCCGAACAACACCATCACGGCGCCCGGCAGCGGAACCCGCTGTGGCAACAGGCGCAACCGACCGGTGACGGGATCGACGCGATGTACGCGCAGGTCGCCCGAATCCTGGTGGGCCGCCACCAGGAAGTGACCACCGGGATCGAGCCCGATGAAGCGCGGCTTCGTGCCGCCGGACGGCACGACGCCCATGCGGTGTGGGAGTCCGTCGGCGTCAATCCGAAACGAGCTGATCGTATGGGTATCACCGCGATGCGAGGCATACAGCGTGCGCCCGTCCGCCGAGAGCACGATTTCGGCGCCGCTCCCCGCACGCGGGAACGCACCCGGCAACAGCGGCGTGACGGCCCGCTGCGCGAGCGACCCGGAGGCCGGATCCCATCGGAACGAAACGATCGCGGGCACGAGCTCGGTCAGCACGTACAAGCTGCGCTGGTCCCGTGAGAACACCGCGTGTCGCGGGCCATAGCCCGACGGCAGCCGCGCCGGGCCGGCATCCGCGGGCGCTAAGTGGCCGGTCGTGTCGTCGAACCGGTAGACGAACACGCGGTCGGCGCCGAGATCGATAGACAACACGAAGCGACCGTCGTCGCTTTGCAGCACCTCATGGGCATGGGCCGACTGCTGTCGCGAGGTCTCCGGTCCGGAGCCCGACTGCTGCACCACTTCATGCGGTTCGCCCAGCGCTCCGTCCGCGTGGATCGGCAGGACCGCGAGCGTGCCGCTCAGGTAGTTGGCAACGAACAGCCAGCGGCCGGTGCGATCGACCCGCAGGTGACAGGGCGCGCTACCACCCGAAGCCACCGAATCCTGGAAGAGCAGCGCGCCGGGCCGTGCCGGGTCGACCGAGAACGCGCTGACGCGATCCTGTGCCGCGGCAACTTCGTTGACCGCATACAGGTGGCGACCGGCGGCATCGGCGGCAAGAAACGACGGACTCGAAGTCGCCGCCGCCGGCTGCGGCGGGCCGAGGCGACCCGTGCGAGCATCCCACTCGAGCGAGTAGATGCCGATGCTCCCAGTCTCGCGGCCGGCGTCCGTTGTATAGGTGCCCACCCAAAGCGTCCCCGCCGCTGCGATCGGCGCCCACCCCATGGATACCACTGCCAGCATGGCGCCCGTAAACCATCCGGTAAGCGTCGTGGCGGCGCGGCACCAGCCCTCAAGTGCGTCCATAGACCCATCTCCCGTGTACTTGCGTTGCGTGCGTCGAAAATCCCAGATCGAGACCGACGAGTCAACGCGATGCATCATTCGAGCACCTGCTCATTGCATTTCCTCCGGTGGATTTAGTGCGCACGCAAGCGCTAGAATAAATCCGCAAACCAGACGGGCCTCAAGCCCGACGTTGCTGGCCGCCCTGGGGGTCAGGGAGCCGGCCCCTCGATCGATCGCACCCGATATCTGCACGGAGGCTTCCGCATGTCATACCGCATGTCATCCCGTCTTGCCATCGCCGCGCTGCTCGCCACCGGTACCGCCACGGTCCTGGCCGCGTCGCCGCCCACCGCCCCTGACGAGCGCGCTGCCGAGACGGTCGCGCACATGACCACCGACGAGCTGGGCACGCTGGTGCACGGTCCGATGGCCATGGGCCTATTCGACATGAAGGTGCCGGAAGGCGCCGTGCCGGGTGCCGGTTACATCCCCGGTATCCCGCGCCTCGGGGTCCCGGCGCTGACTGAGTCCGACGCGAGCCTCGGCGTAGCCTACCTCATGGGCATCCGCAAGGATGGCGCCACCGCACTGCCTTCCGGCGCTGCGCTCGCGGCGACCTGGGATCCGGCCGTGCTGCGCGAAGGCGGAGCGTTGATCGGTTCGGAAGCTCACGCCAAGGGGTTCAACGTACTGTTGGCCGGCGGCGTCAACCTGGTGCGCGAGCCGCGCAATGGCCGCACCTTCGAGTACCTGGGTGAAGACCCGTGGCTGGCCGGTACGCTCGATGGCGCGTCGATTGCCGGCATCCAGTCGGCGCACGTCATTTCCACGCTCAAGCACTACGCGCTCAACGACCAGGAGACCGGGCGCCAGTTCATCGATTCGCGCATCAGCGAAGCGGCGGCGCGCGAAAGCGACCTGCTCGCCTTCCAGATCGCCCTCGAGCAGGGTCAGCCCGGATCCGTGATGTGTTCCTACAACCGGATCAACGGTGCATGGGGCTGCGACAACGACTGGCTGCTCAACCGAGTGCTCAAGGGCGACTGGGGGTACAAGGGCTTCGTGATGTCCGACTGGGGTGCGGTACACGCACTCGAGTACGCGCTCCATGGGCTCGACCAGCAATCCGGCGAGCAGCTCGACAAGCAGGTCTACTTCGGTGCCCCGCTGCGCGAGGCGGCGGCCCGCGACCCGCGCTATGCCGAGCGCCTGAAGGACATGAACAAGCGCATCCTGCGCAGCATTTACGCGGTGGGCCTCGACGCCTACCCGCCGGTCGTCAAGCCCATCGATCTCCAGGCCAACGCCGCCGTGGCCGAGAAGGCCGCGCTCGAGGGCATCGTCCTGCTGCGCAACCAGGGCGCGCTGCCCCTCGATGCCGGCAGCGTCAAGCGCATCGCGATCATCGGCGGCTACGCTGACACGGGCGTGCTCTCCGGTGGCGGCTCGAGCCAGACGCACGGCCTGGGCGGGCCGGCGCTCGCGCGACCGCGCGGCGGCGACGGCCCGTTAGCGGGATTCCTGACCGAGCAGTACCACCGCTCCAATCCGCTCAAGTCGATCCAGGCGCAGGCGCCAGGCGCGGAGATCTTTTTCCGTGATGGGCGGCATGTGGCCGATGCGGTTGCCGCCGCCCGCAAGTCCGACGTCGTCGTGGTCTTCGCCACGCAGGGAATGACCGAAGGGCTGGATGCACCTGACTTGTCGCTGCCCGACGGCCAGGACCAGGTGATCGCCGCAGTGGCCGCCGCCAATCCGCACACGATCGTCGTGCTCGAAACCGGTAGCGCCGTGCTGATGCCCTGGCTCGAGCACACCGCCGCTGTGGTCGAGGCTTGGTATCCCGGCGCGCGGGGCGGCGAAGCCATCGCCGCGCTGCTGTTCGGCAAGGCCAATTTCTCGGGCCGGCTGCCCCTCACCTTTCCAGCCAGTGAGTCGCAGCTGCCACATCCGGCCCTCGTGGGCAGCGACACGATCGAACCCGATTTCATGGGCAACGGCCATGCCGGCCAGAGTCTGAGCGTTGACTACGACGTCGAAGGATCCGATGTCGGCTACCGCTGGTTTGCACGCCGCGGCGAGCGCCCGCTGTTTCCATTCGGGTTCGGGCTGTCGTATACCACCTTCGAGACTGGCGGCCTGGCGGTGCAGGCAGGCAAGCAGGGCGTCGTGGCTTCAGCCAGCGTCCGCAACTCGGGTGCGCGCGCTGGTGCCGAGGTCGTGCAGGTCTATCTCACGTCCGCCGC
>Ga0209583_10000473_pt1 | contig 12376 bp, 13 predicted proteins | sample Str014_FD_187201 | JGI IMG/M metagenome (GOLD analysis project Ga0209583, IMG submission 187201) | Freshwater sediment microbial communities in response to fracking from Pennsylvania, USA - Straight Creek_MetaG_SC_2014 (SPAdes) (version 2) | ecosystem: Environmental > Aquatic > Freshwater >... | reverse complement strand
ATCTTGCGGCCTTGGGCAGCAAGGTAAGCATCAGCGCCTTCGCGAACGGCGGCGGCGATGTCTTGCATGCGCTTGGTGCCTTGGTCGGCGGCCTTGACTTGCTTAACGAGCATGAGCGCGTAGAGCAGGCCGAGCACGGCGATGACGAGCACGGCGATAAGAGAATAGATCTCCATCGCGGTGTACCTTGAGTCTGAGAACAGACTGAAGAATTTAAAGGCGTGTTCGCCTCCTCCTGGAGGGGCAGTCTCGCCAGTTGTCTGGCCGAAGAGCGGCCGGACAAAGAACGCGGCGAGAAAAAGCACCGCGAAGGATCCTAGATAGACTTTCGAGAACTTTTTGTTCTGAAAGAGTTTTAGCAGAGCTGAGCGCATGGGTGTAGGGATGAAGTCCTTTGAACTATGGGAATGGGGTAAAGGGATTAGCCGCCGAACGAAGAGAGCGCGGAGCGCCACCACGGATAGTAGGTCGTTTCGAGTTCTTCACGGGTGGGCATGGGGAAGAAACGGAAGCCGTTGCCGGTGGTCGCGACGAAGAAGCCGCCACGCAGCGTGCGATAGAGCAAATCCTGGTGCAGATTGCGCACGACGGTTTTCATGAGCTTGTTCGGCTTGGCCCGCAGTTCGCGCATACAGTCGCGCATGTGCTCGAGGCTCGTGTACGGCAGGTTTTGAGCCTTGGCCTCGGGATCTTCGGCCAGACCTTCGAGCTTGAGTTCGGTGAAGACCAGCGCGGGCAGCGAGATGGGGCGCGCGGAATTAGTGATTTCCTGCGCGTAGGCTTGCGGTTCCAGCGTGCTGATAATGCGGGGAGAAACCGGGCAGAACTCTTGATAAAGATGGAAGCGCGGCGCGAGGTCTTGTTGGTAATTGCCAGGTTTTAAGGTGAGCACGCGACCGTCGTCGGTCGTAAGGTGGAGCGACTCGAATGCATCGAGCGGGGTCTGTTCCAGTACCCGGTAAATATTGAGATAAGCCGAGCGTCGCGGCGGCTGGCCAACCGTGCGGTCGAGCGATGCATCGAGGCCGAATTTGCTCAGTTGGGTGGCAGCGTAGGCGTCGGTCAACTTGAAGAAAATCGCCTGCCCACGGGAGCGTTTTTGCGAGCCTACAGAGAGGTAGGTTCCGAACTCGTCCGGGCTCAAATGAGATGCAATTAACGACTCAGGAATGAGGGATAGGTAGACGTAGGGTTTCATTGGGGTGACGGGGTTGACTGCCAGAAATACCGGTTATCCCCACATTAACCAATAATTGCACGCTGCGGCTGCGCGTGCTTTGGCAAAACCTGCGCGACTTTTGTGAAACGCCTGCGCGCTGGGAGAAGAAGGAAGGGCCATCCGTGGCCAGCGGAGGGGGCTCGCTGCTGACCAAAGATATCGCCTTAACTAGTTGCCAGACCTAAAGCGGAAGGGCTTTGGCAACAGCCTAAAGCAGCACCAAGTCATTGCGATGAATCACCTCGAGATGTTTTCTGTTGGGGTAGAGCGGACGCAGCTGGTCGCTGCTCTTCCCCGCGATGGCGGCGATCTCGTCACTCGCAAACGAGGTTTTGCCGCGGGCGAACACCGCGCCGTCGGGCCCGGCGATGTTGACGACGTCGCCGACGGCGAATTCGCCTTTCGCGCCCGTCACGCCGATGGCGAGCAGGCTACGTCCCTCGTCATGAAGGACCGGCACCGCGCAGGTGTTGACGCAGATTGATCCGGTGGGGCGTTGGAAATACGCGAGCCAGAGTTTTTTCGACTCCATGGGAATGCCGCTGGGGACGAAAAATGTGCCCGGGCCAACGCCGCTAAAGATACGCTGAAGCACTTTGTCCTCGGCTCCGCTGGCGATGTAGACGCCACAGCCCGCTTTGGTAGCAAGGCGGGCTGCGGAGATTTTTGAAATCATGCCGCCCGTTGCGGTTTCGCTAACAGTGCCGCCGGCCATCGCTTCGATGGCGGGGGTGATTTTTTCGACCACGGGTACGATTAGTCCAGTGCCTTTCATGTCGATCAGGCCCGGGGCGGTCGACAGGATGACGAGATATTGCGCTTCGACCAGGCTAGCGACCATGGCGGAGAGCGTATCATTGTCGCCGAACTTGATCTCGGTCGCGCTGACCGTGTCGTTCTCGTTGATGACCGGAATGGTATTGTAGGAGACGAGCTGGCCAAGGGTCTCCTTAACCCCGAGGTAGCGACTGCGCACGCGTAGATCGTCGTGGGTGAGAAGTACCTGAGCGACGGTGAGTCCGTGGGGCTCGAAGCCGCGCTGCCAAGTTTGCATGAGCAAGCTTTGTCCCACGGCAGCGCAGGCCTGTTTTTTGGAAACCTCTTTGGGTTTTCGCGATAGTCCGAGCCGTCCCATGCCAAGGCCGACGGCGCCGGAGCTGACGATGATCACTTCAACGCCTTTGGTCCGAAGCGCCGCGATCTGAGCGCAGATGGCGGCGATGCGCCCGGCGTCGAGTTGGCCGATGCCGTGGGTGAGTACGCCGGTGCCGAGCTTGACGACCACCCGTTTGGGGTAGGCCGTTAACGGGCGAGAGGCAAAGGGCGAAGGATTGGAGGGCATGCGTCAGAAGATCGGCGGAGATCCGAAGCTTTTTGCCCGGTATCCTCAGCCTGAGTGGAGAGCACACTCACACCGTGAGCAGATCTTTTTCCTTCTTGGCGAGCTGATCGCCGATGTCCTTGATGATTTTGTCGGTGGTGGTTTGGACTTCTTTTTCGTAACGCTTGAGATCGTCTTCAGTGACCTTGCCGTCTTTTTGCGCTTTCTTGAGTGAATCCATGGTGTCGCGGCGGATATTGCGAATCTGGACGCGGCCTTCCTCGGCCATGCGGTTAGCGACCTTCACAAATTCCGTGCGACGTTCGCGGCTGAGCTGGGGAAGCGGCACTCGCACTAGATTGCCGTCGACCGTGGGGTTGAGCCCGAGGTTGGCGAGTTGGATGCCTTTGACGATGGCCTGGACTACGGCCTTATCCCAGGGCTGGATTTGAATCATGTGCGCGTCGGGCGTGGAAATGGCGGCGCATTCTTTGAGGCGCATCTGCGAGCCGTAGGCTTCAACCATAACGCTTTCCACCATCGTCGGCGAGGCTTTGCCGGTATGGATGGAGCTGAATTCTTGCAACGTGTGGTCGAAGGCCTTTTTCATTTTGGCCTGCATATCGGTGATCGCGGGGTGTGACATGGGATGTGGAGGTGAAATCTTTTTTTAAATCTGGAACTCAGGAACGCTGGAAAGGAAAAGCCCAACTGGTCGGGAAGCCTGGAGGTCTGTTGGTATTTTCCAGACTTCCTGAGTTCCAGACTAGAATTGCCAAAATGAGGGGTTTAGCCGTGGACCAGGGTGCCGATTTTTTCGCCCATGACGGCCTTGCGGATGGCATTCTCGTCGTTCAGGTCGAAAACGAGGATCGGCACGTTATTATCTAGGCAGAGGGAAAAGGCGGTCGAATCCATGACGTTGAGCCGCTGTTTGAGCGCGTCGATGAACGTGAGCTGGTCGTATTTGACCGCGTCGGGATATTTTTTTGGATCTTTGTCGTAGATGCCATCGACCTTGGTCGCCTTCATGATGATGTCGGCGTGTAACTCGGAGGCGCGCAGGGCAGCGGTGGTGTCGGTCGAGAAATAGGGATTACCGGTGCCGGCGGCGAAAATGACAACGCGGCCTTTTTCGAGGTGGCGCTGGGCGCGGCGCAGGATGAACGGTTCGGCAATTTGGTTCATCGGGATGGCGCTCTGGACGCGCGTGGTGACGTCCATTTTTTCAAGACAATCCATTAGCGCGAGAGCGTTGATGACCGTGGCGAGCATGCCCATGTAGTCGCCTGTGGTGCGATCGACCCCGCGTTTTTCGCCGGCGAGGCCGCGGAAAATATTTCCGCCGCCGATGACGAGGCTGGTTTGCACGCCGAGTTCATGGATGGTTTTTACCTGACGGCAAATGCGTTCGAGGACGACGCCGTCGATCGCGTCGCCCGATTTTCCGCCGCGAAGGACTTCGCCGCTGAGCTTGAGAACGATGCGCTTGTACTTGACCGACGTTGTCGTGGCCGAGGCTTGATTCATGCCATGCAGGAAAGGACGATGTAAAATCAGCGTCAATGCCTGAGATGTCGATCGCATGGCCCCATCGACTCGCCATTTTATGTGATCCAAGTGCTTCTGGCCTTCGAGATGGGGCCAGGCCCGGGGGGATCTGAGGCGTCTTATTTCGCTAAACGATGAGTTTCGTGGGCGGCAAAGTGGGCGCAACTCAGCGTGGCGGCAGACTCTTGAGGCGCCTTAAAAAGAAGATCCCGATCCCCGCTTGGCAGCTAAGCCGTGCATGGACGTGTTTTTTGCTTTCTTGAGGCCCATTTTCGGAACGCTTTCAATAATTTGTATAACTATAATATATATCCAAAGAAAAATCCAATTTTTTGTGTCCGTTGCGAAACGATCCCATTGCGGCGGAAGTTGCTTTTTCACTACCCGGTATACGGCGAACTGGTAAGCCTCCGGAAAAGCGGAGCGGTTATTGCGAGGCGGGTGCGCCTAGGCCAAGATCAACGTTTCATGCACTCTGCTCCCTCGTTTCACTCGGCTGGGTCACACCGCAAACTGGCGTTCCAGCTGGCTGCTTTGGCCGCGGTCGGGCCGTTTTGTATCGATGCGTACCTGCCGTCGATGCCGGAGATCGCGAATACTTTTGGGGTGAGCCTGGCCGCGGTCCAACAAACACTTACCGCCTACATGGTTCCGTTTGCGGTCATGACGCTATGGCACGGGGCGATTTCAGATGCTTTCGGCCGGCGCCGGGTGATCTTGGTCTTGCTAGCGCTTTTTGTCGGCGCGTCGCTCGGATGTGCACTTGCCCCGAGTTTCGCCAGCCTGCTTTTTTGCCGCATGCTGCAAGGGCTTACCGCGGGGGCTGGCATGGTGATCGGCCGTGCCATTATCCGTGATGTGATCCAAGGCGACGAAGCACAGCGGATGATGGCGTTGGTGACGACCATCTTCGCGGTGGCGCCGGCGATCGCTCCGGTGATCGGCGGTTGGCTCCATCATTGGTTTGGCTGGCGCGCGGTATTTGTTTTTATGACGTTGTTTGCCACGTCGGTCGGCTGGTGGTGTTGGGCTTCGTTGCCCGAGACGCTAAGCGTGGAGCGACGGCAGCCATTTCATCCCGCATACCTGGCGCGCGCTTACTGGAACGTGTGGACGAATCTTCCGTTTGTCTGCATCTGTGTGGCGACGGCAACTGGTTTCGGCGGACTGTTCATCTACGTCGTGTCGGCGCCCATCTTCCTGATGCGCCACTTACACGTGGGTGAAACGGGTTTCTTTTGGCTCTTCGGTCCCTTTACGATCGGCATGGTGTGCGGGGCGACGCTTTCCGGTCGTTTCGCCGGGAAAATGCACCCCGTTAGAACGGTGGTGTTAGGCAGCGCAATTATGGCGATGGCGTGTGGTTGTAACATTTTGCTCAATGCCTTCCTGCCACCCAGTCTGCCTTGGAGCGTGGTACCCCTTTTTGTCTATACGCTCGGAATGGCACTTTCACTGCCGAGCTTGACGATTCTTGGGCTTGATCTGTTTCCGGACCAGCGCGGCCTTGCTGCATCCTGTCAGAGTTTCATTCAGAGTTCGTGCACTGCCGTCGTTTCCGTGCTGGCGGTGTTGGTGTGGGGCACGACGTTGTCGCTGGCGTTGACCCAGTTGGCCTTTCTCGCGCTCTGCATCTCCGGCGTGGCGATCTACTCCCGGTACAGGATTCGGGTGCCCGCGCACGAGGGCGATTCGCATTCGCGATAATACGGAAAGAGGCGAGCGCAGCGGAAACGCGAATTTCGAAGCGGGGACGATCCCTTGGTCTAGACGTACAAATAAACGTAGGCGGCGAAGATTAGTGCCGTTACCCCGGCGGCGGCGGCGAGCGTCCAGAGCAAGTTGCGCTGGCGGGCGGCGATCGAGAAGGTCGAGATAATGACGGCCAGTTGTGCGCCGAGCATGCCGTAGAAAAAGCGTTGGCTGCGGCTGTGGTGGCGTTCGGCGCTGAGGTTATTCTTGCGCACCTGCAATTCGTAAAGGCTGGCGATGGCCTGGTTGAGGCGGGCTTCGGTATCGTAACGTTGCGCGGAATAGCGCAGGCGGGCGGCGATGAAATCGCGGTGAGCTGGGCCGGATTCGCTCTGGAGCGCATTGTCGGCTGTATCGATGACTTGGTTTACCGGGCGGGTGGCGGTGTCGAAGGCATCGGACCGTTCCTTGGCGGCGGCGAGTGTTTCGTCTATCTGCTGGTCGGTGGCCTTGCCGAGCAAGGCGCTGATCTCCGCCTCTGGACGCATGCCTTCGATTGCGCCGAGCGCTGCCTTAACTTCGGGAGCGACGGCCGCGCTCGCCGGCACGGCGGGCGTTTCGCCTTTTTGGAGAAAAGCGAAAGCGGTTTGTCCGGTTTCAGAGGCGAGAAGCGCGACGATGCGATCAGCATTGCCTGTAGGGCCGCCGGGTTGCGTCAATGCGGCGACGTCGAGCGGATGGATTTCGTTGGAGGCTTGCAGCAGGTCGAGCGTGTTGTGTTGAAGTGCGCTGCGGAGGCGTTTGGCCTGGAAGAAACTCCATTGGTCGCCGGCCTTCGATTGCTGTTGCGCGGCGAGCGAGCGGTCGTACTGGGCTTTTGTCATCTCGCTTGAGGCGAGGCCGGCGAGCATTGTGGCGATCACGGTCATGACGATGGGCGTGGCGCTCATGATTCGGCCCAAGAAGGTGGGCGGAATCTCTGCTTTCAAGTTTTCGGGAAGGGTGATTTTCACGGGGGAGAGTTTTTGAGCGGGCAGTTGGTGAAGCGTTGGATTTACGCGAACAGGTGGCGGGCGGGAGCTCAAGAGCCGTTTGCCAAGATTATGGGCAAAAAAGGTACAGGGATCCAGTTGCCGTCGGTGTACGCAGATATCACGCCTATGAAAATCTACACCACCATTGCTTTGGTCTTTGCAGGTCTGACCGCGCCGACCTTATTTGCTGCAGCACCGCATCCCGATCGGGAGGTCTACGTTTTGGACGTACAAAACGAGGGCGGTACCGGTTATTCCCGTGCGCTGCGCGTCGGTCGCACCATCTATCTTTCAGGCGAGACAGCCGATGGCAAAGACATGGACGCGCAAATGGGAAAGATCTACGAACGCCTCGGCAAGACGCTCGCGCATTTCGGCGGCGATTTTAGCTGTGTCGTAAAGGAAACCATTTACACGAAGGATATCGACGCGCTGGTGGCGGCCATACCGGTGCGAAAAAAGTTTTTCAGTGACCCATTCCCCGCAGCCACCTGGGTGCAAGTCGGGCGGCTTTACTCGCCGGAAACACTCTTGGAAGTGGACTTGACGGCGGTATTACCGGAACCGACGAATTGAGGCAAATAGTCGTGCCGTCGGTTTTGCAGTGGTCTGAAAGCGACCGTAACGGCTGCTCGGTGGACCCGCGGCGGTAGGTCGGCCCAGGCCAGTGCCCCACTGGCTTCGGGCGGCTGAGGCTTGTGTGCAAAAAAGGCCGCCCGACGCCGGGCGGCCTTGACGATAAGAAGATGATCGCCGCGTTGGGTGGTTAGTCGAAAATGACACGGATACCGGCGTGGTAGGTGATAGCGTCGGGGTTGCCGTGGTGGCTATCTTGGAGGCTAGCCCCGAGATCGGTGCAAATCGTCTCGTCGAAACAATAATCCAAAGCCAGTTGGTAGCTCCAATCTTTGGGCTGCGGACTGCGGAAGGAATCTTCGAAATCGACTCCGACACGGACGGATGTTTGCGCGATCAGCGGTACTTCGACTCCCGCACCGGCGTTGTAAAGCGCCCGATGGAAACGGGTGCCTTCGGTCGGCGTGTGGGAGTTTTCCCAGCCATAACCTAGCCCGACGGTTGCATAGGGTGCGACGTGGGCGAATTTCACGAATCCCGTCGTGTAGATCCGCCCGATGTTGTCTGTGTTGGTCCAGTTCGTGTTTTTGGCGCGACTAAAATCATAGGCGAAACCGAGGTCGAAATGGTCGGTTGCCTCAATATTGAGCGCGAGATCTGTGCCGAAACCCGTCGGGCTGGCCGAGAAGTTGCGGTACTTGATCAGGTCCGCGTCGAGGGCGAGGTACGTTTTACCCATCAGGCCATAGTCGGTCTTGGTGGTGCCACCGGGTGGTACGTCGACCGGATTAGTCTGGGCGCGGGCGCCGGAAATAAGGAGCAGGCAGCCTGCAACGGCGGCCAAGCGAGAAAGGTTGAGCTTTTTCATAGACCCCTACGGCGAACGCCTGCCGGAGCGGCGAGTCAAGAACGAGACTTTGCGGTGAACGCACAAAATGTCTTGAAAATCACCAAAACCCTGCCGTCTCCCACGATCAAGGCTGATGAGACGGGTACAGTTAGTTTGCTGAGTGGAAGCGGCTTTGCAGATGCAAAGCGACGTGGACGAGCCCCAGCAACGCCGGCACTTCGATGAGCGGGCCAACGACTGCGGCGAAAGCCACTTCGGAATTCAGGCCGAAGACTGCGATGGAAACGGCGATGGCCAGTTCGAAGTTATTGCCGGCCGAAGTGAAGGCCAGGGTGGTTGACCGCGGATAATCTGCCCCGAGGCGCTTTGCCATAAAGAAGCTCATGAGGAACATGATCGCGAAATAGATCGTGAGCGGAATCGCAATGCGCACGACGTCGAGGGGCAAGCGGACGATGGCGTCGCCCTTGAAAGTGAACATTATCACGATTGTGAGGAGCAAGGCCGTGAGGGTAATCGGTGAGATTCGTGGGACGAATTTTTGCTCGTACCAGGCTTCGCCTTTGAGCGGAACTAGGATTACGCGGCTGAGGACCCCAGCCGCAAAAGGGATGCCGAGGTAGATCATCACACTGCGGAAGATGTCTCCCATCGCTACCGGCACGACCACGCCGGCCAAACCAAAGTATGGAGGCAAAACCGTTACAAACACCCAAGCGTAGAAACTGTAGGTGAGGATTTGGGCGATGCTATTAAGTGCCACGAGTCCGGCAGCGTATTCGCGACTGCCGCGGGCGAGATCATTCCAGACGAGAACCATCGCGATGCAGCGGGCAATGCCAACGAGGATCAGCCCAACCATATAGGCGGGGTGATCGCGCAAGAGCAGGATGGCGAGAAAGAACATCAGGATCGGCCCGATGACCCAGTTCTGCACGAGTGAAAGTGTGAGCACGCGGGTGTCGGCGAAAAGCTTGGGCAACTGCGCGTATTTTACCTTGGCGAGAGGCGGATACATCATGAGAATCAGGCCGATGGCGATGGGAAGATTGGTGGTGCCGACTGTCATCGGAGCAAAGAAGGCGGTTGGATCGGCGATCACAAAATGGCCGAGGGCTACGCCCAAGGCCATTGCAGCAAAGATCCAGACCGTTAGGTACCGATCGAGAAAGGAAAGGTTTTTGGCGACAGAGTCGGACATGATTTAGGGGCTGGTTTTAGTCGAAGGCTATGGACTGCGGAACCGGGCAAGAAAGGCGCTGAGCGGAAGTTTATCATTTAGTGGATGACAAACCGAGCGACGGTTCGCTGGATTAGGTTTTGGCTTTGAGGGCGTCTCGACGTCCATCGGCGTAGGCGATGAACGTGCGGCGGATCTCGTCCCGTATTTTGCGGAAGGCTGATGCCTTTTCCTCGTTGGTGCCGGTGGCGTGTGCCGGGTCTTGGAAAGGCCAGTGATGTCGATTGACCTGGCCAGGGAAGATCGGGCAGGCCGCATCGGCATTTCCGCAGACGGTGATCACGGTCTCTATCGGTTGGTTGATGAACTCATTCCAGGACTTCGACCGATGGCCGGCGATATCGATGCCGATCTCTTTCATAACATCAACGGCGAGCGGATGAACATATCCTGCCGGTTTGGATCCAGCACTCACAACCTCGAGGATATCGCCGGCGGCCTCGCGCAGGATTCCTTCGGCTAAATGGCTACGGCACGAGTTGCCCGTACAGAGGATGAGAATCGTGGGACGTGTGGATGGCATGGTTGGGTGGGGCGCTGCTTAGCAGCCGGGCGCGGGACAGCCCGCGTCAAGTTTGGCCAAGCGCACGCGGAGTTTTGCGAGTTTCGCGCTATCGTGGCGAAAAATCACTTCTTCCCGGGCGCAGTCCCGCAGGCAGGCGAGGTTTGCCCGCAACTCGCGTGTGGGCTTGTTGGGCAGCCGGTACATCATCCAGTTGCCATCGCGTTTTGCCTCGACCAGCCCGCGACTTTTCAAGTAGCGGAGATGCTTGGAGACTTTGACCTGTGGCTCGCCAAGAAGCTCCTGAAGGTGGCACACACAAAGCGGTCCTCCGCCGAGCAGGGCAAGGATTCGCAGGCGAGTGCGATCGCAGAGGCATGAATAGATTTGGACGAGGTCCACGCTTCGGACATACGCAAACGGGAATATACCGCAATGAGAATATTGTTACGATTGCGCGACGCTTGGACGGGATGCCCGGATGACAGTGCGAACGAGCACTACGTTGCGATAGACCTAAGGCGGTGTCCCTGCAGGCTGTGGCAGAGTGCTATCACTCGCCTACGAAAAAGCCGTGGCGACGAGTGGCCCCGAGGAGGAGCAAAGCAGCGATATACGAAATACTCGGGGCGCCCCCACCTCCTCCGCCAGAGGAACTTCCGGTGCTGCCGCTCGAGGGCGAGCTCGTGCCTGAGGAACTGCTGGAGGAACTCGAACTGCTACTTGAGGAAGAGGACGAGCTTGAGCTGCTGCTTGATGCCGAGCTTGAGGCTGGACCAGTATATTCGTCGGCACCGATATCGTAGAATGAGCCGGTGGGGCGCGCGTCGCCGTCGATGTCAGTGGTAAGGTTGGCGATAGGAATGCCGGCATCAACCACTCCGTTGACAGCAGACAAAAGATGGAGATTGCAGGCTTCGGGATCGGCAAACCAGGCCGGTTGGGCGACGACGAAATTGGCGGCAAGATTGGCGGTGCCACCGTTGAGTCCGACGATGGGTTTATTGGACAGGTTATTGCGAATCAGGCAGCCGGTAGTGATGTAGCTGTATTCAATGGAGTTGTTGTAGGTGCCGGCTTGATACAGCGTGTTGTTGTCGACTTGTGCGGCGGTCGTGGATTCGAGGCTAATGCCGGGACCGGCAAAATGGCTGCCAGTGCGGGTATCGGCGATGAAGTTATTTTGGATGAGGCCACCCGAATGGGACGATGCGGCGCCGCTGCCGAAGGCAATCGCCCGGTCGCAGTTTAAAATGAGATTATCGGTAATCACGGTGCTGCTGGCGCCAGAATAGAAATGGATCGCAGGTTCGGCGGTGATCGTATTTCCAGCGATGGCATTGAAGGTGTTGCCCGTAATCGTCCAATTTGCGCAACCTTGGCCATCGATTGCGGAAGTATCTGAATTTGAAAACGAGCAATTAGTGATAGATCCATGATCGGCGCCGGGCTGGATCGCGATGGCGCGGGCAGGATAGGCGCGAACGGTCAAGTTGGAGATAGTGATGTGAATGGCGGCGACGTTGAAAACAGGATTGGAGGCTAGGCTGGCGGCATCGAGGACGGCGGGTGCGCCCGTGGCTGGGCCGGCCAGGGTGAGGTTGCTGGCGACGAGCGGAGGCAGGCTGGTGGTTAGGGCGTAAGTGCCTGCCGCGAAATTAATCGTGGTGATCGAAGGGTCGCCGTTGGCGGAGGCGATCGCCGAGCTCAGCTCTATGGTGTTGGCGACGTCGAGGGATGTCGGGCCGGCCCCACCGGACCCCGAGGAACTTGAAGAGCCGGAAGACGAGGATGAACTGCTCGACGAAGAACTGGAACTGCTGCTCGACGAGGACGAAGATGAGCTGGAGGAGCTAGAGGAAGAGCTGCTTGACGACGAAGAACTTGAACTGGAAGAAGAGCTGCTGGACGAGGAGCCTCCGCTCGAAGACGAGGAAGAGCTGGAGGAAGAAGATGAGCTGGAGGAAGACGAAGAGGACGAACTGCTCGATGACGAAGAGCTTGAGCTGGAAGAGGAACTGCCGGATGACGAGCTTCCGCTCGAAGACGAGGAAGAGCTTGAGGAGCTGCTGCTCGAAGACGAACTCGACGAACTAGATGAAGACGAGGAGCTGGAGCCAGACGATGAAGAAGACGAACTCGAAGATGCGGCTGTGACTGTGAGCGAGCCGACATTGCTTCGCGCGAGGCCGAACGCGTTGGTGACGTCGACTGTGTAGGCGCCAGCGTCTGCAGCCTGGGCGTTCGGGATCGTTAGGGTAGCCGCGGTGGCGCCTAAAACGGGAACGCCATAGCGTGACCATTGATAGACGAGCGGTGCGGTGCCGTTTGCGGTGACGGTGAACGAGGCCGTTTGACCGGCGGCGACCGAAAGCGGCGATAATGGTTGGG
>Ga0209583_10000472_pt1 | contig 12407 bp, 11 predicted proteins | sample Str014_FD_187201 | JGI IMG/M metagenome (GOLD analysis project Ga0209583, IMG submission 187201) | Freshwater sediment microbial communities in response to fracking from Pennsylvania, USA - Straight Creek_MetaG_SC_2014 (SPAdes) (version 2) | ecosystem: Environmental > Aquatic > Freshwater >... | reverse complement strand
ATCGCCACGCGCCTGCGCCTGAAGGCCCTCGCCGCGGTCGACGACAAGCAGCCTGCGAGGCCCGACGCTGCCGCCCAGGCCACGCTGCTCAAAGTGCTGTCCGATCCCCCGACCGCACGCGCCTACATGGACGTGCTGACCAACTACGCGCCCGACATCACCCGCGCGCTCAGCGCCAAGGCCACGCCGCAGCGCGCCGAGTTGCTGGGCGCGTTCGACGGCGCGCTCAAGCGCTTCGAAGCCGACACGGCCCTGTCGCGCGCCGACCGCATGGGGGCGCTGATCGCGCAGGTCGACCTGGCGCGCATCGACGAGCCGAAGAAGAACGACGCCGCGGGCAAGTCCGAGAAGCCGAAGCTGCCTGAAGCGCTGCTCGCCGACATCCGCGAGCAGACCGCGCGCGCCGACCGCGAGATCACCGACGGCTACGAGCGCCAGGCCGTGATCACCAGCGCCGCGTACCTGCTGGAGCGCGCCGGGCTCGGCGACGAATCCGACGTGCTGCTGAAGGCGAACCTCGCGAAGAGCCATTCGCCGTACTACCTGATGAGCGAGCTCGCGAGCAACGCGAAAGCGCGCGGCGACAAGGCCGGCGCGCTGAGCTGGTACGAGCAGGCCTTCGACAAGAGCGAGGGCCCGGCCACACGCCTGCAATGGGGCGCGAGCTACGTCAACGCACTGGTCGAGCTCGGTCCGCAGGAAGAAGCGCGCATCGAGAAAGCCGCGAGCCAGTTGCTCGCCGAAGCCGCCAAGCAACCCGACGCGTTCTACGAGCGCAGCGGCCGTTCGCTGCAGCGCGTCGGCACGAAGCTGCAGGCCTGGAACAAGGGCGGTACGCACGCCGCCGCGATGAAGCGGCTGCAGGCGCAGCTGGACAGCGTGTGCGGCGCGCTGGATGCGAACGATCCGAAGCGGGTGAATTGCGTGGGGTTGTTGAAGCCTTTACAGAAGCAGACGGCGTGAGTTCACCCGATCTGCTCGGAACGACACGGCGCGCCGTTCTCTCCGCCGCCGCTGCGACACTCGGGGTGGCGGCGCTGCCGACCCGGGGTGCCGACGACGCCGGCGCCCAAGGCCCTTTGCTCGGCGTGTGGACGCACGGATATGCAGCCTACGGCAGGCCAAAATATCCTCGCGACTTTCAGCATTTCGAGTACGTGAACCCCGAGGCGCCGAAGGGCGGCACGCTGCACCTGCGCAACTCGGATCGGCGAAGCAGTTTCGACAAGCTCAACACCTTCACGTTGAAAGGCTCTGCGCCTGGCGGCATCAGCATTTTCATGATGGAGACGCTGGCGATCCTCTCCGGCGACGAGCCGCAGACCATGTACGGGTTGCTCGCACAAGAGATGCTTGTCGCGCCCGACAAGTCGTCGGTCACGATCCGGCTGCATCCGAAGGCCACCTTCTACAACGGGGACCCGGTCGGCGCGGCCGACGTGAAGTACAGCCTGGACGCGATGCAAAGCAAGTACGCATCGCCCTCGACGCAAAGCCAGTATGCCGGCATCGAACGCGCGGTCGTGCTCGATGCGCGCACCGTCCGCTTCGACCTGAAGGACAAATCGAACGACACGGTCTTTGTGGTTGGCTCGCTGAACGTCTTCTCGGCCAAGTGGGGCCTTGGTGCCGATGGCAAAACCAAGCGCTTCGACGAGATCGTCACCGAGCAGCCGATCACCAGCGGGCCGTACACGATCGCACTGATCGATTCGGGCCGGCGCATCGAGTTCAAGCGCAACCCCGGGCATTGGGCTCGCGACCTGCCGGTGCGGCGCGGCTTCTTCAACTTCGACCACGTCGTTTACCGCTTCTACAAAGACAACGACGTGGCGCGCGAGGCCTTCAAGGCCGGCGAGTTCGACATCCTCAAGGAATACAGCGCACGCAGCTGGGTGCGGCAGCACGCCGGCCCCAAATGGGCGAGCGGCCAAATCAAGAAGGACCCCTTTCCGACCGGATTCGGCGACCTGCCGAATTCCTTCGATTTCAACCTGCGCCGACCGAAGTACCAGGACATCCGCGTTCGCGAAGCCGTCACGCTGACCTACGATTTCGAGATGACGGTCAACCGCTACAACCAGTACAACCGCGCCGACAGCATGTTCCCGAACACCGAGTTCGCCGCCGTCGGTCCGCCTTCGCCGGCAGAGTTGAGGCTGCTCGAACCCTTTCGCAGCGAACTGCCGGCCACCGTGTTCGGGCCGGCCTATGTCGCTCCGCGCACCAACCGCGACCCATTGCAGTTGCGCCGCAACCTACTGAAGGCGCGCGAACTCTTCAACGCCGCCGGCTGGAAGCTGGCGCCGGACGGGCGCCTGCGCAACGCCTCCGGCGAGGCGTTCGAGATCGAGTACATGCGCCCCGGCGAGGGCGCTAACAACTTGCCCGAGTGGCAACGCAACCTCGAGAAGCTCGGCGCGCGGCTGCGGTTTCGCGACGTCGACTTCGCGCTGTACCAGCGCCGCCTGCAGGAGTACGACTTCGACATGGTCAGCATCGTCGAAGGCACGTTCACACTGCCGCCGGTGAGCGACCTGATCGCATCGTACGGCTCGAAATCGGCCGACGAGAAGGGAAACAACAACTACCGCGGCGTGAAGAGCGTCGCAGTCGACCGCCTGCTCAAGACCATGGGAGAAGCCGTCACGCTCGACGAGTTGCGCACGGCCAGCCGTGCGCTCGACCGCGTGGTGATGTGGAACTGGTGGCAGGTGCCCTACCTGTACGCGCCAAACGAACGCGCTTCATATTGGGACAAGTTTGCGATGCCGGCTGTTCGGCCCAAGTACTACACCGTCGAGGCTGCAGGCGACGTGGGCAGCGCCCTGTTTTACCCGGCCTGGCCGATCACGACTTGGTGGATCAAGAACAACACCACGCCATGACGGCCGCCCGCGCGGCCAGGCATCCGAGGACAAAAACATGGTGAGCTATCTTCTCAAGCGCCTCCTGCTGATGGTGCCCACGCTACTGGGCGCCTTGGCCCTCACGTTCATCGTCATTCAGTTCGTTCCGGGTGGCCCCGTCGAGCAGCTCATGGCCGAGGCGCGCTCCGGCCAGCGCGGCGATGGAGGCGGTTACCGGGCTGGGCGGGACAACGACGCGAAGCAGATCGCGGAATTGAAGAAGCTCTACGGCTTTGACAGGCCGGCCCATGTGCGCTTCGTCGAGATGATCGGCAGCTTCTTGCGCTTCGATCTTGGCCGCAGCTTCCTGCAAAACAAGGACGTGTGGCAACTGATCAAGGAGAAACTGCCGGTGTCCATCAGCCTGGGGATGTGGACATTCCTGTTCACGTACCTGATCTCGATTCCGCTCGGCGTGGTCAAGGCGGTGCACGAAGGGGCGCGCTTCGATGTGCTGACCTCGCTGCTGGTGTTGATCGGGTACGCGATTCCGGGCTTCGTGCTCGGTTTGCTGATGATCGTGCTGTTCGCCGGCGGTAGCTTCTTCGACGTCTTCCCGCTGCGCGGGCTCACTTCCGACAACTGGGCCGATCTCGGTTGGCCGGGGCGCATCGCCGACTACTTCTGGCACCTCACGTTGCCCTTGATTTGCATGGTCATCGGCAGCTTCGCCATCGTCACGATGCTGACCAAAAACACCTTCGTCGAGGAGATGCGCAAACAGTACGTGCTCGTCGCCCGGGCCAAGGGGCTTTCGCAGAAGCGGGTGCTGTTCAAGCACATCTTTCGCAACGCGCTGATTCCGTTGATCACCGGTTTTCCGGCGGCATTCGTCGGTGCGTTCTTCGCGGGCTCCGTGCTGATCGAAACGCTGTTCTCGCTCGACGGGCTCGGGCTGTTGTCGTACGAATCGGTAGTTCGGCGCGACTATCCTGTCGTGCTGGGCTCGCTCTACCTGTTCACGCTCATCGGTTTGGTGGTCAAGCTGATTGCCGACTTGCTATACGTGATGGTCGATCCGCGCGTGCAGTTCACCAGCGTGGGCAAATGAACATGAGCGCGATCCCGACACCCTCGATTCCGCGCGCGCAAGGCACGGCAGCGGCGCTGCCAACCAGCCGGCCGATGTCGCCGAACCAGCGCGCCTGGGCACGCTTCAGACGCAACCCCCTGGGCTACTGGTCGCTGTGGACGTTTTGCGTGTTGCTGTTGCTGACAACCTTCGCGGAATTCGTCAGCAACGACCGCCCGCTGGTCGCACGCTATGAGGGCGAGCTGTACTTTCCGTCCATCCACAACCCGCCGGAGACGCGTTTCGGTGGCGACTTCGGCACGCCGACCGACTGGAAGGATCCACTGGTTCGTCAGCAGTTCGCCAAGCCGGGCAACTGGGCGCTTTTCACGCTGAACGAACACTCCGACCAGTCGCAGGACTATTTTCTGAAGGCTCCTGCCCCGTCGGCACCGAGCGCTCAGAATCTGGCCGGCACCGATGGCGACTCGCACGACATGGTGGCCAAGCTGATATACGGCTTTCGGGTCAGCATCTGGTTCGCGTTCGCGCTGACCCTAGTCGGCACCGTGCTCGGCATCATCGCCGGCGCCATCCAGGGCTACTTCGGCGGGCGTACCGATCTGTTCCTCCAACGCATCTTCGAGATCTGGGGCGCGGTGCCAGAGCTCTACCTGCTGATCATCTTCGCGTCGATCTTCGAGCCGTCGTTGCTGCTGCTGCTGATCCTGCTGTCGCTCTGGGGTTGGCTCGGGCTTTCGGACTACGTGCGCGCCGAGTTCTTGCGCAACCGCAACCTCGAGTTCGTCAAGGCGGCGCGCGCGCTTGGCATGTCGAACTCGCAAATCATCTGGCGCCATGTGCTGCCGAACTCGCTCACGCCGGTGATCACGTTCTTGCCGTTTCGCATGAGTGCCGCGATCATCGCGCTGACGTCGCTCGACTTTCTCGGTCTCGGCGTTCCGCAAGGCACACCCTCGCTCGGCGAATTGCTGAAGCAAGGCAAAGCCAACCTCGACGCCTGGTGGATCATCTTCCCCACCTTCGCGGTGCTGGTCGTCACGATGTTGCTGCTGACCTTCATCGGCGACGCGTTGCGCGACGCGTTCGACACGCGCAAGTCATGAGCGACGCGACCATGAACCTGCTCGAAGCCGACCGTCTGACGGTGCGCTTCGGCGCCGCCACCGTCGTCGACGACGTGTCGTTCCACATCGCCCCCGGCGAGAAGTTCGCGCTCGTCGGCGAATCCGGGTCGGGCAAGTCGATCACCGCGTTGTCGGTGCTGCGGCTGGTCGATGCGGCGATCACCAGCGGCGCGATCCGCTTCGAGGGGGTCGACCTGCTGACGAAATCCGAACGCGAGATGCGCGGCCTGCGCGGCGCGGAGATCGCGATGATCTTCCAGGAGCCGATGACGGCGTTGAACCCGCTCTACACGATCGGCAACCAGATCGGCGAGGTGCTCGAGCTGCACGAAGGCCTGCGCAAGAACGCCGCGCGCGCGCGGGCGATCGAGTTGCTGAAGCGCACCGGCATTCCCGAGCCCGAGCGGCGCATCGATGCGTTCCCGCACCAGCTCTCGGGCGGCCAGCGCCAGCGGGCGATGATCGCGATGGCGCTGGCCTGCCGCCCCAAGCTGCTGATCTGCGACGAGCCGACGACCGCGCTCGACGTGACCATTCAAGCGCAGATCCTCGCGCTGCTCGACGAGTTGCAGGCCGAGATGGGCATGGCGCTGCTGTTCATCACGCACGACCTGAACCTGGTGCGGCGCTTCACGCACCGTGTCGGCGTGATGGAGCGCGGCAAGCTGGTCGAGATCGGCGCCACCGCCGAGGTCTTCGCGAACCCGCAGCACCCGTACACGCGCAAGCTGATGGCGAGCCGGCCGCAGCGCGTGGTGCAGCCGCTGCCGGACGACGCGCCGACCCTGCTCGCGGGGCAGGATGTCGGCGTGAACTTCACGATCGCGCAAGGCTGGTTCGGCAAGCGCGTGTTCGAGGCGGTGCGCCACGCCACGCTGCAACTGCGCCGCGGCGAGACGCTGGGCATCGTTGGCGAATCGGGCTCGGGCAAGACGACGCTGGGCATGGCGCTGCTGGCGCTGCAGCCGATCGCCTCGGGCGCTGTCGAGATGGGCGGCGAGCGCATCGACAACGCCGGGCGCGCCGCGCTGCGCGCGATGCGCAAGCGCATGCAGGTGGTGTTCCAGGACCCGTTCGCTTCGCTCAGCCCGCGCATGACGGTGGGCCAGATCGTCGGCGAAGGTCTCGGGCTGCACCGGCCCGAGTTGACCCGATCCGCGCGCGACAAGCTCGTGCTCGAGATGCTCGACGAGGTCGGTCTCAACGAGGCGCACGGCGTTGGCAACGTGCTGCAGCGCTACCCGCACGAGTTCTCCGGGGGCCAGCGCCAGCGCATCGCGATCGCGCGGGCCGTGGTGCTGCGCCCCGAGGTGCTGGTGCTCGACGAGCCCACCTCGGCGCTCGATGTCTCGGTGCAGCAGCAGGTGCTCAAGCTGCTCGCCGACCTGCAGCGCCACCACGGGTTGAGCTACGTGTTCATCAGCCACGACCTCGCCGTGGTGCGCGCGATGTCGCACCGGGTGATGGTGATGAAGAACGGCGACGTGATCGAGGAAGGCGAGGCGCAGGCGCTGTTCGACGCGCCGCGCGAGGGCTACACGAAGGCGCTGCTGGCGGCGGCGCACCTGGGGTGAGCCCGGCGGCGCCGAATCACCCGAGCGCTTCGCGCACGAACTCGAGCCGGTCCTGCCCGAAGAACATCTCGCCGCCGACGAACATCGTCGGCGCGCCGAACACACCGCGCGCGACGGCCTCTTCGGTCGTGGCACGCAGTGCGGCCTTGACTTCGGCATCGTTCGCCCAGCCCATCACCTCGGCCGGGTCGAAGCCGGCCTCCGCCAGCGCCTTCGCAGCCGTCGCCGGGTCGTTCAGGTTCTGCGGCGCGACCCACATCGCGTGGAACACGCCGGTGAGGTAGGCCTGCAAGCGCTCGGGCGCACGCAGCTGCGCGCCGGCGGCGCCGCGCATCAGCACCAGCGTGTTGATCGGGAAGAAGGGGTTGCTCGCGAGCGGCACGCCGTAACGGCGCGCGTAGCGGGCCATGTCGGCGTTCATGTAGCGGCCCTTCGCCGGCACGTTGGCGGGCGAGGCGTTGCCGGTGGCCTGGAACACGCCGCCGAGCAGCATCGGCCGGTAGACCAACTCGGCGCCGGCCTGCGCGCAGAGCGCGGGCAGCTGCGTCCAGGCGAGGTAGGTGGTCGGGCTGCCGACATCGAAAAAGAACTCGACCCTTCTCGTTCCAACTTCGTCGCTCATCGCTCACCCTCTGTTCAATGTGGCGCCGCTCGCATACCGTCGACGCTCGAAACATCGTAAGTCACGAAAGGACCGCAGCTCATGGCGACGAACCCGAACAACCCGGTGGCGCTCGTGATCGGCGCCGGCGATGCGACCGGCGGCACGATCGCGAAACGTTTCGCGGCCGGCGGCTACACGGCCTGCGCGACGCGGCGCGAAGCCGACAAGCTGGCGCCGCTGCTGGAGAGCATCCGCGTGGCCGGCGGCCGGGCGCACGGCTTCGGGTCGGATGCGCGCAAGGAAGAGGAGGTGATCGCGCTCGTCGAGCAGATCGAGCGCGAGATCGGGCCGATCGAGGTGCTGGTGTTCAACATCGGCGCCAACGTGCCCTGCAGCGTGCTGGAGGAAACCGCGCGCAAGTACTTCAAGATCTGGGAGATGGCCTGCTTCGGCGGCTTCCTGAACGGCCGCGAGGTGGCCAAGCGCATGGTCGCGCGCGGCCGCGGCACCATCATCTTCACGGGGGCAACCGCTGCGCTGCGCGGGTCGGCGAACTTCGCCGCCTTCGCCGGTGCCAAGCACGCGCTGCGGGCGCTCGCGCAGAGCATGGCGCGCGAGCTCGGGCCGCAGGGCATCCACGTGGCGCACGTGGTGGTCGACGGCGCGATCGACACCGAGTTCATCCGCAGCAACTTCCCGGAACGCTACGCGATGAAGGAACAGGACGGCATCCTGGACCCCGAGCACATCGCCGAGAACTACTGGCACCTGCACCAGCAGCCGCGCGATGCGTGGACCTTCGAACTCGACCTGCGCCCGTACATGGAACGCTGGTAGCCGGCTTCAGCGTCTGGGCGCTTGTCCTTGCGCGAAGCGGATCTCGTAGACCGAATTCCGATCGTCGTCCTTGAACTGCAAGGTGTTGCCGACCCACTCGAACGGCACGGTGAATTCGTCGATCTGCACGACGTTGTGCATCACGATCACTTCGACCTGGCTGCTGCGCAGCTGCAGGTTGTAGACGATGTCGTCGACGCGCACGCGCATCGCGCCATTGGCGCGCAGATCGACCTGCGCCGGGCCGCAGCTCGGCGCCTTGGGCAGCGTGGCAACGCACAGCTCGGCCGTGTGGCGGCCGAGCTCGGGCCGCGCCAGCGTGGCGGCACACGCACCGCCAGCCGCTGGCAGGAGCAGCGCGAGCGCGATACGCCGCGCCGCGTGCATCACTTCAGCAGACCTTCGGCCTTCAGTGCCGCCTGCACCGCCGGGCGCGCGGCCATGCGGGCCTGGAACGCGCCCAGGTTCTTCATGCCGGAGATGTCGATGCCGGTGTGGTTGGTCCAGTTGGTCACCGTGAACAGGTAGGCATCGGCGATCGAGAATGCATCGCCCATCAGGTACTGCTTGCCTTCGAGTTGCTGGTCGACCCACTTCAGCTTGTCGGTGGCCTTCGCCTTGATCACGGCCTTGCCATCGTCCGGCATCGCCGGATTGAACAGGCCGCCGATGCCCTTGTGCAGCTCGCTGGTGATGAAGTTGAGCCACTCCTGCACGCGGTAGCGTTCCATCGTGCCGTTGGCGGGCGCGAGATTCTTCGCGGGCACCTTGTCGGCGATGTACTGGGTGATCGCCGGGCCTTCGGAGAGGTGATCGCCACCGTCGAGTTCGAGCAGCGGCACCTGGCCTTTTGACGTGGTCTGGTAGTAGTCGCTGCCGTCGGCGGCGAGCGTGTGGCTCTTCAGGTCGGCCTTGACGAGCGTGATGGGCAGGCCGGACTCGCTGAGGACGATGTGCGGGGCGAGCGAGCAGGCGCCGGGGCTGTAGTAGAGCTTCATGGTGGGTCAGTCGGAAGTCGGAGGACGGCTATTACACCGCGTTCCGCAATTCCACGCGTCGGGGTATTCAGGCGCTTTGAAGGCTGCATGCAGTCGGCCGCTCTTCCATGCGGCCCCATCGCACCTACATTGAATGCATGAACACCACCGCCACCCCGATCACCACCGGTTCGTCCACCCCCGTGCAGCGCTCGCGCCAGGTAGAGCGGCTCGTGCGCGGCCAGCCCACCTCCGACGGCGACGGCGTCAAGCTGACCCGTGTGCTGACGCAGCCGCTGCAAAGGCGCCTCGACCCGTTCTTGATGCTCGATGCCTTCGGCAGCGACGCCGCGAGCGACTACATCGGCGGCTTCCCGAGCCACCCGCACCGCGGCTTCGAAACCGTGACGATCATGCTCGAAGGCCGCATGCGCCACAAAGACAGCGTCGGCAACGTCGGCCTGCTCGAGCCCGGCAGCGTGCAGTGGATGACGGCCGGGCGCGGCATCGTCCACTCCGAAATGCCCGAGCAGGAAGAAGGCCGCATGGCCGGCTTCCAGCTCTGGGTCAACCTCGCGGCGAAGGACAAGATGCAGCCCTCTGCCTATCGAGACGTGCCGCCGGCGGATGTGCCGCTCGTCCGGCTCGAAGGCGGCGTGCAGGTCCGCGTGATCGCGGGCACGGCGCTCGGCACGACCGGCGCCGTGACGCGGCCGACCACTGAACCGCTGGTGCTCGACATCGTGCTGCCCGCCGGCCAATCGTTCGACGCGCTGTTGCCGGCCCGGCACAACGCGTTCGCCTATGTCTACGCCGGCGGCGTCGTGGCGATCGGCGATGGCAACGACGCGGCGCGGGTCGAGAGCGAGCGCATGGCGATCCTGAAGAACGACCCAGTGGCCGATGGCGTGCGCCTCACCGCCGAGACGGACGCACGCGTGCTGCTCGTGGCCGGCGCGCCGCTGAACGAGCCGATCGCGCAGTACGGACCGTTCGTGATGAACTCGACCGCGCAGATCCAGCAAGCGGTGGCGGACTTCCAGCGTGGCGCGCTCACGGCTTGACCGACGATCGCCGAACATCGGCTAGGCTCTCGGCTTTCCGCAAGGAGGCCGAGAGCATGCCGCGCCAGTCCCTAGAAGAATCCCGCCTCCACCCGGCGATCCGCGACACGGTCGCGAACCTGCACGCCGACATCGTCCACAACGTCAACGCCGCGGCGCTGTCGAACCCGGTGCTGGTCGTCGGCATGGGCGGCAACCCGTTCTGCCGACGCGCGCGGCGCCTGCTCGGCGAGGCGCAGATTCCGTTCCACTACCTCGGTTACGGCAGCTACTTCAGCGAATGGCGCCCTCGCAATGCGCTGAAGATGTGGACCGGCTGGCCGACTTTTCCGATGGTGTTCGTGAAGGGCCACCTGGTCGGCGGCGCGCAAGACCTCGAAAGGCTGATCAAGAGCGGCGAGATCAAGCGGCTGCTCGGCGAGTGATGCGCAGCCGGCGCGCTGTGGCGGCCGCGCTGGCGATGGCGCTCGGCCTCGCCGCCGGCACGGCGAGCGCCCAGGGGCTCGGCGATTGCCGAATCGCCGGCCTGCGCAACAGCGTGAAGTGCGGCATGGTGCAGCGCGCGCTCGACCCTGCCCGCCCCGACGGCCCGAAGATCGAGGTGCATTACGTCGTCGTGCCGGCGATGGCGCGGCGAAAGTCGCCCGACCCGGTGTTCCTGCTCGCCGGCGGCCCGGGCCAGAGCGCGATCGACGTGGCCCCGCAGACGATGCCGCTGTTCAGCCGCCTTAACAACCGGCGCGACATCGTCTTCGTCGACCAGCGCGGCACCGGTCTGAGTGCGCCGCTGAACTGTGCCGACCCGCAGCGCGAGACGCTTGCCGAGCAGGCCGGCACCGAGCGGCAGATCAGGCTGCTGATGCAGTGCAAGGCCGATCTGCTGAAGCGACCCTACATCAAGTCGCCGAGCGACCTCGGCTTCTTCACCACCACGCTGGCGATGCAAGACCTCGAGGCCGTGCGCCAGCAACTGGGCGCGCAGCAGATCGACCTCGTCGGCGTCTCGTACGGCACGCGTGCCGGCCTCGAGTACATGCGCCAGTTCCCGGGCGCGGTGCGGCGCGCGGTGCTCGACTCGGTCGCCCCGCCCGACATGGTGCTGATGGCGAGTTTCTCGACCGACGGCCAGGCCGCATTCGACGCCTTGCTCGCCGCCTGCGAGCACGAACCCGCGTGCGTGAAGACCTACCCGAAGCTGCGCGCCGAGTGGATCGCGCTGCTCGCGGGCCTGCCCAAACCCGCGACCGCACCGCACCCGCTCGACGGCAAGCCGGAGCACTTCACGCTGACGCGCGAGATGGTGCTGGGCGCGGTGCGCGGTGCGCTCTACAGCCCGGCCATGGCCGCGGCATTGCCTGCGGCGATCAGCGAGGCGGCTGCCGGCCGCTACGAGGGGCTGGTCGGCATGGGCTCGCTGCTCGGCTCGCGGCGCGGGCTGCAGCTCGCGATGGGCATGCACTTCTCGGTCATCTGCGCCGAAGACGCGCCGCTGCTCGCCAAATCGACCGATGCGCCGGGCAGCGACTTCGGCAACGCGCAGGCGCAGCTCTACCAGCGCGTCTGCGCCGAATGGCCGCGCGGCGCGGTGCCGGCCGCCTTCTACAGCGTGCCACCGACGCGCACGCCGACCCTGCTGCTCAGCGGTGGGCTCGACCCGGCCACGCCGCCGCGCCACGGCGCGCGCATGGCGAAGGCACTCGGGCCGGCTGCGCAGCACGTGATCGTCGCGAACGCCGGCCACAGTGTGCTCGGCGTCGGCTGCGCGCGCGACGTGCTCTACCGCTTCATCGACACCGCCGACGACAAGGACGCGACCGCGATCGATGCGAGCTGCCTGAAGGCGATTCCGCGCCCGGGTGCGTTCCTGCCGATCGACCTCGACGCGGGGAGTGGCAAATGATCCGCATCGAGCACCTGGCGAAGTCCTTCACGGCACCGAGCGGCGGCAAGAAATTCGGTCTCGTGCGAGCAAAGCTGCGCACCGTGCAGGCGGTGAGAGACGTGAACCTGCACGCGCCCGATGGCCAGATCACCGGCCTGCTCGGCCCGAACGGCGCCGGCAAGACGACGACGCTGCGCATGCTCGCCGGGCTGATCCCGGCCGACGCCGGCAGGATGCGCGTCGACGAGATCGACGTGGGCGCGCGCCCGCGCGAGGCGCTCGCGCGCATGGGTGTGCTGTCGGATGCGCGCGGCCTGTACCCGCGGCTGACGGCGCGCGAGAACATCGTCTACTACGGGCGGCTGCAGGGCATGGCGCGCGACCAGGCCAACGCGCGGGC
>Ga0209583_10000471_pt1 | contig 12409 bp, 10 predicted proteins | sample Str014_FD_187201 | JGI IMG/M metagenome (GOLD analysis project Ga0209583, IMG submission 187201) | Freshwater sediment microbial communities in response to fracking from Pennsylvania, USA - Straight Creek_MetaG_SC_2014 (SPAdes) (version 2) | ecosystem: Environmental > Aquatic > Freshwater >... | reverse complement strand
GGCGGTCTTCGACGTTGCGCGTTCGGGCCGACCACGCCAGTACGACACAGACGACGAAGCGCGGGTGACGGCGCTCGCATGCTCGGCGCCGCCCGCGGGGCCGGCTACGCTGGACGATGGTGGAACTCGAGCGGGCCGCGCGCCAGGAGCCTGGCATAGGCAACGTGAGTCGAGAGACCGTGCGGCGCATGCTCAAAAAAACGACCTCAAGCCCTGGCGCTGGCGCAGCAAGGGTACTCGGTTGCGCTCGAACGGCTCCTCGCGGACGTGCAACCCGACTTGCGCCGCTACGCCCGCCGACAGTGTCATCGCGCATCCGTGCTCGAGGACGTCGTGCAGGAGGGGCTCATCGTCGTTTACCGCAAGGTCGGTCAGGTTCGCAGCCCTGCCGCTCTGGCCGGTTGGCTACTGACGGTCGTCCACCGCCTGTGCATGCTGCCTGTGCTGACGCTCACCCGGGGCGTTGAGGAGCTGGGAGCGGGCGAAGAGCGCCAGCACTTCGCAACGATGACAAACGGCGACCTGCGCATCGACCTCGTGCGCGCCATCGAGTCGCTGCCGCCGATCTATCGCGAGGCGATCGTCCTGCGCGATTTCGAGGAGATCACCGTTGGTGAGATGGCGGCGCGCCTGTCGATTGCCGAGAAGGCGACGAAAAGCCGATTGCACCGGTCAGGGGACTCATGCGCGAGTTCTTGGTAGGCTCGAGGCGATGGCGCTGCGATCTGCATGCGAGGTCGTCAGGCTTTCGTTTCGCCGGCGTGAATTCAATCTACGGGCAGGGCACTCCTAGCCTTGGCACCGCTGTTGCTGACCGCCTCCAAGCGTGCTCATGAATGCAAATCGCCCTCTCTCACTGTTGTCTGCTGTTGGCGCCGAAAGAATATCGCGCCACAGGGGTTGCAGCCAAAAACTTGGACTGGTTACCGCGATCCCCAGACTTCTTCGGTGCTCGGTGGTGCTGCGGAAGCCGAGCGACATTTTGATCCGCGTCTCGTTGCACCAGTGGATGTAAGCGTCCGAGGCCGCGACGAACTCCTCGATGGACGTAGATAGCCCGTTGCGCGAGAAAAACATCTGGATCTTCAGGCGACCGAAGAAGCCCTCGCATGCAGCGTTGTCCGGCGAGCATTCGTTGCGCGACGTCGAGCGAACCACTTCCCCTCAGCGCTTCGGGATAGCCGGCCTGGCCACGGATAGTGGCCACCACGATCGGAATGCACCACGAGTCGATCCCCGCTGACCGTCAACTTGTGGATGGCCGCGTGCAACATCGAATTGACGAGCTCGGCGTTCGGGCTCGTGCCGATCGACCAGCTGACGACCATGCCATCGAAGCAATCGATAGTATGTTGCCGAGCGCCGGACTGATCTCGCGCATGTACGAGCCGTATCGACGACGTTTGCTCGTCGCGGCGATCAGGCACGCCTCCTTCGTCGGGCGGCGCACGATCTTCTCTGAGATCGTCACAGACCGACCGGCCGGCGATGCCTGCATCCGGCGGTAGCCGTAGCAACGGTACTTGCGCTCGAAGATGTCGGCCTGTGCTCGGAGTTCTAAATCGCGCTCGAGCGTCGTTATCCGCCACGTTTTTTGCGAGCGCGGTTTCGTCGGTCGCGGGCGGTGCCGCGGTCACGATTCGGCTGCCCCACATTGCGAATTCGTGTTCGCTGCGCTGGCGCCAGTGGCTTGATATTGTGTCCATGCGTGAATTTGCTCAGGTCGCTGGTTCCGCAACCGATATCGAGCAATCGGCTGCTCATTGCAGCGCACCAGGCAGCAACGCATGACCTCACTTCGTACCGTTTCGTTCGATGATGCGCAGATCTTGCAGACCATCGCCAATGCCAGCGATGGCGAACTCGACCTGCTTGATTTCGGCCTGATCGGCTTCGACGTTGCAGGCGTCGTCCGGGCTTACAACGCCTACGAGTCGAAATGCGCGGGGCTTTCGCCCGAACGCGTCAAGAACCACCCACTGTTCACCGTGGTGGCGCCTTGCATGAACAACTTCCTGGTCGCTCAGCGATTCGAGGATGCCGCGAGCGCGGGCGCCCCGTTGGATGTGAAGCTCGACTATGTGCTCACTCTTCGGATGAAGCCTGTCAAGGTGAAGCTGCGACTTCTGTTCGAACCCGACTTGCATCTTCGCTACGTCCTCGTGCTGCGGCGCGATTGAGGCATGGACGCGACGTCCGCCGAGCTCGCGAGCGAGCTGGAGGCGATCACTCAATTCCTCTACCTGGCGCCGCTGGGCCTGGTGCAGACCACGATCGACGGCGAGATCGTGATGATCAACCCGATGTCGGCCCAGTTGATGATCCCGCTGTCGCGCGGCGGTGAGTTGACGAACCTGTTCGACGTGCTCGGCGACGTGTGTCCCGACCTTCGCCACCAAGCGCAGTCATACGGTCCCGGACATGGAAAAGTGTGCGACGACCTGCATCTGCATGTTCACGCTGGCGTGTCGCGCCGCGGGCAGCCGCAGATCCTTTCGCTGACGCTCCTGAAACTTGATGACAACAGGCTGATGGCGGTTCTCAACGACATCTCGCTGTCGGTTCAGCGTGACCGCACCCTGCGTCAGAGTCAGGTCTGGATCGAAGCGCTCGTCGCTGGCATTTCCGACTACGCGCTGACATCCATCGACGGGGACGGACGGATCCAATGCTGGAACGCGAGCGTCGGCCGCGTGACTGGCTTTGCGGCCGCGGACAGCCTGGGGCGCCCTTATTCACTCTTCTACCCGGAAGGCATGCTGTCTGATGATCGCATTCATGACCGGATGCACGAGGCCCGACGGGATGGCTGGAGCCTGGACGAAGGCTGGCTGCTTCGATCAAACGGGTCGCGATTCTGGGGCAGCTGCCTGATCGCTCCGCTCGAAACGGAAGAAGTGCCGTTGATCGACGAGCCAGCATTCAGCCTGATCATTCGCGACATCTCCGATCGAAAGGGGGCGCACGACGCCCTGCTTCAGTCGGTGTCGTGCGATCACCTGACGGGGCTGGCGAACCGGCGCGCCTTCTTCGAAGCGGCGGGCTACGAAATCCAACGTTGGAAGCGCAGTGCCAGGCCGCTTTCCCTCGTGCTGATCGACGCCGACCACTTTAAGGCCGTCAACGACGCGCATGGGCACGCCGCGGGCGATTGCGTTCTTCGCCATCTGGCCGTCGCGATGAGTGCCACTTTCAGGGGAGTGGATGTGATTGCGCGCGTCGGCGGCGAGGAGTTTGCGATTTTGCTGCCCGGAACAGACGGTGACGGCGCTCGCGGCGTGGCGACACGTTTGTGCCAACTGGTCGCGAAGCAGTCGGTCGAGTGGAACGGCACGGCAATCCGCTACACCGTCAGCGCTGGCACTGCGGTCATGGACACGGGCATGGACAGCGTCGAAGACCTGATGCGACGCGCGGATGTTGCAATGTATGCGGCCAAGGGCGGCGGTCGCAATCGGGTCGTTTGCTGGGCGCCGGAACTTTCGCGCGAGAACGACGCCCTGACTGACATCAAAGACCCTCGCGATGACGCCCGATAGCTGTGGCGCCTACGACGCGCTGATTCAGTTCCTCTATCAAGCGCCAATCGGCCTGGTGAAGACGACGCTGGACGGCGAAATCACGATGATGAACCCGATGTCGGCGCAGTTGCTGATGCCGCTGGTGCTCGACGGGAACCTGCTCAATCTGTTCGACGCACTGGACGGCGTAGCACCGCAGCTTCGTGAACTTGCCCAATCGGCCCATCAAGAAGGAGGCGTCGTTTGCGACGAACTCCGAGTACAACTGGTGTCATCAGACCCGCGCGGCCACTCGTGGCGAAAGACGCTGTCGATACGGCTCGTCAGGCTGGACCAGGTCACGCTGGTGGCCAGTGTCAGTGACGCCACCCAGACAATCGAGTCCGAAAATCGGCGTCTCGCGGTCGGCCTCCAAGATGCCACCCGGGTGGACTTGCTGACAGGTTTGCCGAACCGACTCGTGGCGATGGAGCGCATCGCCATTGCGCTGGCCAATGCGCGCCGCGACCCCGAGTACCTCTTCGCCGTCATGTTCATCGATTGCGATCGTTTCGACCGCGTCAACGTGACGCTCGGCTCGCAAGCGGGTGACGAATTGCTGAGGCTGGTCGGCGACCGCCTGAACGGAACCGTGCGCATCGATGACGGCGTGCGTGCCTCGAGGCCCAACGAATCGGCCGCGGCACGCATCAGCAGCGATCAATTTGTGCTCGTGGTACAGGGAATGCGGCTTGCCTCGGACGCGCACGGCGTTGCGCAACGTGTAGTGGACGCAATGGCCAGTCCCTTCTCACTCGGAGACCAACTCGTGCACATCACGGGCAGCGTAGGTCTGGTGTTGAGTGCGCAGGCCGTAGGCGAGCCCGAAGAAGTGATCGTCAACGCGAACATTGCTGTCCATGAAGCCAAGCGTGCTGGCGGGGGCCGCTACCACGTGTTCGACCCCGAGATGAAACAGCGCGCCTCCCGTCTTGGAGCGCTAGAAAGCGATCTGCGGATCGCGCTGACGCAAGGTCAGCTCTTCGTTGTGTATCAGCCGATCATCGGCATGGCCGATGGCAGCTGTGTCGGCGCCGAGGCGCTGATAAGGTGGCGTCATCCGCAACGGGGGATCGTGCCTCCTATCGAGTTCATCGGCGTCGCGGAAGAGACCGGACAGATCGGCGCGTTGGGCGAATTCGTCCTGAACGAGTCGTGTCGGCAGTTCGTCGCCTGGCAGCACGAACTTGGAACGCTGGCGCCGCACACAATCAGCATCAACCTGTCGCGCGCCCAGCTTCTTGGAGGCTCCTTCCCAGCGCAAGTTCGGAATGCGCTGGATGCAGCCGGGTTGGCTTCGCACCACCTCCAGCTCGAAGTGACCGAAAGCCTGGCCGCGCAGGACCAGAACGTCATCGACCAACTCCATGAGCTCAAGGCCCTCGGGGTGAGCTTGGCGCTGGACGACTTCGGCACTGGTTACTCGTCGCTGTCGAGCCTGCACCAGTTGCCAGTCGATGTGGTGAAAATCGACCGATCATTCGTGTCGCAGGTCGAAATCAGTCCCCACCATCGCGTGCTGATCGAAGCCACGGTGATGGTGGCCCGCAGCTTGGGGATGACCACCGTCGCAGAGGGAATAGAGACCGATTGCCAGCTCGCGGCGTTGCGGAAAATGGGTTGCGACAAAGGCCAGGGCTACCTGCTTTCGAGGCCGGTCACCAGCGAAGCGTTCGCGGGATGGCTGCTGCGACAAGCCGTGCCGGCCTGATCATGCAACCATTGGAGCCGCGCGCGGCGCCGGGCAGGTCGACGCACGCTCCGAGCGTGTTGCTCCACGAGCAGATTTCTCATTAACGGTGTCGCACGCCAACGCAGAGGACCGATACCGTCTGGGTTCGAAGCGGTGCGGAGATTGAGCGAATCGCAGTGCGGTGATCTATGTTTGCGAGGATTCACCGGCCCACAACGCCTCAAGGTTGGGAAAGTTCCAGCTGCCGCGCGGCTCACGGCAAACGATCGCATCGTGTGCCTCTCGCCTGGACAGGTCGATCCGCACGACAGCGATGGGCATGTTGGCCTTTGTTGAGAAGAAGGCTTTGACCGTCGGCACAGTCAAATCCTTGGGGTGCTGCTTGACCACCACCGCGAGGCGTCCGCTTTGCAGGCGGACGAGCGAGCCGCTTGGATAGATGCCGAGGCTGCGCACGAACACGGGAAATACTTCCGGATCGAAGTGACCGACCCACGACGCCATGCGAGCGATAGAGTCAGCCGGATCCCATGCGAATTTGTAGGGGCGACTTGAACTGATTGCGTCGTAGACGTCGCAAATGGCGGCCATGCGTGCGAGGAGCGATATTTCACCTGACAGCAGGCCGCGCGGGTACCCGGTACCGTCAACGCGCTCGTGGTGATGCAAGCAGACGTCGAGCGCCGCCAATCCCGCCGTACCGGTCTTGATCAACAGTTCGTGGCCACGTTCAGGGTGCGAACGCATGACCGCGAATTCTGCTTCGCTGAGCTTGCCGAGCTTGTTGAGGATCTCCAGCGGCATCGAAGTCTTGCCGACGTCGTGAAGGAGGCCTGCCAGACCAGCGTCGCGGCAAGCCTCCACATCCATTCCCAGCTCCCGGGCAAAGGCGATCATGAGCGCGCAGACCGCAACCGAGTGCATGTAGGTGTAGTCGTCCTTTGTTTTGAGGCGAGTCAAGCTGATCAGTGCGCCCGGATTGCGAAACACCGACGCTGCCAGTTCCGCAACCATCGGTCGAATACATTGTGGGTCAAATGTCTTGCCCATGCGAACATCGCCGAACAACTGTTTGACCACTTCCTTGGACTTTCTGCACAGGCGCGCGGCTTGCTTCAGTTCCTCGTCGAAAGGAACGCTGTCTTCGGCCGCGGTGGCCGCACGCCCGCTTGTGTCACCGGACAGAACAAATGGGGCAAACAGAGTTTCCGCGCTGTTTTGCGTTTCATCGCCGGGCGGCGTCGCTGCAGATGCGAGGCTTTTCTCTGAGTCGATCCAGCAGTGGGTCAAGGAGCTGGTCCGTAACGACTGCAAGTCGGCGACTTTGGTCAGCACGAACTTGCTGCGCCAGAAGGGGTGGTCTAGCCATGAGCCCTCGACTGCATGGAGATGCATACCCAGACGGAGTTCGGCGATAGGAATTTTCTTGAGCATCTTGGTGCCGTGCGAGTGGTCGAGACTGCTATAGGCACTATCGGGATGCGGACCCCTCGACTTGAGCGGGGTCTTTGCAGCGGCCGGACGCGTTGGCAGCAGCCACCAGATTGGGGCAACGCTGGCGTACCCATCGCACACTGCCATATATGCCTTCGATTTGCAGATTTCGGCGTGCGGTCCGCGTGATCTTGGTTCCCAGCGGATCCTGTCCTTGTCGACCACTTAGGGTTGCGGGAACGGTACAGAATTTCGTCACAAGCCCTCCTCGCGCGCTGCGTGTATCGGGGAGGCTCTGCGAGACTCGGTGGCAACTTCATTGCGAGCTCGGCCGGACTTTGCGCCCATCACCTTCCGCTCGAACGCTTCCGGTGGCAACGCGCGGCTGTAGAGAAATCCCTGGTACATGTCGCATCCGATCGACGCCAGAAAGTCGCGCTGCTGCTCCGATTCGACGCCTTCGGCGACCAGCGTCATGTTCAGGCTCTGCGCCAGCACGGCGATGGCACGCACAATGGCGCAATCGGTCGGATCGTCCGGCGTACCCCGGATGAAAGACCGGTCGATCTTCAGCTCGTGGACCCGGAACCTCTTCAGGTAGGCCATCGACGAATAGCCCGTGCCGAAATCATCGATCGACAACAGGACGCCCTGTTCGCGCAACCGATCCAGTTGCCGGCTCGTCTCCTCGACGCGATCGATCAGCATGCTCTCGGTCAGCTCGATCACCAGTTGGCCGGCTTTCACGCCGTGCCGCTCCATCGCGCTTTGCACGATCTCGCACAGGCCCCCCGCGACCAGTTCGTGCCGCGAGACGTTGACCGCAACCTTGAGATCGTCGAGCCCGTGCGCCACCCAGGCGCCGATCTGCTCACAGGCCTGGTCGATCACCCACGCGCCGATGCTCACGATCAAACCCGTCTCCTCCGCGATGGGGATGAAGCGATCGGGCGGAACGAGCCCGAGCGTCGGGTGGTTCCAGCGCAGCAGCGCTTCGGCGCCGACGACGCGGCCGTTGGCGAAATCGACTTTCGGCTGATAGTGCAGCTGCAGTTGCTGCTGTTCGATGGCCCGGTAGAGCTGCGTTTCGAGACCGAGCCGGTCGACCGAAACGGTGTGCAGGGCCTCCGAATAGAAGTGGTAGGTGTTTCGCCCGCTTCGCTTCGCATGGGCTGCTGCCATGCCCGCGTTGCGCAACAGCACCTCGTCGGTGGCGCCATCGTCGGGGAAGATGGCGATGCCGATGCTGGGCGTGATGAAGAACTCCTTGCGTTCGTGTTCGAAGGGCTGAGACATCGCGGCGAGCACGCGTCGTGCGACCCGATCGGCCGCGTCGGGTGCGGCGATCTGGGGCAAGAGCACGCCGAACTCGTCGCCGCCCAGGCGACTCAGGAGCAGCGGCTCGCTGCGACCGCCACCGGTCGCAGCGGATCTGCGCGTGCATGCCCGAAGCCTCTGGCCGACTGCCGCGAGCAAGCGATCACCGGCGCCGTGGCCCAGCGTGTCGTTGACCTGCTTGAAACGGTCGATGCTCACGTTCAGCAGACCCAGCATCTGGCCGCTCCCTCGGGCCCGCTCCAGCGACGCCTTTAGGCGCTCGACGAACACCCGGCGGTTTGGCAGGTCGGTCAGCGGGTCTTCGTTGACGAGACGGTCCTGGTAGACCTTGAACACCAGGCTGTTGCGAACCCGCAGCACCAGCTCGCTGGAGTCGACCGGCTTGGCCAGGAATTCGCTCGCCCCCAGCGAAAGCGCCCGCAGCTTGGTCGTCGCGTTGCTGGCGGCCGTCAGCACGATCACCGGCACGTAGCGCAGCACTTCGTCGTCGCGCATCTTCTGCAGGATGTCGAAACCCGAGAGCCCCGGCATCATCAGATCGAGCAGCATCACGCCAGGTCGTTCCTTGCGGGCCACTTCCAGCGCGCGGTGCGGGTCGTTGACCGCAACGAAGCGCCGATAGCCGGCCTCTTCGAGGTAGGTCTGGACGACGTCGGTCATCATCGGTTCGTCGTCCACCATCATCACCGTGACATCGCGCAGGCTGGCGGCCTGCGAGGCTTCGGCCTGCTCGGGGGTCGGCGCGGTGCCGATGTCCAGCGTGCCGCCGGAGGTGTCGGCCCAACGTGCCCGAGTCTGCAGTGGCGCAACGGGCTGGTTCGTTGGCATCGGCGCGTGCGGTTTGTCGAAGGTGGACATGGGCATGGGCATGGCGTGGGTTTCCGACAGGGTTCAGGCGGCACCGACGACGTCGGCCTCGTCCTCGACCGGCACGACGAGCCGATCGCAAAGGTTGCGCAGGTTGGCGAGCGAGCGATCCACGGCGGCCACGTCGCCAGCCTGCGCGAATTGCTCGAGGCGCAAGGCGGGTTCGAAGAAATCGTCGAAGCCCACGGTGCCGCCGGCACCCTTGAGCCAGTGGGCGAGTGCCGCGAGTTCGGCGAAGTCTCGTCGCTCCATCGCCTGGCCCATCGTGTGCAGCTTGCCGGGCAGTTGCAGCCCGAAACTTCTCGCCACGCGCCGCAACCGCGGGTGCTCAGCAAGCCGCGAGTGAATCGGCGGCCCGGCCTGCAAGGCCGTGGGTGAGGCGCTGGCCGGGGGGCTCACCACCGCTGACGAGGGCGCTTCGGGCGGTGCCGTAGGCACTGATTCTTCCCGGGTGCCACCCAAGTGCTGCGCCAGTTGAGCCAGCATGCCGTCGATGTCGACCGGCTTGGTCAGGTAGCCGCTGAAGCCGGCGGCCTCGATCTCTTTCTCGAAGCCCTTCATCGCGTTGGCTGTGAGCGCCAGCACCGGCCGATCGAAACCGCGTTGGCGCAGGACGCGCGTCGCGGCGTAGCCGTCCATCACCGGCATCTGCACATCCATCAGCACCAGGTCGATCGCCTCGCCCGCCACCCGCTCCAGGGCAACGCCACCGTGCTCGGCCTCGACCACGTCCAGGCCGGCGGCTTCAAGCACGAGCCGCACCAGTTGCCGGTTCTCCGGGCCGTCGTCGACCACCAGGACGCGGGCCGTAGGAAAGCGCCAGACCGCCGACTCGATCGCTCTCGCGGCCTCCTGCGTGCGATCGAGCTGCTCGGGCGACAGCCATTCGAAGCCGTCGGTCGCGCCGGCTTCGAGCGTGACGTGGAAGGTGCTGCCTTGCCCCGGCACGCTGCTCACCGTGATGTCGCCGCCGAGGGCACGCGCGAACCTGCGGCTGATCGTGAGGCCCAGGCCGGTGCCGCCAAACATGCGCGTTGTCGACGCCTCGGCCTGCACGAACGGCTCGAAGATCAGCGCCAGCTTGTCGGCTGCGACGCCGATGCCCGTGTCGGCGATGTCGATTGCGAGCAGCCGCTGCGGCGGCAACGACGCCGGCGCATCGAGCAGGCGCAGGCTCACCGTCACCCCGCCGCTGCGCGTGAACTTCAGGCCGTTGCCGATCAGGTTTGTCACGATCTGTCGCAGTCGAGACGGGTCCGTCAAAACCGTGGCCGGCAGCGCCTGCGGGAATTCGACGCGCAGCGACACGCCTTTTTCCTCCGCCTTGACCTGCATCGAACGCACGACATCGCGCACGACGATGTGCGCCTCGCAGGCAATGCGTTCGACTTCGAGGCGGCCGGCCTCGACCTTCGAGAGGTCCAGGATGTCGTTGATCAACTCGAGCAGGTGCCTGCCGCTGCCGTGGATGATCTCGATGTACTTCGCCGCCTCGGCGGCGCTGGTGCGGTAGCCGCGGCGCATCAGCTCGGTGTAGCCGAGGATCGCGTTCATCGGCGTGCGGATCTCGTGGCTCATGTTGGCGAGGAAGTCGCTCTTCGCGCGGTTCGCGGCATCGGCCTCGTCGCGGGCGAGACGCAGCTCGATCTCCTTCTCTTCGAGTTCGGTCACGTCGTCGAAGCTCACCAGCACGCCGGCGGTGGTGCCCGCGGCGCCCGGCACTGGAGAGCAGTTCACCATGAAAGCCAGGCGGCGCCGCTGCCTGGTTTCCAAGTACATCAACGCGTTGTGGCGCGGCTGGCCATCGGTCAGCGAGAGCATCCACGGCATGTCGTCGGCATGGATGCGGGCGCGCGCGGCGTTGGTCCAGGGCATCGCCGAGGCGCGCCGGCCGACCAGGGCCGCGCCGGCCACGTCGGTGACCTCGCCGAAGGCCCGGTTCGCCAGCACGATCCGCCCCTTCGCGTCGACCACCACGACGCCTTCGGCCAGCGTGTCGAACGCTGTGCGCACGCGACCGGGGACGACGCTGGAAGGGTCGAGGTGGCGCAGCATGCGCCACAGGTACAGGTAGAACAGGCCGAAGCAGCTCAGCGACACGGTGGCGATCAGTTGCAGCGACGGCGTGAACCAGGCATTGGCGTGCAGCGGCTCGAACCTCAGTTCGGCGCGCCCCCAGTTGTCACCGCCCTGGGCGATCGGCACGGTGATTTGCGTTTCGTTCGAAGCCAGCGTCGCCGCCGTGCGCCAGGTCGAGTGGTCGCCGGTGGTGGCCGCCAGCGAGCCGTCGGCGCGGCGCAGCCCGACCGACAGCAGGGTCGGGTTGCGCCGTACCGCGAACGCCATCAGCCGCGCGAGCCGCGACGTGTCGGCGTCTTCGTCCTCGTTCTGCTGGTCGAGCAGCATCGTGCTGCTCATGGCCAGGCTTTCGGCCAGCGCGAGGCGGCCATCACGAACCGCGGCGTCGCGGTCGGGCACGAGACCCAAATGCAGCGCGACCAGCATCACGCTGACGATCAAAAGGCTCAGACCGAGCGCGAGGTGGAACCGGGACGACAGGCCTTTCATGGTGCGATGTCGCCGGTTGGGGCCGCCGTGTGCGCGCCGCGAGTGGCCGTGGTGAGTTCCGGCACCGCGGGTGCGCGGCTCGACGCTTCGCGTGCGAAGCGCCGAGCTTTGGTGAAGAGACTCTCGACCGCGTCGTCGGGCCCGTCGATGGCCGAGTCGTCGTCTTCGAGGCCCTCATCGCCATCGCGCTCGGCAGCCGTCTGCATCCTGGACAACACGGGCAGGGGGTCGACCATCGCCCAGGCCGGCAGCGCCGAGAGCAGGCTCGCCGCCAGTGCACCTCCGCGCGCGAGCCACAGCACATAGCCTACCGACAGGCTGGTGCTCACCATGGCCGAGGCCGCGAGCGAGTCGGTGGCAGCACCCTTCTCGGACTCGTTGTGTCGGCGCAAGGTGTCGACTGCTTCCGCCAGCCCACGCTCGTGCAACGCCGTAGCCATTTCGACGAGTGGCGTGTTGCCCTTGGCTTCGGACGCCGCGACATCTGGCAATGTCACCAGCATGGAGAGGTCCGAGGTGCGTCCGTGCGGCAATTTGAACTCCACGAGTTGCACGGTGGCTGCCTGCGCGCCGGATGTTCGCGGAGCATCGACGACCATCGCGATCGAATTCGCGTCGTGCGGGTCCGCAACGACGGCCGCGGACAAGTCCTTCGCGATCGATGCGTGGAATGCGGTGGCCGGGACGCCGGGGAGGGTCGCCGCGGAGGGTGCCGAGGTCGGCGTGCCGGCAGCGGTCGACGGCACTGCAGCCGGCTGGGCGGGCGAGATAGTGGGGGCGAGTTCGGGTGCCGGTGCTGGTGTAGACGCTGCTGGTGCTGGTGCTGGTGCTGGTGCTGGTGCTGGTGCTGGTGCTGGTGCTGGCGCTGGCGCTGGCGCTGGTGCTGGTGCTGGTGCTGGTGCTGGTGCTGGTGCTGGCGCTGGCGCTGGTGCTGGTGCTGGTGCTGGTG
>Ga0209583_10000470_pt1 | contig 12423 bp, 9 predicted proteins | sample Str014_FD_187201 | JGI IMG/M metagenome (GOLD analysis project Ga0209583, IMG submission 187201) | Freshwater sediment microbial communities in response to fracking from Pennsylvania, USA - Straight Creek_MetaG_SC_2014 (SPAdes) (version 2) | ecosystem: Environmental > Aquatic > Freshwater >... | reverse complement strand
CCACCCGCCGGAGGCAAGGTCGCAGGGAAGGTCCTCACCGATGGCAATGAAATGTGCGGTGCCGCCGCGATTTTTGCCGGGTGCAAATTCTTCGGGGGATACCCGATCACGCCCGCCTCGGAGATCATGCAGTATCTCCAAAAAGAAATCTACAAATACGGCGGCTCCGTGCTCCAGGCCGAAGACGAGATCGCCGGCATCGCCGCCGTCGTCGGCGCCTCCTTCGCCGGCAAGAAAGCGATGACCGCCACCTCCGGACCCGGCCTTTCGCTCAAGACCGAAGTTCTCGGTCTCGCCAGCGTGGCCGAACTTCCGCTCGTGTGCATCAACGTCCAGCGCGGCGGTCCCTCCACCGGCATGCCGACCAAGCGCGAGCAGGCCGACTTGTTTGCCGCCGCCTTCTCCGCCCATGGTGACACCGTACGCCCGATTCTCGCACCGGTTGGCGTTTCCGACTGCTTCGATATCACCGTCGAGGCATTCAACATCGCCGAACAATTTCAAACGCCCGTCATCGTCCTCTCCGACCAAGAAATCGCCCAACGTAAGGAGATCGTCGATCCCGTCGATACCACGCGTTTCAAACTCGTCGATCGCCTCCAGCCCACCGCGCAGGAATTGGAAAACTACACGCGGTTCAAACACACCGAGTCGGGCATCAGCCCGCTCAGTCATCCCGGAATGAAGGGCGGCGCCTATCTCGCCGCCGGCATCGAACACAACGAAAAGGGCGCGCCCACCGCCAATGGTGAAGTTCACGCGCGGATGAACGACAAACGCCTCAACAAGCTCAATCCGCTAAAACAACGTCGCGACCTTTTCATCGTCGAAGGCGACGCCGATGCCGTGATCGGCCTCATCGCCTGGGGCAGCGTTGCCGGCATCGTGCTTGAAGCTGTGCGCAAGGCCCGCGCCCAAGGCATTAAGGTAAAAGCCCTCGTTCCGAAACTCATTTACCCGGTGATCGAGGACATCTACCGCGAATTTTTCGCTTCGCTGCAACACTGCCTCGTGGTCGAGCAATCGCATCAGGGCCAGCTCCACAAAATCATCCGCATGTGGGTGGACACGCCAAAGGACTTCGGCTGCATGGCCAAGAGTGGCGCCAATCCGATCGCCCCGGAAGATCTCGTGGAAAAAATCCGCGCGATGGCCAAGGCCTAAACCAAACCCAATCTACAAATTTAACCCGCCTTTCCCATGAGTGACGAAGCCACCTGCGCCTGCCCCATTCCCGACTCCTATACGGCCAAGGATTTTCGAAGCACCTTGAAACCCATCTGGTGTCCCGGCTGCGGCGACTATGGAGTCGTCTCCGCCGTCTACCGCGCCCTCGCCAACATCGGCCGTCCCCCCCACGAGATTGCCTTCATTTCCGGCATCGGCTGCTCCAGCCGAATCCCAGGTTATACCACCGCCTATGGCTTCAACACGGTCCACGGCCGTGCGCTCCCTATCGCCCAAGGCATCAAGATGGCCGGTCCCGAACTGCTTGTCCTCGTGGCCGGCGGTGACGGCGACGGATTCTCCATCGGCGGCGGTCACGTCCCCCATGCCATCCGGCGCAATCTCGATTTGACCTACTTGGTGATGGACAACCAGATCTACGGCCTAACTAAGGGCCAGCTGTCCCCCACCTCGCCGCGCGGCACCAAAACCCCCTCATCGCTCTACGGCAGCATCGAAGACCCGGTCAACCCACTGCTCTACGTTCTTGCCTACGGCGCTGGGTTCGTCGCTCAAGGTGTGCCGGCCGACATGGAAGGCCTGGCCAAACTCATCGAAGAAGCCATTCGCTATCCGGGCTTCTCTTTCGTCAACATCCAGTCGCCTTGCGTGACCTACGGTGACGCCGAAAATCAGCTCAAGTCCCAAAAAGCGCGGATGAAAAAGCTTTCGGATCTGGGGCACGACCAAACCAACCGCATTCGCGCGATGGAACTCGCGTCTGAGTACAGCACCTCCCTTTACACCGGCGTTTTCTATAAAAACCCGAATCCACCGGCGACCTACGATTCTTACATCAAAAACCTGCAGCAGGAGCTCGCCCCGCAAGCCAAGCCGCTCGACCGATTGCTCGCCCTCACGACCTAAACACAGGGTCGCCATCGAGCAAAGGGCTCCGCATCAGGGAAAGAGGCAGGCCTGTCCACACGCCGCAAGCTCAGCAATTTTAGTATTATCGAATAGTTTCGTAACGTAATACGTTACATAGGCCCTCCGGTGGCACATCATGCAGGGAATGCTCTTCGCCGGGCTCCGATCGTTTCGACAGGGTACTGGTCTCGGCTTTACCATGAGGCGTCAACCGCCGCCATTTGTGTCGCGGTTTGAGCGCAATCCTGCGGCAATGGAGCTTCTCCCTTCTATGTTCTCCGCCGCCCTCGAAAAACAGCGCCAGCAGCTCTACGCGCATACCGTTCAGCAGATGGGACAACGGCTACAATCGGTGGCTGAACCGGCTACGATGCTCACGGCGCTTGGCTGGGGAATGCAGCAAATCGACCGAACTTACGAAGCGACATCGGCCAAAGTACTCGCGACCGTTGCTTGCCATGCGGGTTGCGGCCACTGCTGCAGTGTGCCCGTCGACGTGCAGGCGCACGAAGTTTTTTTTGCCGCTGAGTACATTCAAATGCACTTCTCGCCCGAAGATCTGGATGGGGTTATCGCACGCACCGCCGACCGTCGCGCGCGCATCGCCGGTCTCGGGCGCGAGGAACGCGACCGATTGAGACAGCCCTGCGCGCTCCTCCGCGATGACCGCTGCTCCATTTACGAGGGGCGACCGGAAGCCTGTCGCGTGCATCACACCCGTGACGCCGCCGTTTGCGCGGCGCACATCGCGAATCCCGAAGTGGACCTCGACGCGGTTTATATCCCGACACTGCGGGCGCGACTTTTCGCGGTCATGATTGGGATGGATGAGGCGATCGAAGCCGCCGGTTATGACGACCGCTCCTATGATTTTGGCTCGGCCTTGCACGAGGCGCTAACGAATAGTTTATGCCGCGTGCTGTGGCTGCGCCGGAAACCCGCATTCCCCGATTCGTGCCTCGCCGACCCTTTCTCCGAAGAACTTTGATCGCGGGCGCAGCCCCGGCGGGCAGGTTTCTACACTGAAATTCGCCGAACTAGTCCGATCACCTACTGCCGTGCCGGCTAGGCTAGCGTTTTATCAAAACGCCCTAGGCGCCGAAAAACTTAATGATCTTCCGCATCGAGGTGACGAGGGCATCGATTTCCTCCGCATTGTTGTACACGTAGAAACTCGCCCGCACGGTGCTCGGCAGGCCAAGTTTTCGCATGAGGGGTTGATTGCAGTGATGTCCTCCGCGCAAGGCGATACCGTCTTGATCGGCAAAGGTCACGACGTCGTGCGCATGGGCATCCTTGAGGGCGAAGCTCACCAATCCGCTGCGCGCACCTTTTGGCCCGAGGATACGGATGCCCGGTAATTCGCTCAGCGCGTTATAGGCTTGCGCGGCAAGTTTATGATCATGCGCGGAGATGTGCGGCCGCCCCAGCGCGTCGAGGTAATCCATCGCGGCGTGCAACGCGATCGCATCGGCGACATTGGGCGTGCCGGCTTCGAAGCGTTCGGGCGCCGGCTTCCACTTGCTTTTGAAGAATTCGACGCTCGCGATCATGCCGCCACCACCCTGCCAGGGAGGCATGGCGTCGAGCAACTCACGGCGGCCGTAAAGCACACCAATTCCGGTCGGACCCGCCATCTTGTGGCCGGAGAAGGCAAGAAAGTCGCACCCGATCGCCTGCACATCGAGCGGCTCGTGGCCGATGGATTGCGCGGCGTCGATCAACGTAAGCGCGCCGACTTTTTTAGCCTTGGCGCACAGTTCGGCCACAGGATTAATAACGCCGAGCGTGTTTGAAATATGCGTGAAGGCGAAGAGCTTCACCTCCGGCGTGAGCAGGCGGTCGAGCGCGGCGAGGTCGAGTCCTCCTTCGGCATCTTCGCCGATCACCGGGACGTAGCGCAGCGTGGCGCCCGTGCGCTCAGTGATGAGCTGCCATGGCACGAGATTGGAGTGGTGCTCCATCTCAGTGATCAAAACGACGTCGCCTTTTTTCAGGTTGGCTGCGCCCCAGCTTTGCGCGACAAGGTTGACCGATTCGGTCGTGCCGCGGGTGAAAACGATCTCCTCCGGCGCCGCAGCGTTGATAAATTTTGCGGTGCGCGCTCGCGCTGCCTCGTAACCGTCGGTCGAACGCATCGAAAGCGCGTGAAGGCCGCGGTGCACGTTGCTGTTGTCCTGGCGATAGAAGCGGGGGAGCACATCGATCACCGCGCGTGGCTTGTGTGTCGTCGCGGCGTTGTCGAGATAGACGAGCGGTTTGTCGCCGACGTGCTGGTGCAGCACCGGAAAATCCGCGCGGACGTCGTCCCAGAAACTCGAAGCGAGCCGGGGCTGTTTCAAAACAGGCAGGGCGGTCATAATTTCGTCTCCGGTTGCTTGAGGGCCTCGAGCGCGGCGTGCCAGGCCAGCGTGGCACATTTGATGCGCGCAGGGAACGTATGCACGCCAGCAAAAGCGGCGAGTTCGTCGAACTCCTCGGGGGCCTGCCCGGTTTTCACGATCTCGGCGAAACGGCTAAAGGTCTGCTCCGCTTCGGCCGGAGTCTTGCCTTTGAGCTGCGTGGTCATGAGCGAGGCGGACGCCTGTGAAATCGCGCAGCCCGAACCTTCGAACGAGATCCCGCCGATGCGTTGACCATCGTATTGCAGGTAAACGGTGCAGTTGTCGCCACAGGTCGGGTTGTCGCCCGTCGCCACACGATTGGCGGTGGGCAGCTTGCCGCGATTGCGCGGGCGCTTGTTGTGATCGAGGATGACCGATTGGTAGAGATCGCTAAGATCGCTCATGTAGTAAGGGAGAGTAGCTAAACTTGTTCCAAACGCAAAGCCCGCGTTTGTGCGCTGCAAGGTTTTAGCAACGGCTGTAGGAGCAGGAGCGGCGGCCCCCTTGGCCTCGCTCGCAGCAACCGATGTCCCTGGCCACTGGCCTCAGCAGACCTCAGATCACTTGCGCGTGTTTACCCGCAGCAGGTTTCAGGGTGGCGTCGAAACGCATCGCGACCACGCGCAGCAGCGGTGCGCCGGCCGGCGTAACGGCAAACCCGTCATGGCTCAGATCGATAATGCCATCGGCCACGAGATCCTCCAGCGAAGCGATTTCGCGCGCATATGCTTTTGCGAAATCCACCCCGAGCTTGACCGAGAGCGCCGTGTAATCGAGCCGCCGGTCGCACATAATGCGCATGATGATCGTGCGACGGCGCTGGTCCTCGTCGGTCAAACGTAAACCACGTTCAATCGGCAAATGACCGGCGGCAAGCGCCGTACGATAGGCGATCAGCGTTTTGTGGTTTTGCAGGTAAACCTGCTGCGTCTGCGAAATCGAAGAAAGGCCAAAGCCGTAAAGCGACGCGCCAGCATGGGTGCTGTAGCCTTGGAAATTTCGGTGCAAGGTGCCGGCGCGCTGCGCCTGGGCAAGTTCGTCGGTCGGGCGCGCAAAATGATCGAGCCCGATGTCGATGTAACCCGCCGCAGTTAGGCGCTCATGGGCAACGGCGAACATCGCGAGCTTTTCTTCGGGCGTGGGCAACTGACCGCGATCTTCAAAAATACGCTGTGCGGGCTTGATCCACGGCACATGCGCATAGCTGAAAACCGAAAGACGGTCCGGGTTAATCGCGAGCACATCGGCGATCGTTTTTGCGAAGGTCTCCGCAGTCTGCAGCGGTAGACCATAAATGAGATCGACGTTGACCGACTTGAAGCCTTCGGCCCGCAACCACTCCATCGCTTGCTCATTAAGCGAATGCGGCTGATAACGGTTGATGGCGAGTTGAACCTTGCGATTGGTATCCTGCACCCCCAGGGAGGCACGGTTGGCCCCGAGTTCCCTCAGCGCCTGGATGTGTTCGAACTTGAGTCGGCGCGGATCGAGTTCGGCGCTAACCTCGCAATCGGATGCGAGGGTGAAATATTCCTGAACCAACTCCCCCAGCCGGCGCAGCTGGTCGGGTGGTAAAAATGTGGGGGTTCCGCCGCCCAGATGCACCTGCGTCACGCGCCGTTGGGGATTCGTGCGTTTCGCGATGAGCGCCATCTCGATGGCCAGATCGTCGATATACTCGGCCGCGGCGTCGTGGCGCTTCGTGATGACGGTGTTGCAGCCGCAGTACCAACAGCGTGTCTCGCAAAAGGGGAGGTGAAAATAGAGAGAGAGCGGCCCCGTATCCGCGAAGTTGTCATCCCCGTAGGCTTTCTCCGCGTCGATGCCATCAAGCTCAGCAATGAATTGTGTGGCGGGGGGGTACGACGTATACCGCGGTGCTGGAATCGAGTACTTCCTTATCAAATCAAGATTTAGGGCTGATCCTGACTGCGGGGCGGAAAATTCGTCGGGAGAAATCATGCGTTGGCCGGAATCTCGCACAACATATACCCATTCACTCCGCAGCGCTTGGCGGAGACACCGCAAATTTTGCACCTCAGTGCTTCCCAGGCAAAAATAGAGGAAGAAATCACTGGGGAATCTTAACTTCCATGCCGATCCGCAAGTCGCCCTCGCTTTTCATCACATCGCGATTGGCCGCGTAGATGTCGCGCCAACGCGACCGGTTTCCGTAATAACGCTGGGCCAAACTGAAAAGCGTATCGCCCTTGGCAATCGTGTACCGACGATAAGTTCCGGTGGGGCGTGTGGTCGGTGGAGTCGCCGGACGCTGAGTCGCAGTTGTGTTAGGGGAATTCGTCGGACGGGACGTCGACGCCGCCGTTGGCGCTGGCGTACGAGGAGCGGGTGGCTGTGGCTGAACCGACGCAATTGCCGGATGCGACGGGACGCCCCCAGGAGTGACGGCAATCGGCGTCGTGTCACTTTCCAACGAAGCACGCACCACCGGCGAAGCGTCGTTGGACGTGGGCGGTGCCGGCGCTTCGGCCGCAGGGGCGTGATTGTTTTCGGGCTCAGAATCGGTTGCCGGGACCTCTGCGTCGGCGGTGGCCTTACCCGCACGAGCAGCGGCCAGGTCGACCTTTAGTTTCTCGTTCTCACGCTGCAGCCGCAGCATTTCATCGGACATATCCAGCCGATCAAGCTGGTTCTCAAGCGGCTGCCCCGGGAGGGTCTTGGCAAAATCGCGCGTCGCCGCGTCGATGCGTTGTCGTACGAGATCGGCCTGTTGGCTGTTCGGTTTTAATTCGCGAAACTTACGATAGTGGAAGATCGCCGCGATCGGGTCCTTGATGTGATATTGGTACAGCAGCCCCACCTCCAGGTGCGATTCCGGGGCATTGCTCAACCCACGTTTATCGATGACCTTCTGGAATTCACTGAGAGCCTCTTGATTGCGTCCTTGCTTGATCAATTCCTTGCCCCGTCGGTATCCCGGCTCATCAATCTCAGCAGTGAAAGGCGAGGTATCCGAACGCTCGCATCCCGCCACAAAAAGCATTGCGGCGAGCACAAACAGGGAAAACAGACGTGACCTCATCGTAGCGGAAAGGATTTGAACGAAAAATAGTAAGCTCTAACTTCAGCAACCTTCCCCCCGACTCAATCTTAAATGGCCCTCGATTCCAAAACTGCCCTCGCCCGCGCCAACGCCTGCATCCACATCGAAATGGACGCGCTCGAAGCCACGGCGAAGAGCCTCAACGAGAATTTTTTGGCGGTCGTCGCCGCGGTCGAGGCCACCGCGGCACGCGGCGGAAAACTGATCTTTAGCGGTGTCGGCAAGTCCGCGCACATCGCACAAAAACTGGTCGGCACTTTCAACAGTACCGGCATCTCGTCTTGTTTTTTGGATGCCACCCAAGCTTTGCATGGCGACCTCGGGCTCTGCGAAAAGGGCGATCTCGCGATCTTGCTCAGCAACAGCGGGCAGACCCAGGAAGTTCTCCGCTTAATCCCGCTCTTAAAACGCTTCGATCTGCCGGTGGTGGCTTTCACCTGTAATGCCGACTCCGAACTCGCCAAGGGGGCCAACCATCGCCTGCTCTATCGTGTGCCGAAGGAAGCTTGCCCGCTCAGCCTCGCGCCCACGGCCAGTACCACCGCCGCCCTCGCGCTCGGTGATGCCTTGGCCATGGTGCTGCTCGAAAGCCGGGGCTTCACGCGCGACGACTTCGCTCGCCTGCACCCCGCCGGCAATCTTGGCACCGTGCTCCTGCTCAAAGTGAGCGACATCATGCGCACCGACGAACGCCTGCCAGTTCTGCCCGAAACCGGTCTCGTTCGGGACGCCCTGCTCAGCATGACCGCAGCAAAAAGCGGCAGCATAGCGCTCACCTCGGCGGACGGAAAACTCTCCGGCATCTTAACCGACGGCGACTTGCGCCGAAACATCGTCACGATTCCCGATTTTCTGCTGCAACCGGCATCAAAATTCATGACCCGTTCGCCCAAAGTCGTTTCGGTAGGCGCGCTCGCCGTGGAGGCGTTGCGCATGTTTGACCGGTTCAAGATCGACGACCTCATCGTCGTGGACGCCGAAAACCGTCCGGTCGGCATCGTCGACGTGCAAGACCTGCCCAAGATGAAACTGCTTTGAGTCACCTTCTTCGCCGCGCCGACCGGAGAAAAGCTACGAAGGAAGCCGCGCACAAAGTCACACCCAACTTACGGTCGCTTCGGCACCGAAAGTCTCATTTAGCACGCTTCCCGTTCACCCACGCGCCCAACTTAAGCCCTCCGCAACGCCCGCTAATTCTTTTGAATTTTCCATTTTTCGCACACCACAAAACGCCCGTCTTCCGCTAAATTCTCCTCTTATGGCAACGCCTCCGTTCTCCTACCAAGATCCATTCCCGCTCGGCACCGACGAAACCGAGTACCGTCTTCTTTCGAAAGAAGGCGTCTCCACCACGACTTTCGAAGGCAAAGAAATCCTGAAGGTGGAGCCCGAGGCGCTCGCCTTCATCGCCCAGAATGCCTTGCACGATACGTCGTTCATGCTGCGCACAAAGCACCTCAAGCAGGTCGCCGGCATCCTCGACGATCCGCAGGCCTCGGCCAACGACAAATACGTCGCGCTCACGATGCTGAAGAACGCCGAGATTTCAGCCGAAGGCATCCTGCCTTTCTGCCAGGACACCGGCACCGCCACCATCGTCGCCAAAAAAGGCCAGCAGGTCTGGACCGGCGCCAACGATGCTGAGTGGCTCAGCAAGGGCGTGTACGAATGCTACACCAAGGAAAACCTCCGCTATTCACAGACCGCTGCGCTGGACATGTACGAGGAGGTCAACACCGGAACCAATCTCCCCGCCCAAGTCGACGTCTATGCCACCGAGGGCCTGAAATACGAGTTCCTCTTTGTCGCCAAGGGCGGCGGCTCGGCCAACAAGACATACCTTTTCCAAGAGACAAAAGCGCTGCTCAACCCCAAGAGCCTCGCAGCCTTCTTCGCCGACAAGATGAAGATGCTCGGCACGGCCGCGTGCCCGCCCTACCACCTCGTCTTCGTCATCGGCGGCACCAGCGCCGAAGCCTGCCTCAAGACGGTCAAGATCGCCTCGGCCAAATATTACGACTCGCTCCCGACCTCAGGCAACAAGCTCGGCCAGGCCTTCCGCGATCTAGAAGCTGAGAAGATGGTGCTCGATATCGCCCAAAAGAGCGGCGTCGGCGCCCAGTTTGGCGGCAAGTACTTTGCCCTCGACGTCCGGGTCGTGCGTCTGCCCCGCCACGGTGCCAGCTGCCCCGTCGGCATGGGCGTGTCCTGTTCCGCCGACCGCAACATCAAAGCCAAGATCACCAAGGACGGCATCTTCGTCGAAAAGATGGAGACTAACCCCGGCCAGTTCATCCCGGCCCACTTGCGCGCACTAAAGGAAGACAAGATCGTCCGCATCGACCTCAACCAGCCGATGGAGGCAATTCGCGCCGAGCTCGCCAAACACCCGGTCACGACCCGCGTGCTGCTTTCCGGCCCGATGGTCGTCGCCCGCGATATCGCCCACGCCAAGTTGAAGGAACGCGTCGATTCCGGCAAAGGCCTGCCCGATTACATCAAGAACCATCCGGTTTACTATGCCGGTCCGGCCAAAACGCCGAAGGGTTATGCCTCCGGTAGTTTCGGTCCCACGACCGCGGGCCGCATGGACAGCTACGTCGACCTCTTCCAATCGCTCGGCGGCTCGATGGTGATGATCGCCAAAGGCAATCGCTCAAAGCAGGTCACCGATGCCTGCCAAAAACACGGCGGCTTCTACCTCGGCTCGATCGGCGGTCCCGCCGCCATCCTGGCTAAGGAGAACATCAAGAAAGTTGAGACGCTCGAATATCCCGAACTCGGCATGGAGGCCATTTGGAAGATCGAAGTGGTCGACTTTCCGGCCTTCATCCTCGTCGACGACAAGGGCAACGACTTCTTCGTGCAGGCCTGCACCCACTCGGCCAGCGGCACCAACAAAGGCAGCAACAACGGCCACTAAATTCGCGCGAGTTTGCTCGCCATGGCTTTAAAAAAGCGCGGCCGCCAAAAGCAGCCGCGCTTTTTAGTGCCCGACACCGTCCACCCACGCGTGCCCGGGTCCCCGCGGCGACGTTATGCCCGACGCCCCGGGCCCCCTCGTTTTCCCAGGCTCGTCCTGAGCCTCCGCTTCTCTCTGGCGGACAAACAAAAGGGATTTTTCCCTCAAGAACCGCCCTTAGGCGACCGTTGTGACAGAGATGTGACCGCCTCGATCCGGTTTTTGAGGTATTCTTGAAATCGAGAATCACTTCCTCCGCTCAACGACACTTTTCATGAAAAACTGGACCATTGGAAAACGAATCATCGTCGGTTACGTCGCCGTCCTCCTTGCCACCCTCGCCATCGGGGTCTTCGCCCTTACTCGACTCGCCGTCGTCAAAAACCACTCCGATTCACTCACCGGAGACGACCTGCCCGCAGTTGTATTACTCTCCAAAATTCAGGCAATCGCCATCGAGAATAACGCCCTCGTCCTCCGGCACAACCTTTGCACCGAGGCAGTGCAGATCGCGGAGACTGAGCAACTGATCAAGGCCGGCAGCGAGGAAAACACAAAGCTATACAAGGAGCTTGAGGCCTCAATCCTGACTGTGGAAGAACGAGCCCTTTACGAGAAAGTCACCGAGTGTCGTGCCGTGTTTGCTCGATCACGGGTCGCCATGCTTGACCTGAGTCGAACCAACAAAAACGTCGAGGCCTTCGCGTTATATCTATCCAGCGTCGAGCCGGCATTCCGCGCCTACAACGCTGCGCTCCAAGCCCAAGTTGAATATAACCGGACGCACAGTCTGGCCTCAAGCGAGGCCATCACCGCCGCCATCACCGACTCCCGCCAATTTATCCTTTTTGGATTGATCGCCGCTCTGGCCATTGCCGGTTCGATCGGCTTCGTTATTATCCGCGGCACCAATCACGCCCTCAATACCGCTTCGCGCACGCTCGACGATGGCGCCTCTCAGGTCACCGCCGCCGCCGGCCAGGTTTCCTCTGCCAGTCAGTCGCTCGCCGAAGGTTCCAGCGAACAAGCCGCCAGTCTCGAGGAAACGAGTTCGTCTCTTGAGGAGATGGCCTCCATGACCACACGCAACGCCGAGAGCGCCCGGCACGCCAAACAGCTCTCCACCCAAACCCGCGCCGCCGCCGACACCGCCGCCAGCGACATGGATCAGATGAAACGCGCAATGGACGCGATCAAAACGTCCTCAAACGACATTTCGAAAATCATCAAGACGATCGACGAGATCGCTTTCCAAACCAATATCCTCGCCCTAAACGCGGCCGTCGAAGCCGCACGTGCGGGCACTGCTGGCGCCGGTTTTGCGGTGGTCGCCGATGAGGTCCGCAGCCTCGCCCGCCGCTCGGCCGATTCTGCCCGCGAGACCGCTTCAAAGATCGAGGACGCTATCCACAAGAGCGAGGACGGCGTCAACATCTCCGCCAAAGTCGCCGTTTCGCTGACCGAAATCGTCGCCAAGGCCCGCGAAATGGATTCGCTTGTCGCCGAGATCGCCACCGCCTCGGAAGAGCAGTCGCAAGGCGTGGGCCAGATAAACACGGCCATCACGCAGATGGATCAGGTCACCCAAGGAAATGCCAGCAGCGCCGAAGAAACCGCCTCCGCCGCCGAAGAACTCAATGCGCAATCCATCACACTCAAGGAAGCAGTCGCCAGTCTCCGCCGCCTCGTGGACAGCAACGACCACTCGTCGGAAAACGAACCACTCCATTTCGCTACCGGCGCTCATGCCACAACCAACGTTCAGAACTTTCGCAAATCCTCCCTCGCCAGCCGGGTGGTCGCCAAAGTTGCCAGGAAAACAGCCCAGTCCACGAAAATCACCGCCACCTCAACCGCAGCGGGCAAGGAACACGATCTGACGTTCAAAGACATGTGACACATCGGCCCTCCTAACA
>Ga0209583_10000469_pt1 | contig 12437 bp, 13 predicted proteins | sample Str014_FD_187201 | JGI IMG/M metagenome (GOLD analysis project Ga0209583, IMG submission 187201) | Freshwater sediment microbial communities in response to fracking from Pennsylvania, USA - Straight Creek_MetaG_SC_2014 (SPAdes) (version 2) | ecosystem: Environmental > Aquatic > Freshwater >... | reverse complement strand
CGTCGTCGACCGCGTCGTCGGGAATCGTGACGCCGAAATGCTGCGCGATCCAGCCTTTCTCTTCGGCGGTAGGCGCGTCGAGGTCGACCCACACCGGGTTGACGACGGTCAGGGCCTGGAAACTTTCGATCTCTTCCTGGAACAAGCGGCCGTTGGCCAGCGAGAACACGTTCAGCATGGAGGCTCCGACTGCTCGAAATTATCGCATCGGGCGCCGGGCGTGATTTTGTTCGCGGCGGGCCGCGGCCCACCCTGAGGCGGCCATTGACACCGGCTTGTCACGTGCGCGGAACCGGAGCAAACTGGATCGAACCTTGGCGGGCGCAGCGCGACCCATCCTGCCAGCGCTTTTGCGGCGTCCCTGTTGCCGGCCCCTGACCCAGGATGCCCGGCGTTTCCTCCCCCTGCGAAAGGAGTTCTCATGAACCTGACGATCAGCGGTCATCACCTCGATGTCACTCCGGCCCTCAGAGAGTACGTGCTCACGAAGCTGGACCGGGTCACTCGCCACTTCGACCAGGTCGTCGACATCAATGTGCTGCTGTCGGTGGAAAAGCTCAAGGAGAAGGAACGCAGGCAGAAGGCCGAGGTCACGCTGCATGTGAAGGGCAAGGACATCTTCGTCGAGCAGGCTCACGAAGACATGTACGCGGCGATCGACCAGCTGATGGACAAGCTCGACCGGCAAGTCTGCCGCCACAAGGACAAGGTCCAGGACCACCACCACGCCGCGCCGAAGCGGATCGACGCGGCGCCGGTCTGACCGGGTTTCTTTTGACACGGAACCGGGGCGGCCCTGCAAAGCCGCCCTTTTTTCATGGTCGACCCGTTTCCCTGCAAGCGAGGGGCTGGCGGGCCGTTGCTGCGGCGCAGCAGCCCATGCACAATCTGGCACCGCGGCGACGCCGGGCTTGCCCCTGACGCTGGCATGCGCTCCATAATTCGAGACCAACCTTCTTCGCGGCCGCTGCATCGATCGTGGGTCCCAAGTCTCAAGTCGCAACGTCCGAAGTCGCAACACAGGCCCGTGCCACTGATGAACCGCCTCGCTGCCATCCTGCCTGCCAGCAACGTGCTGGTGGATGTCGACGCCACCAGCAAGAAGCGCGCTTTCGAGCATGCCGGCCTGGTGTTCGAAAACCAGCACGCGATCGCGCGTGCCACCGTCACCGACAACCTCTTCGCCCGAGAACGCCTGGGCTCGACCGGTCTCGGGCACGGGGTGGCGATACCGCACGGGCGTATCAAGGGGCTGAAAAACCCGCTGGCGGCGGTATTGCGGGTTCAGCAACCGATCCCGTTCGATGCGCCGGACGACGAACCCGTCGGCCTGTTGATATTCCTGCTCGTGCCCGAGGCGGCGACGCAGCGGCATCTCGAGATCCTCTCCGAGATCGCCGAAATGCTTTCCGACCGCGAACTGCGCGAGCGGCTGAAGTCCGAGCCCGAGGCGGCTGCGGTGCACCAGCTGATCGCGAACTGGGAACCGCTGAAGTCGGTCGCTTGATGCGCCGGGGCGCGGCGGCATGAAACCGTCAGTGATCAGCGCCGAGGCGCTGTTCGAGGAACATCGCCCCGTCCTGCACTGGGAGTGGATCGCCGGCCACGCTCACCCTGAGCGGCGCTTCGACGAAGCCGCGGTGCGCAACGCCCAGTCTGCCGCCGACCTGGTCGGCTACCTCAACTACATCCATCCCTACCGTGTGCAGATCGTCGGCCGGCGCGAGGTGGCCTACCTGAACGCCAGCACGCCGGAGGTTGCCGAGCGCCGCATCTCGCGCATCGTCACGCTGGAGCCGCCGGTGCTGATCGTGGCCGACGGTGAAACGCCACCGGACAAGCTGGTCGCGATGTGCGACCGCGCCGACATCCCGCTGTTCGCCACCGGCGAGTCGGCCGGCCACGTGATCGACGTGGTGCGCGCCTACTTGAGCCAGCATTTCGCGGAACGCACGACGCGCCATGGCGTGTTCATGGACATCCTGGGCGTAGGCGTCCTGATCACCGGCGAATCGGGTCTGGGCAAGAGCGAACTCGGGCTGGAGCTGATCTCGCGCGGCCATGGGCTGGTCGCCGACGACGCAGTCGACCTCTATCGCGTGTCGCAGACCGGCCTGGAAGGCCGGTGCCCCGAATTGCTGATGAACCTGCTCGAGGTGCGCGGCATCGGTCTGCTCGACATCAAGTCGATCTTCGGCGAGACCGCGGTGCGGCGGAAGATGCGGCTCAAGTTGATCGTGCACCTGGTGCGCAAGGAGACGATGGACCGCGAGTTCGAGCGCCTGCCCTACGAACCGCTGAACGAGGAAATCCTCGATGTGCCGGTTCGAAAAACCGTGATCGCGGTCGATGCCGGGCGCAACCTCGCGGTGCTGGTCGAGGCGGCCGTGCGCAACACGATCCTGCAACTCCGCGGGATCGACACGTACAAAGAATTCATCGAACGCCACGCCAAGGCCATGCTCAAACCTGAGTGAATGGAGCCCCCGGCGCGGGGTACCGCGCCACCCCCCCGAGGGGGTCCGGGCCGGCTTGGGGCGGCCCGGCGCTCGGCCCGGCATTGTCGTCGTCCGGCCCGGCCTCGACAGCTATTTGGTCTTGTACTGACAGTTCTTCTTCGTGCAGGTCGCGTAGAGCGCCAACGCATGTTCCTGCAATTCGAAGCCGCGGGATTGCGCCACGCTGCGCTGGCGCTTCTCGATCTCGGCGTCGAAGAACTCCTCGACGCGACCGCAGTCCATGCAGACAAGGTGGTCGTGGTGCTTGCCCTCGTTGAGCTCGAACACCGCCTTGCCGCTCTCGAAATGGTTGCGCGAGAGAATGCCCGCCTGCTCGAACTGAAGCAGCACACGGTAGACGGTTGCGAGGCCAACGTCGGCGCCTTCGGCCAGCAGCATCTTGAACACGTCTTCGGCGCTCATGTGGCGCTGCGCGGTCTTCTGGAACATCTCCAGCACCTTGATGCGCGGCAGCGTGGCCTTGAGGCCGCTGTTCTTCAATTCGTCGGCGTGGGTCATGGCGGATGGGTCGCGTCGGGCGTCCGGTGAAGCGCAGGCTGGCCAGGGGATTCGGCCGCGGAGCCAGCCGCTAGAATCGACCGATCATATCGAGGTTGGCGCCCGTTTCCGGCGCGCCGCGTGCGCACCATGCCCTTGCCATCGTTTTCCCGCGCCGTCGCGTTGCCGGCCCTGCTGGCCCTGACCGCGCTGAGCGGCTGCCAGTACCTGCCGTCGCTGCCCAAGGTCGATTGGTCGGCCGACCGTGTGCTCGGCGTGATCACGCCCTACAAGATCGAGGTGGTGCAGGGCAACGTCATCACCAGCGAGCAGGCCGAAGCCGTCAAGCCCGGGATGAACCGCGCCCAGGTGCGCGACGTGCTCGGCTCGCCGTTGGTGGCCGACGTGTTCCACGTCGACCGCTGGGATTACGTCTTCACGATCCGCCGCCCGGGCGCCGAGTCGCAGTCGCGCCGGGTCATCGTCACGTTCACCGGCGACACCTTCAAGAGCATCGACACCGGCGGCGCGCTGCCGTCCGAGCGCGAATTCGTCGCCTCGATCGACAGCTTCAAGACATCGCGCAATGCGCCGCCGCTGGAGCTCACGCCGGAGCAGATCAAGGCGCTGCCGGCGCCCGCGAAACCGGCCACTGTCGCGATCGAGCCGATCGGCCCGACGCGCACCTACCCACCGCTCGAACCGAATTCATGAGCAACGCGGTGCCGAGCCTGCGCGTCGCAGTGGCCGGCGCCGCCGGGCGCATGGGCCGCATGCTGATCGAAGCGATCGCCGGCGCAGACGACATGCAGCTCGCCGGTGCGCTCGACGTGGTCGCGAACACGGCCCTGGGGACCACCGCCGACCTGCACGCCGGCCTCGTCAACGCCCAGGTTCTGATCGACTTCACCCGCCCCGAAGGCACGCTTGCGCACCTGGCCGTCTGCCGCGAACTCGGCGTGAAGGCGGTGATCGGCACGACCGGTTTCAGCGACGCGCAGAAGGCACAGATCGCCAAACACGCACAGCACATCGCCATCGTGATGGCGCCGAACATGAGCGTCGGCGTCAACGTCGTGATGAAGCTGCTCGACGTGGCAGCGCGCACGCTCGACCAGGGCTACGACATCGAGATCATCGAAGCACACCACCGCCACAAGGTCGACGCGCCCAGCGGTACGGCGCTGCAGATGGGTGAAGTGGTCGCAGCGGCGCTCGGGCGCGATCTGAAAGACTGTGCCGTCTACGGCCGCGAAGGCGTCACCGGCGAACGCGACCCGTCGACGATCGGCTTCGCGACCGTGCGCGGCGGCGACATCGTCGGCGACCACACCGTGCTGTTCGCCGGCACCGGCGAGCGCATCGAAATCACGCACCGTTCGAGCAGCCGCGCGACCTACGCGCAGGGCGCGTTGCGCGCCGCGCGCTTCCTCGCGAGCCGCGCGAACGGCCTGTTCGACATGAACGACGTGCTCGGCATCTGATGAGCGCGAGCAACCTTGCCGCGTTTTGGGGCCAGGGCGACGCAGTGACGCGTGGCGTCGCGCTGCTGTTGCTGCTGATGTCGGTCAGCGCCTGGGTCGTGATCTTCTGGAAAGGTTGGCTGCTGCGTCGCGTGCGGGTCGACATCGAGCGCGCGGTGCCGGCCTTCTGGGCTGCGCCCGGCCTCGATGCCGGCCGCGAGGCGCTGGCCGCGTTCGACCGCGAGCGTGCGATCGCACCTCTGCTTGCCGCAGCCGTCGCCACGCCGCCGGGTGGCACGCTCGAGGCCAAGGGCCACGCCGATTCGCAGCTCACGCGCCGCCTGCGCGACGCGCTGCACGGCACGCTCGCGCAGCTGCAGTTCGGCCAGGTGCTGCTCGCCTCGATCGGCAGCACCGCACCGTTCATCGGTCTGTTCGGCACGGTCTGGGGGATCTACCACGCGCTGGTCGGCATCGCGGTCGCGGGCTCGATGTCGATCGAGCGCGTGTCGGGCCCGGTCGGCGAGGCGCTGGTGATGACGGCGGCTGGCCTCGCGGTCGCGATCCCGGCGGTGCTGGCGTACAACATCTTCGGCAAGATGGTCGCGAGCAGCGAGGCCGAGCTCGAAGGCTTCGCGCACGACCTGCGCGAGATGGTGCTCGACGCGAACCGAACGCCGGCATGACGCGATGGCCTTCGGTCGCCTAGAACGCAGCAACCGCCCGTCGCCGATGAGCGACATCAACATGACGCCGCTGATCGACGTGATGCTGGTGCTGCTGGTGATCTTCATGATCACCGCACCGTTGATGAGTTCGAGCCTCAAGCTGGACCTGCCAAAGGCTGCGGGCGCGCAGCCGAACGACGCGCCGCAGTTCATCAGCGTGGCACTCGACCCGCAGGGCAAGCTCTATTTCGGCGACCAAGTACTCGAGCCGGCCGCGTTCGCCGCGCGCGTGCAGGAAACTGCGCGCAAGAACCCGAAGACCGAAGTGCAGTTGCGTGCCGACAAGGGCGTGCCGTACGGGCGCGTCGCCGAAGTCATCGGCGTGGTGCAAAAGGCGGGGCTGAACCGGATCGGGTTCGTGACCGACCCGGTCGCCACCGCCCCACCCTGAGGACGATCGACAGCCGAGCCGCCGCTGCGCACCACCCATGTTGACGATTCACAACCCGCACCACAAGCTGCACCAGGGCCGCCACGAGATGTTCCGCGGCCTGCTCGTGCCCTGCCACGAAACCGCGCAGCGGCTCGACCACGTGCTCGCCGAACTGCAGCGGCGCGGCTTCGCGAACTTGCGCGTGCCGGCCGACGACCACGCCTCGCTGTCAGGCGCGCTCGCGCAGATCCACGACCCGCGCTACCTGCACTTCATCGAGCACGCCTGGAGCGAGTGGATCGCCATCGACCCGAGCAATGCCGAACGCGACGCGCTGCCCTCGGTCTGGCCGGCGCCCGGCATGCGCCGCGAAGTGCTGCCCGAGAACTTCGCCGCGCGCTTGGGGATTTTCTCGTTCGATGCCGGCACGCCGCTGACCGCCGGCAGCTGGCGCGCTGCGCGCGCCGGCGCGGCATGTGCGATCGAAGCGGCGCGCGAAGTAAGCCGCGGCGCCGTGCGCTCCGCCTTCGCGCTGTCGCGCCCGCCGGGTCACCACGCCGGCCGCGACTTCTTCGGCGGCTACTGCTTCCTCAACAACGCCGCGCTGGCCGCGCAAGCGCTGCGCGACGGCGGCGCGCAACGGGTCGCGGTGCTCGATGTCGACTACCACCACGGCAACGGCACGCAAGAGATCTTCTACGAGCGCAGCGATGTGCTCACGGTCTCGATCCACGGCGACCCGATGACCGAGTACCCGTTCTTCCTCGGCCATGCCGACGAGCGCGGCGCGGGCGCGGGCACCGGCTTCAACCTGAACCTGCCGCTGCCTCGGGGCACCGACTTCGCGCGCTGGCGCGCGGCCCTGCGCGCCGGGCTGGATGCGGTGCGCGCGTTCGGCGCCGACGCACTGGTGATCGCGCTCGGCGTCGACACCTTCGAAGGCGACCCGATCTCGGGCTTTCTGTTGCGCAGCGAAGACTACCTGCAGGTCGGCCGAGACCTCGCTGGCGCCAAGCTGCCGACGGTCTTCAACTTCGAAGGCGGCTACGCGGTGGCCGAGGTCGGTGTCAACGCGGTCAACGTGCTCGAAGGCTTCAGCGCCGCGTAGTTCGGCGACGCTTCAATCGACCCGCTCGGCGCCAGAAACGAGCGCGACGAAGCGATCGAACCCGACGTTCCCGCCCGACAAGGTGACGCCCACGCGCCGGCCCCTGAAGCGTTCGGCGTTCACCATCAGGGCCGCTAGCGCGCACGCACCAGAAGGTTCGAGCACGACCTTCAGGCGCTCGAAGGCGAAACGCATCGCGTCGATCACCTCGGGATCGGTCGCGATCAGCACGTCGGTCACCCGCTCGCGAATCACCTCGAAGGGCTGCACGCCGACGGCCTGCGTCTGCTGGCCGTCGCAGATCGTGCGCGGCACGTCGATGCTGACGATGCGCCCCGCACGCAGCGACTGCTGCATGTCGTTGCCGCGCGCCGGCTCGGCGCCGAACACCTCGATGCCCGGCAGCAGGTGCTTGGCCGCGACCGTGCAGCCCGACAGGAAACCGCCGCCCCCGGCGCAGACGATCAGCGCATCGAGCGCGCCCACGTCCTCGATCAGCTCCAGCGCCGCCGTGCCCTGCCCCGCCATCACCGGCAGGTGGTCGAACGGCGGGATCAGCGTCGCCTCGCGCTCGTCGACGAGCCGCTTCGCGATCGCGGTGCGGTCTTCCTTGTAGCGGTCGTAGAGGACGACCTCGGCGCCATAGCCGCGCGTCGCGGCGAGCTTCAGCGCCGGCGCATCGAACGGCATCACGATGGTCGCGCGGCAGCCGTGCAGTTGCGCCGCCAGCGCCACCGCCTGCGCGTGGTTGCCGGAGGAGAACGCGACCACGCCGTTGGCGCGCTGCGCGTCGCTGAGCGCGTTCACAGCGTTGTAGCCGCCGCGGAACTTGAACGCGCCCATGCGCTGCAGGTTCTCGGCCTTCATGAAGACCTGCGCGCCGAGCAGTGCGTCAAGCGTGCGCGAGGTCAGCACCGGTGTGCGGTGGGCGACGCCCTTGATGCGGGCGGCGGCGAGTTCGATGTCGTTGAATTGCAGCATGGTTCGAGAATACGCGGGCCATCTCGTGGCGAACAGGCACAGTCGAAGCGCATTCCCGGCCCGCACTGTTCTGCTTCATTATCGAGCGCCCATGGACACGCCTACCGCACCGCTCTACGTCCGCATCGCTCGCCACTACCGCGCTGCGATCCGCGCCGGTACGCTGGCACCGGGCGATGCGATGCCCTCGGTGCGCGCGCTGACCCGGCTGCACCAGGTGAGCCTGTCGACCGCACTGCAGGCCTGCCGGCATCTCGAAGTCGAAGGCTTGCTCGAAGCGCGACCGCGCTCGGGCTACTTCGTGCTGGATCTCGCAAAGACGCCGCGCCGTTCATCGATCCAGCCGGTCGACGAGCCCGACCTGCGGCGTGCACCCGGTGCCGCGCAGTACGTGGGCATCCACGACCGCGTCTCGAACTACGTCGCGATGAGCGAGCGGTACCCGGTGCGTGTCGACTTCTCGTCGACCTACGCGGCGCCCGAGGCCTACCCGGGCGACGACCTGCAGCGTGCGGCGATCCGCGCGCTGCGTCGCGACCCCGGCCTGCTGGTGCGGCCGATCGGGCCGAACGGCGATGCTGGCCTGCGCGCGGCGCTGGCGCGGCGCGCACTCGATGCGGGCATGCAGCTCGCGCCGGATCAGATCGTCGTCACGCAAGGCTGCATCGAGGCACTGAACATCGCGTTGCGTGCGGTGGCCCAGCCTGGCGACACGATCGCGGTCGAGTCGCCGACCTACTACGGGCTGCTTCAGGTGCTCGAGAGCCTGGGCCTGCGCGCGCTCGAGATCCCGACCAGCCCGAGCACCGGCATCTCGGTCGATGCGCTCGATCTCGCGCTGCAGACGCAGCCCGGCATCAAGGCCGTGGCCGTGGTGCCGAACTTGCAGAACCCACTGAGCTGCACGATGCCCGACGCCGCGAAGGCGCGCCTTGTGGCCCTGTGCGACGAGTACGCCGTGCCGCTGATCGAGGACGACACCTACAGCAGCTTCCACGCCGACGACGCGCCGCTGAAGGCGTTGAAAAGCTGGGACCAGACCGGCAACGTGATCCACTGCGCTTCGCTGCGCAAGACGCTCGCGCCGGGCATGCGGCTGGGCTGGATGACCGGCGGGCGCTGGCAGGCGCGCATCGAGATGCTCAAGTACGCGCAGAGCCGCGCGAACGAGGCGCTGTCGCAGATCGCGATGGGCGAGTTCATCGCGTCGAGCGCGCACGACCGGCACCTGGTTCGCTTGCGCCGGCTGCTGCAGCGCCAGCGCGAACAGATGGCCGACGCGATCGCCGCGCACTTCCCCGCCGGCACCCGGCTCAGCGTGCCGGACGGCAGCATGCTGCTGTGGGTCGAGCTGCCAGGGCAACGCTCGTCGCAGGCAGTGTTCGAGGCGGCGCTCGCGCAGGGCATCCGCATCGCGCCGGGCACCTTGTTCTCGAATTCGCGCCGCTTCGAGCACTTCATGCGGATCAGCTGCGGCACGCCGTTCACGCCGGAGACCGACGCGGGCTTGAAGCAGCTCGCGGCGATCGTCAGGTCGGCCGATTGACCGAAGTCGCAGCGTCGGCGTCGGCGCGGCATTGCGCCTGCAGTGAGTTCCAGCCCTCGCGGCCCAGCGCTTCGAGCGTCGCGATGTTGGTTTCGTAGATCGTCTCGGCCTCGGGGAAAGCCTCGACCGCGCGTGCCACGCTCGATTCGCGCAGCAGGTGCAGCGTCGGGTGCGGCGAGCGGTTCGTCGCGTTGGCGATGTCGTCGGCGTCCGCATCCGCGAACCGGTAGTGCGGGTGGAAGCTCGCGACCTGCAGCACGCCGTCCAGGCCCAGGTCTTCGAGCGCGGCATCGGCCGCGTCCAGAAAGTCGTTGAAGTCGTCGAAGTCGAGCAGCGCGTTCGGATGGATCAGCAGCGTCGTCTCGACGACCGCCGGGTCGGCCGCGACCAGCGCGCTCATCTGGGCGCAAAGCGCATCGAGCAGCACGCGCGGGTCGTCGCTCTCGCAGACCACGAAACGCACCTGACCCTTCGCCAGCGGCGCCTTCGCGAACGGGCACAGGTTCAGGCCGACGACAGCGCGCTGCAGCCAGGCGCGGGTTTCGGCGATCGCATGATCGACGCTGATTTTCATGAGCCGATCATCACATGACCGGTTGCACGCGCAGAAAGGTCGCGAAGCGCGGCAGGCCGGTGCGGGTGAGGTCGCGGTAGCGGTAGGTGACGACGCTGCCGATCGGCGGCGGCTCGTGCCGCAAGGCGTCCGACAAACCACTGCCGATCAGGAACTGCCGGCCCTCGGGCGTGCGCACTTCGAGTGCGCCAAGCAGGCCCGCGTACTTGCCGCGCCCCGGGTGGTGGGCGACCACGACCGCCTCGGTATCGAGCGCGGGCTTGAGCTTCAGGATCGCATCGCTGCGGCCGGCCGCGTAGGCTGCATCGGCGCGGTGCAGCACCAGCCCTTCGCCGCCTTGCGCGAGCGTCAACGCCAGGCGCTGCTGCAACGCGGCGCGATCCGCGACCGGCGCCTGGTCGACCGCGACCAGCTGCGGCGAACCGTTGTGCCGCACCACCGCCTCGATGCGGCGCGCGCGCTTGGCGAAGGTGTCGAGCGCGCCAGGCAGCTCGAACACCATGTACCGCACGTGGCGCCATTCGGCATCGACGGGCTGCTCGCGTCGCACGATGCCCGAGAGCTCGTCGAAGCGACCACGACCGAGCCAGAGCTCGCCATCGAGCGGCGTGCTCGGCAGCTGCGCCGTGAACCAGGCGGGCGCCGAAACCCGCCGACCGCTGCGGTGGCGCAGGGTCTCGCCGTCCCACACGCCGCGCACGCCGTCGTACTTCTCGCTGACGAGAAACGGCGCGGGGTCGAGCCCTTCGGGCCAGACGCCGAGCAGCTGCAGCGCAGGCGACGTTGCGGCGGCGCGCGACGACGGCAGCGCCGCGGCAAGCAGCGAGAGGAGAACATGGCGGCGCGAGAGGAGGCGCAAAAGAGGCATGGCGAGGCTCCGGAGGATGGGTGCAGCGATGCTCGCGCCACACGCCGCCTCGGGCCATCCACCGGAAGGGCCGATCGTGGGGGCCCCCGAAACGGCGGCGACCGGCTGCCCTCGTGCGGCCAGCAGTGGCGCGCCCGGCAACGGGAGCCAGACCTCGCTTCCTATAATCGTCTCCAATCGTTTTGAGCGCTCGCCGCGCGACCCCATGACCCCCGACTTCAAACCCGACGAGATCGAGCGCGCTGCGCAGGCCGCGTGGCAGGCCGCCGATGCCTACCGCGTCGTCGAGGACACGAGCCGCCCGAAGTTCTATGCCTGCTCGATGCTGCCGTACCCGAGCGGCAAGCTGCACATGGGCCATGTGCGCAACTACACGATCAACGACATGCTCGCGCGCCAGTTGCGCATGAAGGGCATGAACGTGCTGATGCCGATGGGCTGGGACGCCTTCGGCCTGCCGGCCGAGAACGCGGCGATGGCCAACAACATCCCGCCCGCCGCATGGACGCGCAGCAACATCGCCGAAATGAAGGCGCAGTTCGAGCCGCTCGGCATGGCCTTCGACTGGTCGCGCGAGATCGCGACCTGCGATCCTGCCTACTACAAGTGGAACCAGTGGTTCTTCCTGAAGATGCTCGAGAAGGGCATCGCCTACCGCAAGACCCAGGTCGTCAACTGGGACCCGGTCGACCAGACCGTGCTCGCGAATGAACAGGTCGAGAACGGCCGCGGCTGGCGCAGCGGCGCGATCGTCGAGAAGCGCGAGATCCCCGGCTACTACCTCGCGATCACGCAGTACGCCGACGAGCTGCTTGCCAACGTCGCCGACCCGGCCTGTCCCGGCTACCTGCACGGCTGGCCCGAACGCGTGCGGCTGATGCAGGAGCACTGGATCGGCAAGAGCGAGGGCGTGCGCTTCGCGTTCACGCACGACATCCGCGACGGCCACGGCAAGCCCATCGACGACGGCAGGCTTTGGGTGTTCACGACCCGCGCCGACACGATCAAGGGCGTCACCTTCTGCGCTGTCGCTGCCGAGCACCCGATCGCGCTGCACGCCGCGGCCGGCAACCCCGAGATCGCGGCGTTCATCGAGTCCTGCAAGGCAGGCGGCACGACCGAAGCCGAACTCGCGACCCAGGAGAAGCGCGGCATCGCGACCGGCCTGTTCGTCGAACACCCGCTGACGGAGGAGCCCATTCCCGTCTGGATCGGCAACTACGTGCTGATGGGCTACGGCGACGGCGCCGTGATGGGCGTGCCGGCGCACGACGAGCGCGATTTCGCGTTCGCGAAGAAGTACGGCATCGACATCCTGCAGGTGATCCACGTCGACGGCGAACCGCATTTCACCTACGACCACTGGCAGGATTGGTACGCGCTGAAAGATCTTTCAGGCGAGCGCGCCGTGCTGATCAACTCGCGCAGCTTCAGCGGCATGTCGTACCAGGTCGCGATCGACGCGGTCGCGGCGGCGCTCGCGCGCAAGGGCCTGGGGGCCAAGAAGACCACATGGCGCCTGCGCGACTGGGGCATCAGCCGGCAGCGCTACTGGGGCACGCCGATCCCGATCATCCACTGTTCGAAATGCGGCGTGGTACCCGTGCCCGAGAAGGATCTGCCGGTCGTGCTGCCGGAAGACCTGATCCCCGACGGCTCCGGCAACCCGCTCAACAAGAGCGAGTCGTTCCTCAACGTCGCGTGCCCGAGTTGCGGCCAGCCCGCCAAGCGCGAAACCGACACGATGGACACCTTCGTCGATTCGGCCTGGTACTACATGCGCTACGCCTGCCCCGACAG
>Ga0209583_10000465_pt1 | contig 12545 bp, 28 predicted proteins | sample Str014_FD_187201 | JGI IMG/M metagenome (GOLD analysis project Ga0209583, IMG submission 187201) | Freshwater sediment microbial communities in response to fracking from Pennsylvania, USA - Straight Creek_MetaG_SC_2014 (SPAdes) (version 2) | ecosystem: Environmental > Aquatic > Freshwater >... | reverse complement strand
TGACACGGCAATGAAGCCAGAAGTTGATGTCGCGATTGAGCGAATGATTAACAACAAAACGATTAAAGCGATCGTGGCGGTTCTCAACAAGCCGACCGAGACAGTGACAGGACAATGCGTAGACGTAGGAGTTCCGGATAGCACTTCCGAAAGTTCCAGATAGCACTTTGAGGAAGTTCCAGATAGCACTTTGATAGAATAGACTTGTATGTATTAACTGTATTCATATACCCAATTGGGCTATAGACCACAGGTGGGATAGTTGAACAATATCGTCGCGATAACAGCCCAAATTAAAAGAAGTGAGTTTCTATGACAACCGCAGCCAAACCATTTGAGGGCATTCAAATCGTTTTCCCGACCGACAAGCAAGAGATCTTTAATCGGGTGGTAACACATTTTGCCGAACAGAAGCATGCGGCTCGTGAGCATGGATCGTGTAAGTACCGAACACGGAGTGGGCTGAGTTGTGCAATTGGTGGCCCATTCATTCCCGATGACTTGTATCGAGAATGGATGGACACAGCCATAAATAATACAGTTGACGCTTGGACGAGAGCGAATGTGTTTGTGGTTGCATCAGACGAAATAAAAGCATTCCTGATAACAATGCAACAAACACATGACAATGCGGAAGACGTATCTGAACTAAGGCGCAGACTGGAGATAATTGCAGACGATCATGAACTAGACGGCAGCTTGATTGAAACGATTACTGAATGGACGTATTAACCGTAAGAACGAATAGGAGCCATTCTCAGGTAGGGCCAGTGTAATACCCTCCTTCGGTAGGTAATCGGGCTGAGAATGGCTGGCATTTGACGGAGCGGGCATTGTAGATTGTATATATGAAGGGAGCGTGACCATGAGTGAATCAAATAATCTGATCGAGCGTCTGGAGCGGCAGTTCGGAGCAAATTTCTGGGACGATCCGAAGAATGTAGGAACAGATGCACTGGCGGGAGCGATAGGACGAGAAATGGGGATGAATCTTCATGGACAAAAAGATGATGTGGTAGCAGGCATGTTACTCCGTCGAAGGGAGAAGAAAGAACATTCGTCACTCGCAATGCTGTTTGCAATGGGGTTGTCTCCCGACGACATTGCAGCATTCAATGGAAAGAAGTGATTGGCACAGGAAAGCCTAAGCAATCAAGGAAGCGTCCTCACCGAACCAATTGGGCTTTCCTGCTTTCATAGACAGTTGTTAAGATTGTGATTACATGAACCTCATGAATAAGCGGGTGTAGCTCAAAGGACAGAGCAATGGTCTTCTAAACCATCCATACAGGTTCGATTCCTGTCATCCGTACCAGTTGGAATGTTCCAGATGTAAACGCTCTTGAAGCGTCCAGTTAGCAGGGGAGGGGTTATGAACTAGTCATCAAATGGGCAACAACATAGGTGGGCCACAGGTTGGTGGTGGCCCACGAGCGAGTGTAGCTCAGTGGGAGAGCAGTGGTCTTTTAAGCCAACGGTCGAGGGTTCAAATCCCTCCACTCGCACCACAATTCCTTCTACGTAGAATAAAAGGAGAATTTGATGCCATACTCATTGATTTGCGAGAACTGCGGATCACATGAAATATCACCATACGACATTCCATTCCAGTTGTTTCTTTGTGATTACTGTTTTTATTGGTTGTCAGATCTCATGTGTTGTGACGACTTTTATGATTATGAATATTAGAAAGGAGTTCTTGTGCCGTATTACGTGTTCCCCCAACAAAGCGCTCATGGAATATACGCCAATGTACAGGAATGGAGAGGTGATCCCAGTCCTGACCTTGAATGGGACGGGCCATTTGAGACAATAAACCTAGCCCGCAAGCGATCATACGATGTCAATCACACGTATGACGAGTGCCGCATCAACGGTCATGTGCAGTTCGATAATGGCGAACTACCTTGGTGGACGGAGATTGCTACGAACAACAAATGGACGGTTGTGGCACTCTTGGAAAAGGATTGGGTGCAGCCACGAAGTATAACTGCAATTCCTGATGGGGTGTTATTTCTCGACGGTAACACCTATGTTATCTGGAGAAAGGACTCGGAATGGCCTCTCGACTACATCAAGATGCCACCAGTATCTTTCATTACAAAGATGTTGGTTGATTCAAACATTCTTTTATAGGAAAGAAAGTCGTTGACTGGAGAAAGTATGAGGGCGTTCCTTAATGATTTTGGAGTTGAATCAATCCTTGTTGGAATTGTCTCGCTCATTCTTCTGATTGTCCTCATTGTCTGTTTCTTCCCATATCAGGTAGAAGCTGAAGTTACTTCCCGCATTTGGATAAGTGATGTGGCAGTTGAACGCTGGCAAGAGAACACGCATGAGGACTGGGACGTACCGCAAGGTGGAGTGATCGTCAAGAGCGAACAAAGAATACGAACAGACTTACTGGACAATAGTAATAATTTCAAGAATGATACTTGGTACACCTACACCATTTGGGAATGGACGACGGTTCGCCATATCGTTGCAACGGGTGCAGACTCGCCTCACTGGGGCAATATGACCGACATTCACGATCAGGACAAAGTGAACCCTGAACGGTTTGGCGCGAAATCGGCGACGTTTAAGACAGAGTTCAAGGGGTCGGATGGAAAGGAGTACAACTGGACTGGATTACAACTCATGTGGGAGCAGTTGGAAGTGGGAACGAAGGTGAGGTTGACGGTTAATAGTATTGGCTCTCTCTATGCTGTAGAAAGGATACACTAATGTCACCCATTATCATACCAATTGACCCACTAGATTGGGCGGATGAACTGGATAAGGAAGCCGATCGGCTTGAAGAAACAGGCGAAGAAATTACTGAAGTGAAAGAGGAAGAGGAAGACAATGCAAAAGCCAGTTAAGTTTAATTGGAAGATGGAACGGAATGACCAAAGGATTGATGTATACATTCCAAAGGACAGAAACGCATTCAAAGATATAGATGCATTTGGAGACACATTGAAAGAATTTGGGAACGTGACAACACTCAATCTTGGTCACACTTCATCGGACTTTCACCAAGTCGTCATCAATGTGAGCATTTTATACGATATTCATCACGTATATGACTATATTGTCTCACAGATGGAAGAGACGTTCGGTCAAAGAGTACCGAAAGGAGAATTGGATGCAAATTGAGATAGCAAATAACTCCAATCCTGGCGTATGCTCGGCCTGTGGCGGAAGATGTTGTAATCACCGTCCTGGTGTAACCGACATTACCGACTGGGGAAAGACACGAAACGAGATCGAAACAAATATCGAAAAAGCACTGCGAACAGGATATTGGTGTTCCGATCCATGGGACGGCGATCCAACTGGGAACGACGATGTCGATCGAGTGCATATGATTCGCCCAAGTGGAAGAGATCATAAAGGAGCATTGTACCATGCTCCTTTCTTTGAATCAGTTCCCTGTGCATTCCTGACATATAAGGGGTGTTTTTATTCCTTCAGGGATAGACCACTCATGTGTCGAACACTTATCCCAAATCAAGAAAGTCCTGGTGATTGCACAGCAGAAGATCCTGAACTGAAACGAAAGATGGCAATTCGCTGGATGCCGTACAACAACTTCATTCAGCAACTTATACGGAGACTGGAAAATGAAGAACCAGATTCAAACGGGGCGCGACCCATTCTCGCGAACGGAAATTACCAAAGAGAATGACGATCCTTATCAATAGCCTACAGGAGGAAGTATGACAACTGCACGAACCCGTAATGCCGATCTCCAAATCGTATTCAACGACCTCAAACGAAAAACCTCTTCGTATTATCCAAACCTTCTCCTTGATAGTCTTGGTAATCGCTGGAAAGTAATTACCATTGACAACTTCGGAGGTGAGACCCCAGTCATTCCCGATCGAATAGGGAGATACAGCAAAAAAGAACTGATTGTCGCTATCGAATCATTCCTCCTCGGCATAGAGTTTGCCCAGAAACTCCAGTAGAACATATGTCCACATCGAATAATTCAGAATCGTTAGCGCCACTCAGATCAGAACGTTCGAATCATGTGATATAATGATATCACATAAATTGTAATATCCAATCACAAGGAAAAGGAGGTTTCGCCATGGGCATCTGGATTTACCTGTCCATTACTCAAGTCATTCTTCCACCATCGGATGATGTATACATTCTTGAAGATGGAGTAACAAAGCGAATTAGCAGAGCAGAGTATGAAGTATTGTATCGACAGAGCTGCGATCCATATATCGTTAATCCGACTCTTGACAATTATGTATACGAAAGAAACGTAACGAACAATTATGTCCAAATAGCATCTGAGGTTGGATTATTTTATCCCATCTGGAGGCCAGTAGAGGTTGGAATTAAGAAAGCCAATCAACTCATTCCATTACTGGAGGAAGGGTTGACATTACTCTTCACACCTCCACTGGACAAGTTCAGGGAACTTGAACCGTCAATGGGTTGGGGAACATATGAGCATTTCACAGAGTTCATCCAAGAGTACCTTGCGGCTTGCAAGGAATACCCAAATACGGAAGTGTGCGCTTCTTAGAAGGAGACTGTACCATGGAGATCGAAAGACTAATCGGCAATCGCTTGATTCCTATCGGAACAAAGAAACAAATGACCCTCAAGCAACGAATTCGTTATGGAGGTGGCCTTGTTGTTTCAACAGATACGCTACGAGATGAAGACCTTGTTTCAGCATTCTATCATGCCCTATCCTGTGACCCGATCTATGAGCGAAAGGCTTGGAAGCTCGTACAAGAGTATCTGGAGGCAGTTGAAAAGAGAGATGCAGAACTTTGCAACTGGATACTGAGTGAGGATTTCTTTGAAATGATGAACGAAGCCGCTCCAATTGGGTATTACTTTGGGGTCAGCGAAGGTGATGGGGCTTGCTTTGGATTTTGGAAATCAGAAGAGGAGGAAGACTGAAATGGTAATTAACACACAAGAGATCATTGAACGAGGTTTCGTCTTTGAAGAAGAGATGGAAGAACTCTATGAAGATGGGCGATTTAATGGCTTCCGAAGAATGTTCTGGACAGAACAGATGGATGAGCGTTTTCATGGCATCCAGTTGAACGACACTCACTTTGTTATTTGCAACAATCTTTTGTTCATACAAGGGCCACGATCAATGGTTGGCATGGTTGCTGTGTTTGACATGAAGAGAACGAGCTTTGTCATGAACCACGAAAAGTCTTTTGCCATTTGGGGAAAGGCTGGTCAAGCAGCAATAGACTATTATTATTCAAGGGTGGATAACAAGAACGAAGAGGAAAGACAATGAAGAAAAAAGTAGAACCACCAACTGAATTCGCTCCAACTCACCCTCCCAATCCTGCCAAAGAAAAAGACTCACGTTTTATTGACTACCAGAGGAAATTTGGTGATGAGAGTTGGGAGCTAGATGCGCTCGAACCAAGTGTGATTGTTGAAATGATTAATGGAGAAATCGAGAGTCTGGTTGATCAAGATGAGTGGGATGTTCGCATGGAGCAAGAACAGAAGGAGCGACAAGTATTATTCAATCTATCAACCAATTGGAAAGAAGTATCGAAGTATATGATGGAGAAATACGGATGAAATACACCTATCGACCATACCCAACAGCCAGTGGCATTCGCTGCACTATCTACGAGGATGGTCAGTATTTTGCTGATGTGCTTGGTGAACATCAGGCCAAAACCATTTGTTTCGCTCTTAATGCCGTACCAATGTACATAGGTTCACTCACATTTATCTCCCAAACATACCATCATTGGTCAAACAAGAATGGTAGGAAACAGTGGGAGGGGATATGTCGGGCCATGTCAGGATCGGCTCATGCGTCGATATCTGTTATTGAAGAGGAGGCCAGCAAGAATGAGTAAGATTTCAGTCAAAACAAAGCCAGGATCGTATGTATGGACGAGAAATGGAGCGCCTGATATCGAGTCAATTGATGTTGATGTCAGTCCAGATGGGGAAGTGCGAATTTCTGGATCATCTCCCTCTCGTAATCTCATCAAGAGTGGCTTCTTCATTGACGTTGAGGCCATGGATAAACTGTGCAATCTGTGGAAGGAGTACCGCAACCCCATTCCATCTATCATTATCGCTAATCCAAGTGACATTCCTGAAGAAGATTTTCAGGCAGTCAAGGAGCGAGCAAATGAGCTGCTTGCTTCTGGGCTTGAGTTTGAACAAATCAAGGAGGAATTAATCAAGGACTTCAAGCGGATACGAGTGCTTGAGATACAACGAGCAGGAGATGTGCCGGTTCTATCGCATCCTCCATATCCAATTAACCTCGATCCGGCTCCGATGAATTATAAACATGCAGTCAAACTCAAGCACGAGAAGGTACGGATTGAGATTGATTGCCAGCACTTTTATTGGGATCGATGGCAAAAGAAGTATCTTCGATCATATCCAGATGGATCGGTCTTTGATGTCGTTATTATTCGGAGAAATGAAGACGGTACGATGCTCGGACTAAGTGAGTCGAATGCAACCTACGTATTCACACAGGGGGATGTCATTGATGGATAAGCCATTTGAAGCCATTGAAGTGACAGGCTGGATGGATGCAATCGACAAGGGTTGCCAGGAGGTTATCATTCGAGTCGTGCAGCCGTTCACAATCGTGCAACTGAGTGACAAATACCACAGAAACCCATTGATCGATGTGGCAGTCATCGCCAAGTGGGATAACGGAATGTGGGCTGGTGTAGGAACAAACGACATTACGTATGTGTTCAATGTCAGTCAAATAGTGAAAGGGGTGATGAAATGACAAGCAAGAATGGCATTGGTCTTGTGTGTCCAGCATGCAAGAATTCGGAAGCCGATAATTTTGGAGTAGTAGAAATACTTTATGGTGTAGCTGAAATCTTCATATCAGATGAAGGCAGTTGGGAGTTTAATGGTCATACAGAAATAGATTGGGATTCGTCTAAATCTGTTGTAGGAAAAACTGGACGACTCCAAATTGAATGCGGTAGCTGTCATTATCAATTTTTCACAGGGAAACTAAAGAAAGAAAAAGAGGTAGTGGAATGATCACAAAGTATTGGACAACTGAAGCAGCAATAATTAAGAGTCAGGTTCGAGACTTGGTTGAGATTATTGGCGACATCAAGGAAGAACAAGTATTTAGTGCTTGGATTTTTGCCAATAACATGATGGCTGTCCATATAGTGTGTGAGAGCCTTGATGATGCAGCAATAACAAGACTCTTGCCGATGTATGCATCTCTCATTATGTACGGAACTTCGCATTATTGCAAAGAGTTTAGATTCACGATCGTGATGGATAAATGGATCGAATGTTTCCATCTTAATCGATAGAAACTCACGAACATCAAAGAACGTAAGAAGGCAGAAGATTCATTTTCGGAAATGATGCTTAATTCGTATGCATAACAAGAAAGAGGCAATAAAATGACTGACGTACCAACCCAACTGGGTGTGATTGGATCGCAGCAAGCAAGAGAGTGGTTCACTCCCGAGTTCATAGAGCGAAGCACAGAAAGAGAAATTCAGATACAGGGTCTCGGAATTGCCCTCGCCAAATGGTCAACTTGGGATGGACTAGAAATCCTGAAGGTGTGTTATGCAGCCCTTGAGGATGCAAACTTCCATTCAGAGGCAGAGAAGATCCAAGAGATGATTAATAACATTGAGAGCGATAACTGGGAAATGGGAGAGGAAGATGATGACGACCTTGATGATAAAGATAACGATCTTCCTTTTTAGTCTCGTTCCCATAACAGGCAATGCAGTCTATTACAACCCAGGGGTCATGGAAGCCGTAGCAGCTCACAGGGGGCTTTCTCCTACGAGCTGCATGGTCAGTACCCATCTGGCTCCGCTTGGCTCCTGGGTGGTTGTGGTGGGCCAGAGCAGTCTCGTTTGCAAGGTGATAGACAAGCCAAATCCAAAAGACATGAACCGATTCATTCTACGCAGAAAGATTGTTGTGGAATTGAATTTCGAGTCGGTTGCTGCAATATGCCCAAACCCGAAACCACATCCGGCAGAAGAGTGTCCAGTGACAATTTACATACAAGGAGGCTGACATGCGATTTACATTCTTAACAGGCGACATCAACTGGAAGGAATACGGAGGTAAGTTCATCTCGCCAAAACAAAACAATGGCGAGTTTGATTACTGGTTTTTGATCGATGTCATGAATGCGGATGATCATGTGGATTTCGAATATAAGTACATCGTCCAAGTAACGGTAATCGCCCCTTCGATGGTAAGCGAAGAAGACAAGAAAAGCGCACGAGACAGTTGGGGTGATTACGAAATGGAAATGACTGAGCGAATGTGGATCGAAGTTCTTTCATGTTATGGATGTGGCCTTGTTCCCATTTGGAATGGGCAGGGCAATAACATTGCCAAGCTGATGAAGGAAGCGAGGGAAAAGGCAATGATTGGTAGTAGTATGTTTGGTTTTTTCATGGATCGTCCAGTGAACATGATTGGTACGACTGGATGGGACGCGCTCAAGGGGGACTTGACAGCCGGACTGTATTACGAAAGAGAGGAAGTGAAATGATTCCTCTATATATACGAGCATGGCAACCAACGTTTTATAAAGATCCAGATGATACGTTGTGGTTCATTGGACACACAAACGAAAAGATGTTGAGTGACGAGTGCTTAGACGATCATGTAGAGCTGGCATGGGCGAATGGACTCGAACTAGGCGATCAAGATATCGCGGATGACTTTCAAAATTTTCTTGAGAGTCGAGGGTACACTGCGTTCTATACCGCAGGGCCAGGAACAATTTATCGTGCTGAATTGGGAGAATAAAAAAAGAGAGGAACTGTCATGATTACGCTCATCCACCTACCATCAATGCCTCATGAAGAGATTAAGCAACTAGGACGTGTCGTTGACGAGCATGATTTGCAGGTGTTTCTTTCCAAGTGGGGAGAGGAAGATCGATATGATTTGATGAACCAACTGGGTGATAGCCGCCTAGCAAGACTCTATAAAGAGCTTTGGGCAAACGAAAGTGTCAACTTGGTCTGGGTGAGTTGTCGGATTGAACACTACTATCAAGATGTCAGTCAGAAATTGAAGGACAAAAGCAATATGAGCTGCCTGTACCGAGACACGGAAGGGGCAAGTATCTATGAAGGTCTTTCACTTGATTCTGTTCTTAATCCATTCGAACAAGACGATAGTCGCGAAAGTGGCATGAAGATCGCTGAGGCGATGAGTTGTGTGCTCAGTTGCGCTTCCACGTACACCGATGAGGCGATGCTCCTTGCGTATGATGAATTACACTATAACAATCTTGAACAGGAGTATATTTATGAGGTCATTGAACACGTTGTTCGATCGGAGAACTTGAATGTACTCGCTCGAAACTACATCCGGAAGCATGACGACCTCCTGTATGCTGGACTGGAGAGCCTTGAGTATTCCATACGAACTCGCATCCTTCCGCAGATGGAGGTGAAGAAATACCGAATAGGCATCAAGATTCATAAGACCTGCCCCCAACTGAAAACACTTCTGTGTCAGCGAATATTTCGCATGAGTCAGCAATCGTTTAACTTTTATGAGACGACAAGAGTTGCCAATCATAGCAAGTTGAGACAAGTGACAAAATGATGAAGGAGGTAGAGGCATGAGCTTAATCAATAAGTGTTTATTCTATGAAGAAACGCCTTCGCGATTCGATTTCAGGAGAGTTGAAGGATCAGATCGGGTGTTCTTTCGGATAGGAATAACTAACTGGGAAGCCTCATAGCCTGAAATTCTTGTAGCAGAACTCAGACAAGAATATGACGGCTTTCGACTCGTAACCCATTTGGGTAGTCCACGATATTCCAAAGGAGAATATGGGATAGGATGGAGTCGTGTACATGACAGTTTTCATTTCGTAAATTCGTCTGAAGATCTTTTTCATACACATCTATACAATCCTGGTTGGAAGCCAATTCCAATGAACGAAGAATTGCTGAAATACGCCCGATTGTGTCTCATCGATCCCGATTCTTGGAGAGACAAGAGGCCAAGAACAATTACTCAGGAAGGCGCTACACTCTTTTCGGTGCTTAGGGATGTTCCAGAGAAGTGGCATGGCCCATCTGCCCTACCGAAGCCATGGTGCTACTAATGAAACAATACACCTACCGTGAGATAAAGGAGATAGTAGCATGAACCTGTATGAGTGGCGATCGCGTATGTTGGCGAACTTCGACACTGGACACATCATCGTCATGGCTCCTTCCATTGAAGAGGCGCGAGAGCTTGCACGAGAGGGATACCGGAAGCTCTTGAGAGAGTATTACGCAATAGAGAAAGGGGATGAGTTCGATTCTGAAATGCAGGGGTTTGAGAACGATCTTCGGGATGAGCCTGAAATCTACGATTCATCCGTTATTATCATCAAAGGGAGTGGATGATATGAATATTTACGAATGGAGACCAGCGAGAGTAATGAGGAACTATGGATCGGGATATATCATTGTTGCAGCAGAAACGGTTGAAGAAGCAAGAAAGAATGCAACAATCCAATTTGAAGCATGGTGCAAGGAGAACTGGAAATGGTATGATGATGAATATAATGCTGAGATGATAGAACAATTAAAGGAGGATATTTCAATAGATCCAATAATATATGATGTTTCCACTGTTATCTACATTACGGGGAGCGACTAACATGACCTGCATATTTGACGATCCAAAAAACAAATGGATGTGGAATCGATATGAACAGCACATCTGGGAGAGTGGAGTAAAACAGCGCAAGATGAACAAGGATAACAACGTTCGACTTGTCGTTGGCCTACGGATCGAGACAATCCACAAGTGTTGTTGGATGAACTGGATTGCCAAAATTGGTGAGAAAGGAACGATTGGAATGGAACCAGTTGATATGAATGGCACCCCAAGCCTGCCTTACTGGGGTATCCGATTCGACAACAACAACTCGTTTTTCCTCGTCACACCAGACCGAGAAGACTTTTTATGGGGCTGGTGCAAGCCTCTCGAAGTGCTATCTGGAACTTCCGAAAGTGCTATATAGCACTTTGAGGAAGTGCTATCTGGAACTTTGATAGAATAGACTTGTATAGATAGAATATATACATATACCCAAATGGGTTTGGGACAGGCCACTTCCTCAACACAACCCAATTGGGTTTGCCTGACCTCAACCTCACAGGAAGCCTCCTGCTGACGAGCCAGTATGTTCTATCTACCTTCCTCATTCACCCACCTCAAAAGCCACCATATCAAGCCAAGCGCCCCTCCATATGGGTAGAAGATAGGGGGTGTTTTGTGGTGGTCGTGATTGACAATCTCATTTAATTTGGTATAATCGTATCACAACATAAGAAGGAGCGCATCATGTCAGAGGCATTGACAATTGAGACGACCAAGCATTGTGAATATCATTTTCGAATGAAGGTTCGGAATATATTCGATGATGAAGATGAAGAGTTCACGATTGCACTTCAACATGAGCCAGATGAAGGGAAGATTTGGTTTGAGTATTCAAAATACAATCTCAACATCGCATATGGGGTTGGCGTTTATTACCTTTATGTTGAGACTTTCAACTGGCCCGATGGCAGCATGGATGTGTACCGATCGTATGATTGTGTTTCCGTCGGTCGAGAACATGGAGACGGAAATCCCTCCACGGCGGCTCAAGACTTGCTCTCCAAGGTAATGAATAACAAGACACTGAATACGCCACTCAAGGAGACACGCTAATGGAAATCAATAAGGTTGAATTGGTCGTTGAAGAAATTATTCAATACCTAGTGGAAGTGATTCTTGAAGAGAATAGATGGAGCGTCGATGTTTGTTTATCCGAGAAGCCAATTCAAGACGTTTTCCATATTGGTCGAATTGACGACTTTATTTATGTTGGATACAAAACTGATGCAAGCCATTTCAATGTAGATGTGTTTGATTTGTCAGAATGGAGTGAATTGTTCCTTCCGATCAGATCAATGTCAGCGGCAACATCTTTATATGATGGAGATATCTCACTCTTTATGCTAGATGTATCAGCAGGAAAGGATTTTGATGATGGAAATTAGAACACAAGAAGTTAAAGTCAAGACAACTACAACCGTGGTTTATCAAACACTGGTTTTGGTGCAGGGAAAGGAGCTAATAATTGAACTTTCCAATAAGCCAACGAATGATGAGGTTTTTGTCCTAGAAGGAGAAGACGCATTTGTGGTTGGGTATCTCGTCCAGGATAAATACTACGAGGATGATGAATGTGATCGAGACTGGAAAATAGTTACCACTCACCGACACGCTAAACGAGAAGATCATCGCGCATATCAACTGGCGAGAGGCATGGATGAAGACTTTAATTTCGATCCTGAATTGAAACCCAACCCATATGCGGTGCTACTCGATATTTATGAGCATAGTGGTCGAGTGTATTCTATCTCGGGCGAAGGGTATCAATGTCAATGGGACACAGCACGTGGTGGTGGCATTTGGATACCGAATGATGCATTCATCCAAGAACTCAAGGAGCAAGATTTTCAGGCAGAGGACGAGCGATCATACTGTATAAAGAA
>Ga0209583_10000464_pt1 | contig 12559 bp, 16 predicted proteins | sample Str014_FD_187201 | JGI IMG/M metagenome (GOLD analysis project Ga0209583, IMG submission 187201) | Freshwater sediment microbial communities in response to fracking from Pennsylvania, USA - Straight Creek_MetaG_SC_2014 (SPAdes) (version 2) | ecosystem: Environmental > Aquatic > Freshwater >... | reverse complement strand
GTCATGCGGTTGAAAGTAGGGGATGAAGTTTATTCGCGCCCCCGCGATCATAGGGTTGGAACCTTTGCCGAATTCATCGCAATCGATGCAAATGATGTGGCGCTGAAGCCCAAGAACTTGACCATGGAAGCGGCGGCTTCCATCCCTTTGGTGGCCCTCACAGCATGGCAGGCCTTGGTCGAAGTTGGCAAAGTGAAAGTTGGTCAGAAGGTTTTCATTCAGGCGGGTTCTGGCGGGGTTGGTACATTTGCAATTCAACTTGCCAAACATTTGGGAGCGACCGTGGCGACGACCACGAGTGCCGCAAATGTTGAGTTAGTCCAAAGTCTGGGTGCAGATGTTGTTATCGACTACAAGTCGCAGGATTTCGAGAAAATACTGTCGGGTTACGATCTGGTATTAAACAGTCAAGACCAAAAGACACTCGAAAAATCTCTGCGCGTGCTAAATCCAGGGGGGCAACTCATTTCGATTTCTGGCCCACCCGATCCAGCGTTTGCCAAATCACTCAGACTCAATCTGCTTCTGAAAATTGTATTTCATTTTTTGAGCAGACGAGTGCGAATAAATGCCAAACGACTCGGCGTAAAATATTCCTTTTTGTTCATGCGCGCCGACGGGCAGCAATTGAGCGAAATTACGTCCCTTTTCGAATCCGGCACAGTCCGGCCTGTTGTGGACAAAGTGTTTCCATTTGAGCAGACCAAAGATGCATTGGTGTATGTTGAAACCGGACGTGCCAAGGGCAAGGTTGTCATCAAGGTGAAGTGAGGTGAGAACTAAACTACCAATGTGGTCTGCAGTTTGCTGAACTCAATGCCCCGCAAACGCTGCCAGCGTGTGCACCTTCACGCCCTTGGCCTTTAGCTTATCGGCTCCGCCCAAATCCGGCAGATCGATCACGAAGGCTGCGGCTACCACTTCGCCGCCTGATTTGCGGATGAGGTCGATGGCTGCGCCCGCTGTGCCGCCTGTTGCGATGAGGTCGTCGATCAGCAAGACACGGTCTCCAGCCTTAATCGCGTCAGCGTGAATCTCAATCGTGTCCACGCCATATTCCAGCGCGTATTCTTGGCCAATGGTTCTGGCTGGCAGCTTGCCCTTTTTGCGGATGGGGATGAAGCCTCGGCCCAGCACATGCGCCACCGCGCCGCCCAGAATAAATCCTCGCGCTTCTATGCCTGCCACATAGTCAAATTGGCCATTGAGAAAGGGCCAGGCCAGTTCATCCACTGCCGCGCGATAGGCGTGCATGTTGGAGAGCAGGGTGGTGATGTCACGAAACAGAATGCCGGGCTTGGGATAATCCGGAATGGTTCTGATATAGCGCTTGATGTCGAAGCCGTTGCGCAGGTCCATCTTTGAAACCTAAGGCCACTTCACTTCGGGTGGCATGGAAGACAGAATGCTGTCTACATTGCCGCCGGTCTTCAGCCCAAAAATCGTGCCGCGATCATAGAGCAGGTTGAACTCCACATAGCGACCACGGCGAATGAGCTGTTCTTGTCTGTCCTCTTCCGTCCAAGGTTTGCGCATGTTGTTCTCAACAATCTTGGCATAGGCGGCGATGAAGGCGCGTCCCACGTCTTGCACGAAGGCGAAGTCTGAACCGTTGTCGCCCGAGTTCAGATTATCAAAGAAGATGCCGCCGATGCCGCGCATCTCATGGCGGTGGGGCAGGTAGAAATAATCATCGCACCATTTTTTGAATTTGGGATAATCGGCGGTGAGATGTTCTTCGCAGGCGGCTTTCATGGCGGCGTGGAAGGCCACCGTGTCCGGGTCATGCTGGGTGCGGCGGCGGTTGAGCATGGGGGTCAAATCAGCGCCGCCACCAAACCAATGTGTGGTGGTGCACACCAACCGCGTGTTCATATGAACTGCCGGCACATGCGGGTTTTTGGGGTGAATGATGAGTGAGATGCCAGAAGCCCAGAAACGCGGGTCATCTTTGGCGCCGGGAATATTGGTGGCGAACTCTGGCGAGAATTCACCATGCACCGTTGAACAATGCACACCGGCCTTTTCAAACAGCTCCCCATGCAAAAGGGCCATGGTGCCGCCGCCGCCATTGTCCTGGCGCGACCAGGGCGTCTTTACAAAATTGGCGTCTGAGAAATTGCTTTCCAGCCCATGCAAAGAAGTGATGATGTCATCACGCAAGGCTTCAAACCATTGGCGTGAGGTTGTTTGCAGTATTTCCAAAGCGGCTTTCATGACTGCTTGTTTAGCGGTGTTCGCATGAGTTTCAAGCCTTTGAAGATGAATTGTTGGTGAGCCGTGCGAATGCTTAGGCTAGTGTTTTATAATGTCCGGTCTGGCGCAGGGCCTCGCCCAGAACCAATGCAGTCGCCAAAGCCACATTGATGGAGCGGGTTTGCGCCAGCATGGGAATGCGGATGCGGTGGGGGATTGCAGCATGCACTTCATCAGGAACGCCCGCTGATTCGCGACCAAGCAGCAAACTGTCTCCCGCCTCAAAAGCAAAATCAGTGTAGGCAACGCTGGCCTTGGTGGAGAGCAGAACTAATCGCCGACCTGCGGATTGCGCCTGAAAAGCCTGCCAGCTGGCGGCGCGGCGTAGGTCCAGTTTCTCAAGATAATCCATGCCAGCGCGCCTGAAACTGGAATCAGTAAAGGCAAAGCCGGCAGGCTCTATAATTGTCAGGGGCAGGCCAAAACAGGCGCACATGCGCCCGATGGTGGCGGCATTGGGGGCGATATCAGGCTGATAGAGGGCAATTTCTATGGTCATTTTCAGGTTTTTAGCGGAAAATTCCCCAGCGGCAATGTGCGCAAGACCTGCGACATCCAAATTGCTAGACTTCTTTTGGCCGCAATGCCAAAACGCGGAAAATTTAAAGTAAGGTGACAGACGTGGGCGACAATGCACATGACGGCGTCAATAGACGCGACTTTTTGATGATTGCCACTGGGGCCGTTGCTGGTGTGGGCGGGGCTTTGTCGCTTTGGCCGTTTATCAGCCAGATGAGCCCTGATGCCGCAGTTATCGCTTTGGCCTCCACCGAAGTTGATCTGGCGCCTTTGGCCGAGGGCCAGGCTGTGACCATCAAATGGCGTGGCAACCCGGTGATCATCCGCCACCGCCTGAAGGCTGAAATCGAAGCAGCCAAGGCCGTGAAGATGGAGGAATTGAAAGACCCGTTGGCGCGTAATCTCAACGCCAAGGATGGCGATGCCGCCACTGACCAGAACCGCGTTGTGGCTGGCAAAGAGCAGTTCCTGATCATGATGGGCGTTTGCACCCACTTGGGTTGCGTACCTGATGGAGCCGACGGCAAACGCGAATTTGCGGTTGTTGAAGGTGCCACCAAAACTGGCGGCTGGTTCTGCCCGTGCCATGGCTCGCAATATGATACGGCCGGCCGCATTCGCAAAGGCCCCGCACCCCAGAACCTGGAAGTGCCTCCTTATAAATATCTTTCCGACACCAAGATCCAAATCGGCTGAGTGGACATAAAAAAATGAGCGGACCAAGCAAATATCAACCCACCACTGCGATTGGACAATGGTTCCATGAGCGGCTTCCCATTGTGGCTTTCGCCAAAGATCATGCGCTGGATTTTCCAACGCCGAAGAACTTGAACTATTGGTACACCTTTGGTGGCATTCTTGCCGTAATGCTGGTGGTGCAGATCATCACAGGCATTGTTCTGGTGATGCATTATACCCCGCACACAGACCTGGCCTTCAGCTCGGTTGAGCACATCATGCGTGATGTGAATTATGGCTGGATGTTGCGCTATCTGCACATGAACGGCGCTTCGATGTTCTTTGTTGCGGTTTACATTCACATGTTCCGCGGCATGTATTACGGCTCATACAAAGCACCACGTGAAGTGTTGTGGATGATCGGTGTGATCATTTATCTTGTCATGATGGCCACCGCTTTCATGGGCTATGTTTTGCCATGGGGCCAAATGAGCTTCTGGGGCGCGAAAGTTATCACGAACTTGTTCTCGGCCATTCCATTTATCGGCCCAGATGTGACCACTTGGCTGTGGGGCGGTTATTCGGTTGATAATCCAACGCTGAACCGCTTTTTCTCGCTACATTATCTGTTGCCATTCGTTCTGGCTGGCATTGTGATCCTGCACATTTGGGCACTGCATGTGGTGGGCAACAACAACCCGACCGGCATTTCGGTGAAGAGCGACAAGGACACTGTTCCGTTCCATCCTTATTATACAATCAAGGACGGCTTTGCGATTGTGGCTTTCTTGGTCGTTTATGCATTGTTCGTGTTCTACGGCCCGAACTATATGGGCGATGCTGTGAACTACGTTCCAGCCAATCCACTGTCCACACCTGCGCATATCAAGCCTGAATGGTATTACTTGCCATTCTACGCGATCCTGCGCTCCATCCCCAACAAGCTGCTGGGTGTGATTGCGATGTTCTCATCCATTCTCATTCTGCTGGTCTTGCCTTGGCTGGATACGAGCCGCGTGCGCTCTGGCAAATATCGCCCGATCTTCAAGTTGGAGTTCTGGATATTCTGTATCGTTTGCGTGGCGCTGGGCTTTATCGGTTCCAAGCCACCTGAAGGTTCCTACGTGATCTGGGGCCAAATTCTGACGGTGTATTATTTCGCTCACTTCATCATTCTGCTGCCTTTGATGGGCCTTTTGGAACAGCCAAAAGCCGCGCCAAATTCGATCAGCGAAGATGTGTTGGCCCACTCTGCCAACAAGATGATGGCCGCGAAGTGATCAGGAGAATGATGATGAAAAAGATTGCCTCAATCCTGATTGCTGCCACTGCCTTTGTGGGCGTGGCCTCTTCGGTTGCTTATGCGGAAGCTGAAAAAGACGCCAAGTCCGTTGGCTTTTCTTTCGAAGGCCCGTTCGGCAAGTTTGACAAAGCCCAGCTGCAACGCGGCTATAAGGTTTACAAGGAAGTTTGCTCCAACTGCCATTCAATGAAGTATGTCGCCTTCCGCAACCTTGCGGACAAGGGCGGCCCTGGCTTCAACGAAGAGCAAGTGAAAGCGCTGGCTGCCTCGTTCAAGATTCATGAGTTGAATGACAAGGGCGAGGGCGTTGATCGCGCTGGCTTGGCGTCTGACACTTTCCCATCACCTTTTGCCACGCCTGAAGCGGCCGCTGCAGCGCTTGGTGCGGCACCGCCTGATCTGTCTCTGATCACCAAGGCACGCGAAGGTTGGCATGGCACGTTCAACCAGCTGGTCAACGGCATCGGTGGCCCGCAATATGTTTATTCACTGTTGACTGGCTATGAAAAGCCATCGGCAGAAGTGGCCAAGGAAGCGGTGGCCGGCAAATTCTACAATCCCTATTTCGCCAGCGGCGCGTGGATTTCCATGACCCCACCGCTGACCGATGGCCAGGTGACTTTCGACGACGGCGCGCCCAACAAGGTGGATGATATGGCCAAGGACGTGGCCGCGTTCCTCACATGGACGGCAGAGCCCAAGATGGAAGAGCGCAAGCAAACTGGTTTTGAGGTGGTGATCTACCTGCTCATTCTGGCTGGCCTGCTTTATGCCTTGAAGCGCAAGGTGTGGGCCGACATCCACTAAGGTATGTAACCCCTCCAAGGCAGGGCTTGTCTCTGCCATCCAGAAGGTCCTGCGCTTGGTCTAAGTCAATGGATCACCGCCACAAGAGCGGTGATGGAGAACGAGATGAAAAAAAGCCCGGTGCATAGCTGGGCTTTTTTGTTTAGGTTGCCGCCATGACAAAAACGGTTCTCGGAATTATCGGCGGCTCTGGCGTTTATGATGTGCCGATGGAAAACGCTTCCTGGCGGCGCTTGGCTTCACCTTGGGGGGAAGCCTCTGATGAGGTGCGCCAAGGTGAAATCAATGGCCTGCCCATTGTGTTTCTGCCGCGCCATGGCCGGGGCCACGTGTTCAGCCCCTCCAGCATCAACTACCGCGCCAACATTGACGTGTTGAAGCGCTGCGGCGTAACCGATTTGTTTTCGCTTTCTGCGGTTGGGGCGTTGAAGGCCAATTTGCCGCCGGGCACATTTGTGTTGCCAGACCAGTTCCTTGACCGTACGCATCGCCGCGAGAGTTCGTTCTTCGGCACTGGCTGTGTGGCGCATGTGCCGTTTGGTGAGCCGACATCGGTGGTGTTGTGCGAGATCGCGGCCAAGGCCTTGAAGGCTGAGAAAATCAAACACAGGGCGGGCGGCACTTTGGTGGTGATGGAAGGCCCGCAGTTTTCAACGTGTGCTGAGTCTGAACTGCACCGCAAATGGGGTGCCTCGCTGATCGGCATGACGGCAATGCCCGAAGCCAAACTGGCGCGCGAGGCTGAGCTGCCCTATTGCAACATCGCGATGGTGACGGATTTCGACAGCTGGCACCCGCATCATGATGGTGTGGACGTGGCGCAAGTGATGAAGGTGATGAAGGCCAATGTTGAAAATGCCAAACGCCTGGTTTTGCGGCTAGCAGCGCTGATGCCACGTGAGCACACGCCCTGTGAGGCCGACCATGCGCTGGATTTTGCCATCATGACTTCCCCAGAAAAGCGCGACGCGGCTTTGTTGTCTAAGCTTGATGCCGTGGCTGGGCGTGTTATGGGCAAGCCATGAGTGAGGCCAGCAAACAGCGCCAGACCGGCAAGGTGAAGTTTTTCAATGTGGAGAAAGGCTTTGGCTTTATCGCAGTGGAAGGCGGTGGCCGTGATGTGTTTGTGCATATCTCGGTTGTGCAGCGCGCTGGTGTGCCGCAGTTGAACGAGGGCATGCGCCTGTCATTTCTGGTGGAAGAAGACCCGCGCGGCAGGGGCCTGCAGGCTGAGGCGTTGCAGTTGCTTTAGCCAAGGTTCACGGCACAGCTGACAAGAATAAGAACACGCCACAGATCACCAGATGAACGGCCCCTTGCAAGATTGTGGTGCGCCCAGTGGTGAGGGTTATTGAACTCACAAATACCGTGAGGGCCAAAATGACTGAGGCTTGCGGCCCAATGCCCAAGGCCAAGGGAACCTTCTGCCACAAGGCATAAGCGGCGAGCACCGGGATGGTGAGGCCGATGGTTGCGATGGCCGAGCCCAAGGCCAGATTCAGGCTTGTCTGCAATTGATTGTGGCTGGCAGCCCTTACCGCTGCGAAACCTTCTGGCAGAAGAACCACAGCCGCAATAACCACGCCCACAAAACTGGCAGGCAGGCCCGCTTGTGCCACCATTGCTACCAGCGGCGTTGACAGAAACTTGGCAAGCAACACCACGACTATGAGGGCCACTGGCAGAAGAATGGCACTGAGGGCCACTGTTAAGCCATTGGGGGCAAGCTCGGGCGGATCACCATTGTCGGTTTCGGTTGAGACGAAATAATCCCGGTGCCTCACGGTTTGCACAAAAACGAATACGCCATAGAGCACCAAGCTCACCACCCCCACAAAAGCCAATTGCGAATTTGAATAGGTGGGGCCGGGCGTGGTGATGGTATAGCTCGGCATGATCAGAGTGAAGGTCGTCAGGGTTGCCAAGACGCTGAGGGCAGCGGTGGCCCCATCCAGTTTGAATTGTTGTTCGCGGTGACGGATCCCGCCGATGATCAAACACAGACCAACCACTCCGCTCAACACAATGATGACGCCGGAGAAGACTGTGTCGCGGCCAATAAATTCCGCGCCAGCCTTGCCCGCCTGCATCTGTGACAGAATCAAAGCGGCTTCGATCACCGTCACCGCCAAGGCCAGCAAGATTGACCCAAACGGCTCGCCCATTTTCAAAGCCAGAATTTCCGCGTGGTGAACTGCTGCAAAAACGCCAAAGCACAGAAGCGCTGCAGCAACCACGATGAAGGCCAAGGGCTCTGCCGTTAGAAGATGCAGTCCGGCCAAGACCAAAAACGCAACCCCGCTGGCAAGGCCAATGGTTAGTATGAGGGGCAGTGCATTCAATTTGTCGTGTGACATGTGTGCACCCAGCTTTCGACTAGAACTTCAAAAAGAAAACTTCGCCTTCAGCTTCCTCTGAGTCCAACCACATGAAATTCAGGTTGGGAAATTCGGCTTCGAGAATTTCACCGCCCGTGCCCACTTCACACAGCAGGCTTCCGCCCTTGTTCAAATGCTTCGGTGCTTCAGCCAAAATCTTGCGCACCAGATCAAAACCGTCCGCGCCGCCCAGATGGGCCATTTGCGGTTCGGCAGCATATTCCGGTGGGAAGGCGTCGACCTCGGCTTTGGCCACATATGGCGGGTTGGCGATGATGAGATCAAACTTGGCTTTGCCCAAGGGTGCAAAGAGATCACCCTGATGAAGGGTGATGTGCTCTTGCAGCCCATGTTCTTTGACATTGATCTTGGCCACTTCCAGCGCATCTGGTGAAAGTTCGACAGCATGAATTTCCGCTGCAGGAAATTGCCCGGCCGCCAGAATGGCGAGGCAGCCTGAACCCGTGCACAGGTCAAGCACATTGCCCACAGCATTCACATCAATATCCAGATCAGCCAGCAAGCCCTTGGCCATCATTTCACCAATGTATGAGCGCGGCACAATCACGCGTTCATCCACATAAAACGGCACGCCCTGCATATAGGTGCGCTTCAAGAGATAGGCGGCGGGTTTGCGCGTTGTTATGCGCTGATCGATCAGTGCCAACAGGGCGTCACGCTCTGCATCCGTCAATGACGCTTCGGCCCAGGGGTTGATGTCATCCACAGGCAGCTTCAATGTCTCGAGGATCAAAAACGCTGCCTCATCGATGGACGAGGTGGTGCCATGGCCATGGGCGAGGCCTGCCTTGTTGAAGCTGGTGACGGCATATCGCAGGATGTCGCGGATGGTGCGCAAATTTTTCATGCCCCCTGATAGCGGAAGCGGGTTTGACGTTGCAAGCATGACCACCTATTTAGGGTTCATGTCAAAACTGTCCATTCGCATTGTACCCGTTACCCCGTTTCAACAAAACTGCTCGATCATCTGTGATGAAGAGACCAAGCAGGCCGCAGTGGTTGACCCCGGTGGCGATCTTTCTCGCATTGAGGCGGCCATCAAAGAGGCTGGTGTGAAGGTTGAAAAAATCCTACTGACCCATGGCCATTTGGACCATGCGGGCGGGGCGGCTGATCTCGCCGCGAAGTTGGGGGTGCCGGTGATTGGGCCTGCCATTGCCGATAAACCTGTGCTCGATAACATTCCCAATCGTGCGCCGATGTTTGGTATGCCGGATGCAAAATCAGTGACCCCTGATCAATGGCTCAAAGAGGGCGACGAAGTGAAAGTGGGCGGCGTTTCATTCAAGGTGATTGAAGCGCCGGGCCATTCACCGGGGTCGATTATCCTGTTCAGCGCTGAGAATAATTTTGCCTTGATGGGCGATGTGCTGTTCAAGAACTCCATCGGCCGCACGGATATTCCACTAGGGGATCATGACACGCTGATGCGGTCTATCCGCGAAAAGGTTTTGCCGATGGGCGATGATGTAAACTTTTTGCCCGGCCATGGCAGCCCCAGCCAGATCGGCCAAGAGCGGTTGAATAATCCGTTCCTGCAATGATAGTTTAGGCTGGCGGCTAGATCTTCATTTCTTCGATGCGGGAATTGGCGGCGAAATAGGCATTGCCGGTGGATTTGAAGACACCGCATTCCATCGGTTGGGCAACGCTGTATGACTCGCAATATTGGTTGCCGTTGACCGTCCACTTGCCGACGGATGGGCCTTTTTGATCGTCTTGGGCGCGCAGGGTTCCATCGCCATTGTAAACCACAAATCCTGAAGAGCCTTTGCGGGTGTATTGAAAAGTTTTGCCGACCAGCACTTTGGTGATCTCGGGTGCCGTGAGATCATGGATCGGCTCTGGCGTTTTGGACGCCTGTGCTGGTGCAGCGCCGTTGATGATGCGCACGCCTTGTGGCTCGTTGGTGCAGCCAGCGATTGCAACAGTGATCAGGGTGAGGCCAAGTACAGCAAGCTTATCCATGGCGCTGCGATCTGCCACAACCAGACCTTCAGGGCAAGTAAAGCCTTATTAAGATGCGAGTTTAAAGGTGGCAGGGCCAACCATGTAGTTGCCATTGTTGCCAGTGAAGGGCTGGCAGGTCATTGGCACGCCCTGCGGCAGGAATGTGGCCGGTGCGAAGCTTTCACACAATTGGCCGTCCTTTGCTTCCCATTTGCCTTGGGTTGTGCCTTTGCCGGTCACTTCAACCAACGAAGTGCCATCCGAAGCATAAAGCGTTACGCCGCCATTTTTGGGGCCCTGCCAGCGCCAGCTTTTGCCGGTGAGCAGAACTTTGATCTGTGGGGCGCTGAGCGCGCCGGCAGCACCTTGCATTTGCGGGGCAACGGGCGCTGGAATGGGTTGTGCCGAAACGGCTGATGCTTCTGGCGATGAATCTTTGAAGATATTCATGCTGGAGCAGCCGCCAAGCAATGCGCTTGCGACTAAGGTTATGGCAAATTTGTTCAATGTCATCATTTTGTCTTTCCCCCCGAAGTGTTTGGCACGATACAGCCCATAGTCGTGGCAGGATTATGGTAGCAGTTTTTGGCCCACCCGTGAAAGGGGTGCTTTGTGGGCCTGTGGGCAATCAAAAACGCTGCAATCCTGCGGATTGGCGAGGGCCTGTTTCATATTTGTGGCGGGAATGCCCGCTGGCCGATAGATTCCTGTCATCGCGCCGCCGAAAAATGGTGTCGAGGCCGTTTCGGCAGAAGCAATGCCGGCAGCAAAAGTAAAAACAAAAGTAAATGCGGAGGCGCTGAATCTGGTCATAACTGTTAGTTGCAATAGAATGCTTACTGGTTCGTTAACGCGGAGGTTTGACCTTATTGAACTTGCAGGATAATCGGCCCTTATGAATTATCGTCACGCCTATCACGCTGGAAACCATGCCGATGTTTTGAAACATGCGCTTTTGGCGCGGGCAGTGGAGAAGCTTGCCGCCAAAGACAAGCCATTTGCAGTGTTGGATGCCCATGCTGGAGTTGGCGCTTATGATCTACACGGGTTGGCTGCTTCCAAAACCGGAGAATCACTTGGCGGCATTGGCCAGATGAGCGCGGCTTTTGAGCCTGAGGTTGAGGCCATTCTTGCGCCTTACCGAGCGGCTGTTGCGGCTGTGAACCCCGGCGGTGGGGAGCGATTCTATCCTGGTTCACCAGACCTTGCGTTGCACTTGCTGCGCGGCGGTGATCGGTTGGTCGCCAATGAGCTGCACCCTGAAGAGGCCGCCACACTGGCATTGAATTTCCACGGCGAGCGCAGGCTTACCATCACCACCATGGATGCCATGGCCGTGGTGAAACAACAGCTGCCGTTCAAAGAACGGCGCGGCTTGGTGTTGATTGATCCGCCTTATGAAGTGAAAGATGAAACCGACAAAGTGCGCCGCATGTTCGTGGAGGCGGTGCGTCGCTTTGAAACGGGCTGTGTGATGATTTGGTATCCGGTCACCACCGAGGAATTTGTGGACGGCTTTGTGGCGGCCCTGCAAGGCACGGGCATCGGCAACATGTTATGTGCCGAATTGAGAGTGAAGCACACGCATGAGAGCAGTGGGCTTTCAGGTTCTGGGATGATCATCCGCAACCCGCCTTATGGGCTGGAAGAAGATGCGCGGATCTTGTTGCCAGCTTTGGCCCAGCGCCTTGGAATTGAAGGGCTGGGCCGCTCTACGCTGGAATGGCTGACGCCAAAGAAGGCGTGACGCTTTACAGCGTCGCGCCGCCAATAACTTTCGACAAGTCTTGATATTCAGCACAAGTGGTGCCGCAGACTTTTTGGATTTCAGCGAGCTGCAATTTGGCCAGATCGATCTTGCCAGCTGCAACATAGCCTTCACCCAGATATTCACGGGCGCGCACAAAGTCTGGCTTCATGGCCAAGGCTTTTCCATAATAGGAAATGCCAAGCTCAATGCGGCCAGCCTTGCGGTTGGAATAGCCCAGCATGTTCAGCACATCAGGGTTGTCATGATCTTGCACCGAGGACAGAACGGCGATGGCCTTGTCATAATCACCAGCCTTGGCGAGCTTGTAGCCCGTTTCATAAAGCTTTTGGTCCGGTGTGAGTTCAGCCTTTTGCTTCACGCATTTGCGTTTGCCGTTTTTCAAGGTCTTGATCACATAGCCCTTGAGGCAAGTGGTCATCATGGGGCCTTTGAGCAATTTTGGCTTAGCAACTGCTGCGGGAGCCGCGGCTGGTGCCGCTGCCGTGGTGCTGGAGCTGCCTGCGGCCAGTGCGGAACCTGTGGTTACAGCAGCGGCCATCAGAATAGCGGTTAGAAATTTCATCGACAGTACCTCCTAGGTGAATCTGAAGTTCAAGTTAGCTCATTAACGGTGTCAAAAACATGGCTTTCATGGCCCGCGATAAATCCATCCCAAACGCTCAATCAACCAAGCTTGCGAGCGCAGGCGCAAAGTTAAATCCCGCGCCAAGCCCTGAAGGCCAGACATGTGATAGATCTTGCCCGTGGCCACCGTTTGCTCATGAAGCCGCTTGCACCTTGGTGCGCGCATGTTGGTGAAGGTGACAGGATCAGTTGTATCCATTAATGCGGCGGCATCTTCCAGTGACATGGCAGCGCCTTGGGCCAGCCAAGGCA
>Ga0209583_10000460_pt1 | contig 12615 bp, 9 predicted proteins | sample Str014_FD_187201 | JGI IMG/M metagenome (GOLD analysis project Ga0209583, IMG submission 187201) | Freshwater sediment microbial communities in response to fracking from Pennsylvania, USA - Straight Creek_MetaG_SC_2014 (SPAdes) (version 2) | ecosystem: Environmental > Aquatic > Freshwater >... | reverse complement strand
TCAGGCACGCGGCCCGCGAGAACACGTTCATGTCGGCGCAGGGCGCTGCAGGCGCAGGCGCCGCGCCGATCGCGCTCGGCGGCGTGCGCGAGGGTGCGTACACCACGGAGGGTGCGGATGCCGCAGCGCGAGCGGGTGCGCGCGCCGGTGTCGCGGCGGCGCGGGCCGGCGGCGTTTGCGCGGCCTCCGGCGACCGGCTCGGGCGTTGCGGCTCGTGCCTTGGATCGTGCGGCGGCTCATGTCGCGGGTCGGCCAGCGCGCTGGCCGACGGCGAGGCCGGCTCGGCGACGACAGGCGGCGCGATCGGCTCGACCGGCGCAGCGGCGACCGGTGCCGACGCCGCTGCAGCCGCACTGGCGGCCTCTGCGAGCGGCTTGGCGGACGAGTGCGACGGCGCGCCCAGCACGGCCCACAGCAACACGGCGCCGACCGTGACGCTCGCCACGCACGACAGCACGAACCAGGCCGGCCGCCGCCGCGGCGGTGCATCGACGATGGGCGTTTCGACGGCGATCGCAGCGGCCACCGGCATGGGTTCGGCCGGCGCGGTTCGCGCGGCAGGGTCCACCGGGCGCGGTGCCGCGAGTTCGGTCTTGGCCATCGCGCGCGCCGCGTCGTAGGGCTGGCTCGGGTCGGCGATCAGCACGCCGCTGCGTTCGGCGGGCGGCGGCGGCAGGGTCTCGCCGCACAAGGCGGCACGCAGGTCGGCCACCGTTTGCGGACGCTCGTCGGGTGCGACACCCAGCGCCCAGTCGAGCGCCGCGAGAAACTCGTGCGACATCGGCGCGAACGCCAGCGCCTCGCTGCGCGCCATCACCGGGAACGAATCACGCACCGCGCGCATCACCGCCGGGATCGGCTCCTTGCCGGTGAGCATGAAGTACACCGTGCCGCCCAGCGCATACAGGTCGGTGTAGGCACCCTGGCGCATGCCGGCGTCGTCGGCGTACTGCTCGACCGGCGAGTAGTTCGGCTTCAGGATCGCGGTCAGCGACTGCGTGCGGTCGCTGATCACGCGCCGCGCCGAGCCGAAATCCAGGATCACCGGCTGCCCGTCGGGCAGCAGCAGGATGTTGTCGGGCGCGATGTCGCGGTGGTAGACGCCTTGCGCGTGCAGGGTCTCCAGCGCGCCGAGCAGGCGATCGACGAACAGGCGCAGCCAGGCTTCGTCGGGCGGCGCGGGCATCTGGCGCCGTGCCTCCTTGAGCGTCTGGCCGGGGTAGTACTGCATCGCCATGTAGGCGGTGCCGTTGGCCTTCCAGAAGCGGAACACGCGCACCAGCGAAGGGTTGTCGAAACGCGCGAGCAGGCGGCCTTCGTTGTAGAACGAATCGAGGCCGATCTCGAAGGTTTCCGCCGCCTCGGGCGAGCGCACCACGATCGCGCCCTCGGGCGTGCGGCCGGCCAGCGCGGTCGGGATGAATTCCTTGATCGCGACGTAACGCAGCAGCACCTGGTCGAGCGCGAGGTAGACGATGCCGAAGCCGCCGGCGCCGAGCACGCGCACGATCTCGAACTCGTCGAGCCGCGAGCCGGCCGGCAGGGCCTCCGGCGTGAAGGTGTCGGCATGCTTCGGTCGGGCCGGCGCGAGCGTGTCCGCGGCCGACGGAGGTTCGTTCTCGCGCAGCGTTTGCATGGCCGGCTTATCGACGAGGAGCGCGCCGACTTGAGCGGTGATCGGGTCGCGGCGCCCGACCGGCGCGATGGCCGCGCCGTTCAGGTCATAGTTGGCGTACGCACTGTGTCATTTGACGCAGAGCCGAACGCGGCACACGTCTCTGACCTCAACAACCGCGTGTCAGGAACCCATCATCTCCCTGACCCGCCGCGCGAGAGCATCCATCGCGAACGGCTTGGTCACGACAGCCATGCCCTTTTCGAGGTGGCCGTCGCCGAGCACGGCGTTCTCGGCATAGCCGGTGATGAACAACACCTTCAGGCCGGGCCGCGACACCCGCGCCGCGTCGGCGACCTGGCGCCCGTTCATGCCGCCGGGAAGGCCGACATCGGTGACGAGCAGGTCGATCTTCGCGGCCGATTGCAGGATGCGCAGCCCGCCCGGGCCGTCCGGTGCTTCGATCACGCTATAGCCCGCGTCCTCGAGCACCTCGGCGAGCACCATCCGAACGCTGGCCTCGTCGTCGATCACCAGAACCACCTCACCGTCGCCCGTCGCGACCGCGGCTTCCGAGCGGTCGGGCTCGCCCGCCTCGACGGGCGGCTCCGCGTCGTGTCGGCACAGGTAGATGGACATCGTCGTGCCCTTGCCGACGGTCGAGTGGATGCGAACCTGGCCGCCGGACTGGCGGGCGAAGCCGTAGACCATCGACAGGCCCAGGCCCGTTCCCTGGCCGATCGGCTTGGTCGTGAAGAAGGGTTCGAACGCCTTGGCGACGACCTCGGGGGTCATGCCAACGCCGGTGTCGGTGACACCGAGGCAAACATACTGGCCCGGCGCCAGATCGCGTTCCTGCGCGGCTCGCTCGTCCAGCCAGCGGTTGGCGGTTTCTATCGTCAGCCGCCCGCCGTCGGGCATGGCGTCGCGGGCGTTGATGCACAGGTTCAGCAACGCGTTCTCGAGCTGGTTCGGATCGACCCGCGTGGGCCACACGCCTGCGGCACCGACGACCTCGACGTGCACGGCCGGCCCCACGGTGCGCCGCACCAGATCCTCCATGCCGAAGATCAGCCGGTTCAGGTCGGTCGGCTTCGGGTCCAGCGTCTGCCGGCGCGAGAACGCGAGCAGGCGGTGCGTGAGCGCCGCGGCCCGCTTCACCGCACCCTTGGCCGAGGTCAGGTAGCGATCGAGCGAATCGACGCGCCCTTGCGCGATCCGGGTCTGCATCAGCTCGAGGCTGCCGCCGATGCCCGCGAGCAGGTTGTTGAAATCGTGCGCCAGACCGCCGGTCAATTGCCCCACGGCCTCCATCTTCTGCGACTGGCGCAACGCGCTCTCGGCGCGATGCAGCGCCTCTTCGCGCTCGACCTCTTCGGTGATGTCGCGACCGCTGCAGTACACCACGCCGTCGTCCGGCACGCCGACCCAGGAGAGCCAGCGGTAGCTGCCGTCCTTGCAGCGATACCGGTTCGGGAAGCGGATCGCGGGTTTCCCCTCCTGCGTGAGGTTGAACCCGGCACGGGTGCGCTCGACATCGTCGGGGTGGAGCAACTCGAAGATCGACATGGACGCCACTTCCTCTTCGGTCCAGCCCAGCACGGTCTTCCAGGCCGGGTTCGAGGTCTCGAAGTAGCCGCGGTCGTTCAGTGCGCCGAGCAGGTCCGGGCTCACCTGCCAGGTCTTGGCGCGTTCCTGGGCGCGCTCGATCACCTTGCGCTCGAGGGTCGCGTTCAGCTCGAGCAGCCGGCTCTCGGCGAGCTTTCGATCGGTGATGTCGAAGCTCACGCCGGGGAAGCGCAGCGGCGTTCCGTCTGCGGAACGTTCGCAACGCCCCTCCGCCAGAACCCAGCGCTGCGCGCCGTCGGCTTGCAGCAAGCGGTACTCGGCCGAGAACGGCACGCCGGTCTGCATGGCGAGCGCGACCTGCGCCTTCACACGCGCGGCATCGTCGGCGTGCAACGCCGCGAAGAACTCGGCGAACGGCGCGCCTTCGGCCGCTCTGGCCGCATCGATCCCGTACAGGCGTGCGAAACGCGCGTCGGAGACCACCCGGTCGTCGGGCACGTTCCAATCCCAGGTGCCGATGCCGCGCCCGGCCGACAGCGCCAGCTGCAGGCGCTGCTCGCTCTCGCGCAGCAACTGCTCGGCGCGGCGTTGCTCGCTGATGTCGGTGTTGGTGCCGAACCAGCGCAGCACGTTTCCGCTGGCGTCCTTCTCGGCTTCGACCCGGGTCAGGAACGGGCGAAAGACGCCGTCCGCGCCACGCAGCGGAAACACCATGTCGAAGTTCTCGCCCGACGCGATCGAGGCGCGCCAGCGTTCGAGCACCCTGGGCAGTTCATCGGGGTGATGGACGCTCTGCCAGCCCCAGCCCTGCATCTGCTCGAAGCTGCTGCCGGTGTAGTCGTACCAGCGGCGGTTGTACCAGGTGATCGTGCCGTCGGCCGTGGCCATCCAGGCCAGCTGCGGGATCAGGTCGGCGAGCTGTGCACCGGCCGGCAGGGCTTGCTGTGCATCGGTCGATGTCGGGGTCGTCATGGGGTGGCAACTCTGTCGGGTGCGGGACGCGTGGGCATCTTGCGGCCGAGGATACCTGCTGCCTACGGGTGAACGCGGGCCACCCCGGTATTTCCGCCGCATGGTGCGATGAACCGCGGCCCGCCCGATCGTGTGAGCGGTGCCGCCAGAGCTTGCTCGCCGACCACAGCAGGATCAATGCGAGGACCGGCAGCAAGACAGGGCCGGGAACGATACCGACAAGCGACCCGCCGATCCAGGCGCCCGCGATCGATCCCGCAGCCATCGTGAGCAGGAAGCGCTTGTTGTCTCGCAGCACTGCGAAGCTCCCATCGCGGCTGTAGCGGGCGAAGCCGACGATCATGGTGGGCAGGCTGATCGCCAGCGACAGACTGCCGGCGAGCTTGATGTCGAGGCCGAACAGCAAAACCAGGGTCGGGATCAAAAGCTCGCCGCCTGCGACCCCGAGGAGGGACGCCACCGCGCCGATGACCAGGCCCGCGACCACGCCGGCGGAAAGCTGCGCCGTGCCGGTCAGAAGCGGCTGATCGCGTGTGCCGAGAAGCTGATCGAGAGCGAGCACGGCCGCGATCAGCACCAGCAGCGAGGCGATGATCCGGTACAGCGTTCGAGGCTGGACGCGGGTGGCCCAGTCGGCCCCGAGCCAGGCTCCAGCGATGCTGCCGGCGAGCAGGTTCGCGACGATCGTCCAGTGCGCGAGCAGCAGATCGATCGGAACCGACCGCGTCCTGAAAGCCAGCGCGGCGGTCACCACGACCAGGCTCATCGCCTTGTTCATGATGACGGCCGGCAGCGCCACGAACCCGAACACCCCGATCAGCAGCGGCAGACGGAACTCGGCTCCGCCCAGGCCGATGAGACCACCCAGCGTCCCGATCAGGGTTCCTGCGAGCAGGGCCTGCCCCAGTCGCGGGTGGGCGAGCGGCAGTTCGGAGCCGGCCTCAGCCATCTTGGATCGCCGTGTCGTCACGCACCGAAACCAGTTGGCGCGGAGTTCTCGGGTCCGGCTGTTGCGATGACGAGCATGGGCGGCATTCGGAGTTCGCTATGTCAATTTTGACATAGCGCGTCCGCCCCGCGGGCCTCTATTCCGAGTGGCGAGCCAGTGCCCGACGAAGGGCCTTCAGATGCGGGTCGGCCGCTGCCGTGCACGCCGCCTCCATCGCGTCGTAGTGCTCGAGCAGCGACTTTCCGAACGGGGTGATCGTCGCACCACCCCCACCGCTGCCGCCGGCGAGGCTGGTGATCACCGGCACACCGAAGCCCAGGTTGACCTCGTTGAGCAGCGACCACGCGCGCTTGTAGGTCATGCCCAACGCCCGGGAGGCGGCGGAAATGGAGCCGTGCCGAACGATCGCGCGAAGCAGCTCGATCTTGCCTGGCCCGACGACGACAGCCTCGCCCAAGCGAATGCGGGGCCGGATGACTTGAGGGCGCTCACGGGTCTTCATGGGCGCCGATGATGCCCGCACACGGTTGTATGCAGGCCGCACTTCGGAAGCGCGTGCGCGGCGTCCGAAATGCGCTGAGCTTCGACATGGGCTTCGGGTAATCCCTCGTCCGCACAACTTGCGCGCACTGGCGGGCCGTCGTATTATTTACCGACCGGACGGTCGAATATGTTTTTCAACGCGCTTTGACCGACGATCGACCGCACGACACACTCGAATCGCTCAACCCTCGACGAAAAGACGCGATGGCCGACCTCTCACCCCAGCAAACCGCCGAGCGCGTGCGCGACGGCATGTTTGCGAACGACCGCGCATCCAGGGGGCTCGGCATGCGCATCGTCGAGGTCGGCCCCGGCAGCGCCACGCTCGCCATGACGGTGCGCGACGACATGCTGAACGGTCACGACATCTGCCACGGCGGCCTGATCGCCACGCTCGCCGATTCGACCTTCGCATTCGCCTGCAACTCGTACGACGAGCTCACCGTGGCCTCCGGTTTCGGCATCGACTTCATCTCCCCGGGCCGGCTCGGCGACGTGCTGACGGCGCGCTGCGTCGAGGTCACCCGAGCCGGCCGCACCGGCGTGTACGACACCGAGGTGACGAACCAGCGCGGCGAGCGTGTCGCGGTGTTCCGCGGGCGCTCGTACGCCATCAAAGGCAAGCCGGCGGTCTGACCGGCAAAGACAGGAGACGAACGATGCGCGCGAAACCACCCGCTCCCGGCGAACTCGACCCGATCGAGACCGCGAGCCGAGACGAGATCACCGCGCTGCAGCTGCAGCGTTTGAAGCTCACGCTGCAACGCGCCTACGAGAACGTGCCGCACTACCGCGCAGCCTTCGACGCGAAGGGCGTACACCCGAGCGATCTCAAGCAACTCGCCGACCTCGCGAAGTTCCCCTTCACGGTCAAGAAGGATCTGCGCGACAACTACCCTTTCGGCCTGTTCGCGGTGCCGCGCGAAGAGGTCGTGCGGCTGCATGCGTCGAGCGGCACGACCGGCAAGCCGACCGTGGTCGGCTACACCGCGAACGACATCTCGAACTGGGCCGACCTGGTCGCCCGATCGATCCGCGCGGCGGGTGGCCGCAAGGGCGACATCATCCAGATCGCCTACGGCTACGGCCTGTTCACCGGCGGCCTGGGCGCGCACTACGGCGCCGAGCGGCTGGGCTGCACGGTGATCCCGATGTCGGGCGGGCAGACCGAGAAGCAGATCCAGCTGATCCAGGACCTGCAGCCGAAGATCATCATGGTGACGCCCAGCTACATGCAGGTGATCATCGAGGAGATGGCGCGCCGCGGCATCGACCCGCGCGAGACGTCTCTGAAGATCGGCATCTTCGGCGCCGAGCCCTGGACCGAGGCGATGCGCCGCGAGATCGAGACCAAGGCCGGCATCGACGCGGTCGACATCTACGGTTTGAGCGAGGTGATGGGCCCGGGCGTCGCGAGCGAGTGTGTCGAGACCAAGGACGGCCCGGTGGTGTGGGAAGACCACTTTCTGCCCGAGATCATCGACCCTGAGACGGGCGAAGTGCTGCCCGACGGCAGCGACGGCGAACTCGTGTTCACATCGCTGACGAAAGAGGCGCTGCCGATCATCCGCTACCGCACCCGAGACCTCACGCGGCTGTTGCCGCCGACCGCACGCGCCTTCTGCCGCATGGGCAAGATCGTGGGCCGCAGCGACGACATGCTGATCATCCGCGGCGTCAACGTCTTTCCGACGCAGATCGAGGAGATCGTGCTGGCGCATGCGCAGCTCTCGGGCCAGTATCAGTTGCACATCAGCCGCGACGGCTTGATGGACGAGGTCGAGGTGCACTGCGAAATGCAGCCGGGCGCGCACGGCGACGCGCTCGAGATCGCCAGCTGGGTGCAGCACCGCGTGAAGACCTTGGTGGGCATCTCGACCCGTGTGAATGTGTTGAAACCGGATTCGATCGAACGCACGCTGACAGGCAAGGCCCGTCGCGTGATCGACAAGCGTTCGAAATGACAACCCCCGGCCGCTGAATACAGCGACCACCCCCCAAGGGGGCGCGGGGCCGCTTGGGAGCGGCCCCGCGCTGGCCCCGCGATTGAACAGGAGCGACACGATGTACACCCAAGCGATGGACACGATCGGCAAGGACGAAGCGCCGAAGGCGCTGCGCTCCGCCGAAGAAGCGCAACTGCAGGAGCGCTTCGACGCCCGCATCGATGCCGGCGACTTCATCGAGGCGAAAGACTGGATGCCCGAGCACTACCGCAAGACGCTCGTGCGCCAGATCAGCCAGCACGCGCACTCCGAGATCGTCGGCATGCTGCCCGAGGGCAACTGGATCTCGCGCGCGCCCACGCTCAAGCGCAAGGCGATCCTGCTCGCGAAGGTGCAGGACGAAGGCGGCCACGGCCTCTACCTGTACGCCGCCGCCGAGACACTGGGCGCGAGCCGCGATCAGCTCTTCGACGCGCTGCACACAGGCAAGGCCAAGTACAGCTCGATCTTCAACTACCCCACATTGAGCTGGGCCGACATGGGCACGATCGGCTGGCTCGTCGACGGCGCGGCGATCATGAACCAGGTGCCGATCTGCCGCTGTTCGTACGCGCCGTATGCGCGCGCGATGATCCGCATCTGCCGCGAAGAAAGTTTTCACCAGCGCCAGGGCTTCGAGGCACTGCTGACGATGATGACGCACGGCACCGAGGCGCAGAAGGCGATGGTGCAGGACGCGGTGAACCGCTGGTGGTGGCCCTCGATCATGATGTTCGGGCCGCCCGACGACGAGAGCCCGAACAGCGCGCAATCGATGCGCTGGGGCATCAAACGCGTCAGCAACGACGAGTTGCGCCAGAAATTCATCGACGCGACCGTCGACCAGGCAAAGCTGCTCGGCGTGAGCTTGCCCGACCCCGACCTGAAGTGGAACGAGGCGCGCCAATCGCACGACTTCGGCACGATCGACTGGAGCGAGTTCAAGCGCGTGCTGGCCGGCGACGGGCCCTGCAACAAGGAGCGCCTCGCAGCGCGCGTCAAGGCATGGGACGACGGTGCGTGGGTGCGCGAAGCAGCGATGGCGCATGCCAACAAGCAAGCGATGAAGGAAGCCGCATGAGCACGGTCCAGAACGAATGGCCCCTGTGGGAAGTGTTCGTGCGCAGCAAGGCCGGCCTCGATCACAAGCATTGCGGCAGCCTGCACGCCGCCGACGCGAAGATGGCGATCCAGATGGGGCGCGACGTGTACACCCGCCGGCAAGAGGGCGTGAGCGTGTGGGTGGTGCGCTCGGACCAGATCGTCGCGAGCGATCCCGGCGACAAAGCGATGTACTTCGACCCTGCCGAAGACAAGGTGTATCGCCACCCGACCTTCTACGAACTGCCCAAGTCGCTCGACCACATGTGAGCGGATGACGAAGACATGACCGCCTCCATCCAACTCCGACGCGCGCCCGAGGTCCAGTACCTGCTGCGCATCGCCGACACGAACCTGATCCTCGCGCAGCGCCTGGCCGAATGGTGCGGCCATGCGCCGGTGCTCGAGGAAGACATCGCGCTGGCGAACATGGCGCTCGATCTTGTCGGCCAGTCGCGTGCGCTGCTCACGCGCGCCGGCGAACTCGAAGGCCGCGGCCATGACGAAGACCATCTCGCTTTCCTGCGCGACGAGCGCGACTACTTCAACGCGACGCTGGTCGAGTTGCCGCGCGGCGACTTCGCGTTCACGGTGCTGCGCAATCTCTTCATCGCGACCTGGTCGAAGCTGCTCTGGGAGAAGCTGCTCAATTCGAGCGACGCCGAGGTCGCGGCAATCGCCGGCAAGGCGGTGAAGGAAGTGCGCTACCACCAGCAGCATGCGGCCGACTGGGTCGTGCGGCTCGCCGACGGCACCCCGGAATCGCGCCGCCGCGTCGACGCTGCACTCGACGACGCCTGGCGCTACACGAACGAGTTGTTCGGCACCGATGCGGTCGACGAGCACGCGCACACGAGCGGCATCGGCCCGCGCTGGGCCAATCTGCAAGCACCGTGGCTCGCCGAGATCACTGCGGTGTTCGACGAGGCCGGTCTCGCGCTGCCGAAGGCCTCGGGGTATCAAGGCACCGGCACGCGCGGCGTGCACAGCGAGCACATGGGTCGCATCCTGACCGAGATGCAGCACCTGCAGCGCAGTTTTCCCGGAGGCGTGTGGTGAGCACGATCGCCGCGTCTCGGGTCGAACGCGCATGGGATGTTCTCTCTACCGTGCTCGACCCCGAAGTCCCCGCCGTCTCGGTGCGTGACCTCGGCATCGTGCGCGACGTGATCGCGCGCGACGACCACCTCGAGATCGTGCTCACGCCCACCTACTCCGGCTGCCCCGCGACCGAGGTCATCGAGGCCGATGTGCTCGCGGCCATCCGGGCCGCCGGCCTGGGCTCCGCCCGCGTCACGCTGCAACGCGCGCCCGCCTGGACGACCGACTGGATCAGCGCCGAAGGGCGCGCGAAGATGCTGGCCTACGGGATCGCGCCGCCCTCGCCCACGCGCCACGACGGCGCCGTGCCGATCCGCTTCATCGGCAGGCCGCGGTTGGTCGCGCTCACGTGCCCGCGATGCGGCAGCAAGAACACTGAACGACTTTCCGCCTTCGGTTCTACGGCCTGCAAGGCCACTTGGCGCTGCATGGCGTGCCTGGAACCGTTCGAGCACTTCAAGCCGATATGAATGCATGCGTCATGTCGGCGCGTGCTCAGGCCGCCGGGGCACTCTGCTCCACTCATGTCCCCCGGCCTTCGGCCTCCTCCTTGACTTCGTTCCGCAGAGTGCCCCACCGACCTGAGCCTGAACCGTGTCCTCGGTTGAACGATCGCGGGTTGCAGCGGCGGTCGAAAGCCTCGGTCGTCGGGTGGCCCACGCAGCGAAGTCAAGGGGGAGGCCGCAGGCCGGAGGACATGAGCGGAGTGGGCCACCCGACGACCGAGGCCCGCTCCGAGCCAGACAGCGAAACGAGCGACAAGACATGAGCACCATCTTCCACCCCCTGCGCGTCCGCGCCATCGAACCCGACACCGCCGAAGCCGTCGTCGTCTCGTTCGACGTGCCAGAAGAGCTGCGCGAGGTCTTCAGCTTCACGCAGGGCCAGTACCTCACGTTGCGCAGGGAGATCGACGGCCAGGACCTGCGGCGCTCGTATTCGATCTGCGCCGGCATCGACGACGGCGAGTTGCGCGTCGGCGTGCGCAAGGTGCGCGGCGGTGTGTTCTCGAACTGGATCAACGAGCACCTCGCGCACGGCGACACGATCAGCGTGATGGCGCCGCAGGGCCGCTTCTTCGTGCCCATGGTGCCCGCCATGCGCCGCCACCACGTCGGCATCGCCGGCGGCAGCGGCGTGACGCCGATCCTGTCGACCATGAAGACCGTGCTCGCACGCGAGCCGCTTTCGCGCTTCACGCTGATCTACGGCAACCGGCAACTCAAGTCGACGATGTTCAAGGAAGAGATCGAAGACCTCAAGAACCGCTACCTTGCCCGCCTCACGCTGCACCACGTGTTCTCCGACGAACACACCGATGCGCCACTCAACATGGGCGTGATGAACCGCGACAAGATCGGCGAGTTCCTGCGCAGCGTCGTGCCGGCGTCGACGATCGACCACGCGTTCGTCTGCGGCCCGTTCCAGATGAACGACGAGGCCGAGGCGGCGCTGCTGGCGGCCGGCGTGCCGGAGGAAAGCATCCACATCGAGCGGTTCGGGCTGGCTCCGCAGTCGCAGGCCGTGGGCGCGGTGATCCACGAAGCCAAGCCCGGCGATGCCGAGGCCGCGCGCATCACGATCGTTCGCGACGGCCTGTCGCGCGAGATCGTGTTCACGAAAGACCAGCCGAGCATCCTCGACGCCGCCTCGGCGGCCGGGCTCGAAGTGCCGTTCTCGTGCACCTCGGGCGTTTGCGGAACCTGCCGCGCGAAGTGCGTTTCGGGCGAGGTACGCATGGAGCGCAACTTCGCGCTCGACAAGGCCGAGGTCGCGAACGGCTTCGTGCTCACCTGCCAGGCACACCCCATCACCGATCGCGTCACGCTTTCGTTCGACGAACGCTAACCTCTGAGTGAATTGACCATGACGACTCCCACGCTCCAGAGCTACATCGGCGGCCGCTGGCTCGGCTCGCAAGCCGCGCAGCAGCTCCACAGCGCGATCAACGGCAAGCCGGTCTACGCGACGCACGCCGAGGCCATCGACTTCGGCGAAGCCGTCGCGCACGCGCGCAACATCGGCCTGCCTGCGTTGATGAAACTCGACTTCCAGCAGCGCGCCGAGCGCCTCAAGGTGCTCGCGAAATACCTGAACGAGCACAAGGAGACGCTCTACGCGATCTCGGCCCACACCGGCGCGACGCGCGCCGACAGCTGGATCGACATCGAAGGCGGCAGCGGCACCTTGTTCGCGTACGCCGGCGTCGGCAGCAACGAGCTGCCTTCGGGCAACCTGGTCCACGAGGGCCCGGCGATCTCCCTCGGCAAGACCGGGCGCTTCCAGGGCACGCACATCCTCGTGCCGCGTGGCGGCATCGCGGTGCACATCAACGCGTTCAACTTTCCCGTGTGGGGCCTGCTCGAAAAGTTCGCGCCGGCCTTTCTCGCCGGCATGCCGTGCATCGGCAAACCGGCGACGGCCACGAGCTATCTCACCGAAGCCGCTGTGCGGTTGATCCAGCAATCGGGCATCTTGCCGGAGGGCGCGCTGCAGCTCGTGATCGGCGGCACCGGCGACCTGCTAGCCCGGCTCGACGGTCGCGATGTCGTCACCTTCACCGGCTCGGCCGACACCGCCGCGAAGCTGCGCGTGCACCCCAACCTCGTGCGCCATTCGATACCGTTCAATGCCGAGGCCGACTCGCTGAACTGCGCGATCCTGGCGCCCGACGTCACGCCCGACGACGAGGAGTTCGATCTCTTCGTCAAGGAAGTCGCACGCGAGATGACGGTCAAGGCCGGCCAGAAGTGCACCGCGATTCGCCGGGCGATCGTGCC
>Ga0209583_10000458_pt1 | contig 12631 bp, 9 predicted proteins | sample Str014_FD_187201 | JGI IMG/M metagenome (GOLD analysis project Ga0209583, IMG submission 187201) | Freshwater sediment microbial communities in response to fracking from Pennsylvania, USA - Straight Creek_MetaG_SC_2014 (SPAdes) (version 2) | ecosystem: Environmental > Aquatic > Freshwater >... | reverse complement strand
TGCTTGTGCAGGATAATATCACCGCCGCCCGCGCGCGCGGGCTCAGGCCGTTTCGCGTGATCATCAAACATGCGTTGCGCCCAGCGCTGGTGCCGGTTGCGAGCTATCTCGGCCCCGCAGCGGCAGGATTGCTGACGGGTGCGGTGGTGATTGAAACGGTGTTCGGCATTCCCGGCCTTGGGCGCTATTTTGTGCAAGGGGCGCTCAACCGCGATTACCCGCTCGTGATGGCCGTGGTGATCCTTTACGCCGCGCTGATTATCCTTTTCAATCTGCTGGCTGATTTGGCCTATGGGTGGCTTGATCCGCGCGTGAGGATATGAGGCGCTTACACGCGTTGCCCATTCCGCTGGTGATTCTGGCGCTCATTCTGATCGCAGCACTCCTCGGTCCCCTCCTCGTGAGTTGGCCTTATGACGCGATCGATTGGAGGGCCGTCCGCGCCGCGCCGCTCTCTGCCGGTCACCCGCTTGGGACCGACGCGGTCGGCAGAGACGTTCTCACGCGTACGCTGATCGGTACCCGAATCACGCTGGGGATTGCAGCGGCGGCGGCGGCGGTTGCGCTCATCATTGGGGTGGCTTGGGGTGCGATCGCAGGCTGGGCCGGTGGTCGGGTAGATGAAATGATGATGCGGCTCGTCGACGGCCTATATGCGCTACCGTTCATGTTTGTCGTTATCATCCTGATGGTGGTGTTCGGCCGCTCAATCTTCTTGGTTTTCCTTGGCATCGGCGCGGTTGAGTGGCTCACCACCGCGCGTGTCGTTCGCGGACAGGTTATGCAGCTCAAACACCGCCCCTTCGTGATCGCGGCAGAGGCGGCGGGAGCAAGCGCGCCGCAGCTGATCTTCCGGCACATTCTGCCCAACGTCGCAGGCGTCGCGCTGGCCTATCTGCTGCTGACCATTCCGCAGGTGGTGATGGTCGAGAGCTTTCTCTCCTTTCTCGGGCTTGGGGTGCAAGAGCCGCTGACTTCGCTGGGGATACTGGTCAAAGAGGGGGTTGACGATATGGATTTGGCGCCGCTCGCATTGCTCATCCCCGTCGGTGTTTTGATGACAGGGCTCATTTGCCTCACCGTTTTAGGCGAGCGGTTGCGTGATCGGCTGACGTGATGGTCTATGCGGTCGAACATCTGCGCATCCGCATCGGCGACCAGACGTTGGTGGATGACGTGTCGTTCAGCATTCGCACCGGCGAGTGCCTTGCCGTCGTCGGCGAATCAGGGTCAGGAAAAACTCTCACGAGTTTTGCGCCATTCGGGCTCGTCGCCGCGAGAGTGAACGGATCGGCGCGGCTTGGCGGAACTGAATTGGTGGGAATGAGTGAGGCCGCGCTCGGTCCAATACGGGCTGCGCAGGTCGGATTTATTTTTCAGCAACCCCTTAATGCACTCACGCCGCATTTGACGGTCGCAGCGCATTTGGCTGAGGCCGCGAAGACGCGCCTCACGCACGCTGCGGTGCAGGAGATGCTCGCGGAAGTTGGGCTCAGCGATGCCTTGCTGTGCCGCTACCCGCATCAGCTCTCTGGTGGACAACGCCAGCGGGTAATGATCGCGATGAGTGTGGCGCACGACCCCAAGCTGCTGGTGGCCGACGAACCGACGACCGCGCTGGATGCGGCTCTGCGCGAGGAAGTGATGGCACTGATTGACACATTGCGCCTCAAACGCGGCTTGGCGGTGCTCCTTGTGAGCCACGATCTCGCGAGCGTGGCGGCCCATGCTGACCAAATCATGGTATTGAAGAGCGGTGTCGTCGCCGAGTTGGGGGACGCGCGCGCGGTGCTCGAACACCCATCGTCGGACTATACGCGCGCGCTCTTGGGGGCGCGATTGCGGTCCCGCCCCGATGACGACCCAATCATCGCGGCGAGCCAATACGACCAGCCCCTCCTCACCGCCACTGACATTTCGGTGTCATTCCCCAAACCTGGTTGGCGCGGCGGGCGCACCCTAGTGGTCAACCGCGTCGCCCTCAGCGTCGGACGAGGCGAGGCGGTCGCGATTGTCGGCGGATCGGGCTCCGGAAAGTCAACCCTCGCGCGCGCCATTGCTCGCCTCGGCCCGTGCGACGCCGGAGAAATAATGTGGAAGGGAACGCCACTCCCGGCGCGCCATAAAATGCGCCCCGCGCATCGCCGTTTCATACAACCCGTGTTTCAAGACCCTCAGGCCAGCCTTGACCCACTGTGGCGCATTATCGATATTGTCGCCGAGCCGCTCCGCTATCTTTGCCCTGAACTTACGAGAGCAGAGCGCCGAGAACGTGCATTAGCCACACTGGATTCGGTTGAGTTGTCCGCCGATTATGCGCCCCGCACGCCGCGCCAACTTTCGGGCGGTCAAGCGCAGCGTGTGGCAATCGCCCGTGCGCTGGTCTCAGACCCCGAATTGCTCCTGCTCGATGAGGCGACGTCAGCACTCGATGTCCTCACGGTAACCGGAATTGTGAATTTGCTCCGGCAGTTGCGCGCTGCGCGCACGCTCAGCGTCCTCATGATCACGCATGACCGCGCGCTGGCTGACGCACTCTGTGACCGTGTTTTGACGATGGACGCCGGCCAACTCAAAAATGCCAGCCAACTCAAAAATGATAGCTAATTGCCGTCATGAGCTTTGGGCGCACATTCGAGAAGTTGGCGCCCGCTAGCCCCCGCCCTTCATCGGTGCCGCCATAGCTTAGGTTGAACACGAGTTTGTGCCAGACATAATCGCCCCCGACCAAAAAATCGAGATGGTCGCTTTGCGGACCAAAGCGCGAATACACATATCCGATGTGCGCCTTCAACGTGAGCGGCTTGCGCGGAATTTGTTGGGTAATCTCCGCTTGATAATATGTACTCGCGCGCGGTGCTAGGCCCTGCCTCGGAGTATAACTAACGCCAACGCGCGCACTGGTGTAAGCGATTGAACCGCGCAATGACGCGTAGGGCTGGAGATAACTATATCCTGAAATCGCATCGGGAAAACTCGTATACCGCGCGCCGATATCGTAACTCAATAATCCAAGCGCCCGCGTGAAACCGGCATAGGTATTAAGTTTGGCCTGCGCGCCGCCCAGTCGGGCACCACTCACGGACCATGCCGAGGCTCCCGCATAAAGCCCGGTGTCACTATTGGCCTCAACTGACACGTGCACAGAAGGATCAGAATTGCTGAGCGAAAGTCCCTGATAGCGATACTCACTCAAGACTTCGGCACTGCCGGTCAGGGTTAGAGGTGCCGCATGAGCGCAACTCGCACCCACGCCACCACATATGAACAGCCAAAATTTTCGCATCGCATCGCCTCAAATGAAAAGCTCGCAACCACCAGAGCGGCCGCGAGCCTAACATTCTTAACACGCCGCTGGGCGCAAGTCTTTAGAAGCCGACGATCATATCGATACCGAAGGTCATTTGGCCCTTCTTGGTTCCAAATCCCGCGGTATTGAGCAGGAATGGCCGCGAGTTTTTATTCAGTGCGACATCAAAACGCGCCTCAGGCCGAATCAGCAAACTGAAATTCTTGGTGTAGGCTGGAATTTTTGGCTTCCAGTTGAGACCGAAAGTGACTTCGCTGTAGGTCGTGTCCTGATTGGGCGTGTTGGGGGCAAAGATCGTGGTGTTTGAGGCGGGGAACAAGCCCTTTTCGTTCAACACATAATCGTGAGTTCCGGGAAATGCGGACACAAAATAGTTGTTTGCATCGTCCCAGATTTCTTCGCGCAGCCCCAAGCTCACTTGATCGGTCAAGGTGTAAACCAGCTGCTCACTAATGCCGCCACCCGACACTTTATAGCCGTCATCGCGGATATAATTGATGTCAGTGGTCGAAACCAGTTTTGATCCGATCTTGGCGGTAATCACAATATCGTTAAGATAGCGCAACGCCGAATTCACGTTGATGACCTTGCCGTTAAAATCGACCGAACCACGCGCATCTTCCGGGCCGATATGTGTTGTCGCGAGCACAGTAACGTTTTTACCGATGGTAAAGCCAATCCCACCGTGGAACGCGGGCGCACCGTTGTTATCGCCGCCAAAACCAAATGAGGTATTCACGCCGCTGTCGACACCCACATAAATATCAACACCGTGTGAAAAGTGTGTCACTGTCATCACGCCAGTGTGCTTCAAGGGAACACCGAAATTGAAAATGTAATTGTGCGAATAAAAGAAGTTACCCGTGCCATCCATCACTTCGGCACCCTCAAGCGTCGGATAAATCCCCGCCTTAATATCCATCCCGCCCGACGCCAATATCGGCAAATGCGCATCTACATGCGCCTCAAAAAGATCAAATTGATTGATGTTGTTCGTCGTGTTGTTAAAAAGACCGAGCGTGTGCGTTACCCGCGCGTCTGATCCATAAACGCCTTGAATCCTAAATCCAAAATTGGCAGTTTTCGCGCTCGAGTCAATCGGGTGTTCAACGGTCAGCATCGCTTGGTTCAAGACTGGCTGGTTGGCCCGGTCGGTAAACAGATGGCCCCAATTGAGCGGCGGGTTTGTGCCTTGCGAATCCAGGTTGGTCGTGATGCCACCCTCAACATGCCCCGAAATCTTGAGGAACGGCGCGGGAGGCGTCGCGGCGGCAGGTGCCGCAGCAGGCGCTGGCGCGGCTTGGTCGTCGGCGAAAGCGGGTGCCGCCGCCGCGATAAGAAGAACACCGCTGCTGCGGAGGAGAAGCCCCTTAAGGGTGAGAGACGTGCGCATAAAAATTCCTTCAATAGAATGCGTCGTCCCAACCTGCGGCCCTGCTTCACTCTCTCTGACGGGAGCGGATCGCAGAACTGCCTAATATATGATCACATTTATTGCGGCGCACAAGAGAAAAATATCTGAAAGCCACATATCGGCGCACTATGTTGCAATTTCGCAACAGACCGAGATCACAGTCGCGATAGTCCTGCCGCCAGATCAGCTATCAAATCTTCAGGGTCTTCTAACCCGATGTGCAATCGAACAGCGGGCCCTTGGGCACGCCACGTTGTTGCGGTGCGAACGTGTTCTGGATCAATCGGGAGTGCCAAGCTCTCATAGCCACCCCAGCTATAGCCAATGCCAAAATGTACCAACCCATCAATAAACCGCGCGCGCGCCGCTTTGTCACAGTTCGCTAGGACAATCGTGAAGAGCCCCGATGCGCCGGCAAAATCGCGCCCCCAAATTTCGTGTCCTGGGCAATCGGGAAGCGCCGGATGCAGAACGCGCGCAACCTGCGGCTGCTTCGCGAGCCAGTGGGCGACTGTCAACCCATTGGCATGGTGGCGCTGCAAGCGCACGTCGAGCGTTCGCAATCCTCGCAACGCAAGATAGGCGTCATCGGCACTCACGCACGCGCCGAGTTGCTGTGTTGTACGACGCAATGCTGTGTGGGTTCGGGCATTGCACGTCACTGCCCCCATCATCACGTCGGAATGACCAACAACATATTTGGTGCACGCGACGATCGAGAGATCAATCCCAAGGCGCATTGTCGGCAGAAAGAGGGGTGTCGCCCATGTGTTATCGATCAACGTGATCAGGTCATGCTGCTGCGCGACGGCGACAATTGCGGGCACATCCTGCACCTCGAATGTGAGACTACCGGGACTCTCCATGAAGATCGCACGCGTCTGCGGGGTAATGAGCGCCGAAATTCCGGCACCGAGCATTGGGTCATAATATTGGGTCGTCACGCCATATGTCTTGAGTATCCCGTCACAAAAAATGCGCGTCGGATCATAGGCCGAATCGGTCATGAGCAAATGATCGCCGGGCTTGAGCATGCTGAGCAACGCGGTGCTGAGCGCCGAAACCCCCGAGGGATAGAGCAGTGTCCCCGAAGCCCCCGGTTCAAGCGCGGTGAGCGCCTCAGCCAGCGCCCATTGCGTCGGCGTCCCGCGTCGACCATAAAAGAGCTTTCCGTCGGCGTTGTTGTGCTTACCCGCTTCTAAATCGGCAACATTATCATACAAAATCGTCGATGCACGCCAAACGGGGGGGTTAACAATGCCCTGTGTCCACTCTTTGCGCCGTCCTGCGGTCACGAGTGCTGTCGCTGTCTTTTCGGTCATTGCGCGCTCTTTCTTACTCGCCGCATTTTGCGGGCTGGATTCGTATAACCAGACCTGTATAGCGGCATCATGCAAACCGCGCACCTTGGTAAAGCCAGCAGCCTTCCCGTCACACCCGATGCCGCCGTGTTGGATTACCCCGCCAACCCACACCCCGAAACCCTTTACCTCATCCGGTTCGCGGCACCCGAGTTCACCTCGCTTTGTCCTGTGACCGCGCAGCCCGACTTTGCACACATCGTAATCGATTATGTGCCAGCAGCAACGATCGTCGAGTCGAAGTCGCTCAAGCTGTTTCTTGGCAGCTTCAGAAATCACGCGGCTTTTCATGAAGATTGTACGGTGGGCATCGGCAAGCGGCTGGTCGCGGAGATGAAGCCGGTGTGGCTGCGGATCGGCGCGTACTGGTATCCGCGCGGCGGCATCCCGATTGACGTGTTCTGGCAGTCCGGCCCGGCGCCGAGTGAATTATGGCTTCCAGATCAAGGCGTTAGCGCCTATCGCGGGCGCGGTTAATTTCATTTTCACCATGGTAAATTAAACACATTTTTTACACTTGTTGACTAATGCCTAACAGCAACAGGTCGCAGATGGGTGTTCAAAAATGGTATCGGGCAATAAAAAAGTGACACCGGTCGTGCCCGTCGGGCGTGAACAATGGCTCATCAATCGCGAAATTAGCGCACATTTCCGTTTGATGCGGACCTTTATTTTTGGTCATTTGCTCAACGTTGTATTGATGGCCTTCATTTTTGCTGGCACCGTGTCGACGCTGACGCTGACATTGTGGTGTAGCAGTGTGATCGCGGTGTGCGCACACCGGCTCTACATTGCCCGAGCCCATCGTGTTAAAGCCAATCGGCTGGATCCGAGGCGCCTTCGTTCACTCCTGACACTAAACTCAATCGCTTTGGCGCTCGCGATGAGCCTCGCCTATGCTTATTTGCCAAGCCAAGCGAGTGAAATGCAGTTTTTGTTTCTCGCCGTGAGCTTCTCAACGCGGATCAGCTCGGCAGGGCTGAACTTACGAACATTGCCGCGTTGCACGGTCAGCTATATATCGATTATGACGACCGGTACCGTGGTTGCTTTGCTTGCATTTGCCAGCCCAATAACCTTCGCGGCGGCAATTTTACTGGTGGTGTCAGCAGTATTTACCGTTCGTTCAAGCCTGTCGTCGCACAACTATTTTGTCATTCGCATTTTGCGTGAACGCGAATTGAACGCGGCTTCGGAAACCGTACGGTTGCTCCTGAACGACTATGAGGATCAAGGGTCAGATTGGCTGTTTGAGCTTGAAGCGAATGGCACCCTTGCCTCGGTCAGTCAGCGATTCGCGCAAGCACTCGACGTCAAGCCCGAATGGCTCTCCGGACAGTCTTTTCTCGACTTGTTCGATGACTCACCCGAGCGCACACAGCTTGGTGACCATCTTGCGAACAATCGTGCGTTTCGGAACCTTGCGCTCGCTCTGCGCGTTGGCGACAAATCGCTATGGTGGTCGGTAAGTGCGCGACCAAGCGCCTCCACCCTCGCCGGGGCAGCGCGTTTTCGCGGGGTGATCAGTGACGTCAGTTCGGAACGCCAGGCGCAAGCGCGCGCAAGGCACATGGCGCAATATGACGCGCTAACCGAATTACCTAACCGCTTCCGGTTTAACACCGATCTCGAACTCCTTGCAAAAAAAGTCGAACTCGGAGAGCATTTTTGCCTCCTTCTTATCGACATCGACCGGTTCAAAAGCGTCAACGATACACTCGGGCATCCGATTGGCGACCATTTCTTAAAAGCGATGAGCCAACGTATTTCCGAAATTGTGCGTCATAGCGCGCTTGGTGGTGAGGCCAGTTTGGTCGCGCGTTTGGGCGGTGACGAATTCGGCATTCTTATGATGGGTGAGGGCGTGGTCGACCACGCAATTCGGCTGTGCGATGAACTGGTGACCGCTGCCACCGAGCCCTTTATCATCCAAGGCCACCAAATCATCTCAAATCTGAGTATCGGTCTCGTGATTGCGCCAGAAGACGGCGATACGGCTGAGAAACTAATGCACAACGCCGACTTGGCGCTATATTCTGCCAAAGACGCGGGACGCGGGCGCTGGGAACGTTTTGAGCCGATCATGGATGTCGCCATCCAGAAGCGCCACGCGATGGAGCGTGATTTGCGCAAAGCCCTCGCACGCAACGAACTCGAACTTTATTTTCAGCCATTGGTTGCCGCTGACACTGGTGCGCATGTTGGGTTTGAAGCGTTGCTCCGCTGGAATCATGCCGAACGCGGCATGGTGATGCCCAATGATTTTATTCCGCTCGCTGAGGAAACTGGCCTCATTGTCCCGATTGGGGAGTGGATTATTCGCGAAGCAATGGCGGAAGCCGTCCGGTGGTCAGAACCGCTTGGGGTGGCAATCAACATTTCGCCTGTGCAGATGCGCAGCCCTAACCTTCTGCCAACAATCATTAACGCGTTGGCTGTCACCGGGCTCGACCCCGCGCGGTTCGAGATTGAGATCACCGAAGGCGTATTGCTGCACGATACCGACGAGAACATGTCGATTTTGCATAAATTTCACGATCTTGGGCTCAAAATTGCGCTTGATGATTTCGGTACCGGCTATTCGTCGCTCAATTATTTACGAACCTTCCCGTTTGACAAAATCAAGATTGATCGGAGCTTCGTGAACGATCTTGAAAACCACCGCGATTGCCGTGAAATTGTCAGCGCCGTCATTGGTCTGGCGAATAATCTCGGGATGGTGACCCTCGCAGAGGGCGTCGAGGAACTTGGTCAACTCGAAGAACTTCGGCGCGGCGGCTGCACGATGGTCCAAGGCTGGCTGTTTGGCAAAGCCATGCCTGCGGCGCATTACACGCATTTGCATCCAGCGGAGCCAGCGGCGCAAATTGCGGCTTAATCGTCGAAGCGGCTCCAACCGTCTGGGCCCAGCCGCTCAAGGGGACGGAACAGCGTTTTGTAAGCCATCCGCGTCGAGCCTTCGATCCAATAACCGAGATACACGTGCGGCAGACCCGCCCGCGCGGCGCGGATGATGTGATCGAGGATAATGTAAGTACCAAGACCAGAGCGCATTGATGTTTCCGGTGCAAAAAAACTGTACACCAGCGAATAACCATCCGCCTGACTATCGGTAATACACGCGCCGACCAATTTTCCGGGCACTCCATCTCTGCTTGGCTCGCGATATTCAACAACATGCGAATCGACCGGTGTTTGTTCAACCATGTCCGCATAATCAATATCGTCCATGCCCACCATGCCACCGGTGGGGTGACGCGCCTCAAGATAGCTGCGCAACAGTGAAAACTGTTCCTCGGTTGACCATGGGCGACACGCGCTCACTTCAAGATCCGCATGACGGCGCAAAAGCCGCCGCTGCGTCGCGCTCGGTTGGAAGTCATGAGCGAGAACACGCACCGAAATACACGCCGCACAATCCGCACAGCTTGGTCGGTACGCAACGCCTTGCGAGCGTCGAAAACCGATCTTGCTCAATGCATCATTGAGTTCAGCCGCATTCGCGCCCGTCAGTTCGGTGAACACTTTACGCTCGCGCTTACCCGGCAAATAGGGGCACGGCGCGGGGCTCGTGACGTAAAAACGCGGAAACCGAAATTGGGCTGTCACAGGCCAAAAAATCCTCTGAGTCGGGAACGACATTATGTGACAGAATTATGCAGCAACCCCAAAGGCATTAAAAGACCATTTACCATCTAAAGACGGTTAAGGAGTGATTCAAATTGGGAATTTGGTGATCATCACGCCAGTTCGACCGGACTCACTTCATACCCCGCCGCACGCAACGCGACCATGAGGCGCTCAAGATGCTCAGGGCCGCGCGTTTCGCATTCGATGTCGGTGATCAGCCCCTTCGCCGGGAGTGTCGTAAAGACGCGCTGATGGTAAATCTCGATAATGTTGACCGATTGTTCATGGAAAATGCGCGCCACATTGAACAATGCACCCGCTCGGTCTTGCAACCGAATACGCAGCCGCGCCATCCGCCCCGCGCGCACAGAGTCGCGCAACAGAACGTTCGCCAGCAACCGCGTATCGATATTGCCACCACACAGGAGCAACCCCACGGTTTTTCCCTTGAAGCGCTCGGGGTGGGCGAGCAGTGCCGCAAGCCCTGCAGCCCCAGCGCCCTCAACAACAGTCTTCTCGATTTGCAGCAACAGACTGACCGCCTGTTCCAAATCACGCTCACTCACGAGCACAATGTCGTCAACCAACGCGTCGACGAATTGCCGCGTCAACAGACCGGGGTATTTGACCGCGATCCCCTCCGCCAAAGTATCACCCTCACACGGCATCGTCTCACCGTTTCGCAGCGCATACATGCTCGGATAAAGCTCAGCCTGCACCCCGATCAGCTCGATCACCGGATTAAGCGCTTTTGCAGCGACACCCGTGCCCGAGATCAGTCCGCCGCCCCCAATCGGCACGACCAGCGTATCGATTTGGGGGACGTCCGTGAGCATTTCGAGTACGGCAGTACCCTGCCCCGCAATAATGTTCGCCTCATCGAACGGATGGACAAATGTTAGATTGCGCTCAGTCTCTAAGGTGCGCGCATGTGCGTTCGCAGCATCAAATGTCTCACCCTCCAGCACAACATTGGCATCATGGCTCTCGGTCTGAATGACCTTCACCATCGGGGTCGTGACCGGCATGACGATGGTCACCGGCACACCTAACCGCTTGCCGTGATACGCCAAGCCTTGCGCGTGGTTACCAGCCGAGGCGGCAATCACGCCATTTTTGCGGGCATTGTCGCCGAGTTGGAGCAGCGTATTAAGCGCGCCGCGCTCCTTAAATGCCGCCGTAAACTGAAGATTCTCAAACTTCAGATAGACTTTGGCACCCGTCAACGCTGAGAGCGTTTGGCTATGCAACGTGGGGGTGCGCACCACCGCCCCCTCGATCCGCGCGGCGGCCGCACGAATATCGGCAAGAGTAACCGGGAGGGTGGCACTAGATTTTGTATCTTCAGACATCGAAAAGCCCCTAGCGCATCTGGCGCGCAGGTCAAACTAGCGCTAACACCAACTCATGAGCAAAATTGCCTTTATCGGATTGGGTGTGATGGGCAGCGCAATGGCGCGGCATCTCGCCATCGCTGGTCATGAAATGACCGTTTATAATCGCACAACAACAAAAGCAGTCGCGTGGGTTGCAGCGCACGGAGGCAAGTCAGCCGACAGTCCCGCCGCAGCCGCAGAGGGCGCTGACGCCGTTGTGACGTGTGTGGGAAATGACGACGACCTTGCAGCGGTTACACTGGGGCGCGACGGGGCATTTCGGACTATGTGCAGCGGATCAGTCTTTATTGACCACACCACAGTATCGGCAAAAATCGCGCGACAATTAGGTGTCGAGGCAAAGGATAAAGGGATCTATACCGTCGATGCCCCCGTCACGGGCGGCCAGATTGGAGCCGAAAAGGGCACGCTCACGATCATGTGCGGCGGACGTGATAAGGCGATTGCCGCTGCAACGCCGATTATGCAGGCCTATTCAAAGAAGATTGTCCATGTCGGGCCGACGGGCGCGGGGCAACTCACGAAAATGGTCAATCAAATCACGTTCGCCGGCATCATCGCCAGCTTGTCTGAGGGCATGCGTTTTGCCCAGGCTGAGGGACTTGATCTCGATAAGGTTTTCGACTCGATCTCGGGCGGCGCCGCCTCAAGTTGGCAAATGCTCAACCGTTGGGAAACGATGACGAAAGATGAATTCGACTTTGGATTCGCGGTCGATTGGATGCGCAAAGATCTGGGGCTGGCGATCGACGAAGCACGCGCCAATGGGGCTACGCTCCCCATCGCCGCGATGATCGACCAACTTTACGCCGAAGTGCAAGCGATGGGTGGCGGACGACAAGACACTAGCGCCTTCATCCGACGACTCAAGAAATGAAGGCATGGTTAGGGCTGTTGGCTGTTACGCTGGCTGCGGGAGCACACGCGAATACCCTCATCGATAATGTAAACGGCATTACCCTGACCGATCAGGGCGAGATTACACACTTTGATGGACTGGTGGTGACGCCCGACGGTTATGTGAGTCAAGTGCTCCACGCGGGAGACAGTCGCCCTGCGCGCCCCGATTTTAGGTTGGATGCGAAAGGGAAAACACTGATTCCCGGACTTATCGACGCGCATGGGCACATCATGGAACTCGGCTTTCAGGCACTGACGCTAGATTTATCGGACACACATTCGCTGACAGAGGCCAAAGCCAAAATCGCGGCATATGCAGCAGCCTACCCTGACAGAAAATGGATTTTAGGTGGTGGTTGGAACCAGGAATCATGGGCGCTTGGTCATTTTCCATCCGCCGCGGATCTTGATTCGATCGTGCCGGATCGACCCGTTTGGCTCATACGCGTTGATGGCCACGCCGGCTGGGCGAACAGCGCAGCCATGGCCGCGGCGGGCGTCACGATCAAAACGCTTCCGCCTGCCGGAGGGCGCATCGAGAAAACTGGTTTGAAGCCAAATGGTATTTTTGTTGACGCCGCGAAAGCATTGATCACGAAAGCGTTGCCAACGCCGCTGC
>Ga0209583_10000457_pt1 | contig 12636 bp, 8 predicted proteins | sample Str014_FD_187201 | JGI IMG/M metagenome (GOLD analysis project Ga0209583, IMG submission 187201) | Freshwater sediment microbial communities in response to fracking from Pennsylvania, USA - Straight Creek_MetaG_SC_2014 (SPAdes) (version 2) | ecosystem: Environmental > Aquatic > Freshwater >... | reverse complement strand
GTGTGGGTCGAGATGTACTTCAGCAGCCAGCGCACGCAGAACCACGCCGAGACGAAGCTGACGAAGAAGCCGACCGCGAACAGCGGCAAATCGGCCGTCGACAGCAGCGCGCGCTCCTTCCACAGGCTGTAGCCGCCGGCGGCGATCAGCGTCGGGATCGCGAGAAAGAAGCTGAAATCGGTCGCCGCCTTGCGCGACAGGCCGAGCAGCATGCCGCCGATGATGGTCGAGCCCGAGCGGCTGGTGCCGGGGATCATGCCCAGGCACTGCACGAAGCCGACCTTCAGTGCATCCATCGGCGTCATGTCGTCGACATCGTGGATGCGCGGCGGCGCGGGGTTGGCGCGCTTTTCGACCCACAGGATGATCAGCCCGCCGACGATGAACGCCGCCGCGACCACCGGGCCGTTGAACAGGTACTTCTTGATGCTCTTGTAGACGAAGAAGCCGATCACCGCGGCCGGCAGGAACCCGATCGCGACATTGAGCACGAAGCGCCGCGCGCGCTCGCTGCTGCCCAGGCCGATCACCGCGCCCGAAAGGCGCTGCCAGTAGACGATGATCACCGCGAGGATCGCGCCGGTCTGGATCGCGATGTCGAACACCTTCGACTTGTCGTCGGTCATGCCCAGCAGCGTGCCGGTCAGGATCAGGTGGCCGGTGCTCGACACCGGCAGGAACTCGGTGAGTCCCTCGACGATGCCCATGATCGCGGCTTTGAACAGAAGAATGAGATCCAACGGCGGCTCCAGGCGAATGCGCAAGCCGGCGATGTTAACGATGTGGCGGCCCCCGCGGTCCGCGCGCCTTGACCCTCGCACGGGCGCCCGCTACATTACTGACCCACCGGTCAGTATGAAGAATCCCTCCGCCACGCCCTCCCCCTTGACCGGTTCCGCCTCGACGCGGCAGCGCCGCAAGGAGGCCCGACCGCAGGAGCTGCTGGCCGCCGCGCTGGAACTGTTCATCGAGCGTGGCTTCTCCGCGACCCGCTCCGAAGACGTCGCCGCGCGTGCCGGCGTCTCGAAGGGCACGCTCTACCTCTACTACCCGAGCAAGGAAGAGTTGCTGAAGGCGGTCGTTCGCGACAACCTCGGCGCGCTGATCAAGGAGGGCCTCGACATCGCGGTCGGCTTCGAGGGCAATACGCAGGAGCTGCTCGGCGTGCTGCTGCACACCTGGTGGGAGCGCATCGGCGACACGCCGGCCTCGGGCATCTTCAAGATCATCCTGACCGAGATGGGCAACTTCCCCGACTTCGCGCGCTTCTACATGGAAGAAGTGATCGAGCCCGCGCGTGCGCTGTTCACGCGGGTGCTGCAGCGCGGGGTCGACGCCGGTGAACTGCGCGAGCTGAACCTGTTCGAGGCGGTGCACCTGCTGATCTTCCCGATGCTGATGATGTGCCTGCACCGCCACTCGGTGACCAGCCCGTGCCACGCCCCGGTGCGTCAGCTCGACCCGCACAGTTTCATCGACACCCACATCGACGCGCTCGTCAACGGCCTGCGCCGCGCGCCCGTCGCCGCGGTGCGCCCTTCTCGCCCGAAAGCCCCGAAAGCCTCGAAACCACGATGAAACGCTGGATCAAATGGACCGCCGCGTCGGCGGTCGTGGTGTTGCTGGTGGGCGCAGGCGCGCGGGTCGTGATGGGCCGCCGCGCGCAGGCGATTGCCGCCGCCGCGGCACCGGCGAGCGCACCGCTCGCGCTCGAACTCGGCCCGGCCGACGTGGTCGTCGCGCGGGTGCAGCCGCTGACCCGCATGCTCTCGATCTCGGGCGGTCTGAAGGCGGTGACGAGCGCGGTCGTGAAAGCCAAGATCGCCTCCGAGATCAAGACGCTCACAGTGCGCGAGGGCGATGCCGTGAAGGCCGGCCAGGTCATCGGCCAGCTCGACACGACCGAGTTCGAGTTCCGCTTCAAGCAGGCCGAGCAGACCGCGATCGCGGCGCGCACGCAGCTCGACATCGCCAAGCGCGCGCTCGCAAACAACCGCGCGCTGGTCGAGCAGGGCTTCATCTCGGCCACCGGCCTGGAGACCTCGGTCTCGACCGAGGCCGGCGCGGCCGCGAGCTACCAGGCCGCGATCGCCGCGACTGAACTCGCGCGCAAGGCACGCGCCGATTCGATCCTGACCGCGCCGATCGGCGGCATCGTTTCGCAGCGTTTCGTGCAGCCGGGGGAACGCGTCGGCATCGAGGCGAAGGTGATCGAGATCGTCGACCTGTCGCGCATCGAGCTCGAGGCGGCCGTGGCGCCTGAGGAGGTGGGCTCGGTGCAGGTCGGCCAGCTCGCGAAACTCGCCGTCGACGGCTTGACGGAGCCGGCGACCGCGAAGGTCGTGCGCATCAACCCGAGCACCCAGGCCGGCACGCGCGCGGTGATGGTCTACATGGCGCTGCAGCCGCAACCCGGGCTGCGCCAGGGCCTGTTCGCACGCGGCGGCATCGAGCTGCAGCGCAAGGAGGCGTTGGTCGCGCCGGTCTCGGCCGTGCGTGTCGACCAGGCGCGGCCCTACGTGCTGGTGGTAAAGAACGGCAAGGCCTCGCAGCGCACGATCGAACTCGGTGTGCGCGGCGAAGCGCAGATCGACGGCCGCACCGAGGGCGCCGTCGAGCTGACCAGCGGCGCCGCGGCCGGCGACACGCTGCTGCGCGGCAGCGCGGGCGCGCTGCGCGACGGCACCGCGGTGAAGATCGCGCCCCCCGCTTCGGCCCCGCGCCCCTGACCCGCCATGTGGTTCACCCGCGTCTCGATCGGCAACCCGGTGATGGCCGTGATGGTCATGCTCGCATTCGTCGTGCTCGGTGTGTTCAGCTACCAGCGCCTTGCGGTCGACCAGTTCCCGAACATCGACTTTCCGACCGTCGTCGTCGTGATGGACTACCCGGGCGCCTCGCCCGAGATCGTCGAGAGCGAGGTCACGAAGAAGGTCGAGGAGGCGGTCAACACGGTCGCCGGCATCAACACCTTGTCGTCGCGTTCGTACGAAGGCACCTCGGTCGTGATCGTCGAGTTCAACCTCGATGTCGACGGGCGCAAGGCGGCCGACGACGTGCGCGAGAAGGTCGCGCTGATCCGCCCGCTGCTGCGCGACGAAGTGAAGGAGCCGCGTATCTCGCGCTTCGATCCGCAAAGCGTGCCGATCTTCAACGTGGCGCTGCTCTCGACCGACGGCAAGAAGACACCGCAGGAGCTCACGACCTGGGCCACGCAGGTCTTGCAGAAGAAGCTCGAGAACGTGCGCGGCGTCGGCTCGGTCAGCGTGGTCGGCGGCATCAGCCGGCAGATCAACCTGTACGTGAAGCCAGCCGCGCTCGACGCGCTGGGCATCAGCATCGATCAGGTCGTGGCCGCAGTGAAGAGCGAGAACCAGGAGCTGCCGATGGGCTCGATCCGCTCGCTGGAGCAGGAGCGGGTCGTGCAGATCAACGCGCGCTTGAAGCGGCCGGAGGATTTCCGCGAGATCGTGGTGGCGCGGCGAAACGGTAGTCCCGTGAAACTCTGGCAGGTCGCCGAGGTCGTCGACGGCCCGCAGGAGATCGACAGCCTGGCGCTCTACAACGGCCAGCGCACCGTGTTGCTGAGCGTGCAGAAATCGCAGGGCGAGAACACGATCGCGGTGGTCGACGGGCTGCAGCAGGCGCTGAAGGAAGCAAAGCCGCTGTTCCCGCCCGGCGTCACGGTCGAGGTGAATCGAGACAACTCGCGCTCTATCCGCGTCTCGGTCGCGAACGTCAAGCGCACCTTGTTCGAGGGCGCGGCGCTGACGATCCTGATCGTGTTCCTGTTCCTGAACTCGTGGCGCTCGACCGTGATCACCGGCCTCACGTTGCCGATCGCGCTGATCGGCACCTTCTTGTTCATGTACCTGTTCGGCTTCACGATCAACAGCATCACGATGATGGCGCTGAGCCTGTGCGTCGGCCTGCTGATCGACGATGCGATCGTCGTGCGCGAGAACATCGTGCGGCATGTGCAGATGGGCAAGTCGGCACACCAGGCCGCGCTCGCCGGCACCAACGAGATCGGCCTCGCGGTGCTCGCGACCACGCTGTCGATCGTCGCGGTGTTCCTGCCGATCGGCTTCATGGGCGGCATCGTCGGCAAGTTCTTCCACGAGTTCGGCTTGACGATCGTCGCGGCCGTGCTGATCTCGATGTTCGTCAGCTTCACGCTCGATCCGATGCTGTCGAGCGTCTGGCACGATCCGCAAGCACACGGCGGCCACCGCGGCAAGGCGGTGACGCTCTACGACAAGACGATCGGCCGCGTCACGGGGCTCTTCGATCGGCTGACCGAAACGCTGTCTCGCGCCTACCAGCGCATCCTCGGCTGGTCGCTGGAGCACAAGCTCGCCACGCTGGCGATCGCGTTCGCGACGCTGATCGCGAGCTTCTTCATCGTGCCGTTGCTCGGTGCCGAGTTCGTGCCCAAGGCCGACTTCTCCGAGACGCAGATCAACTTCTACACGCCGGTCGGCTCCTCGCTGGAGCAGACCGAGGCACGCGCGAAGCAGGTCGACGCCGCGCTGCGCGAATTGCCCGAGGTGAAGTACACGGTCACGACCATCAACAGCGGCCAGGCCGCCGGCAAGATCTACGCGGCGGTCTACGTGCGCCTGCTCGACCGCAAGGAGCGCCAGCGCAGCATCTTCGACTTGCTGGTGCCGATGCGCGAGCGGCTCGCGCGCATCCCCGGCATCACGATCACGAACATCGGCACCACCGACCTGGGCGGCGGCAAGAGCCTGCAGTTCTCGGTGCAGGGGCCCGATCTGGCCGAACTCGAACGCCTGTCGCGCCAGATCACGCCGAAACTGCAAGCGATCGGCGGCCTGGTCGACCTCGACAGCACGCTCAAGCCCGACAAGCCTACCGTCTCGATCGACGTGAAGCGCGACGCCGCCTCCGACGCCGGCCTGAACGTCAACATGCTCGCGACCAGCCTGCGCACGATGGTGGCCGGCACGACGGTCGGCAACTGGCGCGCGCCCGACGGCGAGAACTACGACGTGAATGTGCGCCTCGGCCCCGAGAGCCGCGTCGCGATCGCCGACCTGCAGCGCATGCCGATCGTTGTTGCCGCGGCCGCCGACGGATCGGCCCGCTCGGTGCGGCTCTCGCAGGTCGCCGACATCACGCCCGCGACCGGCCCGAACCAGATCAACCGCCGCGACCTGAACCGCGAGATCAACTTCGACGCGAACGCGTTCGGCCGCAGTTCGGGCGATGTCTCGACCGAGATCAAGGCGATGCTCGACGGCATCGCCTGGCCGCCCGGCTACCGCTACAGCTTCGGCGGTTCGACCAAGAACATGACTGAGTCGTTCAGCTACGCGATCGGGGCGCTGGCGCTGGCGATCGTGTTCATCTACATGATCCTGGCGAGCCAGTTCAAGAGTTTCCTGCAGCCGCTGGCGTTGATGAGCGCGCTGCCGCTCACCTTGATCGGCGTGGTGCTCACGCTGCTCGCCTTCCGCTCGACGCTGAACATGTTCAGCATCATCGGCATCGTGATGCTGATGGGGCTGGTGACGAAGAACGCGATCCTGCTGATCGATTTCGCGATCCGGGCGCGTCACGGCGAGCACGCGGGCGAACACGGGCACGACCACGAGGAGGCGCCGCTTGCGCGCAACGACGCGCTGCTGCTGGCGGCCAAGGTCCGGCTGCGCCCGATCCTGATGACCACGCTGGCGATGGTCTTCGGCATGGTGCCGCTCGCGTTCGCGCTCTCCGAAGGCTCGGAGCAGCGTGCACCGATGGGGCAGGCGGTGATCGGCGGCGTGATCACGTCGTCGCTGCTGACGCTGGTCGTCGTGCCGGTCATCTACTGCTACCTCGACGACCTCGCCACCTGGGCGAAACGGCGCTGGGCCGGCAAGGCCGCGCCCGCCACCGACCCGGCCATCGCCCCGCCCGTCGCGCCCCTGCCTGCGAAATAGAATTCGCGCGCCGCTTTCACCCCTTCACGCGTTGCCCACCATGAACATCGAACAAGCCCGCTTCAACATGATCGAACAGCAGATCCGCCCTTGGGATGTGCTCAATCTCGGCGTGCTGGAACTGCTCGCCGTCGTCAAGCGCGAAGACTTCGTGCCGCCGGCACACCGCGCGCTGGCCTTCGTCGACACCGAGGTTCCGTTGCCGGGCGGTCAGTGCATGCTCGCGCCGAAGGTCGAAGCGCGCATCCTGCAGGAGCTGGCGGTGGGCAAGCACGAGCGGGTGCTCGAGATCGGCGCCGGCTCGGGCTACATGGCGGCGCTGCTGGCGCACAAGGCGCAGCAGGTCACCGCGCTCGAGATCGATCCCGAACTGGCGGCCTTCGCTGCCGCGAACCTGAAGCGCGCCGGCGTGATGAACGCGAACGTCGTCAACGCAGACGGCGCTTCGGGCCTCGCGGGCGAAGGGCCGTTCGACGTGATCGTGCTGTCGGGCTCGGTTGCCGAGGTGCCGGAGGCGCTGCTGTCGCAGCTCAAGGTCGGCGGGCGGCTGGCCGCGATCGTCGGCGCCGAGCCGGTGATGCGCGCGGTGCTGATGACGCGCAGCGGCGCGAAGGGCATGGAACGCACGGTGCTGTTCGACACGGTCGCGCAGCGACTGCGCGGGTTCAAAGAGCCGACCAAATTTCACTTCTGAGCGCGTGATGAAGCAGATCACCGGTCAAGACCTGTCGAGCATGGCGAACGCGGCGAGCATGGCGGCGGGTGCGCCGATGCCGCTGTTGCTCGATGTGCGCGAGCCCTGGGAATTCGCGCTCGCCGCGATCCGCATCGAGGGGCTGGAGACGCGCCTGATGCCGATGAACAGCGTGCCCGAACTCTGCGCCGAGCTGGATCCGGCGCAGCCTGTCGTCTGTATCTGTCATCACGGCGCCCGAAGTGCGCAGGTCGTCGCATTCCTGGAGCGCCAAGGCTTCGAGGCGGTCTATAACCTCGCCGGCGGCATCGACGCCTGGTCGACGCAGGTCGATGCCGCCGTCGCGCGGTATTGACGGCGTACCTATCGCCGACGCGATGCCGATCGCCGAACACAAAACACGAACCATCGTTTGAAGAGGCCTCTTCCATGTCCTTGAGCCCACGCCGCCTCACCTTGCGCCCACGCGCGCTCGGGGCTGCCATCGCCCTCGTGCTCGGCGGGATCGCTGCGCCCGTTGCCCATGCGCAGAGTCTGCAGGAGCTCTACCAAAAGGCGCACGGCTACGACGCCAACTACCTGAGCGCACGCGCCAGCCTCGACGCCGCTCAGTACCGCTACGACCAGGCGCGCGGCACGCGGCTGCCGCAGGTGGGCCTGGGTGTCACCGCAGGGCGCCAGACCAGCAGCACGCCCGAGGCGAGCACCCAGACCGCGAACTCGAGTTCACTCTCTGCCACGGTGAGCGGCTCGCAGACGATCTTCAACCGCGCCAACGACGTGACCATCTCGCAAGCCGCTAAAGCCGTCGACGCCTACCGCGCCGACCTCGAAACCGCCGAGCAGGACCTGATCCTGCGCGTCTCGCAGGCCTACTTCGACGTGCTGGCAGCACAAGACAACCTGGCCACCGCGCGTGCCAGCCTGGCCGCGATTTCGGAGCAGGTGGCATCGGCCAAACGCAGCTTCGAGGTCGGCACCGCGACCATCACCGATACGCGCGAAGCGCAGGCCCGCTACGACCTCGCACGCTTCACGCAGATCCAGTCCGAGAACGACCTGACGACCAAGCGCATCCTGCTCGACCAGACCGTCGGCCAGGCCAACGTCGTGCCCAAGCAGATCGCGCTGCCGATCGTACTGCCGCCGCTCGCGCCGGCGAACGTCGACGATTGGGTCACGCGCGCCGACGCAGAGCACCCGCTGATCCGCCGGGCGCGTACCGCGCTCGACATCGCCCGGCTCGACACCGACAAGGCGCGCGCTGCCAACCTGCCCACCGTGGCGCTGAACGCCAGCTACGCGCGCGGCAGGTCCGACGTGGCCGGCACCGCCAAGACGGGCGTGCCGCTGCCGCCCAGCGCCTCGTTCAACTACAACACGCCGAGCACCGTGAGCCAGATCGGCGTCACGCTGAACGTGCCCTTGTTCGCCGGCTACCAGATCCAGAACCGGATCAAGGAAACGCTGGTGCTCGAGGACAAGTCGACCAACGACCTCGAGGCCGCGCGACGCAGCGTCGCTCAGGCCACGCGCACGCTCTACTACGGCGTTGGCTCGTTCGCCGCGCAGGTCAGCGCGCTCGAGGCGGCCGAATCGTCGAGCAAGCTCGCGCTCGAGGCGACGCAGCTCGGCTTCAAGGTCGGCGTGCGCGTCAACATCGACGTGCTGAACGCGCAGGCACAGCTCTACACCACCCAGGCCCAGCTCGCGAAGGCGCGTTACGACACGATCATGGCCGGCCTGCGGCTGCGCCAGGCTTCGGGCCGGCTGACGCCGGACGACGTGGCCTCGGTCGACGCGCTGCTGCTGCGCTGACGGCAGGCGGCCGCGCCCGCGACACCACGTTTCTTGACCGCGCGCACATGCCGGCTTCACCGAAGTCGCGCATGATCTGTGCGATGGGAGACGCGCATGTCCGATTCAGCCTCTGACGCTTCACTGACGGCGGTGATCGCCGCGCATCGATTCGGTCTCGGAGAAGCCTCGCTCGACGTCGTCGGCGCCGACCCGGCCGGCTGGTTGCTCGCGCAGATCGGCCCCGCCGATGCACCGCGAGGCGAAGGCCTGTTGAGCACCTCGCAAGCGCTCGCGCATGTCGCTGCCGAACGCGCACAACGCCGCGAACGCAAGGATGCGGCTGCCGAGATGCCCGCGGGCACGACCAAGCCCTCCGCGGAAGAGCAAGCCGCCGCACAGGCCGTGGCCCTGCACTACCGCGAGGTGATCGTCGCCGATGCGCGCTCGCGGCTCATCACCGCCGCACTGACACCGCGGCCCTTCGCCGAGCGGCTGCAATGGTTCTGGGCCAACCACTTCACGGTCTCGCTCGCCAAGGGCAGCGCACGCGGGCTGGTCGGCGCGTTCGAGCGCGATGCGATCCGGCCGAACATCGCCGGCTCGTTCGAGCAGCTGCTGATCGCCTCGACCACGCACCCGGCGATGCTGCGCTACCTCGACAACTTTCAGTCGGCCGGCCCGAACTCGCAGATCGTCGCGCGTGCCGCGAAGCGCGCCGCACGCATGGACGAGCCCGCGCGCGTCACCGGCCTGAACGAGAACCTCGCGCGCGAGGTGCTGGAGCTGCACACGCTCGGCGCCGAGAGCGCGCGCGGCCCGAATCCGGCCTACACGCAGGCCGACGTGACCGCGTTCGCGCGCGTGCTCACCGGCTGGCGCGTCGGCTACCAGGACACCGACCCCAGCCGCAACTTCGACCCCGCCTGGCACGAGCCCGGCCCGAAGTCGCTGCTCGGCAAGACCTACGCGCCCGGTCCCGAAGCCTTGCGCCAGGTCTTGCACGACCTCGCGCAGCATCCGGCCACCGCGCAGTTCGTCGCGACCAAGCTGGCGCGCCACTTCGTCGCCGACGACCCGCCACCCGCGCTCGTCGACCGCCTCAAGACCACCTACCTGCGCAGCGGCGGGCAGCTCGCGCCGGTGTACCAGGCACTGGTCGCCAGCCCCGAGGCGTGGAGCCCGCAGCCGATGAAGCTGAAGACGCCCGAGGAGTTCGTGATCTCGTCGGTGCGCGTTCTGAAACTCAATCCGCGCACGTTCGACGGTGCCGATGCGAAGGCGGCGACGCAGACCGCCGCCGGCATCGTCACCCTCGGCCAGCGGCTGCAGGCCGCGCCCTCGCCCGCCGGTTGGAGCGACCGCGCCGAAGACTGGCTCGGGCCGGACGCGGTGTGGAAGCGGGTCGAGTGGTCCACGCGCGCCGCGAACCGGCTCGGCGGCAGCGTCGATGCGCGAGCTCTCGCCGCGCGATGCCTCGGGCCGCTGCTGAGCCCCGAAACCAGGACGCAGTTGGATCGCGCCGCCGACGGCCCGCAGGCGCTCGCGCTGCTGCTGATGGCGCCCGAGTTTCAACGCCGCTGAACCGACCGACGCAGCCCAGGAGTCGACCGATGAACCCCATCTTCAATTCGACACGTCGCCGCATGCTCGCCGGCGCGCTCGGCGCGACCGCGTTGAGCCCGATGTCGACGCTGAGCTTCGCCGGCGCGCCGGGCGCCGGCAATGACAAGCGCTTCGTGTTCGTGATCTTGCGCGGCGGGCTCGATGGCCTGTCGGCGGTGCCCGCGATCGGTGACCCCGAGTTCGCGGCCGCGCGTGGCCAGCTCGCCCGGTTCGGTGCGGCGCCGCTCGCGCTCGACAGCGGCTTCGCGCTGCACCCCAACCTCGCGCAACTGCACGCGATGTACGGGCGCGGCGAGCTGGCCGTGGTCCACGCCGTCGGCCTGCCCTACCGCGACCGCTCCCACTTCGATGCGCAGCAAGTGCTCGAGAGCGGCGGTGTTCGCCCGTACGAGCTCAGCACCGGCTGGCTCGGCCGCGCGCTGGCGCGGTCCAGCGGCAAGAGCCTGGCGTTGAACACGGCGGTGCCGCTGGTGTTGCGCGGGCCGGGTGTGGTCGACACGTGGGCGCCGTCCAACCTGCCCGACCCCGGCGCCGACCTCGTCGCCCGAATCGGCAGGATGTATGCGAACGACCCCGCGCTCGCGACCGCGCTCGAACGCGCGAAGGCGCTGCACCTCGACAACACCATGACGGCCGACATGGCCGCCGACGGTATGCAGGGCGGGCGTGGCGGCAACTTCACGCAGCTCGCGACCCGCGCCGCCGAGTTTCTCGCCGCACCGAACGGCCCGCAGGCCGCGGTGCTCGAAGTGAGCGGCTGGGACACGCACGCCAACCAGGCGAACCCGAACGGGCCGCTCGCGAACTACCTGCGCCAGCTCGACACCGGCCTGGCCGCGCTGCGCGACGGCCTGGTGCCGAGCGGCACCTGGAGCCGCACGGTCGTGGTGGTGGCGACCGAGTTCGGCCGCGAGGTCGCGATCAACGGCACCCTCGGCACCGACCACGGCACCGGCGCCGCCGCCTTCGTGCTCGGCGGTGCCGTGAAAGGCGGCCGCGTGATCGCCGACTGGCCGGGCCTGGCCAAGCGCGACCGCAACGAGGGCCGCGACCTGAAGATCACCACCGACCTGCGCGGCGTGTTGAAGGGCGTGCTGGCCGACCACCTGCAGGTCGCGTCGCAGGCGCTGAACAACGAGGTGTTTCCGGGCAGCGGTGGGCTGAAGGCGGTGTCGGTGTTGAAAGCCTGAGTCACGTGCCGACCGGCGCCCACAGCCCACGGGCCAGCGGTAGCGCGAGAGTTAGACGGCGATGCGTCGCGCCATCCGCGCGGCGGCGCCACGGTGCTCAGCTGCGAACGCGAGTGCATGGCGTGACAAGCCTGCCAGCCGGTCCGGTGCACGCAACAGATCGTCGGCGGCGTCGACCGCCGCTGCCATGTCCGCCACCCGCAACGACGCGCCCGCGGCCAGCGACAACGCCGCCGCCTCGCTGAAGTTGAAGGTGCTCGGCCCCATCAGCAGCGGGCAAGCGCAGGCAGCGGCTTCGATCAGGTTATGGCCGCCGAGCGGCGCGAAGCTGCCGCCGAGCAACGCGACCTGCGCGGTGGCGTAGTACAGCGCCATCTCGCGCATCGAGTCGCCCAGCCACACATCGGCGCGCAGCGCATCGGCCGGTGGCGTGTCTTGCCAGGCGCTGCGTCGCGCGAGCGTCAGCCCCGCCGCGCGGACCCGGTTCGCGACCTCGTCGAAACGCTGCGGGTGGCGCGGCACGATCACGAGCAGCGCGTCGCCGCGCGGTGTGCGCTGCCATGCCTCGAGCAGCATCGCCTCCTCGCCCTCGCGCGTGATCGCGGCGAGCACCACGCCGCGTGGCCGCAGCAGCGCTTGCCAGGCCGCACCCTGCGCGAGTTGCGCGGCGTCGGGCGTCAGGTCGTATTTCAGGTTGCCGGCGACCTCGACCCGGCGCGCGCCCGAGGCGCGGATGCGCTGCGCATCGTCTTCGGTCTGCGCGAGCACCAGCGCGATGCTGTCGATCGCAGGGCGCAGTACGGCGTTGAATCGACGGCCGCGTGCGAAGCTCTTCGCGCTCAGGCGCGCGTTCGCCAGCACCATCGGAACATGCGCAGCCTGCGCCGCGAGCAGCAGGTTCGGCCAGACCTCGGTTTCCATCAACACGCCGATCGCAGGTCGGAACCGGGCGAAGAAGCGGCGCGTTGCACCGGGCGTGTCGTAGGGCAGCCAGGTCTGGCGGTCGCCTGCGCGCAGCAGTTCGCGGCCCGCGTCGCGGCCGGTCGCGGTGCCGTGCGTGAGCAGCAGCCGCATGCCGGGGCGTTCGACGCGCAAGGCCTCGACCAGCGCCGCGGCGGCGCGTGTCTCGCCGAGCGAGACGGCGTGAACCCAGACCCAGCCGTCGCTGGTCGCTTCGGGATAGAAGCCGAAGCGCTCGCCGATGCGCACGCGGTACAACGGCTCGGCCCGCCCGCGCAGCCACAGGCGCAGCGCGTAGGCGGGCTGCAGCAGACGCAGCAGCAAAGAGTAGAGGCCGCGGGCCAGCGACTCGCTCAACGGGCCGCCTTGCAGACTTGCGTCCAGGCGGACCAGACCGCGTCGATCGACGGCGCGGGCTGCG
>Ga0209583_10000456_pt1 | contig 12654 bp, 12 predicted proteins | sample Str014_FD_187201 | JGI IMG/M metagenome (GOLD analysis project Ga0209583, IMG submission 187201) | Freshwater sediment microbial communities in response to fracking from Pennsylvania, USA - Straight Creek_MetaG_SC_2014 (SPAdes) (version 2) | ecosystem: Environmental > Aquatic > Freshwater >... | reverse complement strand
GCCGAGTTCCACCTGATCCCCGACGCGGGACATGCGTTCAAGGAGCCGGGCATTCTCGATCGGCTGATTCGAGCGACCGACCAGTTCGCAAGCACCTGATCGACCGCGCCGGACACGCGCGGTTCAACGCCGCGCGGCTTCGGTCTCGAACCGCTCGACCCGCCCATCGGCATGCCGCGCGAAGCGCACGCGCTCGGCGCCGTGCACCGGGCCGCTGTCGGGCCAGGGCCAGCCGCCGAATTCGGTGGCGCGGTAGTCGGCGAAGGCCTGCTTCAATTCCTGCTCGGTGTTCATCACGAACGGGCCGTACTGTGCCACCGGCTCGCCGATCGGGCGGCCCTGCAGCATCAGGAACTCGCTCGGCTCGGCGCCGTTGACCAACTCGACCGCCTGCCCCGCGCGCAGCTCGATCGCGGCGTGCCGGTCGATCAGCTGGCCATCGACCGCGACGCTCGCGCCGACGAAGAAGTAGAGCTGGCGCCGCGTGCCGTTGCCGACCGCAGCGGGCAGCATCCAGCGCGCGTGGGGTGCCATCTTCAGCGTCCAGATCGCGAGATCGGCCTCGGGCTGCGCGGCCCATGAGTCGGGCGGCGGTGGCGGGGGCTGTTCGGGCTGATCGGGATCGGCACCGAAGCGGCCGGCGATGCACGCGAGCTCGGTCGCGCAGCCGGCCTCGTCGATCGAGCTGCGGTGCGGGATGTCCTGCGACCAGAACATCGTGAAGTGCGGCTCGGCGAACTTGGCAGCCGCCGGCAGGTTGAGCCAGATCTGGAACAGCTCGAGCGGGTTCGGCGCGGCCGCGTCGAGCAACGGGAACATCTCGGCGTGGACGATGCCTTTGCCGGCGGTGAGCCACTGCACGTCGCCGCCGCCGAAGCGGGCCGCCGCGCCGAGCGAATCGGCGTGGTCGATCAGGCCCTTGCGCACGATCGTGACGGTCTCGAAGCCGCGGTGCGGGTGCGACGGAAAGCCCGGCACGGTGGCGCCGTGGTACATGCGCCAGCCGTCCTTGCCGGCGAAGTCCTGCCCGATCTCGCGGCCGGTGAGCGGGGCATCGGGGCCGAACTGCGCGTTGCCCCTCGGGTAGGCATCGTCGTGGTGGACGCAGAACAGGAACGGGTCGATCGTCTCCCAGATGAAACCGAGTTCGCGGATCTTCAGGATGGCGTGGGGCATCGCAGGCCTCGGGTGGTTTCGGTGGGTTCGTGGCGGCTGGGCATCGAGTGTCGCCGGGAACCGAATCCCGGACGCGTCCTACAGCTTCTGCCGGCAGCCGCCGATAGGCGTCGTGGTCTCGCGGTCAGAGACTCTTCTTCGCCGCAGCCCATCTGGAGAACACCATGACCCGCACGCCGACGACCCGATCCGCCGACCCCCTCGTCGCTCGTTGGGCACTGGCCGGTGCAGCGCTCGGTGTGGCGGCATTCATGATGATTTTCTACGTGCAACTGCTGCACGAATCTGTCGCCCGCGGCGCGCAGTGGCGCTACAGCCAGTCGGCAGCGACGAACTCGGTCGTGGAAGCGGCGACGAATGCAAGCGTGCGCCTCGTGAGCACATCGCGCTGATCCCGCCGGCGGCGCAGCCGCCGCGACGGTGCGATCATCTTCCGATGCACCGATCGAACCGCCACTCGAGCTTGACCATTCACCGAGCAGTCGGGGCGGCCTTGTGCGCGGGCACCCTCGCCGTGCTCTGCGCTTGCACAACGCCCTCGGCCGACGCGGACGGCGCACGACAGGCGGCCACCCAACTCGCCGCCAATCAACTCGCTGCAACGATCGCCAGCCCGCAACGCAACGAAGCCAACCGTGCACGCGACGCATCGCGCCACCCGTACGAAACCTTGCGGGCCTTCGGCCTGCGCGCCGACCAGACCGTGATCGAGATCGCGCCCGGCGGCGGCTGGTACACCGAGATCCTCGCACCCTACCTGCGCGAGCGCGGCCACTACATCGCCGCACTCTATGTCGACGACGCCGCCACACCGGCCGAAACCGACGCACAGCTCGCCAAGGCGCGCGAGCGCTTCGACGCGAAGTTCACGCGCCTGCCGGATCGCTACGGGCGCATCACGGTCGGCAGCCTGCGCGCGCGGGGCCTCGCCGATGTCGGGCCGCCCGGGAGCGCCGATGCGGTGCTGACCTTCCGCAACATCCACAACTGAATCAGCGACGGCCACTTCGACGACGCGTTGCGCAGCTTCTACGCGGCGCTCAAGCCGGGCGGCGTGCTCGGCGTCGAAGAACACCGGGCGGTGCCCGGCACCTCGCTGGAGCGCATCGTCGCGACCGGCTACGTGCCCGAGGCCTATGTGATCGAGCACGCGCGCGCCGCGGGGTTCGAGCTCGCGTCGCGCAGCGAGGTGAATGCGAACCCGCGCGACACCAAGGACCACGCCAACGGCGTCTGGTCGCTGCCGCCGACGCTGCGCGGCGGCGCTGTCGACCGCGACCGCTTCGTCGCGATCGGCGAATCGGACCGGATGACGCTGAAGTTCGTCAAGCCGCTGCGCTGAGCCGATCGCGTGCCGGCGCTCACACCGCCGCCAGCGCTTGCTCCAGATCGGCCAGCAGGTCGTCGATGTGCTCGATGCCGACCGACAGCCGCACCGTGTCTTCGCTGACGCCGGCCTTGTCGAGTTCGGCCGGCGAGAGCTGCCGGTGCGTGGTCGAGGCCGGGTGGGTCGCGAGCGACTTCGCGTCGCCGATATTGACGAGCCGGGTGAACAGCTGCAGCGCATCGAGGAAGCGCGCGCCGGCCTCGCGGCCCTGACCGGCGCCGCCCTTCACGCCGAACGTGAGGATGCCGGAGGCCTTGCCCGACAGGTACTTCTTCGCCAGCGCGTGGTCGGCGTGGCTCTCGAGCCCGGCGTAGTTGACCCATCCCACCTTCGCGTGGCGGCTCAGGTGCTGCGCGATCGCGAGCGCGTTGTCGCTGATGCGCTCGACGCGCAGCGCGAGCGTCTCGATGCCCTGCAGGATCAGCCAGGCGTTGAACGGCGAGATCGCCGCGCCGATGTTTCGCAGCGGCACGACCCGCGCGCGCCCGATGTAGGCGGCCGGGCCGAGCGCCTCGGTGTAGACCACGCCGTGGTAGCTCACGTCGGGTTCATTCAGCCGCTTGAAGCGATCCTTGTGCTGCGCCCAGGGGAACTTGCCGGAGTCGACGATCGCGCCGCCGACGCTGGTGCCGTGGCCGCCGAGGTACTTGGTCAGCGAGTGCACGACGATGTCGGCGCCGTGCTCGATCGGCCGGCTCAGGTACGGCGTCGGCACGGTGTTGTCGACGATCAGCGGCACACCGTGCTTGTGCGCGATGGCGGCGATCGCCGCGATATCGGTCACGTTGCCGGCCGGGTTGCCGAGCGACTCGACGAAGATCGCCTTGGTCTTCGCGTCGATCAGCGGCTCGAACGAGGCCGGGTCACGGTGATTGGCGAAGCGCGTCGTGATGCCGTACTGCGGCAGCGTGTGCGCGAACAGGTTGTAGGTGCCGCCGTACAGCGCAGTCGACGAGACGATGTTGTCACCGGTCTCGGCGATCGTCAGGATCGAGTAGGTGACCGCCGCCTGACCCGAAGCCAGGGCCAGCGCGGCGATGCCGCCCTCGAGGGCCGCGACACGCTGCTCCAGCACGTCCTGCGTCGGGTTCATGATGCGCGTGTAGATGTTGCCCGGCACCTTCAGGTCGAACAGGTCGGCGCCGTGCTGGGCGTTGTCGAATGCGTAGGCGACGGTCTGGTACAGCGGCACCGCTGCCGACTTCGTCGTCGGCTCCGGCGAGTAGCCCCCGTGCACCGACACGGTCTCGAAGCGCCAGGTCTTGTCGGCGTTTGCTGATTGCGGCATGCGAGTCTTTCGTGATGAAGAGGTCTCGCAGACTAGGCAACACCGATGGCGTTGTGAACCGATGAATCCGAATATCGATTCGTCCGGGCGCGGTGCAATCGATATGCGGTCTCGTTGTTTGACGAGCGGCACAGATGCGCCTCGCGCCACTTCGCCGACCACCGGCGGTCAGCGGCGCGGCAGCATCCTGCGCAGCACGTTGTCCTTGAACAGGAAGTGGTGCACCAGCGCCGCCGCAGCGTGCAGGCCGGCCACGCCGAGCAGGATGTTCGCGCTCAGGCCGTGCCAGTCTTCGATCGTTTCGCGCAGCTCGTCGTTGCCGGGGTCGAAGGCGGGGATCTTCAGCAGGCCGAACAGCGTGTCGCCGCGCACCCAGGCGTTCGTGAGGCCGAGCAAGACGGTCGCGATCAGCAACAGGTAGAGCAGCTTGTGCACGAGGCTCGCGAACTTGTCGAGCCAACCGGCGCCGGCCGGCGGCAGGTGCAGGCCAGCGCTCGCGCGCCACCAGATCCGGTACGCCAGGACCAGGCCGAGCAACGCGCCGAACACGATGTGCAGGCTGCGCACCGTGGTGCGCGGTGTGCCCTTCGGAAAGAAGTCGATCGTCTGGCCGGCGCACCACAGCCCGATCACGAGTGCAGCGGTGAGCCAATGGAGTGCGAGGGTTCGGCGGTCGTAGCGCAGCGGGTGCAGGGAATCTTGGCTCATGCGCAATGCTATCCCTCCGCCGCAGCGGCGTTGCCCGACCGGGCGGCGCCTACCGGGCGCTCGGCGCGTAGATCTGGTCGAACACGCCGCCGTCGTCGAAGTGCGTCTTCTGCGCGGTTCGCCAGCCGCCGAAGTCGTCGTCGATCGTCAGCAGCTTGACCGGCTTGAACTGCGCCGCATACCTGGCCGCGACGGCCGCATCACGCGGGCGGTAGAAGTTCTTCGCCGCGATCTCCTGGCCTTCGGGCGAGTAGAGGTACTCGAGATACGCGGTCGCGACCTTGCGTGTGCCCTTCCTGTCGACGTTTTTGTCGACCACGCTGACCGGTGGCTCGGCCAGGATCGACAAGCTCGGCGTGACGATCTCGAACTTGTCGGCGCCGAGTTCCTTGACCGAGAGATAGGCCTCGTTTTCCCAGGCGATCAGCACGTCGCCGATGCCGCGCTCGACGAAGGTCGTTGTCGAGCCGCGCGCGCCGGAGTCGAGCACCTTGGTGTTGGCGTAGATCCGCTTGACGAAGGCCTTCGCGCTCTCGGCGTTGCCGCCCGGCTGCTTCAGCGCGTAGCCCCAGGCGGCGAGGTAGTTCCAGCGCGCGCCGCCCGAGGTTTTCGGGTTCGGCGTGATCACCTCGACGCCGCTCTTGGCGAGGTCGGGCCAGTCGCCGATCTTTTTCGGGTTGCCCTTGCGCACCAGAAACACGATCGTCGAGGCGTAGGGCGAGGCGTTGTTCGGCAGGCGCTTTTGCCAATCGGCCGGGAGCTGGTTGCCGTGGTCGTGGATCGCGTCGATGTCGTAGGCGAGCGCGAGGGTGACCACATCGGCCTCGAGCCCGTCGATCACCGAACGCGCCTGCTTGCCGGAGCCGCCGTGCGATTGGCGGATCGCGACCGTCTCGCCTGTCTTGGCCTTCCACTGCTTCGCGAACGCGGCGTTGAAGGATTGGTACAGCTCGCGCGTCGGGTCGTAGCTGACGTTGAGCAGCGTGGTGTCGGCCAGCGAGGGCAGCGCGGTCAGCGTGAGCGCGCTCGCCGTGATCAGCGCGAAGGCGCGGCGCGAGAAGGAGGTGTTCGAGTTCATGGTGCCGCGGGCCTTGTCGTAGAAGGCCTTCACTCTAGGCAGCGTCGGCACTGCCGTGAACCATGAAATCCTGCTTTGCTATCTATCCGCCACCGCCCCGGCGTGTTGCTGCAGCCACGCCACCGCCGCGGCCGGATCGAGCGGCCGGTCGTACAGGAAGCCCTGCAGCACCTGGCAGCCGGCCGCCAGCGCGGCACGCGCGTGCTCGCCCGTCTCGACGCCCTCGGCGACCACCTCCAGCTCGAGCACCGCGGCGATGTCGCAGATCGCCTTGACGACGGCGGCGGCATCGGGCGCGGGCATCGGGTCGATCAGGGTGCGGTCGATCTTGACGGTCGACAGCGGCAGGCTGCGCAGCATGTTCAGCGAGGAGAAGCCGGTGCCGAAGTCGTCGAGCGCCACCTCGACGCCGTGCGCACGCATCTGGCCGATCTGCTCGCGTGCCTGATCCATGTGGGTGACAGCGGCGCTCTCGGTGATCTCGAGCGTCATCAGCGAAGGCGGGATGTTGAAGTGGCGCAGCGTGCGCACGACCAGCTCCGGAAAGCCGGGGTCGAGCAGCTGCAGCGGCGAGACGTTGACAGCGACCGGCACCACATGGCCGAAGGTTTCGCGCCACTCGGCGATCTGCTGACAGGCGAGCGTGAGGATCAGGTTGCCGAGCGGCCCGATCAGGCCGGTGCGTTCGGCCGCGGGGATGAACTCGTTCGGCCCGATGCGGCCGATGCCCGGGCGATCCCAGCGGGCCAGCGCCTCGAAGCCGACCAGTGCATGCGTGCGCGCATCGACCTTGGGTTGGTAGACGAGCGCGAACTCGTCGCTCTTCATGCCGGCGCGCAGCGCCTGCTCGGCGTCGAGGCGCGCGCCCGAGCCGCGCTCGAAGCGCTCTTCGGCGAACTGCACCGAGGTGCCGGGCGTGCGCTTGGCCTCGTGCATCGCGGCGTTGGCCGAGCGCAGCAGCGCCTCGGGCGTGCCGGCGCTGGCGGGGTGCAGCGCGATGCCGATCGAGACATCGAGAAAGAACCGATGCTGCGGCAGCTCGAAAGGCTGCTGCAGCAGCTGGCGAACGCGCTGCGCGAGCTCGCGTGCGGCGCGATCGGCACCGCCCAGGTGATCGGCCGGCGCAAGCAGCGCGAACTCGTCTTCGCCCAGGCGCATCACCTCGGCGTGCTTGCCGAGCTGGGTCGCCAGGCCGGCGGCCAGGGCGCGCAGAACCTCGTCGCCGATCGACGGACCGTGGGCCTCGTTGAAGAGTTTGAAGCGGTCGACATCGAGCAGCAGCAGCGCGAACGGCTGCCCGCCCGCGCACAACTGACGCAGGCGTTGTTGCAGCGCGCTGCGGTTGGGCAGGCCGGTGAGCTCGTCGTGCGTGGCCTGGTGCAGCAGCGTCTGCATCGCGCCGACCCGGGCGGTGTCGTCGGTGACGACGATCTGTTCCGCGGGCTGACCGTCCCACTCGACGCGCCAGGCGCTGAAGCGCAGGTGGAGCTTGCGGCCGTCGAACGCGATGCGCTCGCCCTCCCAGTGGTCTTGTGCGATCTCGCCGCTGACGATTCGGCGGTGCCGCTCGCGCGCGACCACCCTCTCCTTCGCGGAAATCGTGCTGTTGCGCCACTCCTTGCCGCTGGCGATGCGCGCACCCTCTTCCTGCGGCAGCCCGTAGATGCGCAGCAGCGCCGGGTTCGCATACTTCATCTGCTCGCCCTGCATCACCGCCAGGCCCTGGTGCGAGCGCTCGATCAGGTGCGAGAACTGGTCGCGCAAACGGCCCGCCTCGCCGCGGCTGCGGGAGACGGCCGCGTGCAGCAGTGCGAGGCCGAGCACGACGCGCAGCAGCGTGGCCAAGCCCGCCTGCGCCGGCAACCCGGCGTTGCCGTGAACGACCCAAATGAACTGGTCGAGACCGAGCCCGACCATCGCGATGCCGGCGATGCATTCGTAGCGGCCGAGTCGGTGCAGCCAGGCCAGCACGACGATCCCGGCGAGCGTGGTCGAGGTGGCGCCGAAGGCCGCTGCGAGGCGGGGGTCGTGGGCGAGCGCGAGGCTGCCTGTGGCGATCAGCGCGGCCACACCCATCGCGATGCGGGCGCGGCCGAGCGGCCGGCCGGCCAGGTGGGCGGCGCCGACCATCCACAGCGTGAGGCTGATCGAGGCCGCGCCGATCAGTGCACAGAAGCCGATCGCGCTCCACGGCGCCGCGCCGGTCTGCCACACCAGAAACGCGGGTGGGCAGATCGCCTGCACGACGAACGAAAAGCCGAGCCAGCGCGAGAACGCGTGGCTGCGCTCGCTGTTCCAGACCAGCAGCAGCGCCAACCCCACCACGAGGTTGACCCCACTGTTGAGGAACAGCGCCTGTGTCATTCCCCGGCCAGGATCCAGGCCGCGGCACGTTCCGCGATCATCAGGGTCGGCGAGTTGGTGTTGCCGCTCGTGATGGTCGGCATCACGCTCGCGTCGACCACGCGCAGGCCTTGCACGCCGTGCACGCGCAGGCGCGCGTCGACCACGGCGGCGGGGTCGGCGGCCGGGCCCATCTTCGCGGTGCCGACGGGGTGGAAGATGGTCGTGCCGATGTCGCCGGCGAGCTTCCACAGTTCGGCGTCGGTCTCGAACTGCAGGCCGGGCTTGATCTCCTTCGGCCGGTACTTCGCGAGTGCCGGCTGCGCGACGATGCGTCGCGTGAGGCGCAGGCTGTTCGCGGCGATCAGGCGGTCTTCGTCGGTGCTCAGATACTTCGGCGCGATGCTCGGCGCGTCACCGGCCTTCGGCGACTTGATCTGCACGGCGCCGCGGCTCGACGGGTTCAGGTTGCACACGCTGGCGGTGAACGCGTCGTCGCGGTGCAGCGGCTCGCCGAACGCGTCGAGCGAGAGCGGCTGCACGTGGTACTCGAGGTTCGCGTGCGGTTGCGACGGATCGCTGCGCGTGAACGCGCCCAGCTGCGAGGGCGCCATGCTCATCGGCCCGCTGCGCCGCAGCGCGTATTCCATGCCGATCAGCGCCTTGCCCCACCAGGCGTTCGCCATTCTGTTGAGCGTCTTGACGCCGCTGACGGCGTAGACCGCGCGGATCTGCAAATGGTCTTGAAGGTTCGCACCGACGCCGGGCATCGCGTGGCTGACCGGGATGCCGTGCGCGCTCAGCAAGGCGGGGTCGCCGATGCCCGAGAGCTGCAGGATCTGCGGCGTGCCGATCGCGCCGGCACTGAGGATCACCTCGCCGCCGGCGCGCACGCGCGCCTGCACCGGCGCTGCGCCGTCGACCGGCAGCGCCTCGACGCCGACGGCGACGAGCGCGCCGTCGCGCCGCTCGGTCAGTACGCGGCCGATCTGCGCGCCGGTCCAGACCTGCAGGTTCTGACGCGCCTTCTGCGCCGGCCGCAGAAAGGCCTTCGTCGCGTTCCAGCGGATGCCGGCCTTCTGGTTGACGTGGAAATAGCCGACGCCTTCGTTGTCGCCGCGGTTGAAGTCTTCGCTGTGCGGGATACCGGCCTGCTGCGCCGCTTCGGCGAAGGCATCGAGCACGTCCCAGCGCAGGCGCTGCTTCTCGACACGCCACTCGCCGCCGCCGCGCCGGCCGCTCGCATCGAAGCCCGGCGACGCGTGCATCGCATCGGCGCCCTTGTAGAAGTCTTCGTGCTTCAGGAAGTTGGGCAGGCACTCGGCCCAGCTCCAGCCGGGGTTGGCGCCGAAGCCGTCGCCGGCGCCCCAGCCGTCGTAGTCGCGCGCCTGGCCGCGCATGTAGATCATGCCGTTGATGCTGCTGCAGCCGCCCAGCACCTTGCCGCGCGGGTAGCGCAGGCTTCGGCCGTTCAGGCCGGGGTCGGCATCGGTCGAGAACAGCCAGTCGGTGCGCGGATTGCCGATGCAGTACAGATAGCCGACGGGGATGTGCACCCAGAGGTAGTCGTCGTTGCCGCCGGCCTCGATCAGCAAGACTTGTTTGGTCGCATCGGCGCTGAGCCGGTTCGCTAGCAGGCAACCTGCGGTGCCGCCGCCGCAAACGATGTAGTCATAGCGGACGTCGCTCATGGGTTCGTTGTTGTCTGGCCTACTTTGCAGCCCCGGCGAGCACCGGGAAGAGTTTGGTCAATCCGTCGGACATGACCTCGACCGCGAGCGCCGCGAGCAGCAGGCCCATCAGCCGCGTCATCACGTTGGTACCGGTCTTGCCGATGGCGCCGGCGATGCGTTCCGACAGGCTGAACGCGACCCACACCACCAGCCCGATGATCACGCCGTAGACCACCAGCACGCCGAGCTGCCACCAGTGGCGTGTCTTGTCGGCGTAGATGATCATGGTCGAGATCGTCGCCGGCCCGGTGAGCAGCGGGATGGTCAGCGGCACGATCGCGATGCTGGCGCCGGTGTCGGCCTTGTCGCCGCCTTCGTTGAGGTCTTCGGGGCGAGCTTCGGCGGGTTGCGCGTTCAGCATCTGGATCGCCGACATCAGCAGCAGCAACCCGCCGCCGACCTGGAACGACGCGAGCGAGATGCCGAAGGCTTCGATGATCTGCAGCCCCGCGAGCGCGCTGACCGCGATCACGATGAAGGCAGAGATCGCCGCGACACGGGCAGTGTTCTGGCGCTGCTTGCGCGTGAAGCCCTGCGTGAAGTGGATGAAGAAGGGGATCACGCCGATCGGGTTCACGATCGCCAGCAACGCGATCAGGGGCTTGTAGAGATCCATGCGGGATTGTGGCGTCTCACTCCGTTGGCGCAGCGGCAATTTGGCGCAGGTAGCGCAGGCCCGGCACGGCACGCGGGCCGTACCAGCTGAGCATCTCGCCGTCGACCAAGCGCACGCGCGCGTTCGGGCAGAGGCGGCGTGCGTCTTCGAGATGCTGCTCGCCGAAACGGTAGGGCTCGGAGCTGAGCAGCACCTGTTGCACTTCGGCGAGCCATGGCTCGTCGCCTTGCACTGCGGGGTAGCGCGCGGCACCGGACTCGCCGCCGTGCACACCGGGCAGCGTGTGCCAGCCGATGCGCGCGAGCATGCTGGCGATGTAGGTGTCGCGCGCGACGGTCATCCACGGTTCGCGCCAGATCAGGTAGAGCACGCGCTGCGGTTCTCGTCCGTCGGGCACGGTGCGGTCGAGCTCGTGCTGCAGCGCCCGCGTGAGCGCCGCCGCGCGCTCGGCGACGCCGGCCTGCGCGCCGAAGTGCGCGAGCAGTTGTGCGATCAGCGCGAGGTTGTCTTCGGGCGCGTTCGGGTGCGTGACGACGATCTGCGGCGGGTTCGGCCACGCGCGAATCGCGTCCACCGTGTCGCGCCGGTTCTCGTCGACGTTGACGAGCACGTGGGTGGGTGCGAGACGCTGCAGCTTCGCGAGGTTCACGTCTTTCGTGCCGCCGATTTTCGGCACGGCGCGCAGCGCCTCGGCGGGGTGGATGCAGAAGCCCGTGCGCGCCACGAGCCGCTCCCGCAAGCCGAGTTCGACGACCAGTTCGGTCAGGCTCGGCACGAGGCTCGCGATGCGCAGGTTCATGGGTCAGTGCGGCGCGGGCTCGTCGGTCGCCGCGTCGGTCATCGCCAGGTACACCGCGCAGGTGCCGCGCAGGTACACGAGCCCGGGCAACAACAGCGCCAGCGCGAAGACGATGCCACCACCGACCAGCGCGGCGGCCGCGTGGCCGGTCGAGCCGGTGGGGGCGCCGGCGGCACCGAGGCTGCGCAAGCCGTAACCGAACAAGCCCGCCATCAGCTGCTGAGCCGGCACATCGACACCCACCACGCGCACGCCTAACTCGGCGATCACCCGGCCACCGATCGTGACGACGGCGGTCGCGATCGCGCCCATGCCGGCGGTCAGCAGGGTCACGGCGGCCATCAGCAGCACGACCGTCAGCAGCCGCTCCCGGACCAGCTGGAACAGGTTGCGCACGACCTGCAGCACCCCCGCACCCGACCAGACCGCCGGCGCCGCCAGCGGCACCACGACCGCCATCAGCGACAACACCGCCAGGCCGACCGCGAGCACACCGATCGGCACCGCCAGGCCGAACAGCAGCGGCCCGATCACCGGCCCGCTGACCGCCAGGCGGCTGACCCACAGCAGGCCCAGCAGCCCGCCGGCGGCGATCGCGTAGCCTGCGAAGACGATCAGCAAGGCGAGCAGCAAGCGGTGCGCGCTCGCCAACGCGGCGCGCAGCGCATCAGGGACTTCCCGGATGGGGAGGCCGCGCGCATCGTCCATGACCAGGATTCCGGCGGCATTGCCACCGTAGAACGCGACGAACAGCGCGGCTGCGGCCTCGATCGGCCCCCACCAGCCGGCCTCGCGCGCGAGCGCCGACTCCGCCATCGCAACCAACATCCCGGCGACCGCAAAGGTGCCCAGCAACACGAACAACGCCCGGGCGTTGCGTACCGCGTCGACGCTGCGCAGCACCACGCTCAGGGCGCTCAAGGGATCGCGCTCGCGCATCGTCGCAGGGGGTGGGAGTGGGCCGGAAAGGAGCGGGAATGATATCTGTGGGCTACCGCGCGGCACGCGTCCATCGGGGGCGACCGCAGCGTCCCTAAAACAACACTTAACGATTTTGAACTGTGCCCACTTCCGCGCAATTCACTTATATTCACAAATCTGTGTATGGAAGCAGCGCCTTCGCTTGAATGGTTCACGATGGGTAGAAGCTCCACATGGTCTTCAGGAAATGGAAAGGGGCTCTCCCATGGGCAACAAACTCTACGTCGGTAATCTCTCCTACAACATCCGTGACGAGGATCTGCAACAGGCGTTCGCGCAGTACGGCAGCGTCTCTTCCGCCAAGGTCATGATGGACCGCGACACCGGTCGTTCCAAGGGCTTCGGCTTCGTGGAAATGGGCTCGGATGCCGAGGCGCAATCGGCCATCAACGGCATGAACGGCCAGGCCCTCGACGGCCGCGCGATCGTCGTCAACGAAGCCCGTCCGCGCGAAGAGCGCCCGGGTGGCTTCGGTGGCGGTGGTGGCCGCTCCGGCGGTGGTGGTGGCTTCGGTGGCGGCGGTGGCCGCACCGGCGGTGGTGGTG
>Ga0209583_10000453_pt1 | contig 12717 bp, 8 predicted proteins | sample Str014_FD_187201 | JGI IMG/M metagenome (GOLD analysis project Ga0209583, IMG submission 187201) | Freshwater sediment microbial communities in response to fracking from Pennsylvania, USA - Straight Creek_MetaG_SC_2014 (SPAdes) (version 2) | ecosystem: Environmental > Aquatic > Freshwater >... | reverse complement strand
TCCTTCGATCAGAAGGAAAACATCTCGAAATCGATGCAAAAGGGCCGTACCCAACACTCCGCTTCTTTGTCGATGTTTTTGATTCAACCTTCACATGCGACGGAGAACGGCGTGAAGTCTACTACGCGCGCGATGCCGAGCGCGGCTACGACGCACGTGGCACCCTGTGGTGTCCGGGCTATTTTTCCCTTCCGCTTCGTCGTGACGCACCGGCGACTTTGGTGGCATCGACCGAGGAGTGGCGCACGACCCTAGCTCTCAACGCAGAGGAAGCGCATGCGACTGAACGGGCTCGCTTGAACCGTTTACTGACGATCGCTGAGCCCGCTGCCCTGAGCGGGCCGGCCGCAGAACTTGTGCTAGCGGCAGATCAATTCGTGATGACGCCCACCACCCGCGAACTTGATGCGGCAAGGGCTCGCGCCACCGGAGACCAGTTATGCAGTGTGATTGCCGGTTACCACTGGTTTACGGATTGGGGGCGCGATACGATGATTAGCCTAGAGGGCCTCACGCTTGTTACTGGGCGATTCGTCGAGGCAGGTTGGATCCTAAGAACGTTTGCCCGGTATGTGCACGATGGACTCGTTCCAAATATGTTTCCAGAAGGGCAGCACAAAGGTTTGTATCATACGGCTGACGCATCGCTTTGGTTCTTTCATGCGGTTGACCGATATCTACAGAAAACCGGCGATCGTGAGATTTTGGCCACGCTGCTGCCAGTTTTGGAAACGATCGTGGATCATCACCTCCGCGGTACTCGATTTGGCATTGGGGTCGATCCGGAGGACGGTTTGCTGCGGGAGGGGCAGGATGGCTATCAACTCACCTGGATGGATGCAAAGGTGGGCGATTGGGTTGTAACGCCGCGTCGCGGGAAGGCGGTCGAAATCAATGCGCTTTGGTATAACGCACTGCGATTGTTTGAAGACTGGCTCAATGAGGCGGAACGGGTTGAACCAGCAAATTTGATCGGTCGACATGCCCAACGGACGCGGGCGGCCTTCAATCGACGTTTTTGGAATGGGGAATTAGGCTGCCTCTTTGATGTGGTTGATGGGGAGCAAGCGCAGGACCCTTCAATTCGTCCGAACCAAATTCTGGCGATCTCGCTCGCTCATCCTGTGCTGGATGAGGAACGTTGGGCCTCCGTACTATCTGTCGTAGAAAAGGAACTCCTCACGCCGGTGGGACTGCGTTCGCTGAGTCCAACGCATCCCGACTACAAGCCCAAATACTCTGGCGATTTGCGCTCGCGCGATGCGGCTTATCACCAAGGAACGGTATGGGCATGGCTCATTGGGCCCTTTATCGACGCCTGGCTCAAAATTCATGCCGGAGATCCGGGCGCCGCGCGAAAATTTCTGGATGGATTCGTATCCCATTTGAACGAAGGGTGCATCGGGTCGATCAGTGAAATCTTTGATGCGGAAATTCCATTTACCGAGCGAGGTTGTATCGCGCAGGCCTGGAGCGTTGCCGAAGTTCTGCGCTGCTACGTTAAGACAACTGCAATATCGGCAGGGCAACAATAGAGACATCACCAGGGGGAGTTCCAGCGCGAAGCCCGATCGTGAGATTTTGCACCGCTTGTTTTGCGGCGCTGGCATGGACAGCGCTCGTGTCGAATTCAAGGGCAGGCAATCATGTCTTAAAAATCAAACGCGAAAGGGGCCTAGCGCCGGGAACTCGACGGGGGTGCTTTGGGTGAGGGGTGAGTCATCGATAGGGTCCGGATTCCCGACGCGCGATATAGAACCGTGATTTCCCAATCTGCATAGTTCGGATCGATTGTCCTCATGACGCGCAGCATCTGCTGCCGAAAAGTCGTTTCGATAAGATTTCCCTGTCCAGGCCAGATGAGGAAGCGGACCCGCACGAATTCCCAGCCGTGTTCATGCGAAGTCTGGATTGGCTCAACGTGGGGTTCACTTAGGACGATCGCCCCAAACTGTTGCCACATGCCATTGGCGATCATGCCGATCGTTGTTCTCGTCTTCTCGCCCTCCACTCCGTTGGGGAATTGAATATCCGCATAGGCGTAAATTCCGCCATGGGGGAACCGGCTTACGTTGGCCACGGTTCGATTTGGAATAAACACCATTTGATCATAGAGGTTAACGACCTTGGTGAATCGAAGCCCGATTTCGTGAACGCGGCCAACCACGACGGCTGAACCGACCACTTCCACCATGTCGCCGACGTCCATCGCATCGGAGAATATTAGGGTCAAACCGATGACCATATCCTGAACCAAGCCCTGCGAGCCGAAGCTTATGGCTAGGCCAATCACCGAAGCGCTGGCGAGATAGGCGGTCAAGTTGACGCCGCATTCCTCAAGGAAAAGTCCCATCGCGACAAAATAGATGGCCCACGTGAAGGTGTTTGCGACGAGCCTCAAAAAGGTCACGAATTTTGGCTGCTGCGCCACAAATCCGAATCTGTCTCTGCGCTGCTGACTAAGCGCGACGATCCTTTCGCTGCTCATGCTCACCGCCTTGACCATCACATGGGCAAGGACGGCCAAGATGACGATGAAGAAGACCCGCGTGCCAGCCGACGATCCGTGCTGAAAGAAATGATCGTAAAGGCGTTCGACCAAAGTGGGGCTAGGCGCGGACTGGACTGAGGTGGTTGGATTCATCTGCGATGGGCTGATACGAAAATGTGACTGCCCACTAGGAAGCGGTCATGCCCTCGGTATCCGCGGAGTCATTCATTCTATTCCAGACACGTTGGCAATGCTTGGGTGGCACCGGTTCACCTCAGGTAGAGTCGTGTGGCGCACTACAGGAAAACTCCGGTTTGAAAACCGTCACGAGAGGCTGCTCACTCAAGGTGGCAAAGATCTGGAAGGCGGATAAACTTTCTTAACCGCGGTTTGGATAACACTAACAATCGGCTGGGGAGCAGGCTACTGCCTGTGGTATATTGGTACCAACTGATGGTAGGTCATTTCCCACTACCTAGCTGTATTCCAAGCACTTAAGCATGGAGGCGCGGGTCGGAATTGAATTGCGAGCGTGCCACTCGCTTCCTCTAGCGATTTCTTACCAGTCGCAAAAAAAAGCCGCTTTTCGGAAGAGTTTCGGAAGCGTCCGAACGAGATTCTAGACTGCCCCGCGAGCGGAATAAGTGATGGGAAATTAGCGTCCGCATTACGCTGGAGGCACATGGGACGGCCGCCAGCACCTTCAATCAAACAGATCGCACCGGACCGGTGGCGTGTTTGCGCGACTATGAATGGACGCCGGAAGAAGAAAGTCGTGCATTCTCGCGATGCGGCGGAAGCATTGCTGCAAGCATGGGCCGGCGCGGCTCCGCTCCCGCTTCTGCCCACTCGCCTAACTGTTGGCGAACTACGGCAGGCAGAGGCTGCACGAGAAATTTTCGGCTCTCTCGGCCTCGATACTTTGGCCGCTGCGCGATGGCTCAGTTCGCACTACAAACCCGAATCGGGGTGCCTCAAGTGGAACGATGCATGGAGCAAATACGAATGCCTGCGCGGGAGGCGTGCCAGCGCGCAACAGTTGAAGAACGTTCGGATGGCTTGGAATTCCTTTGCGAGCTTTTCAGGGCGTGAATTAGTCGGCTCTCCAACGCGTGAGGAGGTCGAGGAATGGCTTGCGATGTCGCTGGCTAAAGATTGTGCGCCGGCTACTTACAACCACCGCGTAAACGATCTTTCTGCCGCGATGGCATGGCTCGTGAAACGCGGTATCGTCGCGGTGAATCCCTGCACGAACGTGGACCGCCGAAAAGTCGTGCGCGAATCACCGACAGTGCTTTTACCTGCACAATGCGAAGCGGTGCTCCGCCACGCGGAGGCGCACGCGCCTGAATGGGTGCCATGGTTTGCCGTGATGCTTTTTGGTGGGGTTCGGCCGGGTCTGCGCGAAGCGGGCGAGTGCCGGCGGCTCTCCGACGATCTTGTCGCTGGTCGCAACGTGGTTCTTCCCGGTGGTGTCTTGGTGCGCGGAAAAGCACACGGAGAGCGAGTTGTCCCTTGGAACGCGTCTGGTCCTTTCCACGCGCACCGCCAGGCGAAGCTGCGTGAGCAGCAGACCAACAACAAGAGCACGGCGGCTTCGCCGCGCTCCTAAAACGGCACGCCCATGCGTGCCCAAGACCAAGCAAAGGTTCAGCCATCCGCCAACGAGCGGATGACTGCAACCGGCGCGGCATATCGTCCGCACCCAAGTTGGGTGTGGGCGATATGCGGTCTTGAAGGTATTGAGCCCGGGGTATTGGCGAGAGCACTACGCGAGGACTCGAACCGGCCGGGCTGCACGTCGCCCACAATGACGCGCACACACGCCGACGAGTTCACGCACAACGCCTGCGCCGCACCCACGGCCCACAAACAAAGAAAGAAAAAACGTATGAAGAAGCACAAGAAGAAGGGCAAAACACATGTGCCTATTCGCCGCGAGCGGACCATCGATCACTTGGACCCAACGAGTGCAACGCATGCCGCCGACCAAGCCGCCATTAAGGCGGCCCGCCAACGGGCTCAGGCCGAGAAGGCCGAGCGTATTGATTACAGCTTGTTTGAGCAGCTTAAGTTCCCATCGCTTGGTGGTGGCTTGTTGTTCGACTCTGCTGGCCACGAGCTGTCTTCGGCTCAGCACAAGCAACTGCTCCTGGAGACTTCCGAGGATCGCTCCTATTATATCTCGGAGAGCACGCGTAAGGATGGCCGCTCGCGCTCCCGCAACCGTACCACAACGCCATTGCACGCGCTCGCCATTTTGATGCGTGCAGACCAGGCCGCAGGGCTCGCCGCGCTGGAAAAACATCCCGAGCTGCGCCACTTGATAAAGCCGTTTTTGTGGCAGGCTTTCAAGGTCGTGGCTGCCGAGTTTACGGCGGCCACCGGCCTGGAGGTCCTCGCCGGTCAGGTTCACCCCGAAGAGGGCATGCTCCATTTGCACCTGACGTATTCGAGCGTGTCCGCCGATCATCAGTTGTTGTGGAAGCGCGGCCATCGCGGTCGCCACGGTTTGAGGCTGCTCGGACCGTCGCACGGCGGCACGCTTCGCCTCGTCGCAGCGGGTTTTATTCCGGCCTCCGAGGGCTCGCTCGCGCTGCACGATCTCAACGATCGTGTGCGCGAACTCGGGGGCGAACAGCCCATAGATTGGCGGCTCTCGTTGGTCGTCGAAGGGCTGGTCGAGCGTTTTATCGAGAGCCACGGTTTGCAGGCCATCTTCAGCGCCGAAGCCGAGCGCTACCGCGCCGGTCTCGCGGCCCGTCGTGCCGAGCGTCCCGAACAGCTCAAAGCCGCTAAAATGAAGGCCGAGAGCGAGCGCGATCAGCTCCGTGCCGAGGTCGCCCAACTCAAGGCCCAACTCGCGCAAACGAACAAGCACGCACCGGCATTTCTGCCGGTGATTTCTCCCGCAACGGCGCTCCCGCCGCTGCCATCAATTTCGCTCCAACGCGACGTCCGCGACCGCGGACGCTCGCGCTAAAAGCGGAAAACAAACGCGGGGCCATCCCGGCAAGGACGGCCCCGCACAACTAAAACAGACAGGTAAGTCATAACATGTCATACAGTACATTCAACCACGGGGACGAGTTCGCTCGTTCCCTCTCCAACAACCAGGAGCACGCCGTTGCGGCTGCTCCTCTGACCCAGACGGTGCCGGAGGTCGCCGCGCCCATCGTGGTCCCGGCCGATGGCCTCGGCGGCCCGCGCCTGCTCGTCGAAGTGGAGACCGCAAATGGCACGCTTCCTATCTCCCTCGACCCTGAGCTGGCTCGCGCGTTCCTACTCGCGATTGTGATGGCAATTCTGCGCCTCCTCGGGCTGCGCTCACCCAAAGTGCTCGCATCCGATATCGACGCCATCGCCAAAGGCCATCTCCCGCCCGATGTGATCGCGGTCATCCGAACGCTCGTGCGTGGCGCCGTGGTCGGTTGTGCGGAACTGTCTGCCGAGCGCCGCGATTATGCGGCCGGTTTGCTCCCGGCGTCGGTCGGAAGCATCGGCTCCGGCGCGACGTTTCGGGTCACCGGCATCGCTGCCACAGATGAGGGTTATGACCTCGCCGTCATGACCGCCGATGGGGAAGAGTCCACGGTCTGCCTGACCATTCCGCCGCACCTCCGTATCGAGGCCGTCGAGAGTGTACTTGCTTTGGCCGTGTGCATCGTCACCGCGCATTCCAACAGCGAGGCCCGCAGCCTCATTCGCGACCTAGCCAACGGCCGCACGATCGGTGTGGTTTCCAGAGCCGTCGGATTCGTAATCATTGGTGCGCTCTACACGTCCCCGCAGCTCTCCAAGGCGCATAAAAACGCCTTCATGGGCTTGCCTTCCGTTCAGCGCCTCGTTGATCGCTTCGCCGCCTAAAAACGGCGGATGTTAGTTCATTGTTGTTATATGTTCGTCCTGCGCCCGGTCGCCTCGTGCGGCCGGGCGCTTGGCTTTTAAAATCACGCCTTAACGAACCAACTGCCACCGGCGACAAAGTGCAAAGTTTGCCCCGTTCGGCTGCCCGCCCTTCGTTGCAGAAGCACATCGAGCATGCTGGCGCTTAATGGCGCCGGTTAGTTAAACGTATCGAGTCTGACCCTGTCCAACGACCCTGTTTTGTGCGTTTCGTGCGGTTTCGGCCGTCTCGAACTTTTTTATGCAGCGCGGCGGGCTAGGCGCCGCGCAACGGGATCGCGGCACGCGAACCGGGCGGCTCGCGCCGCAGCGATAGCGAAGACGCGAGGCGTAGGCGGCAAGGAGCCCCGGCGACGCGCAGCGCTTCAGCGCGGAGTCGAGCCTGCGCGGTCGTCGCCGGCAGCGCGGCCCCCCCCCAGAAGCGGTGCTGGCGATGTCCGTGCAGGCGGCCTGCGTGTGGCACGCACGAAAGAAGGAGTGAAGCGCAGTAGCGGATTTTGTACCGCTGGTTGCCAAGGTCGCGGACGGGCTCTTCCCCGCCTATAGGATCAAGTCGGCTTGCAGTTCAAATGCACGAGTAAGCCGTAGAGTTTCAAACGGAACGCCTGCCGATGGTTCAGAATCGTGGGTGCCGCTAAAATACTCGCCGTCTTCGTGAAGCAAAAACTCGCTGAATAGGCTCTCGCAGCGCGTGCAGAAATTGCAGAATACACCGCGCTTGGCGGCGAGCTTGAAATTGGGATGTAAACGTTGGATCGCCTCGATGATTTCTTTGGGGGTATCGGCTTCAAGATTGTGGAGCGGTTTTGGGAGCCGGTGGCTTCGCATGGCGTCCCAAAAAGGAGGCGCCGCTCCATCGTCTTCGTCAAAATATACGGCGATGTTATATGCCCCGAACGCAACTACGTCGGACGTATTACGGCATTGATAACATGGATACTTGAGGCGGAAGAGAACGTAGTCGGGCTCGATACGAATTGTTGGCATAATCCTGCGCCGTCGGCCTCAGAGTTTATGTTTTTTGGAACGGAGACTTTTGTGTGCAGCCGCGCTGTGCCCGCTGTTCGTAGAGCTGGATGCAGTCCCTGGCAGCAGGGGCAGGCCCAGCTCCTCTAGAAAAGTATTGTGTTTTGCTGCCGCCGTGCGGATCGCGTTCTCGATATCCACCAGCTCCGCGTTCGTGTCTTGCAGGCTGATCTCTTTCTCGCCCACGGCCGTACTGATGTAGCGGGAGATGTTCAGGTTGAAGTCGTTTTTCTTGATCTCATCCATTTCCACGCAGCGGGAATAACGGATCTCCTCTCTTCGGAATTTGTAGGTGTCGATGATTTTGGCGATGTGCTCTGCCGTCAGTTGGTTCTGGCGTTTGCCTTTCACGAAGTGCTCGGCGGCGTTAATGAAGAGTACGTCGTCGGGCTTCTTGCATTTCTTGAGCACGAGGATGCAGACCGGGATGCCGGTGGAGTAGAAAAGATTCGCGGGCAGGCCGATGACGGTGTCGATGTGGCCGTCGTTAAGTAGTTTGGTGCGGATGCGTTCTTCGGCGCCGCCACGGAAGAGCACGCCATGCGGCAGGATGATCGCCATCACGCCTTCCTGTTTGAGGAAGTGGAAGCCGTGCAGGAGGAAGGCGAAGTCGGCGGCGGATTTTGGAGCTAGGCCGTGGTTCTTGAAGCGCACGTCGTCGCCTGTGGCGTCGGTGGGTTCCCACCGGTAGCTGAAGGGCGGATTGGCGACGATGGCGTCGAAGCTGGGTTTCTTTGCCGGGTTCAGCTCGCGCATCATGTCCCAGTCGTTGGTCAGGGTGTCGCCGTGGAAGATTTCGAACTCCGTGTCCTTCACCCCGTGCAGCAGCATGTTCATGCGGGCCAGGTTGTAGGTGGTGATATTCTTTTCCTGGCCGTAGATCTTACCGATGCCTTGCGGTCCCATGCGTTTGCGCACGTTGAGGAGTAGGGAGCCGGAGCCGCAGGCGAAGTCCAGTACGCTTTCCAGGCGCTTCTTCGGCCCGGTTTTCGGATCCTGGCTGTCGAGCGTGACGATGGTGGAGAGGATGTTGGAAATTTGCTGCGGGGTGTAAAACTCGCCCGCCTTTTTGCCGGACCCGGCGGCAAACTGGCCGATTAGGTATTCATAGGCATCGCCCAGCGCATCAATATCGGTGGAAAACTCGTTCAGCCCCTCGGCGATTTTCTGGATGATGGTGCAGAGTTTGGCGTTTCGTTCGGGGTAGCCCTTCCCCAGCTTGTCTGAGCCGAGATTGATTTCGGAGAAGAGGCCCTGAAAGGTGCTTTCAAAGGATTCGGTCTCGATGTATTTGAAGCCCGCCTGAAGCGTCTTTAGCAGTTCGTTTCTTTGAGTGCGAGCTAGGTAGGCGATGCTATTCCAGAGATGAGGCGGCTGAATGACGTAATGTACTTTGCGGCGCATTTGCTTCTCGAAATCTGCGACGTCCTCCGTGTTGCGCGAATACCACAGTTGAAGGGGAGTCACAACGGGGAGCGGTTCCTCTTCCGCTTCATCCGCATCTTCTTTGTTCAGTTTTCTTTTCGCGCTCTTGGCTGCCGTTTTCTTCGATCTGTTGGTCGCGGCTTTTTCCATTTCCGCAGCGACATCGCCCACTTGCGGATAATCCCGTCCCAACTCTTTTTTCGCCGCCGTCTCGTAGTTGTCGGAGAGGTAACGCAGGAAGAGGAAGGACAGCATGTAGTCGCGGAAGTCGTCCGCGCCCATAGCGCCCCGTAGCGTGTCGGCAATGCTCCAGAGGGTTTTGCCCAGTTGTTTTTGGTTGGTGTCGGTCATGGTGTGGACTGGGGTGTTGGAGCTACTGACGCTGCAGCTGTTGCCGTTTCCAGAATCTCCGGCAATGCGAATTTAAATGTGTGGATGAAGTCCGTCAGGATGCGCCGAAACAGATCTTTATTGTCGTCGCCCATTAGGGTCGGTTCCTGAATGGTGTATTTTCCGTGGCTGAGAAGATTGAGGGCGCGGCTGTAAAGTGCTTTGTCTTCCTCGTTGCCGAGAGCCTTGAGGCAAAAGGAGATATCCTCATGTCCGAAGAAGGAGGCCGTTTTCTCCATGATGCTCCTCAGCGCGTTAAAATGGAAGGTGTAGAGGGTGCCAATGTCGGGATCGGCAGCCCGTTGCAGCTCGGCCAAGGTAGCGACGTGGTGAAAAAACGGCGTGTCCTCGGTGGCGCGTAAAGTATAAACGCCGTCACCATTGGGGCGATGGAGGAAGTAGCGCTTGTGAGTCACTTTGGGCTCACCTTCCTTTGCTCTGCCGATCTCATTGCACATCACGTTGAAAATACAGATCGAACTCGGAGATGGTGTGGTTCGATCCGTAGCGGAGGTTGTAGTCCGCCACGATGGACTTTAAGGCGGCTTTTTTACGCTCAATTTCCTGCTTCTTTTTTTCGGCATCTTCACCCGCTTGGATGGTGTATTCGAGTGATTCCTGGGGCAGGTCCTCCTGAATCTGCTTCACATCCGGATTGCCCTCCGCAGGCGGGGAGAAAACGCAGGCGATGTTCAGCGGTTTGAAGTTGGGATCTGTCTTCTGTTTGGCCTCCTGCGCGGTTTTGAGAAGCTCGTAAAACTCGATGGCATCCTTGATGGAGGCGGTGGCGAGTAGGGCATTGAAGCGGCGCCCGCCGGTGGCGGCATCATGCTTGCTGAGGATGGCTGCAATGATCTTTTCCTTCTCGATGGCTTCGCCCTTCTTGGGAACTTTTTTGCCTTCCGGCTTGAAGTAATCCACGTGGAAGCGGAGCACGTTCGCGTCCTCGATGGCATGGGTGATGGTGTAGGCGTGGAGCTGCTTTTGGAAGAGGTCTTCCGTGGTCTTCATGGAGGCCTGCTGATCCTCGATTTTCTGCTGGGCGGCGTTTGCCTCAAAGATGGGCGTGCCGGTGAAGCCGAAGAGCTGGGCTAGGGGAAAGAATTCTTTGATGGCCTTATGGTTTTCGCCGAACTGAGAGCGGTGGCATTCGTCAAAGATGAAGGCGATGCGTTTGTCCTGCAGCGGCTCCAGGAGCTCCTTGTACGTGGGCTTATCGTTTTTTTTCCGCTGTTGGTTACGCTTGCTGGTTTCATCCAGCGCAAGGCCGAGCTTCTGGATGGTGGTGACGATGACCTTGTCCGCGTAGTCCTCGGAAAGCAGACGGCGCACGAGGGCGGCGGTGTTGGTGTTTTCCTCGACGCAGCCTTCTTGGAAGCGGTTGAACTCCTCGCGGGTCTGCCGGTCGAGGTCTTTGCGATCCACGACAAAGAGGCATTTCACGATGTCGGGGTTGTCCTTGAGCAGGGTGGACGCTTTGAAGGAAGTAAGCGTCTTGCCGCTGCCTGTGGTGTGCCAGATGAAGCCGTTGCCACAGTTCTGGTGAATGCATTCCACGATGTGTTTGACCGCATAGACCTGATACGGGCGCATCATGAGGAGCTTTTGCTCGCTGGCGATGAGCACCATATAGCGGCTGATCGTCGTGCCCAGCGTGCATTTCACGAGGAAGGTAGCGGCGAAGTCGTCGAGGTGAGTGATCTTCTTGTTCGCTTCGTCGGCGAACTGGTAGATAGGCAGAAAACGCTCGTCCTGATTAAAGGCAAAGTGGCGGGCGTTATTGTTGGCGAAGTAGTAGGTGCTGTCGCGATTGCTGACGATGAAGAGCTGGACGAAGCAAAGGAGGGTCTTGGTGTACCCGTTGCCGGGATCGTTCTTGTAATCGACGATCTGCTCCATGGCCCGACGTGGGTTGACGCTCAGGGTCTTCAGCTCGACCTGCACGCAGGGCACGCCATTGATGAGGATGATGACATCGAAACGGTGGTGGCTGTTGTCGGTATTGATGCGAAGCTGGTGGATGACTTCGTAGGAGTTTTTGCACCAGTCCTTGATGTTGACCAAAGTGTAGTTCAGCGGCGTGCCGTCGTCGCGAACGAAGCTGGTGGTGCTGCGGAGAGTCTTGGCGGCAGTGAAGACATCGGCCGTGACGACCTCGTCGAGCAGGCGGGCGAATTCGCCTTCGGTGAGGCGGACGCGGTTGAGGGTCTCGAATTTTTGGCGGAAGTTGGCTTCGAGGGAAGCGCGGTCGCGGATTTCCGGGCGGTATTCGTATTTGAGGTCGCGCAGCTTTTGGATGAACGCGTCCTCGATGCTCTGCTCGTTGACGGCGAGAGGCCGGCGCTCCATATGTTCCGGGTAAGCGCTGTCAGAGGAGGTGGGCATGTTGATCAGCTCAAATGGTTTTCGCGGGAGCTAAACCAAATGTCCTATGTAAGCCAAGCTTCATAGAGCTTGAATAGCTCCAATGTTGGCTTGGCGCCCGCGAAGGGGTGCCTGAAGACAGACTGCCGAAACTTTCGGCAGTTTTAGACTTGTCTTGGAGGCGCGGGTCGGAATTGAACCGACGCATAGAGGTTTTGCAGACCTCGGCCTTACCACTTGGCTACCGCGCCGTGACAAGGAGGCGGACGTTGGAAGAAAACCGGGGATCCGGCAAGTACTGAAATTGTTTCTGTTTCCTAGGACTACGCGAGAGCGCTTCCTCGGATGGGGCCGATCGTCTCAAATGGGAAAACTTGCCCTCTGCCGACGAAAAATCACAGTCGAGCCATGATCGAAGTCAGCGGGTTAACCAAGTGTTACGGCGAATTTACGGCCGTGGACGACCTCACCTTTTCGGTGCGGCCGGGCGAAGTCTTGGGTCTGCTCGGGCCTAACGGCGCGGGGAAAACAACGACGTTGCGTTGCCTGACCGGCATTATCCCGCCGACTCGCGGCACGATCTGGCTGGGTGGCGGCGATTTGGTCAAAGACCCAATCGCTACGAAGCATCGCCTCGCTTTTTTCCCCGATGAGCCACGGCTTTTCGAGCACCTTAGCGTATGGCAACATTTGGTCTTTACCGCCCGCCTGTACCAGATTCGCGACTTCGAAACGCGGGGCCGCGCATTGCTCGAAGAGCTTTCTATCGCCGATAAGGAGGACGCCATGCCGGGTGAGCTTTCGCGTGGCATGAAACAAAAACTCACCCTTGCTTGTGGGTTGCTGCACTCGCCGGAGGTCGTGCTTTTCGACGAACCGCTCACGGGCCTCGATCCGGCAGGGATTCGCAGCATGAAGGAGACCATGCGACGGCTCGCCCGCGAAGGTGCCTCCTTGGTCCTGAGCTCCCATCTACTCAATCTGCTGGAGGAGGTGTGCACCCACGTGCTCATTCTGAAAAAAGGAAAGAAAGTCGTCGGCGGCTCACTCGATGATGTGCACCGGCGTTTTGCCGAACATGCCGATGCCAGTCTCGAGGATATTTTCTTCAAGGT
>Ga0209583_10000452_pt1 | contig 12724 bp, 13 predicted proteins | sample Str014_FD_187201 | JGI IMG/M metagenome (GOLD analysis project Ga0209583, IMG submission 187201) | Freshwater sediment microbial communities in response to fracking from Pennsylvania, USA - Straight Creek_MetaG_SC_2014 (SPAdes) (version 2) | ecosystem: Environmental > Aquatic > Freshwater >... | reverse complement strand
GGCCGCACCTTCATCGAGCCGTCGCAGGCCATCCGCAATTTTGGCGTCAAGCTGAAGCTCAATCCCGTGCGCAGCCTCATCGAAGGAAAGCGCATCGTGCTCGTGGACGACTCCATCGTGCGCGGCACCACCAGCCGCAAGATCGTCCGCATGGTGCGTGAAGCCGGCGCCCGGGAAGTGCACGTGCGCATCTCGTGCCCGCCAACGATCTCACCCTGCTACTACGGTGTAGATACGCCCACGCGCGAAGAACTCATCGCCTCGTCGAACACGCCAGAAGAAATCTGCAAATTCCTTGGCGCGGATTCGCTTGGATATCTGTCGATGACCGGACTCAAACAAGCCGTGAACGACACCCAGGGCAGGTTCTGCACGTCTTGTTACACGGGCGTCTATCCGACCGACCTGGTGCAACTCGAGGTGCGCGAAGGAAGCAGCAGCTCCAAGAACGGCGGCACAATGAAGCGCGATGCAGACGATGGGATTCAGACGGAAGGGCCGGTGGCGGTGGAACATGAAGGCTGACAAAAACAACAAGGGAAAGCAGAAAGAAGAAACGGCCAAACCGCCCATGAACAAGCGCATCCAGAACGAGATCATCGCCTGGTTCTGGGTGGCGCTGGCGTTCCTGCTGATCAACGGCACGATCGGCCAGGCGCGCGTGATTCCCTCGGGCTCCATGGAAGACACGTTGCTGATCGGCGATCACCTCATCATGAGCCGCATAGGCTACGACGCGGGCGTGCCATTCACCGACTGGCACGTCTCGCTGTGGCGCAATCCGCGCCGCCAGCAAATTGTTATTTTCAAGCCGCCGTTTGCGCCGAACTTGCCGGATTACGTGAAGCGGGTCATCGGACTGCCCGGCGAAACCATTGACATCCATGATGGCGCCGTGTGGATCGATGGAAAACAACTGGTGGAGACCTATACGCTCGGAAGAACGGATCCCCCCGATCCGTCGGCCTCATCCATTAGACTGCCGTATAAAGTTCCGGACGACTGTTACTTTGTGATGGGCGACAACCGTGGAAATTCTCTCGACAGCCGCTTCTGGGGCTGCATGCCGCGGAAGAACCTTATCGGCACTCCGGTATTAATTTACATGTCGCTCGAGGCTTCGCAAAATGCCTGGGACTCCGGGCAGATTTTCGCCAGGTTCTTGGCTTACGCCAATGCCGTGATCCATCCCGGCACCGTGCGCTGGAGAAGATTGTTCCGTACGTTCTAGTTCTTTCTTTTATTCGAAGGTAGTCTGCAGCAAACCCGCGAACCCGCCGCGGTGGCTTTCATAAATTTTCCCTTGGATCATCACGTGCGCGGCCGCGCGCCCGCAACGCAAACCAGGACGGACAGGTTCTCAATGAAATATGCCGATGCCGGAGTGAATATCGCCGTCGCCGACGACGCGAAACAACGAATCCGGCATCACGCCAGCCGCTCCTTTACACCCGGCGTTCTCGGCGGCATCGGCGGCTTCGGCGCGCTCTTTGCGCTCGACAAGAAAAAATGGAAAGAACCGGTCCTGGTGTCGAGCGCTGATGGCGTCGGAACAAAGTTGAAAGTCGCCATGGCCATGGGCGTGCACTCCACCGTAGGCGCCGACCTCGTCAACCATTGCGTCAACGATATTCTGGTGCAGGGCGCCGAGCCGCTCTTCTTTCTCGATTATTACGCCACTGGCAAATTGGATAACGATGTCGCCGTGGCGGTCGTCGCCAGCATTGCCGAGGGCTGCAAGCAAGCCGGCTGCGCGCTCATCGGCGGCGAAACGGCGGAAATGCCGGGCATGTATTCCGAGGGCGATTACGACCTTGCAGGCTTCTGCGTCGGCGCTGTCGAGCGCGATCAGGTGCTCACTGCGGACAAGGTGGCTACGGGCGATGTCATCCTCGGGCTGGCGTCGTCAGGCGTGCACTCGAACGGCTTCTCGCTCGTGCGCAGGCTGGCGGCGGACAAAGGCTGGAAGCTCGACCGCCCTGCCCTGTTCGATCAGGACGTCCTGCTGATCGACGCGCTCATGGCCCCCACGCGGATTTATGTGAAGTCGCTGCTTCCGCTGGTGCGCACTGGCAAAATTCACGCGATGGCGCACATTACCGGCGGCGGCCTGCTCGAAAATATCCCCCGCGTCCTGCCTGATGGCCTGCATGCGCACGTGAACGCCGATGCGTGGGCACAGCCGCGCCTGATGGCCTTTCTTCAAGCGCAAGGGCACATCGAGCCTGAGGAAATGGCGCGCACCTTCAATTGCGGGATCGGCATGGCGGTCGTCGTTGCGCCGGAGGAGGTGGCGAGTGTGTCAGCCGCGCTGGTTGCCGCAGGCGAAACCGTCCACCAAATCGGCTATATCGCAGCGGGCGAAAAGGGTTGCACGGTGAGCGGCTCCGTAGAAACATGGAGCGCGCAGGCGGCGTGGAGCGCCACGCATGTGGGGTGACACCCTCGCGTCATCCCGGCGAAGGCCGGGACCCAGCCCCCATCAGGTGACTCATATGTGTGTGGTTCTAGGCCCCGGCCTTCGCCGGGGTGACGGGAATGCCTAAGGCCCGCGTCGCCGTGCTCATTTCGGGCCGAGGCTCGAACATGGCCGCCCTGCTTTATGCCTCTCGCGCCGCAGATTGCCCCTATGAGATCGTGCTCGTCGCGAGCAACGACCCCGAAGCGCACGGCGTCACCCTCGCACAAGCCGAGGGCATCGCCACTTTCGGCCACGCGCACAAAGGGATGAAGCGCGCGGAATTCGATGCCATCATCGACGCACAACTGCGCGCGGCCGATGTCGAATATGTCGCGCTCGCCGGATATATGCGGCTGCTCTCGCCAGAGTTCGTGGCGCGCTGGGAGGGGCGAATGCTCAACATCCATCCCTCGCTGCTGCCGCTGTACAAGGGCTTGCACACGCATGAGCGCGCGCTGGAGGCGGGTGACGCGCATGGTGGCTGCTCGGTGCATATCGTCACGGCAGCGCTGGATGCGGGCGAGGTGCTGGGGCAAACGCGCGTTGCGATCCTGCCCGGTGACACGGCGGACACCCTTGCGGCGCGCGTGCTGATCGCCGAACATCAGCTTTACCCGCGCACGCTCGCCGCCTTCGTCACCCGTGCCACCGATCCCGAGCATCTCATGGCCCAAGTCCGCAAACTGGCGCTGGCGCTGGCGCAAGCCGACGAAATACTCTCGCACGGCATGCCCTGTTTCGGCGTGATCAAAGGTAAGAAATTCGCCTATGTCAGCCGCGATCATCACGGAGATGGCAAAACCGCGCTGCTCGTCAAGATCAGCGGCGTAGATGAGCAGGCCCACCTCATCGAGCAAGATGAGGAACGCTACTACCGCCCCGCTTATTTCGGCGATGGCTGGGTGGGGATCCGGCTTGACCTGGGTGATAATGACTGGGAGAGCATCGCCGACCGACTGCGCTTCAGCTGGGAGATGAGCGCGCCGAAGGGGGTGCTGCGGGCGGTGAATGTGGCGGGGGAGTTTTGAGATGAATACAAAGCGATTGGCAGCAATAAGCATACTCCTCTTACCTATAGCTACTGCAAATGCGGAACCAAAACTGGCACCTTTTCACCCTGGCGATAAATACGAGATCGAACGGATCAGCGACTCCACTCAAAGTTCAGAAAACGGATCAACAGGAAGTTCGCACGATAAGGACACATTGAGCGAACACGTGATTGGCGCGCGCGATACGGGAGTAGAGCTAGAATACGATCTTCCGAAAAGCGCCACCGCTGGTGACCGCTCCCAGAATTGGCAATTTCCCGCTCGCGTCTTAAAATTGCAGAACGGACAGGTGCAATTGCTAAACGGCCCTGAGCTTGAAGCCCGCGTTGATATTTGGCTGAAGCGGGCTAAATTGCCCCGATCCGCGTGTGGGCATTGGATTTTCACGTGGAATGCGTTTCGGATCGAATGTGATCCGCAATCGGTGATTCAATCGATAGCAGCGTTCGATTTGCAGCCCAGAGACCTGCGCAATGGAGCCATGTATCAAGATGCTGTGGCGCTTGAACCCGCCCAGTTAATAGAGAAATCGTCGACGTCCGGAGGCTCGACTTTCGAAGTCGTGTTGGTCGTCGATCCTGAAAAAGTACGAAAAGCAGAAGTTGACTCTGATCTGGTCATTGCAGAAATTTCTAGAGAGCCGTTGTCGCGCGACGCCGCACTTATAGCTAGAAAGGCCGAACAAATTTCGGGGACGATCAAATTAACTTTCGAGATGGATTCGCATGGCCTCGTTCAAAGACGTACAAAACTGACAAAGTTGGAAGTTAAGGGTGCCGACGGCAAGACCGAGGCCCGAACCAACACGGAAATCCTCGAACGTCGATTCATTTCACAGCAGCACCATTGAGCAAAACCCACGCAAATCCGTCACCACATCGGTAGAGCCGTTTTAAGGGGGGCTACAGACGCGTTCCTACACGAGCGCTACGTGGGTAACTAAATAACCAAATAGGTTCTTTATGGGCTTCTAATTGCCCCTGAGAGGCGCGCCAGTTTCAGTTTGTATCGTCTTTGCGAGCGGAGCGAAGCAATCCAACCGTGCGGAACTATGGATTGCTTCGTCGCTACGCTTCTCGCAATGACGGGACAAATCACGTTCCGCTACCCGCCATGTCCCCAGAATGGCTGTGGTGCTCAGCCCACCAACTCTTCCGGCTTGAAGAAATAGGCGATCTCAATCGCGGCATTCTCGTCACTGTCCGATCCGTGCACCGAATTGGCTTCGATACTCTCGGCGAGTTCTTTGCGGATCGTGCCCGGCTCGGCATTGGCGGGGTTGGTGGCGCCCATGATGTCGCGGTTGCGCTGCATGGCATTTTCGCCCTCAAGCACCTGCACCACGACGGGGCCAGAGATCATGAAGCTGACGAGATCATTGAAGAAGGGGCGCTCAGAATGCACCGCATAAAAGCCCTCAGCCTGCGCCTTGGTCATATGAATGCGCTTCGACGCGACCACGCGCAGACCGCCCTCTTCGAGCATCTTCGTGACGGCACCGGTGAGGTTGCGACGCGTGGCGTCGGGCTTGATGATTGAAAAGGTGCGCGTAACGGCCATGATAAGCTCCAGACTAGGGGGTTTCGTTTCGCGCTCGCCTTTAGCCGCAGCGCAGCAATAGGGCAAGCGTTGCGCAGATGTGTTACTGATCCTGCGCCTCTTGTGGCAGCTCTGCGGCTGGTGCACGTTTGCCGCACACACATTTTACCCGAGACGCTTTGTGCTTGATTGCGGTCGTCGCAAACTCGGCGGGCGTCAGCACCCCATCGCTGTTCGCGTCAGCAACCCGAAATTTCTCAACCCGCTTGGCAGCATATTCCTCAAACGACAGCATGCCGTCATGGTTGAGGTCGAGTTTCTGAAAAGCGCGGCGCTGCGCCGTGATGAATTCTTCAAGATCGATATGCCCATTGCGATTTTTGTCGTAGCGTTCGAAACGTTTGGCCTCTTTGGTTTTCTCGGTTGCAGCAGGCAAATCAGGAAAGTCATCGGGAGAGAGGCTGCTATCTTTCACGGGGCCGGGATCGGGAATTTTAGGTAGTGTTAAGGCTGGGTCGCCCAACGCCACTGACTGAGCGGTATTTGCCGCTGGTGCCTGATTGCGCCAAATGAAAACACCCGCTGCCATTAACAAGAGCGCGGCTCCGCCACCCGCAAGAAAACGCCACATCGCTCAACTCCCCAATTGCCCCGTAAACAATCGTATCATTCCATCAACTCACCCCCCAAGCAAGCGCATTTGTAGCGCCATGATTGCGTGGGCTGCGGGACTGGCGAGCGGACGACCAGCATGAAGACGCGTCTCCTCGTCGCGCGCGAACTTAACAAACAACAGCGCCGCACGCGATTGAGCACCGCAAATCGCTTCCAATACGCTCAGCATTGCATCGCCATGCGTTTCCTCCTCGATGAGGTCAGCGAGTTGCGCACCGGTTAACTTGGCAGAAATGAGTGTAGATAGCGCACCCAGCAGCGGCTCAGCTGGCGTCGTCGCACCCGTCAGCGCGAGAAGTTGCTCACGCCACCACGCGAGTTTAATCTGCCCGAGTAGCGGTTCGCGCGCGGCCGGCATGATCCCTCCGAGGCGCGCATCAAGCGCAAAAACGACGCGCAATGACGGGCGCGCGCGTCGCGGTGCGCACCACAGAATATACTCATAGTCAAAACGGTCTAGCCTCATCGCTCTCGTTCCTGCGCCGAAATATGGAAAATATCGCGTTAACCCACTCCTTTTAGTCAGCCTTATCGATGTTTGCCGCATTGGGCATGTTCAAAATTGGGTTTCCAAACGGATTCAAGGGCAATTTATCGATGAACACGCGCGATCATTACTGGACACGAGTTGCCAAAGCTGCTGCGCGGCTACGCCATCTGTTTGCTGATTCCAAGGGCAACGTGCTCATGATAATGGCACTCGCTTTGATCCCAGTTGCGGCAATGGTTGGGTCCGGTCTTGATATGGGCCGCGATTATCTCGTCAAGTCGCGGTTGCAGTCGGCGTGTGACGCGGGGGCGCTGGCAGCACGCAAAGCGGCGTCCGTAAGCACATCGGGTGTCGTCACGATTGATTCATCAAGCACCGGAATCGGTAATAATTTTTTCAGAAACAATTTTCCCGCCGGGATGTATGGTGCCACTTATCCGAGCGCAAACGCGAGCACGCCCTTAACCTTGGCGGTCGACGCTAACGCAGCATCACCTACCTACAATCAGGTGTCAGGAACCGCATCGGCGATCATTCCCGTGACTTTGACGTCAGTGATTGGCGGAAGCGCTCTGACTATCACCGTTCATTGCAAATCAAAACTCGAATTGGCCAACACCGACATCATGTTCGTGCTGGATAACACCGGATCGATGAACGATTGCCCCGACAATACCAGTTGCGGCGGCAATTCAAGCTCAAAAATTGCCGGGTTGAAGACGGCGGTGATGAACTTTTACAATACGCTGCAAACCGACGTCAGCACGGGCACGCAGGTGCGCTATGGGTTTGTGCCGTACACAAGTACTGTGAACGTGGGAAACATCGTTTACGGGGCAAATAGCAACTATATTACAAATAGTTTCACCTATCAGTCGGCGGTAGCGAACATGACGACGCCGGTTTATACGCCGACGGTCGGGAGCGCGGTGGCGGGATCAAACAGTACTCAAACGCAATATGCGCAAAACTGCATTAACGGCTATTCGAACTCAAGCGGCTCGTCTCCGAGCCCAACAACGGTAACAACCTATTCGTTTTTCAGCTGGCAAGTGGGCGGGACAACGTACACATCGACTGGCGCGATCCCTTCGAAATATAAGTCAGGTGGGTCTAGCCAATACACTTACAGCAGCAATAATTGTGTCTACAAAACCAGTTCGGTGACGACGACATACCCCATCACAGCTTATTCTTTCACAAGTTGGAGCTACCAACCCACGAGTTATGATACGAGCAATTTCAAGACGGGCGCTACGGTTCCGGTCAGCGATGGTACGACGCCTCCTTCGAGCGTGACGATCACGCCCGCGCAATATGCGGCCAAGACACAATATAACCTTGCCGAACTGGCCGCGCTATCAGGCTATCCAAGCAACCAAACCCGCACACTTAAGTGGGACGGTTGTATCCAAGAAGCCGACACCATCGCGAACCATGCCTATACCTATACGACTGCAACAAGCAGCTACAGCCCCGCAAACCCGAATGATATGCAGGTTGACCTCGTGCCAACAAGTGGGAACACGGCTGCTGCGCAAGCCACGCAATGGCGCCCCACATGGGACTCGGTAGTCTGGGATTCCAACATGTTCGGCTCCGGCCCTGATCAGCCGTTCAACTACGGCATACAGAATGTGGGCGGCACATACCAATATTCTGGATATTACGCTTGCCCAGCAGCAGCCGCCAACCTCCAAGTTTGGGCGAATTCGTCTGCCGTGCAAAACTACGTAAACACGATGTCCGCAAACGGTGGCACGTACCACGACATCGGGATGATCTGGGGCGGACGACTGATTTCTCCCACCGGCCTTTTTAGTGCGACCAACTCCGCTATTGCCCCCAATGGCCAGCCGATTACCAGCCGCCATATCGTCTTCATGACTGACGGATTGATGTGCGCCAACAGAGTTATCGACAGTGGCTGGGGTTACGAAACGCTTGATAAGCGCATCCTTGGAAGCACACCAAACAGTGGCACCGCGGATTGCACGACGCCGGGCGCGACCAGCGATGAACTTAACCAGCGTCACGTTTCGCGTCTTCTCGCGATCTGCAACGCGATAAAGGGTAAGAACATTACTATTTGGACAATTGACTTTGGCGCCGGGTCGGGTGGTCAGGTTGATCCAAACCTCCAGCAGTGCTCGACCAATAACGGCACAACGTCGGACGTATCACATTCCTTTTATGCTGCCGACACCAACGCACTCAATAACATCTTCGCTCAAATTGCCAAATCCGTGGCCAAACTGAAGTTGACATCATGACCCAAAACCTCCTCAAAAAATGGATTAGCGACAATCGTGGTGCTTCCGCAGTCGAGTTTGCGATCGTTGTGATCCCCATGTTGATGTTGATCATGGGGATGCTTGATCTAGGTCATACGGCGTATCTGCGCGCACTGCTGCAAGGTTCAGTCGATAAGGCGGCGCGTGATTCGGCACTGCAAGCCACACCCTCACAATTGGCGGCCGCTGACGCAAGTGTCGTCTCACAAGTTCAAAACGCGATTAATGTTCCCGCGAGCGCGTTTACGTTTACGCGCACCAATTTCACGAGCTTCACTTATGTGGGAGGCGAGCCATTTACCGACACCAATAACAACGGTGTTTGCGATCCTGGCGAGCTTTACAGCGATACGAACGGCAACGGACACTATGACGCCAGCCTAGGTCAGACGGGTCAAGGGTCTGCGAACGCCATTGTGCTCTATCAGGCATCAGTGACGTATACGCACATATTCCCGGTCTACGGCCTCGTGGGAATGTCTCCGGTCCAAACACTAAAGGCGCAAACGGTGCTTCGTAATCAGCCCTACGCCGCATCTAACAATTACACCTATGTTGCCCCCATCGTTCGGAGTTGTTGAGAATGGCACACATAAAAACACTCATAAACGACGAGAGCGGTTTGGCACTTTTGGAGTTCACCCTCTCGCTGCCGTTTATTTTGGCAATCGGAATATACGGCATTGAACTCGCAAATCTCGCCAATACATCGCGCAAAATCAGTCAGGTCACGATGTCCGTTGCTGACAACATCTCGCGTATTGGCCTCGACGACTCCTTAGCCTCGGGGGTTCAGCTCCGCGAAGTCGACATTAACGATGCGCTTTATGGAGGCAATCTTGAGGCAAACGGCCTTAATGTGACAACGCAAGGGCGCATCGTGATTTCAAGTCTTGAAGCCTATACAAACTCAAGCAATCAGACCCAACAGTATATCCATTGGCAGCGCTGCTCTGGAGTCGCTGCCTATAACGGTGACAGCTTCGCACCTAAATACGGCGTCCAGTGGAACGGTTATACCGGTAAACCGGCGCTTCCAAACCCAGCGGGAATGGGGCCGACCGGGGCCGTCGTCAGTGCGCCGACTGTGGGCAGTGCTGTGATCTATGTCGAAATATTCTACGACTATAAGCCGATATTCCCGCTCCTGTGGGATAGTCCCGGCAATGCCTCCGGGATATTTGGCGTCTTCAAATTCGACAGCAGCACCGCCAAAATGCACTATACGGCCGCGTATATCGTCCGCGACAGCCGGGATCTCACCGGCCCCACAGTGAACAACCTGCCGAATGAGATTTACAACACCGAGGGCGTTACATCGGCGGTATGCACCTAATTAGCGGTAGCATACCTTCTTCACTGCCGCCGCAATTTTGTCGGGATTGATGAGCGCGAGTCGTTCGAGGTTCGCAGCATAAGGCATTGGCACGTTTTCATTCGTGACCCGAAGGACCGGCGCATCAAGATCGTCGAAGCCCTGCTCCATCACAATCGCGCAAATCTCTGAAGCGATTGAGCATACCGGCCACCCTTCCTCGGCAACCACCAAACGGTTCGTCTTTTTGATCGATGCCAACACCGCGCCCGTATCGAGCGGGCGCAGCGTGCGCAGGTCGAGGACCTCGGCATCAATACCCTCGGCGGCGAGCTTCTCGGCAGCCTCCAGCGCCATTCCCACGCCAATAGAATAGCTCACAATCGTTACATCTTTGCCCTCACGCATCGTCCGCGCTTTTCCAATCGGCACGATGACATCGCCCTCGGGCACATCATAGCTCCGCCCATAAAGCAGCTCATTCTCAAGGAACACGACGGGGTCTTCGCAGCGAATGGCAGATTTGAGAAGTCCCTTGGCGTCAGCCGCGTCATAGGGTGCAATGACGATCAGGCCGGGAACACTGGCGTACCACGGCCCATAATTCTGACTGTGCTGCGCGCCGACGCGTGCCGCCGCACCGTTCGGCCCACGAAATACGATCGGACAACGCATCTGGCCACCAGACATGTAATTGGTCTTCGCGGCCGAATTGATGATCTGGTCAATCGCCTGCATCGCGAAGTTAAACGTCATGAACTCCACAACCGGGCGCAGGCCGCGCATTGCCGCGCCAACCCCAATGCCTGCGAAGCCGTGCTCGGTAATCGGCGTGTCGATAACGCGCTTGTCACCAAATTCGGCAAGCAAACCCTGGGTGACTTTATAAGCGCCCTGATACTCCGCAACCTCTTCACCCATCACGAACACACGATCGTCAGCGCGCATTTCTTCGGCCATGCCGTCACGCAGCGCCTCACGTAGCGTCATACGGACCGTTGGACCTGCAGGGGTCATGACAACCGGAGCCGACACTTTAAGAGCCGCTAACGGCGTCACGATGGGCGCAGGCGCCTCTATTTCAGCGGCAGGTGGAGTTGGAGGCGCCGCCGGCGCGGCCACCTCGCCTGCTTCACCCTGCATAACCGCGATCACCGTACCAACTTTTACGCCTTCGCTCCCCTCGGGGATCAGAATTTGGCCAAGAATCCCCTCGTCTACAGCCTCAAATTCCATCGTCGCTTTATCGGTTTCAATCTCTGCCAATACGTCACCTGATTTGATCACATCGCCCGATTTAACGAGCCACTTGGCAAGCGTACCCTCTTCCATCGTTGGCGAGAGCGCGGGCATTTTCAGTTCAATCGCCATTAGTAATTTCCCACCAACACATCGGTATACAATTCGGAGGGCTGCGGCTCGGGTGAGCTTTCAGCATAATCCGCCGCCTCGCTGACAATCGTACGGATTTCCTTATCGATGTCCTTGAGCGCCGCTTCGGTTACACCGACCGCCTCAAGCTGCTTCTTGATCCGCTCAATGGGGTCGTGATGTTCGCGCATCTCCGCCACCTCTTCTTTAGAGCGGTACTTTGCCGGATCGGACATCGAGTGCCCACGATAACGATAGGTCTTCATCTCCATAATGAGCGGTCCTTTACCGGCACGCACCCACTCAATCGCCGCCTCCGACGCTGCGCGCACTGCAAGGACATCCATACCATCAACCTGCATGCCAGGCACACGGAAGCTCTCACCCCGCCGATAGAGCCGATCCTCGGAGCTTGCGCGGTTCACCGACGTGCCCATCGCGTATTGGTTATTTTCGATCACATAAATCACCGGAAGCTTCCACAACTCGGCCATATTCATGCTCTCGTAAACTTGGCCTTGGTTGGCAGCACCGTCACCAAAGTAACTGATCGCTATCCCGTTATCACCCTTATATTTGTGGGCAAACGCCAGCCCCGTGCCAAGAGAAACCTGCGCCCCAACGATCCCGTGCCCACCAAAAAACCCATGTTCGACCGAGAACATGTGCATCGAGCCGCCCTTACCGTGGCTGATGCCTGCCGCGCGCCCGGTCAACTCAGCCATGACCACTTTGGGATCAATGCCGCACAACAGCATGTGCCCATGATCGCGATAGCCAGTGATGACACTGTCTTTACCGGCATTAATAGCTGACTGCAGCCCAACCGCTACGGCCTCTTGGCCGATGTAAAGGTGACAAAAACCGCCGATGAGGCCCAGCCCATAAAGCTGCCCTGCCCGCTCTTCAAAGCGGCGGATGAGCAGCATTTGCTTATAAAAACCCATGAGCTGCTCGGGTGTCGCATTATAGGTGCCGCGAACTTCGGGGCCGACGATTTCGATGGTATCGCTCGGAACAGTTGTTTTGGATCGTGCCAAGTTGCGGCCTTTCACTGGGGTGGTGATTTTCTTGCCTATAGACACGATCACTAGCGCTAGTCCATCACCACAACGGTAAAAAACACGGGGGTCAGTGAAGGGGGATGATCACTTCGTTCTTATCAACCACGCCCAAATTGTGGCGCACCAGCTCATCGACCAAGTCGAGGTTCGCATGGTGCGGATCAAGCAGGGCAACCCGATTGGCGAGTTCGGCGCGATCCTGCTCGGTTTGCGCCAGCACAATCTGCCGCTGATGCAGGCGGTGAACATATTGCCCCCACGCCAGCACCCCATTAGAGCCAAACAACGCATAACCTGCGAAAAATGCGATGACAGCGAAGGCCATTGCTGGCACCGCCGCCGACCGCAACAAAAGCAAAAGACTGTACGCGTTTTTCATCTTGACTCGCTTGAATCACAAGCGACTCGCGGAATCAAGTCATTTCTATCTCAGATGCGATTTTCTTGTGGAAAACCTTAGTTG